>Ga0194060_10000867_pt1 | contig 22106 bp, 19 predicted proteins | sample SepL225m_MetaG_FD_163427 | JGI IMG/M metagenome (GOLD analysis project Ga0194060, IMG submission 163427) | Anoxic zone freshwater microbial communities from boreal shield lake in IISD Experimental Lakes Area, Ontario, Canada - Sep2016-L222-5m | ecosystem: Environmental > Aquatic > Freshwater >... | reverse complement strand
TCGGCAATCGGCTATCGGCTATCGGCTATCGGCTATCGGCTATCGGCTATCGGCTATCGGCTATCGGCTATCGGCTATCGGCTATCGGCTATCGGCTATCAACTCCTGCACCGGGTTAAAGTTCAGCTTCGCGTAGCGCCCCAGGCCCTCACGGCCCTCGCGGGCCAGAATGTGCTGCGCCGCCGCCTTCAGCGCACGTACCGCCGACGCGCCCGCCGGCAGTTGCCCGCGCAGCCCCGCCAGCGCCCCCAGCCGCACCAACTCGACTCCAAACCGTGCGCTGGCCAACACCGATGCGGCCGCCACCGCCACGCTCGCCGCCTCGGCGTGGTGCATCTGCTCGGGGCGCGGTAGCCCGGCGGAGGCAAATGACCGCTCCAGCCGATCCGCCCGCTGCGCGAACTGGTCGCACACGATCCGCTCGCAGCCCGTGGACTCGCGCACGGAGGCCACTGTCTCCGCGTACAGCTCGGCGAGCAGCAGGTTGATGTTGCCTAACCCCGCGTAGCGCCGGTTATACACCTCCGGGTCGAGTACCGTCACCCGCCGCGCCGACTCGGGCACCACCCGCTCAACGAGGGCGGCGATCTGCGGCAGCGACCCGCCATCCAGTTCTTTGCTGTCGCGCACGCCGCCGCGCTGGAGGGCCACAACTGTCTGCGAATCGACATAGACGGCGGCCACAATCAGCGGGCCGTACCAGTCGCCCTTGCCCGACTCGTCCATCCCAATGTGGGCACCGGTGATCAGCGCCGAGGCCGCCTTGGTGGCCCTCGGCGTCACCGGCGTTCTCGCGATACCCTGATCCTGTGCTGCCGCCATCTGTGACAGCCCGCGCCGCAATGGCGACTCTGTCCCGCCAACGACGCAGCGCCCGTGCTTCGGGTAGAAGTCCAGCGTGGCCTCCTGTGCGCCGTCAGATATAATCAGTTGCGTGCCATGAGGGATGGGTTTACCTGGGCGCCACGCCCATGCGGCACCCTCGATCCCGCGCACTAGTGCAGTTAGACGTTGATCTTCCATTGTGTCAAAGCTCCTTATTTCGACCATATTCCTAGAAGTATTATCGTAATACCGCAGAAGTAACGCTGTGAGGCGTCCTGTCATTCTGAGCGAAGCGAAGAATCCCGGTCGGGACCCTTCGCTTCGCTCAGGGTGACAGCGTTACTTATGCCCTACTGCGTAGTATCATCCGTCGCCTTCTCCATAGCCACAGGCTTCGCGGACGGCGGCGACAACAAACAGCGAGCCGGTGGCGCAGATCAGGTCGTTGGGGCCAGCGCGGCGTAGCGCCTCGGCGACCGCGTCAGACACCGCGCTAATAGCCAGTGGCTCGCTGTGCGCGAAGGGCCGCACTGCCGCGAGCAGCGCCGCACACGTGGCCGCACGCGGGTGCGCAGATTGGGTGACAATCACCGTTTCGGCGTGTGGCACCAGCGCCTCGGCGATTGCGGCGAGGTCTTTATCCGCCGATGTCCCCAGGATCACGATCAGCGCGCCGGAGGGCTGTAGCTCGCGCAACGCCAGCATCAGTTTGCGCACGGAATCCCCGTTGTGGGCACCATCGACGATCAGGCGCGGGTGGCTGCGCAGCGTTTCGAGTCGCCCCGGCCAGCGCACGGACGCCAGCCCGGTGGCGAAGGTGTGATCAGGCAGCGGCATACCGACATCGCGTAGCAGCAGCGCGATGCCGCTGGCAAGTTGCGCGTTCTCGATCTGAAATTGCCCCGCCAGCCGCAGCGTGTCGGGCCGTATCGCCGCCGGGTAAGGGCGGACAAGGTCGTCCGAACCACGGCGCAGCCCGCTTGCCCCGGCGATCCAGAGCGGCGCGGCCTGATCTGCCGCAACCCGCGCCAGCACCGCCGCCGCCTGCGGAGCCTGGGGTACCGTGATGATCGGCACGCCCGGCTTGATGATCCCGGCCTTGTGCGCCGCAATGTCCTCCAGCGTCGGCCCCAGGATCTGCGTGTGGTCGAGGCTGAGCGAACTGACCGCCGAGACGACCGGCGTGACCACATTCACCGCGTCGTCGCGTCCACCCAGACCAATCTCCAGCACGGCGCACTCAACCTGTGCGGCGGCGAAGTGCGACAACGCCAGCACGGTCTGCACCTCGTAGATCGAAAGGTCGCCCAGCTTCGGGTCGAGCCGAGCGACCTGCGGCTGGATCTGGGCGACCTGCTCGGCAATCATGGCGGGCGTGATCAGAGCGCGATCAACCTGGATACGCTCACGAAAGGTATGCAGGTGTGGCGAGGTGTACAGGCCGGTGCGCAGCCCGCCCGCCCGCAGGATCGCCTCGACCATCGCGGCGGTCGATCCCTTGCCCTTCGTCCCCGCGATCATCACAGATGGGTAGCGGCGCTGCGGATTCCCGAGCAGGTCGAGCAGCGCCTGGGTGCGCGGCAGATTAAACTCCGCCGGGGTGCGCGGCAACTGCCGCTCGCTATCGGCGAAGCTGTGCAGCCAGCGCAGCGCGTCCTGGTCGCTGATGTTGCTCACAGTGCGGCGTGCGTCCGGCGGCGCGTGATCGCGTCGGCCATTGCGGCAACGCGGCGCATTGCGGCAACATCGTGGACGCGCACGATGTCGGCACCGCGATCAATCGCCAGGGCGACGGCGGCAGCCGTTCCTTCCAGACGCTGATCAACCGGGAGCTGAAGCGCCGCGCCGGTGAAGGACTTGCGCGAGGGCCCGGCGAGCAGCGGATAGCCGAGCCGCCGCAGCTCACCGAGCCGGTCGATCAGTTCAAGGTTCTGCTCCATCGTCTTGCCGAACCCAAGGCCGGGGTCAATGATGATCCGCGTGGGCGCGACTCCGGCTGCCAGCGCCAGCGTGATCGAATCCATGAGTTCACGGGTGACATCCTGCATCAGATTCTCATACTGGACATCGACATAGCGCCCGCCGATCCCCGCTACGTGAACCGCATTCTGCGACTGGCTACGGTTGTGCATCAGCACCACGACCACACCGGACTCGGCCACGACCTGCGCTAGTGCGGGGTCACGTTTAAACCCCCACACATCGTTAATGATCGTTGCACCGGCCGCGATTGCCTGACGGGCAACCTCTGCTTTGGAGGTGTCAACCGAGATCGGCACGTGGGTCGTTGCCGCCAGGGCACGAACCACCGGGATGACACGGCGTAGCTCCTCGTCAAGCGGCGTCGGCGCGCTGCCGGGGCGAGTCGATTCCCCGCCGATGTCTATAATATCGGCACCTGTCGCGATCTGTGTCCGTGCCTGTGCGACGGCAGCGCCAACCCAGTCCGTCTGGGCCAGCAGCCCATCGCCAGAAAACGAGTCGGGCGTGATGTTAAGAATACCCATCAGATAGGTACGGCGTCCCCAGTCAAAAATGGTACCACCGATGGTTAGTGGTGGGATGTTCACACTATTACCTCCTCCACGCGCCGCAGATCGCGCCACTGCGCATCTAGATCGTCGCGCAACGCCCTGATTGTGCGGCCAAGGGTCGGGTGCCACAGATCGGGAGCGATGTCGGCCAGCGGCACCAGGACGAACGCACGCTCAGCGATACGCGAGTGCGGAATAGTCAACTCTGGAGTGTCAAGGATCAGATCATCGTAGAATAGCACATCCAGATCAACCAGACGTGGGCCGAAGCGTGGGCCAGGAACGCGACCGATCTCGGACTCGATCTGTTTAAGCAGACGCAGCAGGGCGAGCGGATCGAGGGTGGTCGTCGCCTGACAGACGAGATTCAGGAAGCGCGGCTGATCCAACACATAAGCTGGCTCCGTCTCATAGCAGGGCGAGATCAATGACAGACTGCATGCTGGCTCAAGCAAGCCTAGCGCACGGCGCAACTGACCGACGCGGTCGCCGAGGTTCGCGCCAAGCGCAAGGAACACATTGGCATGGGTCACGAGGCGCTCAGCTTCCGCCGATAGGTGGCGGCCTGCCCACATGACTCCTCGACCTCAACCTCCAGAACCTCGATCCGGCCCTGATCCACAGCGACATCCGCCACTAATTGATCCGCAATCCACTGCGCCAGCCGCTCGGCGGTTGTATTCGGGATAGGCAGGAGTACCACATCCTCACGTGGGAAGACATAGGTTTTCTGCTTGTAACGCACCGTGATCGACACGGCATCGACGATCATCTGGAGCAGCGGGTTATCCTGAGGCAGCAGCATGCGATGGTCGAGCTGATCGCAGATCGCCCGCAGCCGCCGCTTCAGCGTCACAAAATCAAAGACCATCTGGTCTTCGTTCAGCGTCCCAACGAGGCGCACTGCCGCACGATAGTTATGACCGTGCAGCAATTCGCAGTGATCGCCCTCATAGGTGACAAAGTGCCCGGCACAGAACACGGTGTAATCTTTGCTCACCGAGACTTGGTAGCTGACCATAGAAAAATCCTTAGGCATGTTTCAAAATGGGCACATTCAGCTTTACTGTCTTGCGATGATGCGACGAGGCGATGATGCGACGAGGCGATGATGCGACGAGGCGATGAGGCGACGAGGCGATGATGCGACGAGGCGATGAGGCGCTCCGTATCGCCTCATCGCGTCATCGTTTCGTCGCTGAACTGTCAGGCTGGTTTGAAACGCGCCTTAGACAAAGGTGCCAGGACGGTACAACAGCCCCGGCCCTACTCCGCATAGCGCTCCTCTTTCCAGGGGTCGGCGTGATTGTTATAGCCGTAGCGCTCCCAGAATCCGAGCTTATCGTAGGACAAAAACTCCAGGCCACGCAGCCACTTGGCACTCTTCCAGAAGTACTTGCGCGGGGTGAGCAGGCGCAGCGGGTAGCCGTGATCAGGCGTCAGCTCCTGGCCATCGAACATATAGGCCAGCATCGCCTCATCGTCAAGGAGTACATCGAGCGGGACGTTCGCCGTGAAGCCTTGGTCGCAGTGGGCGATCACAAACTGAACCGATGGTTTAAGCGCGGGGATGTGCTTCAGAAGTTCTTTAAACTGCACCCCGCCCCAGCGCGTATCCAGCTTACTCCAGCGCGTGACACAGTGAATATCGGTGACGACCTCAATCGTGGGCAGTGCGCGGAACTCAGTGAAGCTCAAGCGGGCCACATCCTCAAGCTCGCCCCAGAAACGCAGATCCCAGGTGTTCTGAAGATCGGTGTACTGCGGCACACTGCCGTAATGCAGCACCGGAAACTTCTCGGTGACATACTGCCCAGGCGGGATGCGACCTTCCTGTCCCGCCTGGGTGTGGTCGCGCTTCTTTTTAAATGTATCGAACATGGAGATCTCCTTCTGTGTGTGTTTTACACTATTCGCGATCACCCGACCGGCTCAAGCAGGTAAATCCCGCCGTCGCGGGTGCTGGCTGCGATCTGCTTGCCGTCGGGGCGAAAGGCCAGCGACAGAACCATACCCGTGCCAAGATTAATACTGTTGATCCGGGCACCGCTCTGCGGATCCCAAAATTCGACCGTACCAACAACGCTGCCGGTCACCAGCAGCTTGCCATCCGGCGAGAATGTGAGGCTACTGAACCAGTGATCTTCCCTCGGCGCGGTGATCGTGCTGATCGCCGAGCCATCGGCGACGTTCCAGATCGTCAGTGAGCCATCGCTGCTGGTGCTGGCCACGGTATCACTCCCGGCGGGCATCTCCAAACTGGTAATCTGCGCCTTCTGGCCCTTGATCGTCATCTTCCGGTCGCCGCTCGGCACATCCCAGACGACGATCTGGGGCGCGTGGACGTCTTGATTGCTCACGGCGGCAATGCGCGATCCGTCGCGGTTGAACGAGAGCGTCGCGGCTGGCCCGATCAGGCCGTGCAGTGTCCGCAGCAACTTCTGGCTGCTCGCCTCCCAGATCGCCACCTCGCCACGATCATTGCCTGCCGCCACGAGGCTGCGGTCGCGGCTCACCACGAGGCTGAGGGCGAACCCCTGAAGGCCCTGGAGTTGCCGGTTGCGATCCTGGCCGGTCAGGTCGATGATCACGACCTCGCCCGAGTCACTGATCGCGGCCAGTTGCGTGTCGCTGACAAAACCAATAAACTGGCCGGTCGGCGCGCCGCCATTGAGGTTCACCTGCCGGTCGTTGGGGAAGATGTGCAGACGCACGGTGCCGCTGGCCCCGCCCGCCCCCAGGATTTTGCCGGTGTCTGAGTAGGCCAGGGCGGTGACTGTACCCTGCGTGAGCAGCACGGTGCGCTCAACCTGGCGACTCTGGACGTTCCAGATCGTCAAAGAGCCGGCGGCGTCGCTGGCGGACAGAAGGTGCTGGCTGTCGGGTGCCCAGCTCAAGCCAATCAGGCTCATACCATGTTCCGTCAGCGCAGCCCGCTCGGTGCCGGTGAGGGGACTCCACAGGCGCACCGTGCCATCGAGGCTGGCGCTCGCCAGCGTGCGGCCATCGGGGCTATAGCTCAGCCCGCGAATGACGACCCAGTCCTGGTGGCCCTTCAGTTCGCGCTGGAGGCTACCGGTGGCCGCGTCGATCACATAGACGCTGGCGCTCACCGATCCCACCGCAATCGTTCTGCCATCGGGGCTATAGGTGAGCCCGGTGAGCCAGTAGGGCGCGTTGGTAGCCGGATTGATCGGTGCCGTAAAGCTAAATTCGGAGTGGAGGCGTCGGGCAGCCACATCCCACAGACGCACCGTGCCATCCCGCGAGGCCGAGGCCAAGGTCGCGCTGTCGGGCGAGAAGGCGATGTTGCCAAGAAAGTCGGTATGACCCTCCAGAGCGCCCAGAAACCTGCCGCTGGCCACATCCCACAGGCGCACCGTCTTATCGGTGCTACCAGAGGCCAGCGTCGTACCATCGGGCGAGAAGGCCAGGCTGCGCACCCAGCCGGTGTGGCCATCGAGCCTGCGCAGCGCCTGCCCCGTAGCGACATCCCACACGATGATGGTGTTCTCATCCTGTGCGCCCGAGGCCAGAATTCGGCTGTCGGGGGAGAACGCGAGACTACTAATATCGCCGGTATGGCCCGCCAGCGTGCCCCCCTGATCGAGGGTATCGCCAAAGCGGATCCGGATAGCCTTGCCAATACCCACGGCGAGCAGTTGTCCGTTTGGCGCGTAGACCGCCGGGCCGACGACATCCTCACGGATCTGCCTGGTTCTGGTGAAGGTCGCCGCCGCCGCCAGCAGCGCGCCGTTGGGCGTGGGCGCGGGCTGTCCTGATGAGGGAGTCGCAGCGTGCGCCGCGCCTCCGGCGGTCGTGGTCGCACTCATCGCCGTGCCGCCGTTCAGCAGAGGAATCCCGGCCCCCGTCAGGATGCGATAACCAATGAAGGCACCGACGAGACAGATCGTGAGCGCGACCAGGGCCAGGGAGACCGCAATAGCGATCAAACAGCCATTGCTGATCCGCGCCGTGGGCGCAGGCACAGCGGGCTGAGACGGCGGCACCTGCGTGTAGCCAGCGGCGTACTGCGACGGGGCGGCGTAGGTTCCGGGGGCGGGCTGGCCGTAGGGCGGCGCGGCAGGCGGAGGCCCGTAGGCCGTGACCGGTTCGACCGGTGGCGTGGGTGCCGTGAGCGAAGCGGAAGCCAGGGGCGCTTCGATGGGAGCCAGGGCACCCAGCGGCCGACCGGCCATCAGCCGCACCGTCTCCAGGGCGCTGCGCATCTCACGGGCGCGCTGGTAGCGGTTCGCAGGCTTCTTCTCCAGCGCCCGCAGGGCCAACTGCTCGGCCAGGGCCGAGATCCGTGCATTCAGATTGCGCGGCGCGTTCAGCGGAACCCCCGCCTCGCGCTGGGCGGCCGTGGGTGGGGGCCAGCCCGTAAGCAACTGGTAAAGCACCGCCCCCACCGCGTACAGATCGCTCGACGGTGTCGGCTCGGCCTGCGCGTCGTGGAGCTCGGGCGCGCGGTAGGCCGAGGGCTCGCTGCCCACGTGGCGCGCCAGGACGAAGGGCGCCAAGCTCAGCCCGCCGTCCGGCGACGACCACAGATCCGTCGAGCGCAGGTCGCCCATGACTAAGGGCGGAGTGCGCTCGTGCAGCACATCCAGCACATTCAGCAGCCGATCAATCAGAGTCAGCACCTCTGACTCCGGCACCGGCCCGCCGCGATCCCGTGCCACCCGGTCAAGATCCTGGCCGCCAGGGTCGTCCGCGATCACGTAGTAGGTCGTCCCCTCGGCAAAATGGTCGCGCAGAGCTAACAGACCAGGCACGCTCACCGCCGTGATCTGGCTCGCCAGCGCGCACACATCAGGCACGGCAGCATCGCTGGGAAGTGGCAACTCAGCGACCAGCACGCGCAGTGACTCACGCATATCGATTGCGCGATAGATCACACAATCGGGACGCTCATCGATCACATATGTGATCCGATAATGGTCATGAAGAACGGACTCAAGTGCCAGCATCGTATCCTCGGGGTCAGCGGCGGCGTTACGCGGCGCGGAGCCATATCAACAACCAGTGGCTACAGGCCATTGTACCAGCATGATCGCCGCCGCGCATCGTCGCCTGCGCCGACGCCAGGGCTGTTGCAAAGTCCGCAGATCGCCGGACAGCCCTCACCCCCCAGCCCCCTCTCCCTGAACGGGAGAGGGGGAATCGGATGCGTCCTGGTGCGGAGCCTCCCCTCTCCCCGTGAGGGAGAGGGGCAGGGGGTGAGGGCCGGCGGGCGACTTTGACGCAACCCTGGCGCCGACGCCGGAATATGGAAACACAAAGGGGGCAGGAGAGGGCGTTGCCCTCTCCTGCCCCCTTTGTGATCAAAATACCTCGCTAGTCATAATAATCTGGTCGCGGTCGGGGCCGACCGAGATGATACCAAGGCGGGCACCGACAAGTTGGCAGATGCGGGCGACGTAGGCTTGGGCGGCATCAGGAAGATCCTGGAAGCGACGGATGGCGGTCGTTGGCGTCATCCAGCCCGGCAGCTCCTCATAGACCGGCTCAACCTGCTCAAGCACAGCAGTCGTGGCCGGTGGGAACTCCAGCGTCGTATCGTGGAGCTTGTAGCCAGTGCAGATCTTAAGCGTCTGTATGCCGTCGAGTACATCCAGCTTGGTAATCGCCACCGTATCAATGCCGTTAATCTGGGCTGCATAGCGGGCCATCACGCCATCGAACCAACCGACCCGGCGCAGCCGCCCGGTGGTCGTGCCCACCTCTGCCCACGGAGTACCCATCTGGCGCAAGGCGTCGGCATCGGGGCCATTGACCTCGGTGGGGAACGGCCCCTCGCCGACGCGGGTGGTGTACGCCTTATACACGCCGATCACCGAGTCAATACGGGTCGGCCCGATCCCCGCACCCTGGCACGCCCCAGCGGCACCGGGCGGCGACGAGGTGACATAGGGATAGGTGCCGTGATCTACATCGAGCAAACTACCCTGGGCACCTTCCAAGAGGACAGGAATATCCTTCTCTAAGGCGCGCTGAATGATCGGATGCGTATCGGTAATGTGGTCAGCCAACTCGTGCCCAAATCCGAGGTAGCGCAGGTAGGTGTCGTGAAGCGAAAGCGGCTTCACCCCATAGAGCTTCGTAAGCAGGCGGTTCTTCTCTTCGAGGACGCCGCGCAGCCGGTTGAGCAGCGTCTCCTCGTGGAGCAGATCGGCCACACGGATGCCCGTGCGGCTCATCTTATCCGCGTACGCCGGGCCAATCCCGCGACCAGTGGTGCCGATCTTGCTCTCACCGCGATCCTGCTCCTGAAGTTTGTCGAGCATTACGTGGTAGGGCATGACAACGTGGGCGCGCTCGCTGATGAAAAGCTTGCTGGTGCTGACGCCCCGGCTCTTCAGTTCAGCGATCTCCTGAAGCAGTACCTCGGGACTGATCACCACACCGCTGCCGATCACATTGACGGTGGCATGGTCAAAAATACCGGACGGAATCAGATGAAGTTTAAAAGTGCCGAGGTGGTTTACGACGGTATGACCGGCATTGTTCCCACCGCCATAGCGCACCACTAAGCGTGCCTTGCTGGCGAGCAGATCAACGAGGTGGCCCTTGCCCTCATCACCCCATTGGGCGCCGATTAGTGCGACGACTGACATGGCCACCCCTTTCTAATAGAATGTATTGCCCATCAAGTACACCCCGCCCCCCCCCTGGAAGCCGGGTAAATCGGAGGGGCAAGAACGCCGCTGCGGTACTCGTGCCCGCAATTGTAGCAGATATCGCGGCTTTTGCTGCGAGGAGATCCGCCCTCGGGTGTATGTCGCCTAAATAATGTGGCGATTAATGTTGCCAGCATCGCTGGCAACATTAATCACTACATTATTTAGCGCAGCACCTCGCGCAGGATGGAGATCGCCGCATCAACATGCTGGGTGTCGATCACCAGGGGCGGCAACAGGCGGATCACATCATCACCGGCGGTCGCCACCAGCAGATGATGATCGTGGGCGACCTCGCGGGCGGCGCTGGCCGATCCGCTGATGCGGAAGCCGCGCATCAGACCGCGCCCGCGCAGTTCAAGGATTGTATCAGGCATATCGGCGGCGAGATCCTGGAGCGACTCGTCGAGGTAGTTGCTCACCTGGCGCACGTGGGCGAGGAAATCGGGGTTGTTGACCTTGCGGAAGACGACGCCCGCCACCGCCGTAGACAGAGGGTTGCCGCCGAAGGTGGTGCCGTGATCACCGGCGTGGATGCTGTCGGCAACGCGCTGGTTGAGCAGCACCGCGCCGATAGGCAACCCGCCCGCCAGAGGCTTGGCAATGGTCATCATATCGGGCTTCACGCCAGTGGGTTCGTGGGCCCAGAGCGTACCAGTGCGGCCCATACCACACTGGATCTCGTCGAAGACCAGCAGGGCGTGGTATGTGTCGCACAGGGCACGGGCCGCTGCCAGGAAGGAGTTGTCGGCCACACGCAGGCCACCCTCACCCTGAATGGGCTCCAGGATCACGGCACAGACATCGTCGCCCATCACCGCCTCCAGGGAGGCGCTATCGTTGAAGCTGGCGAAGCGCACGCCGGGCATCACCGGCATAAACGGCTCGCGATATTTCTCGCGGGCCGTCAGCGCTACCGCACCCATCGTGCGACCGTGGAACGAGCCATCGAAGGCAATGATCGTTGTCTTGCCCTCGCCGTAATGCTCGCGAGCGTGACGGCGCGCAAATTTGATCGCCCCCTCGACGGCCTCAGTACCACTATTACTGAAGAAGACTTTATCGAAGGCGGGGCTGCTCTCGACAAGCATGCGTGCGAGTTCGCCAGCGGGAGCGGTGTGGTAGAGGTTCGAGACGTGGATGAGCTGGGCGGACTGCGCGGCAATCACCTGGGTCACGTCCGGGTCGCCATAGCCAAGGGCATTGACCGCGATCCCCGCGACAAAATCAAGATACGGCTGGCCCTCCGTATCGTAGAGATAGACCCCCTCGCCGCGAGCGATCACAAAGTCGGGGCGGGCATAGGTTTGCAGAATATACTCACGGTCAGCCTGCACCACGGCATCTGTCACATCGGCTGCCATCGGCGATCCTTTCTTGAAGACTATAACGTGTGGGGCGGGTAACTACTTCGTGGATTATACATCATCATACTTTGGAGCGGCGATTCCACGCCAGGGCAGGTGCAACGTCAGCCTCCGGCCCCCCTCACCCCCAGCCCCTCTCCCTCACGGGGCATGCCGGGCGGTTCCCGCGTCGGCGCAGGCCGACGTCCAGCCGTAGGCTCCCCAGCGGCGACTTCAGTCGCCCGCCGAGATGGGCCGATAAACCGCATGACAATGCGGTAAAAAAGATGTGGGTAAAGATATGCCCGTTCAGGGAGAGGGGGCTGGGGGGTGAGGGTTGAGCGGCAATCACGCGACGTTGCAACAGCCCTGGCGCTTCTCGCTTTTCGTTATACCCAAGGCCAGTGCCTATATGTTAAAATAGAGTTAGATCGCTGCTGCGTGAGGATAGTTCCGCTATGGACACCACCGACCCGTCGGGCGGCCACCTGATGACCCACCTGCTCGCGTTTGGCTACCTACTACACGAGATGGGCGTGGCGGTGAGCCCTGGGCAGATGCTCGTCTTGATCGATGCCCTCGCGTATGTGCCGATCACCAGGCGCGAGGACTTTCGAGCGGCGGCACGGGCCACCCTGGTGCTGCGCCGCGAGGATCTGCCGCTGTTTGATACAGCTTTCGAGTTTTTCTGGCGTAAGGCCATCGGTGCCGATCCCGAACGCGAGATGCTGCTGATGGCCATCCCGCAGATCCGCATCCCGCGCCGCCAACTGCGCCTGCCCCGCCGCCAGTCCGGCGAAAACGACGAGGCTGAGCAGCAAAAAGAGCGCGAGGATGTCGTGACCCAGTTCACCTACAGCCGCAGCGAAGCACTGCGCCATAAGGACTTCGGCCAGTTTAGCTGGGAGGAGGTACAAGCGTGTAAGGGGTTGATCCGGCGCATGCGCTGGAAGATCGAGGATCGACCAAACCGCCGCCGCCGCCCCGAGCGCAACGGGCGCAGCCTGGATATGCGCCGCACCCTGCGCCAGAATATGCGCTACGGCGGCGAGCCGCTCACCCTGGCCTGGCGTGAAACGCAGCGCGAGCCGCGCCCTTTGGTGGTGATCTGCGACATCAGCGGCAGCATGGAACGCTACTCGCGCATCCTGCTCCAGTTTGTCCACGCCGTCTCCCGCAGCCTCGGCGAAGTGGAGTCCTTTGTCTTCGGCACTCGCCTAACCCGGATCACCCGCCAATTGCGCCACAAGGACATCGACGACGCCATCGATGCGGTGACGACGCATGTGCGCGACTGGAGCGGCGGCACGCGCATCGGCGATGCGGTGCGCGAATTTAACTACCGCTGGGGGCGGCGCGTCCTCGGGCGCGGCCCGGTGGTTCTGCTGATCAGCGATGGCTGGGATCGCGGCGACCCGACAATCCTTAGCCGTGAGATGGATCGCCTCCAGCGCTCGTGTCACCGCCTGATCTGGCTCAACCCGCTGCTCGGTAGCCCCGGCTATGAGCCGCTCACCCTGGGTATGCAGGCGGCCCTGCCCTTTGTGGACGACTTCCTGCCTGTACATAACCTGGTGAGTCTGGAGCAACTAGGCCAGAAACTAGCGACCATTGGCGCTACGCGCACCGCCCGGAGCCGCCGCCGGGGGGCTGAAGCCCCCCCGGCTAGATCTACGAAGGCCGCTGAAGCGGCCTCAGACAGGCCGCTTCAGCGGCCTTCGTAGACCTAGCCCGCCCGTTTACGGGCCGGGCGCTCGATGTGACAGGGTGACTTTTGCGGTATGACATGGTTCAGAACAGCTTTACAGTGTGCAGTGAATGTAGTACCGCCTTCCAGGCGGTCAAAGTACCACCGCAGGCTGGAAGCTCGCGCTACCAACTGTCACGCTGAAACCTGGCACCTGAAACCTTGTCTATTGCCACAATACGAAGTAGATACGAGCCTTGGCTAAGAACAACCCAACCAACCCCAAAGCCCAGGCCGACGCCCTCGTGGCACGCGGGCGCACCCTTATCGACAAGAACCGTCTGCCCGAGGCCACCGACCTGCTCAACCAGGCAGTGAAACTCTACTGGGCCGCTGGCGACTTCTACAATGCGGCGGCGCAGACTGGCAACTACGGCTGGGCGTTGCGCCGCAAGGGTCGGGCCGACTTGGCGCGGCCCTACCTGGAGCAGGCTGCCACAATCTTTGCCGACATCGGCCTGACCGAGTTTGCCGAGCGCCATCGCGCCGCCGCCAATGATGTGGCCAGCGTACTCGACCCGGCTTTCCTGCGTAGTCTGCCGCCCGCCGTGCGCGGTGCCCTGGAGCGCGGCGACGGCGCGGCGCTCCAGGTGGCTCTCGACGCTCTGCCAGACGCCGAGCAGCACCTGATCTACGAGCGACTGACGGCGTCCGGGGTGATCAGCGACGCTGGCGAGGCCCAGGCCGATACCGCCGTGCAACAGTTCGAGCCGCTGCTCCAGGCAATCGCCGCCGTGGCCCGGGGCGACGAGTCAGAGCGCGCCGATGTGGAGACTGCTCTGGAGGATCTGGAGCGTAAGGGCTGGCACGTGCGCCGCCCGGTGCAGAAGATCTGGCAGGGCGAGCGCCACCCCGGCCCGCTGCTCTACGGCCTCGACCCCAGCGACACCGCGCTGGTGCAACGAATTCTCGATATCCTGGATTAAGGGATGGTTCAATCCAGCGTGACAGTTCAGCGATGAAACGATGACGCGGTGAGGCGTTCCGTATCGCCTCATCGCCTCATCGCCTCATCGCAAGACTGTAAAGCTGAATGTACCCATTTTGAAACATGCCTAAGACATGGTTCAGAACAGCTTTACAGTGTGGCGGAGACGCGAGGATGCGAGGATGCGATAGCATCGCCTCGTCGCATCCTCGCGTCATCGCCACACTGTAAAGCTGAAACCTGAAACCTTGTCTAAGGACGCAGGAGCGACGTTGTGCTGCACCTGCGCCCCTACGAGGATGACGATGGACATTTTTTATAACATACGGCGACCCATACCCGCCGCCCTGGCCTTCCACCGACGTATGCCCGGCTACGCGCCCACGCCCCTGGTCGATGCCCCGGCCCTCGCGGCACGACTGGGCATCGGTAGGCTCTCGCTCAAGCTGGAGACGAATCGCTTCGGCCTGCCCTCGTTCAAGATCCTGGGCGCATCATATGCCGCCTACCGGGCGCTCTGCATACGGCTCGGCGGCGAACCAGCCTGGGAGAGCTTTGACGACCTGCGCGCCGCCGTGGCTCGCCTGCGGCCTCTGACTCTGCTGGCCGCCACCGACGGTAACCACGGCCGGGCGGTGGCGCGTATGGCCGCGCTGCTCGGCCTGCGGTCGCGGATTTTCGTACCCGATGATATGGCCCCTGCGCGTATGGAGGCCATCGTTGGCGAAGGTGCCGAGCTTGAGATCGTACACGGCAGTTACGACGATGCGGTGGCTCGGTCAGCCGCCGCCGTCGGCCCGCAGGCAATCGTGATCTCCGACACGGCGTGGCCGGGCTACGCGGAAACCCCGCGTGATGTGATCGCTGGCTACGACACGATCCTTCAGGAGACCGGTGCCACCATGAGTGGACGGCCCGACCTCGTGATCGTGCAAATGGGCGTGGGTGCCCTCGCCGCAGCGGTGATCGGCCACTACCGACGGCATAGCGGCAACCTGACTATCGTTGGGGTTGAGCCTGACCAGACGGCTTGTGTGCTGGCCTCTCTGCGCGCCGGACAGATCACCGAGGTGCCCGGCCCCCACCGCTCGATCATGGTTGGACTCAACTGCGGCCTGCCCTCGCCCGTGGCATGGCCGACGCTCCACGCCGGACTCGACGCCGCCCTGGCTATCCCCGACGACCTGGCCCGCGATGCGGTGCGCGCCCTCGCCGCCGAGGGCGTGGTCGCGGGCGAAACCGGTGCCGCCGGGGTGGCTGGGCTGCTCGCCCTGTGTACAGGCGACGATGCCACTGATGCTCGCACCCGCCTGGGCATCGGGCCGCATACCCACGCCCTGTCTATCATTACCGAGGGCGTCACCGACCCTGATATGTATGCGGAAATCGTAGGAGCGCAGCAGTAGGGCACACCGCGCCCTACTGCCGCGCCTCACCTGGGGTAATCTATGCTCATCACTATCGCCCCGGAGCAACCTAACACCCCCGACGCCACGGCCCTGGTGGATGAACTGGACGATCTGCTAATCCCGATGTACCCCATTGAGAGTCACCACGGCCTCACCGTCGAGAGCCTGATCGCCGAGGAGGTAGCCTTCTTCGTGCTGCGCGTCAACGGTGCGCCCGCCGGGTGCGGCGGGGTGAAGATCTACGCAGACGGGTACGGCGAGGTGAAGCGCATGTTCGTTCGCCCGCAGTATCGTGGCCAGGGATTCAGCAAGCGCATGCTGAGCCATCTGGAGGCATACGCCCACGAGCGGTGCCTACCCGTCCTGCGCCTGGAAACCGGCGTCCTCCAGCACGAGGCGATTGGCCTCTACAAGCGCATGGGCTTTACGGAGATTGCTCCCTTCGGCCCTTACCAGCCCGACATCCACAGCCTCTGTTTTGAGAAGCGGATTGGTTGATCTTTGCTCCGGCGGGGTATTCTCGTGCGTTCCAGGGCATGTGCAAAGTCGTGTGGTCGCCGGACAGTCCTCACCCCCCAGCCCCCTCTCCCTGAACGGGAGAGGGGGAGCCGAGCGCATCCTGATGAAGAAACTCCCCTCTCCCCGTGAGGGAGAGGGGCAGGGGGTGAGGGGGCCGGATCTGACTTTGCTCATGCCCTGTCGTGCGTTCTCTGTAGCTTGACGCTATCGCTCATTCGTACTACACTATGGATGTGCGTACCTGTGCAATGCACGTAGACCAGACATCATGTGGGTGGGTGGCACGCCAAAGCGTGCGTGTCGTAAAATGATGTGCGTTCGTCACCCTGTCGTCTCGCAACACGCCCGTAGTGGGCCACGAGACATCCGCAGACAGGAACGAGTCACGCAATCCCAAACGCTTCAGCAATGGGATCGGGGGCATCGTAGTCTGCCCTGTAGGGATTGCCCCTACGAACCGAGTACCGTGCGATAAAACGCTAGGGAAAGGAGTACTATAATGGGATCAGCCATCCATTACGATTCGTGTACAACACCCGATGAAAATGGCCGACTATCGGCTATCGGCTATTTTCACGTTAGACAAGGTTCTCGGATACTTTACAGTTCTACCCCCCTAGCCCCCCCGCAAGCGGGGGGACAACGCATTGGTTCCCCCCCGCTTGCGGGGGGGCTAGGGGGGGTAAGTATACCAAGAGTGTAAAGTAAACTCGGCCCCTCTGAAACCGTGTCTTAGGAGGCGCAACATGGACGACATTATTGACGAGATCGACGCATGGCTAGCTCGTGGCGAGCAGGTTGCTGTCGCTACCGTAGTTAAGACGATGGGCTCCTCGCCGCGCCTTGTCGGCGCGAAGATGATCGTCTCGTCGGCGGGCAATATGGCTGGCTCGGTCAGTGGCGGCTGCGTCGAGGGGGCAGTTTTCACCGCTTGCCAGGAATCCCTGGCCAGCGGCGAGTCCCGCCTGCTCCACTTCGGTGTCGCCGATGAGATGGCGTGGGAGGTTGGCCTGGCCTGCGGCGGGGAAATTGATATTTTTGTGGAGCCGCTTCGATAATTTTAGATTTTGGATTTTGGATTTTGGATTTTAGATTGCAATCCAAAATCCAAAATCCAAAATCCAAAATCCAAAATCCAAAATCCAAAATCTCACAATGCCAGAGCAGTACACCATCATCCGTGCGGCCATCCGCGCCGGTCAGTCAATCGCCACGGCAACGCTTATTCGTACAGGCGGCCCACCCGGCGCTAAGCTGTTGATCTTCCCCGATGGACACAGCGAGGGATCGCTCGGCCACCCCGACCTAGAGCGGCGTGTGGTAGCCGACGCCCTTGACATGCTTGCCCAGGGCGCTACCCGCGTGGTCGAGTATGCGGATCGAGGCGCTGCGGTGTTTGTCGAGAGCTTCGTACCGCCGCCGACCCTGTTTATGGTGGGCGGAGTCCACATCGCTGTTGCCCTCAGTACTCTGGCCAAGGTCATCGGATTCCACACCGTCGTGGTGGATCCTCGCTCGGCTTTCGCCACCGAGGCGCGCTTCCCCCACGCCGACGAACTCGTGATGGCATGGCCCGATGAGGCATTGGAGGGACGACTGGACGCCCGCAGTTGTGTGGCGGTGCTGACTCACGACCCGAAGCTGGACGACCCGGCTCTGCGGGTGGCCTTGGCCTCACCGGCGCGCTATATCGGTGCCCTAGGCAGTTCGAAGACCCACGCCACGCGCCGAGATCGCCTGCGCGGCGAGGGTTTTAGCGACGAGCAACTCGCCCGCATCCACGGCCCCATCGGCCTGCCCATTGGTGCGAAAACACCCCCGGAGATCGCCCTGAGCATCCTCGCCGATGTGGTGAGCGTGCAGCGAAAGGGCTAGAGGAGTACCTATGAAAGAACAGCATGCCGAGTGGCTCTACGAGGGAGCCGTCGCTCTCACCAAGGGCGACAAGGTACGTGCCCTCGATTTGCTCATGCGCGTCGTCAGCGAGGATGAGGAGGCCACCAATGCCTGGCTCTGGCTCAGTGGAGCCGTGGACGACCCTGACGACCAGCGCACTGCCCTGGAAAATGTTCTCGCCCTTGACCCCAACAACCCCTACGCCCGCCACGGGATCGCCGTTCTCGACGGAAAGGCGTAGGCGTCGCTACCCATGGACACGGCGCTTGCGCGGCTTCGTATCCGTGACCTTCTCTCCAACCTTCACAACCTTCGCGTCGGTGTCTTCCGTAAGGCTTTCGTGTCTTTCGCGATCTAGGCCCACCCACACGGTGTTGCGACGAACCGTGGTGACCCCGCGCACCTCAACACCCACTACGTCAACGACATCTTCCTCGTTTACTAGCACCAGCGTTGGCACTGTTCTGAATCGGTTGCGGTAGGCTCCCATCGCATCCTCGATCTTCATCGCCACCGTCAGCTTCGGATTGTCGTCGTACCACATCAGAAACAGCGCGCTCATAGCGGCCTCAATATTTCAATCTGGGAAAGCTGGGGAGACACAGGGGGCTGACACTACTATACAAGAACCTATGTTCGTTGTCAAGGCCGCGCTGAATCATCCCTACACCTCAACCGCCTCCAGCAGCGAGGCCGCCTCCCATGCGTGCATGCCGCCCTTGAGAATACTGATATTCATGAAGCCCTGAGCAACCAGGTGGGCGGCGGCGCGAACGCTACGCCGACCGCTGCGGCAGACCAGAATGATCGCCCGGTTGTGCGGCAGCCCGTCAGGGCCACCGAGGATGTTCGGCAGCGGGATCAGCAGTGCCTCGGGGATGTGGCCCTGGCGGTACTCGCGTGGCTCGCGCACATCGACCACCAGCGGCGGATCGGCACCGCGCAGACGTGCCCATAGATCGCGTGCGGCCAGTTCCGGCACCGGCGGCAGTGGCCCACGGCCCTCCGGGGTGATCGTGCCGCTCGCCAGCATGCGCTTGGGCAGATCTTGGCACTCGCGGAAGGCCCGCTGTTCGCACTCGTAGATGCAGATCGCCGGGTCGAGGACGTGGTGAAACAGATTGCCCACCGCCTCGTCTTCGCTCAGAAAGTGATCGCCGCCAAGAAGGTGGATAAAACCGATGCTGCGCATCACCTGCACCACGGGCTCGCGCACACGCACCAGGAACATCCCGCCGCCGCGATCCCGGCAGATGCGCAGGATATTCTCTAGGGCGCGGATGCCGCTGATGTCGCACTGCTGGACACTGTGCATGCGCAGCATCAGGAAGCGCTGCTGCGGGCAGTTCATCAGCATATCGTAGAGGCTGTCCTCCACGTGGTTGGCCGCGCCAAAGTAAAGGTCGCCCAGCAGATCGACCACGGCCAGTTGCGGGCAGCCCGGCTTGTCCGGCTGGTACGCCCAGTGGCGGAAGCCAGCGTCGGGCAGCACCACCTGCACCCGTGGCGCACTCGTCTTTAGCAGGTAGTAGCCCAGCGACATCAGCACGCCAATCAGTACGGCGAACTGGAGTGGCAGAGCCAGCGTGGCCGCCAGCGTGATCAGCATAATCACCGTGTCGCCCCGCGCCCCGCGCCAGATCCGCGCCATCGCCTGGTGGTCGATCATGCTGTAGGCGGTGACCACCAGGGTACCGGCGAGAACGGGTCGTGGCAGATGGCCGATCAGCGGGGCAAGGACAAACATGGACGTCAGCACGAAGACTCCCGAGAAGGCGTTGCCAAGCCCCGTCTGTGCGCCCGACTGGTAGCTCAGGGCCGAGCGGTTGAAGGAACCCGAGCAGGGGTAGCCGGTGAACAGCCCGGCGGCGATGTTAGCCAGCCCCTGGCCCACGAACTCCTGGTTGCTGTCGAGGCGCTGCCGCGAGTGTCCAGCCACCGCTCGTGCGATGGCCACCGCCTCGACCAGGCCGATGATCGCGAGGGCCAGGGCACCGTTGGCGAGCTGGCCGATCATGCCGATGTTCAGTACGGGTAGCGCCGCGAGGGGCGGCAGCCCGTGGGGCAGTTCACCCAGCACCTTCACGCCAAGCGACTCCATGCCAAGACCCCAGGAGATGGCCCCGCCGCTGACGACGCTCACCAGGACTGCCGGTAGCTTGCGCTGGAGGCGCGGCAGCAGCAGCAACAGGTTGATGGTGCCTAGCCCCAGCAGCAACGATGGCACGTGAGTCTGGCCGATCTGTAGCGTCGTGAAGCGCAGGGTGTCGAGGATGCTGCTGGTACTCTGGAGCTTGAGGCTGAGCATTGGCTCGATTTGGTTTGACATGATCAGGATACCGGCCCCAGCGGTAAACCCCACCGCCACTGAGTCAGAGACAAAGTTGACCAGCACGCCCAGCCGGGCCAGACCCATGAGCAGGCGGATGATACCAGCCATCACGGCGATCAAGCCAGCGGCGGCAATGAACGTCGAGCTGCCAGGTACGGCGATGGGCAGCAGCACCGAGAGGGTCAGGATCGACGCGGTGTTGGTCGGCCCGCTGTGCAGGTGGCTTGACGACCCCCACAGCGCGCCGATCACGCTGGCCATGATCGCCGCGTAGAGGCCCATGGTCGGTGGGAGCCCGGCGAGCAGGGAGAAGGATAGCGACTGGGGCAGCAGCACAACGCCCACCGACGCACCGGCGATCAGGTCGGCACGCAACGCGGCGCGTGAGTAACCCCGCAACAGACGGATCGGCTGGATGAGCATGGCGGGTGTGCCGCGCAGGTACGACAGCATTACTATATATCCTCGGTATATCACATCGACCGATCTGAATTACGTACCTGCCGCCAGTGGGCATTGGGACGCCCTCACGATGGCGGATACGCAGTTCAGATCTGCAACTGCATTGGGATAGCGCGAGACCCTGAGCATCCGCCTTGGAACATTGAGAATCACCCCCCCTACGAGTGAGGATCGCGCCTGGTGAATCGAGAATCACCCCCCCTGCGAGTGAGGATCGCGCCTGGTGAATCGAGAATCACCCCCCCTACGAGTGAGGATGAGGCTCTGTGTGAAGCTATTCTACCGCCCTTCTTTAAAGGGACACGGAAATTTTTAAGCATCCCGGCATCATGTCACGCGGAGCGAAGCGTCCCGGCAATGATAATACGCGCCGGGACGCTTCGCTTCGCTGCGCGTGACAGATCATCTGTGACGGGATAACTAAAAAGATCCGCTTCCCTAACCGGTTCTTATGGTTACATATTTGATAGTGGCTTGTGTATACTGTAGGCGTGCGCTAATCGAGGCGACACGGCAGACTTATCTCAACGAAAGGACCCACCCATGGCTCAACGCACGAAACAGGTCCCTCATGCCATCCTCACTGCCGACCACGAGACGGTGAAGGCGCTCCAGGGCATCGCGACGTATCAGCCTACTAACCCCGATCTCAGCGTTGCGAACTTGCTCCAGGTGCAGGCGACCCTGACCCAGGCGGAGCAGGCGGAGCAGGCGGCGGAGGTCGCCCTCGAACAGGCCCGTGCCATCCGAGCGGGCACATCGCACTTCTACCACGATTTAGTTGTTAGCTCGCGTGTCCAGGTGGTTGCACAGTTTGGCTCCGACTCGACCGAGGTTGCCCTTGTGGGGCTGAAGCGCAAGTCGCAGCGCAAGCACCCGGTAAAGCGTCAGGCCGTCCCGGCGTAGTAGTGCGAAGGTGAAGAACGCATGAGGGAACCCCGAACCAAGTGGCACCGCGCCATTCGGTTCGGGGTTCCCTCATGCTCAAAAGAGTTCGTCCTGTCCCTCGCTCCCCTTCTTCCCCTTAGGCATGTTTCAAAATGGGTACATTCAGCTTTACAGTCTTGCGATGAGGCGATGAGGCGATGAGGCGATACGGAACGCCTCACCGCGTCATCGTTTCGTCGCTGAATTGTCAATCTGGATTGAACCATCCCTTAGGCATGTTTCAAAATGGGCACATTCAGCTTTACAGTTCAGCGATGAGGCGATGAGGTGATGAGGCGATACGGAGCGCCTCACCGCGTCATCGTTTCGTCGCTGAATTGTCAATCTGGATTGAAACATGCCTTAGACAAGGTTTCAGGATTGGCACATGTACTTTACCGTTCTGTGCGACCCTCACCCCCTGCCCCTCTCCCTCACGGGGAGAGGGGAGATTCCGCAGCAGGACGCATCCGACTCCCCCTCTCCCGTTCAGGGAGA
>Ga0194060_10000866_pt1 | contig 22109 bp, 17 predicted proteins | sample SepL225m_MetaG_FD_163427 | JGI IMG/M metagenome (GOLD analysis project Ga0194060, IMG submission 163427) | Anoxic zone freshwater microbial communities from boreal shield lake in IISD Experimental Lakes Area, Ontario, Canada - Sep2016-L222-5m | ecosystem: Environmental > Aquatic > Freshwater >... | reverse complement strand
CGATCCAGGAGGTCCAGCGCCGCCCGGTCCGCGCCAGCGGCGCGGCCAGTTGCTCTAGGAACAGTCCGGCGTCGCCGATCGCGGCGATGTCCGGCCGCCGGTTCATGCGCGCTTCGCTGGCGCTGCGGTTCGCGGCGATAAGCGTGGCGCTGCGCCGCACGTGGCGCCCGTAATCGAGGCGAAAATCGCAGGGCACGCCCGCGAGCACGACGCAGTCGGATTCGCGCAGCGCCGTCCGGCGCTGGTGCCGCATCTGCAGCGGGTGGTCGCGCCCGAGCAGACCGCGCGCCATGCCCGACAGGTACACCGGAATTCCGAGCTGCGCCACCGCCGCCGCGATGCGCGCAGCCTCAGGCGCTATGGAGAGCGCCTGGCTGCCGATCACCAGCAGCGGCCGCTCGGACCGCGCAAGTGCGGCAGCGGCGGCCTCCACGCTCGCAGAAGGCGGGCCCGGCGGCGGCGCGACGCTTACCCGCGGCGCAGCCTGCCCGGCGCTGCCGGCGAACATCTTCTCCACATGGCGGTTCAGATAGAAGCGCAGCAGCCGGTCGGCAATGCCGGAGCCCTTGCCGGCGGCCTCGGCGTACCACTGGCGTATGCTTGCTTCGTCGTACAACAGATCGACGGGACATTCGATGCACACCGGCCCCGGCACGCCCGCGCGCGCCACTTCGAATGCCTCCTCCACCGCCGGGCCCAGATCGCGTACGCGCCGGATTTTCCGGAACAGCTTGACGTGCGGCGCGATCAGCGGACGCTGGTCGATGTCCTGCAGCGCGCCGCGGCCCTGCAGCGCGGTCGGCGCGGCACCGCCGAACAGGATCACCGGCGACTGCGCCAACTGTGCGTTCTTGAGCGCGGTGATGGTGTTGGTGAGTCCCGGCCCGGCCGTAACCGCCGCGACGCCCGGCACGCCGGTCAGGCGCGCCACCGCATCCGCGGCGAACACCGCGGTCGCCTCGTCGCGCACGTCGACGATGCGGATGCCGCGCGCCTTGGACGCCGTCAGGATGGGCGCGATGTGGCCGCCGCAGAGGGTAAACACGAAGCGCACGCCGTGCGCCGCGAGCGCCGCGCCGACGCGGTCGCCGCCGTGAGCGATGAGCTTCTCCGTTTCCATCTATTTATTCTCCCCGCCGCCGTGGGATGCGATGTGCGCTTGCACCAGCACCTTGTAGTCCACCTTGCCCACGCGCGTCTTCGGCAATTCGGAGCAGAATTCGATTTCGCGCGGACACGACCATTTGATCAGCTGCGCGCGGCAGTGTTCGATCAGCACGCGCTCGGTCTCCGCGTTCGCCAGACCGGGTTCCTTCAACACGACGAAGGCGTGCACCCGCTCCACCTGCGCCGGGTCGGGCACCCCGGCGACGCAGGCCTCCGCCACCAGCGGATGCCGGTACAGGACCGCTTCCACCTGCGCCGGATAGACGTTGAACCCCGAGGACTTGATCATGCGCTTGTGCCGCACGGTGAAATAGAAAAACCCGTCTGCGTCCATTTTGCCGAGATCGCCCGTATGCAGCCAGGTGCGGCCGTCGGCATGAACGCGCAGCGTTTCGCGCGTAGCTTCGGGATCGTCGAGGTAACCGAGCATCACCGCCGGTCCGGCGACGCAGATTTCACCCTCCTCGCCCGGCGCAAGCTCGTCGCAGGTCCCGACGCGGCAGATCTTGGCCAGCATGTCCGGAAACGGGATGCCGATCGAGCCCTCCCGATACTCGTCGAGTGGCGTCGCCATGATCGCGGTGACCGCCTCGGTGAGGCCATAGCCTTCGAGCAGCCTCACCTTGCCGCCGCGCTCGGCGACGAGTTTCTCGAAACGCTCTTTCACCGGCCGCGGCAGCGTGTCGGCTCCGGAGAAGGTGGCGCGCAGGCAGGACAGATCCGCCTTCGCCAGCGACGGGTCGCGCGTGAGTGCATCGTACAGCGTCGGCACGCCCACCAGCAGGTTGGGACGCTTGGTGCGCAGCAGCTTCGCCACGATTTCCGGGGTGAACAGGGGCACCAGGATCGATTTTCCGCCGGCCATGAACGCGGCGTTCACGCACACGCCCAGGCCGAAGCCGTGGAATATCGGCAGAATCGCAAGTATCGAGTTCCCCGCATCCATGCCGCCCCAAGCGGCTGCCTGCATGCCTTCGGCGATGAAATTGCGGTTCGACAGCAGTATGCCCTTGGGCATGCCCGTGGTGCCGCCGGAAAACAGGATTGCGGCCGGATCGTTCGTTGCGGTGCCTCCGGGGGGCGCGGCCGAGTGCGCCCCCCCCATGAGATCGGCCCACCAGCGCACGCGCGCATCGGACGGGACCTTTGGAATTTTTCGTCCCTTGGTGAGCCAGAAGCCGAACTTCTTTAGCGGCGAAAGATAATCGGGGATGCGCGCGAGGATCAGCGTTTCCAGCGGCAGCTTCGGCCTGACCCCGGCGAAGCGCTCGTAAAATGCGTCCAGCGTGAGCGCGATACGCGCACGGCTCGCATTAAGGTAATGCTCTATTTCCGGCGCGGTCGACAGCGGGTGGATGAGGGCCGGCACCGCGCCGAGCTTGTTCGCGGCGTAGAACGCGATCACGCCCTGGGGCGAGGTCGGCATTGAGATCAGGATGCGCTCGCCCTGCTTGAGTCCGAGGGCGGCGAGCGCATTGGCGCAATCGTCGATGGCGGCAAGAAACGCGCGGTAGGTGGACGTCGTGTCGAAGAAATCCCAGGCCAGCGCATCGGGAGAACGCGCGGCGGTTGCGGCCACCGCCTGATACAGCGTGATCTCGGGATAGCTAAGGCTGTGCGGTATCCTGCCGTAAAAACGCAACCACGGAAGTGTCTGGGACATCGGGCTTCGATCCAGGTTAAAGCCTGCGCCGAATTGGCGCAGGCGCTTGCGCTTCTTGTTTGCGACGCAATCCTACACCGGGCGCGAGGCGAAGCCCAGCCGGGGCATGGCTTTCGATGCAGATAGCAATGCAACTTGCGCAGGCTTGGCATATTATTGGCGTGCATAATTGTCATGCATACCGACAGGTGCTGACCTTGAATAACGAAAAAAGCAGCAACTTGGCAGGCGACTTGTGGGGCGGGCTTGCGGCCATGCTGGTCGCGTTGCCATCGGCGATCGCTTTCGGCGTCACCATTTATGCTTCCCTCGGCGGTTCCTTCGCTGCGTATGGCGCGCTGGCAGGCATACTTGGCGCCACCGCACTCGGCCTGGTCGCTTCCATCGCCGGGGGCACCAAGCGCCTCATCACCGCGCCCTGCGCGCCGGCGGCGGCCGTGCTCTCCGCATTCGCCATCCACCAGATCGAGCTTGGAACACCGGCCGCGACGGTACTCATCCTGCTGACCGTACTGGCCTTGATGTGCGGATTGCTGCAGCTGATCTTCGGCGCGGCAGGGCTGGGCAGCCTGATCAAGTACATGCCTTATCCGGTGGTGAGCGGCTACCTCAGCGGCGTCGGCCTGATCATCATCGGCAGCCAGGTGCCCAAGTTCCTCGGTGCGCCGGCCGGCGCCAAATTCTGGCAGGCGCTCACTACCCCGGGGACGTGGATGTGGCAGGGCATCGTCGTCGGCGCAGTCACGGCCGCCGTCATGATACTGGCGCCGCGTGTCACCAAGGCGGTGCCGGGCGCCATCCTGGCGCTGCTGGCCGGGATCGCGACCTACTTCGGCCTGTCGCTTGCCGATCCGGCGATGCTCCAACTGGACAAGAATCCGCTGGTGGTCGGTGCGCTTGGAGGAGGCAGCGGTTTCACCGAGGGCATGGCCGCGCGCTGGCAGGGATTGCGCGGCATCGCGCTGGCCGATGTCGAGGGCCTGCTGGTGCCGGCGCTGACCCTGGCCGTGCTACTGTCGATCGATACGCTGAAAACCTGCGTCGTGCTGGATGCGCTGACGCGTTCGCGCCACGACTCGAACCGCGAACTGATCGGCCAGGGCTTGGGCAACCTGACTGCGGGCCTGATCGGCGGCATGCCCGGCGCCGGCCAGATGGGTGCGACCCTGGTCAACATGTCGAGCGGCGCGGCCAGCCGCATGTCGGGCGTATTCGAAGGTGTCCTGGCGCTGATCACCTTCCTGCTGCTCGGCAGCCTGGTCGCCTGGGTCCCGGTCGCAGCGCTGGCGGCGATCCTGATCGTCATCGGCGTGCGCATGATCGACCGCCACAGCCTGCAGTTCCTCAAATCCAGGCATACCGTGTTCGACTTCGCAGTCATCCTTGCAGTAGTCACGGTTGCGCTTACGGTCGGCCTGATCCCGGCGTCCGGGACCGGCGTCGTGCTCGCCATCGTGCTGTTCATCCGTGAGCAGATCCGCGGCTCGATCGTGCGCAGCAAGACCTACGGCAACCAGTCTTTCTCCAAGCAGACCCGGTTGCGCGAGGAAATGAAGATCCTCGAGCAAAACGGCGATCAGGCGGTGATTTTCGAGCTGCAGGGCAGCCTGTTTTTTGGCACCGCCAGTCAGCTGTACGCGACGCTAGAACCCGAGCTCAAGACGCGCAAATACATCCTCCTCGACATGCGCCGGGTGCAGACGGTCGACGTCACCGCCGCGCACATGCTGGAGCAGATCCGCGATACGATGGCCGAGAAGCAGGGCTTCATCGTGTTCGCGCACCTGCCGTATAACCTGCCCTCCGGGCTGGACATGAAGCACTATTTCGACCAGATCGGGATTGCGCCGTACAAGGGCGCGGCGAGGATTTTCGACGAACTTGACGAAGCGCAGGAGTGGGTCGAGAACCGCATCATCAAGGAGGCCGCGCTGGAACGCGCCGAGGAGAAGCCGCTCGATCTGCAGCAGGTCGGATTGTTCAAGGGGCGCAAGGAGTCGACCCTGGCCGCGCTCGAGCTTTGCATGGAAAAGCGCTCGATCAAGGCGGGCGAAAAGATCTTCGCCCGCGGCGACGAGGGCGATGCGTTGTTCCTGGTCCGCAAGGGCTCGGTGCGGATCGTGCTGCCGCTCGACAACGGCAAGGCGCATCATGTAAGCAGCTTCGGCCGCGGCGACTTTTTCGGCGAGATGACTTTCCTCGACGGCGTCGCCCGGTCGGCCGACGCCGTCGCTTTCACCGACGTCGAGTTGTATGCGCTGTCGCGCAAGACCTTCGATGCCTTCGCCGAAGAGCACAAGAAAGTCGCGTTAAGCCTGATGGAAGGCCTCGCCAGCGTGCTCGCCACCCGGCTGCGCTACACCAACGTCGAATTGCAGGCGCTCGAATCGTAAGCGCCTTCGGCTACGCTGCAACTCAACCATACCCACATAGATCGAAAGGCATTGCCTTGCTTGCGCGGACGGCGGCCCGTCCGCGCGGATCCCAGATCGTGCGCGGATGAAAAGCACATCCGCACACGATCTGGGATCTCGGATAAAAACCCGGATCCAGGCTAACGTGTGCCCGGCTTTTTCTTCTTCGGCGCCTTCGCGATATCGGTCTTGGAAAAATACCAGTCGGTGTAGTCGTAGCCGGCATGCGCCCGGGCTTCCGCGTCCTTGGCCGTGGCCGGCGCCGGCACCATGACTTTTTCCCCGGGGCACCAGCCCTCGGGCGTCGCGACGCCGTGCCGGTCGCTGGTTTGCAGGGCCTCGAGCAGGCGCAAAAACTCCTCGACCGATCTGCCGTTGGTCATCGGGTAATAGACCATCGCCCGCACCTTGCCTTCCGGATCGATGAAAAAGGTGGCGCGCACGGCCGAGGTGTCGCTCGCCCCGGGCTGGATCATGCCGTAGTCGTGCGCCACCCGCATCGACAGATCGTCGATGATCGGGAATGGAATCTCGACACCGAATTTTTCCTTGATGTTGCGGATCCAGGCGAGATGCGAATAGGTGCTGTCGATCGACAGGCCGAGCAGTTCGCAGCCGAGTTTTTGGAACCGCTGGTGCGCGGCGGCGAACGCCAGGAATTCGGTGGTGCACACCGGGGTGAAATCCGCCGGATGGGAAAACAGCACCAGCCATTTGCCTCGGTAGTCCTGCAGGGACCGCGTGCCGTGGGTCGTTCGCGCCGTAAAATCCGGCGCCGGTTCGTTGATGCGCGGAATTCTTGCAGTCCAGACATTTTCCATGGTTTGCTCCTGTGCCGCGGAATCGATCACCGCAGGCGGTCCTGTTTCAATCCTGAAAGCGGGCGATGATCTCGGCTGGAATGACGCCCGCTTTCATCCCCTCCGGATTGCCCGGGTCGCGCAAGCCCCAGACCCTCACTTCGCGACCCTCGACGACGATGTTACCGTTGTTGTGTATCCGGTGCTCGACCACGAATACCTTGCTGCGCCATTCGCCGACCCAGCTCTCCAGCGTGATCCTATCGCCGAAGCGCGACGGTCCGCGAAAGCTCGCGCTGGCGTCGACCAGCGCCACGCCGGCCATGCGGTATTGCGGGAACATCTGCGCCCAGGGCAGGCCGCGGGCGCGGAACATCCGTTCGGTCGCCCGATCGAACCAGTCGAAATAGCGCGGATAGAACACGATGCGCGCCGGATCGCAATCGGCGAAGTCGACCGTGATTTCCATGCGCGAGGGGGTCATTCAGACGCCGAGAAAATCGCGGATCAGCCGGTTCAGCCGCTCGGGCTCCTCGTGCATCACCCAGTGCGTGGCCTCGGGCAGCCGCTCAATGCGCAGGTCCGGCACGCAGGCTTCCAGCCCGTCCAGATTGGCCGGCAGCAATGCCTGGTCGCGCATGCCCCAGACCACCAGCGTCGGCACGCGCACCATGAAGTCGGCTGGGGCCAGATTCAGGGCTTTCGCGCCGGGGTCGTCTCCGATCGGCGGATACAGCGGCGAGGCGCGATAGTAATTGAGGCTGCCGGTGAGCGCACCCGGCTGCGACCAAGCCTCGACATAAGCTGCCTTCTCCGCCGCGTCGATGCTGCCTTTGCCCCAGCCTTCGAGGGTCATTTTCATCAACCGCTCGTAATTGTTCTCCGACAGCACGCGCTCGGCCTTGCCGGTCCGGAACAAATTCATGTACTGGCTCGCGTCCTGCTGCGCCGGGTTGTGCGCGAGCTCGCGCGCGAACGGCACCGGGTGCGGCGAATTGACGATGACGAGCTTGCTCAGTGTCTGCGGATGCGCCATGGCGTAGGCCCAGGCGACGGCCCCGCCCCAGTCGTGCGCCACCAGCACGAACTTCTCCCGCTCCGGATGTCCGAGGCGCTCCGCCAGCGCACGCACGTCTTCGACCAGTATGCGCGCCTTGTACTGCTTCACGTCCGCCGGGCGGTCCGAGAGGTTGAAGCCGCGCAGGTCCGGCGCCACCGCCAGATGGTCGCGCCCGAAATTCTCCAACTGCTTTTTCCAGCAATACCAGAACTCGGGAAAACCGTGCAGGAACAGGACGAGCGGCCCCTCGCCGGCCTGCGCGTAGTGCAGGCGCACGCCGTTGACGCTGGCGTAGTCGTGGTGAATTTCAGTCACGGCGGGTCGGTCAATCGAACCGGCTGAAATCCGGCTTGCGCTTCTCGAGGAAAGCGCTGAACGCTTCCTTCGCCTCGGGGGAAGCCAGGCGCTCGCCGAAATGGTCGCTTTCCAGTTTGATCCGCTGCGCCACCGCCTCAGCCTGGCCCTGCTTCATCAGCCGCTTGGTCAGGCGCAGCGACGCGGCCGGCTTGCCCGCGAGCTTTTTCGCCTGTGCCATTGCGGTGTCGAACAATTGGTCTTCCGGCAGCACTTCGGTAACGAGACCGATTTCCTTCGCCTGTTGCGCTGTGAACGGCTCGCCCAGCAGCAGCAACTCGGCAGCCCGCTGGTAGCCGATCAGCGCCGGCAGCATCAAGCTCGATCCGGCCTCGGGCACCAGCCCCAGATTGACGAACGGCAGCTGCAGACGCGCATTGGTCGCCGCGTACACCAGGTCGCAGTGCAGCAGCATGGTCGTGCCGATACCCACCGCGACGCCGGCCACCGCGGCGACGATGGGCTTTTGCGCCTGGCTGATTCCATAGAGGAACTGGAACACCGGCCGGTTGTCGTCCCGTGGCGGATTATCGAGAAAATCCTGCAGGTCGTTGCCCGCGGTGAACAGGTCCGGCTTGCCGTGGATCAAGATCACGCGCACACTGCTGTCGGCTTCCGCCGCCTTGATCCCGTCTGCCATGGCCTGGTACATGGCCGAAGTCAGTGCATTTTTCTTGTCCGGACGGTTGATCTCGATGCGCAGGATGCCGTCGCGGTTCTCAGTGATGATGTGGTCCATGTGATTCCCGGGAAAGGGATGCGGTGGAGAAGGCAAAGGACGCCAAGGAAACCCGTCCCCCGAAATAGCCGGGCCGGCTTTCCCCGCGCCCTGCGCGGCGAAATGTTTGCTCAGGCGGTAGGCAGCTTGTGGTTCTTGAAGTCCTCGCGCAGCTTGGTCTTCAGCAGCTTGCCCGTCGCCGTATGCGGCAGCTGATCAACGAACGCCACATCGTCCGGCGTCCACCATTTTGCGATCTTGCCCTCATAGAATTTGAGCAACTCCTCGCGTGTGACCTCGGCCCCGGGCTTTTTCACCACGATCAACAGCGGCCGCTCGTCCCATTTCGGGTGGAAGCAGCCGATCACCGCCGCCTCTGCCACCGCCGGATGGCCGACGGCGATGTTCTCCAGGTCGATAGTGCTGATCCATTCGCCGCCGGTCTTGATCACGTCCTTGGAGCGGTCGGTGATCTGCATGTAACCGTCAGGGTCAATGGTGGCGACGTCGCCGGTCGGAAACCACCCGTTGCGAAGGGGATCGCCGCCCTCGCCCTTGAAATAGCTGCTGGTAATCCACGGTCCGCGCACCAGCAGGTCGCCGAACACCTTGCCGTCCCAGGGCAGTTCCTTGCCGTCGCCGTCGACGATCTTCATGTCGGCGCCGAAAATATTGTGGCCCTGCTTAGACTGGATCGCGAGCTTCTGCTCTTTCGACAGGCTCACATGCTTCGCCTTGAGCGTGGACACGGTGCCAAGCGGGCTCATTTCGGTCATGCCCCAGGCATGCAGGACCTGCACTCCGTATTCCTCCTGGAAAGTCTTGATCATGGCCGCGGGCGCGGCCGAGCCGCCGATCACCGTGCGGTTCATGGTGCTGAACTTGAGTTTGTTCTGCCCCATGTACTGCAGCAGCGCCAGCCACACCGTGGGCACACCCGCCGACACCGTGACCTTTTCCGTCTCGAACAGCTGGTACAGGTTCTTGCCGTCCAGACCGGCGCCTGGGAACACCAGCTTGGCCCCGACCATGGCGCAGCCGTAGGGCAAGCTCCAGGCGTTGGCGTGGAACATCGGCACCACCGGCAGCATCACGTCGCGGGCGGAAATATTGAGCGCATCGGGCAGCGCCGCCGCAAACGCGTGAATCACGGTAGACCGGTGGGAATACAGCACGCCCTTCGGATTGCCGGTGGTGCCGGAGGTGTAGCACAGGGAGGAGGCGGTGTACTCATCCAGCTCGGGCCATTCGAAATCGCCGGTCTCGGCCGCGACCAGTTCCTCATAGCACAGGAGATTGGGGAGCGTGATTTTTGGCATGTGCGCGCGGTCGGTCATCGCGATCCAGCCTTTCACGCCCTTGCACGCCGGCGCGAGTTTCTCCACCAGCGGCGCGAACGTGAGGTCGAACAGCACGTAGCCGTCTTCGGCATGGTTGACGATGTAGATCAATTGTTCGGGAAACAGGCGCGGATTGACGGTGTGCATCACCGCGCCCATGCCCGAAATGCCGTAGAAAGCCTCAAAGTGGCGGTAACCGTTCCAGGCCAGCGTGCCGACCCGGTCGCCCTGCTTTACTCCCAGCCTGGCGAGCGCCTGCGCCAACTGGCGCGCGCGCTTGTGCGCGTCGCGGTAGGTGTAGCGGTGAATGGCCCCCGAGCCGTCCGCGGCCGGGCCTTCGACGGTGCGCGACACGATCTGCGTATCGCCGTGATGGCGGGAGGCGTGGACGATTAGCGAAGAAATAAGCAGTGGAACATCCTGGATCAGGCCGCGCAGCATGGTTGGTTCTCCGAAATGGACAGAATTTCCCGGGATCGTCTGGTACCGGGGCGTCGCCCCGCCTGCATCCCTAAAGTGAGGCGAAGTTACCCTGCCGCAGTATCGGTGTCAATCAAGCGGCCGGAGGTAGAGCGCGCCTCAGGCGTATCCCCCGGTTCGGCGTTCCCCTATCCGGGGGAACCGACTTCCGTCACGATTGATCTAGGTCGCAACATCCGGTAATCTGCGGAACGACACTCGCGAACAGAACTGCGCTCATCGTTATATCAACACGGCGGCGCGCGGCAGGCGGGACAACAATCAGCATCTGGTAGTCAGCGCTTCCTTCACCGGAGGCTCATCAAAGGAGCAGACATGAAACTAAGATTCCCGCAGGTTTTGCTTGCCGGCCTGATCGCCTCCACCCTGATCGCCGCGCCCGCCCTGGCGCAGAAGGTGGCGGACACGGTCAAGATCGCCTACATCGACCCGCTCTCCGGCGCCTTCGGCAACGTCGGCGAGGTCGGGCTCCACCAGTTTCAATTCGTGGCGGAGGACATCAACAAGCGCAATCTCACCGGCGGACCGAAACTCGAAGTGATCGGCTTCGACAACAAAACCAGCCCGCAGGAAAGCCTCAACGTGCTGAAAAAGGTGATCGACAGCGGCATCCGCATCATCACCCAAGGCAACGGTTCCTCCGTCGCCGGCGCCCTTATCGACGCGGTCAATAAACACAACGAGCGCAACCCGAATCAATCTATCCTCTATCTGAATTACGCCGCGGTGGACCCGGACTTCACCAACTCGAAGTGCAGCTTTTGGCATTTCCGCTTCGACGCCAACAGCGACATGAAAATGGAAGCCATGACCACCTACATGGCCAAGGATCAGAAGATCAAAAACGTGTACCTGATCAACATGAACTATTCCTTCGGCCAAGCGGTAAGCCGCGCCGCGAAGGCGGACCTCGCGAGGAAGCGCCCGGACATCAAGATCGTAGGCGACGACTTGCACCCGATGGGCCAGGTGAAGGACTTCGCGCCCTATATCGCGAAAATGAAAGCGGCCAATGCCGATGCCGTCATCACCGGCAACTGGGGCGATGACATGGCGCTCCTGATCAAGGCGGCCAAGGAAGCGGGATTCCAAGCGCCGTTCTACACCTATTACGGCGGCGGCCTGGGCTCGCTGCCGGCGATAGGCGAAGCAGGCGAAGGCAAGGTGAAGCAGATTACCGAATGGCATGCGAACGTAGTACCGAACAAGACGGAAAAGTTCGCCAACGAATGGAATAAGAAGTTCGGCGGTCCGCCGGCATATAACACGTTCTACTATCTGCGCGTTAACACCATGATGTACATGCTGTCAGAGGCGATCAAGCAAGCCAAATCGGTCGAGCCCAAGGCCATTGCCCTAAAACTGGAAGGTATGAAATTCCCAGGTGATATGGGCGAAGTGGAGATGCGCGCGACCGACCACCAGCTGATTCAGCCGCTGTACATGTCGACCGTGCACAAGGCCTACCGCGATCCAAAGTCGAAAGATCCGAAGGACCCGAAGAAAGGCACCGACAAGGAGGTCAAGTACGACCAGGACAATAGCGGCTATGGCTTCAAGACCGATGTCCGGTTTGATGCATACATTACCGCTCAGCCGACTTCCTGCAATATGAAGCGCCCGTGAAAGCGGGGGACGGCGAACTAAGCTTTATGTGCTGACCAGACCGGGCGCGCGCGCCCGGTCTTCTTTTATACGTCCATAGACTGCGGGCAATCTTCGGCCACCATGGAATTTTTCACCATCTCGATGCTGAACGGGATCTCGTACGGACTGCTGCTGTTCATGCTGTCCTCCGGGCTCACTCTGATATTCAGCATGATGGGGGTGCTAAATTTCGCGCACGCGAGCTTCTACATGATAGGCGCCTACTTCGCCTATCAGATCAGCCTCTACGTTGGCTTCTGGCCGGCGCTCGCGATCGCTCCATTACTGGTCGGCGCCATCGGTATGGGCGTGGAGCGCTACGGTTTGCGCACCGTGCACAAGTATGGCCACGTGGCGGAATTGCTGTTCACCTTTGGCCTTGCCTACCTGATCGAGGAGACCGTGCATCTGATCTGGGGGCGATCGACGGTCCCGTACAAGGTGCCTCCGTCGCTCGACATCGCGGCGTTTACCCTGTTTTCCACCGAGTATCCACTTTACCGCGTGTTCATGATGGGGGTATCGGTGTCCATGCTGATCGCCGTCTACCTTACGCTGACGCGATCGCGCATCGGCCTGGTGATCCAGGCCGCGCTCACCCATCCGCAAACCGTGGAAGCGTTGGGACACAACGTGCCGCGCGTGTTCATGCTGGTGTTCGGCGGCGGCTCGGCGCTAGCCGGCCTCGCCGGCGTGATCGGCGGCAACGCCTTCATCACCCAGCCCGGAATGGCGGCTGCCGTCGGACCGATCGTGTTCGTAATCGTGGTGGTAGGCGGCATGGGCTCGCTCGCCGGAGCCTTCCTCGCCTCGCTGCTCATCGGCGTCCTGCAAACGTTTTCAGTGGCGCTGGACTATTCGTTCATCGATCTGGCGGCCAGGCTGGGTATCACGATAGGCCAAGACGCGCCGCTGGGCGCGCTTTGGAAGCTGACAATTTCCCAGACCGCCGCGGTGCTCCCTTATCTGCTGATGGTGCTGATGCTGATCTTCCGGCCCAAGGGCATCATGGGCACGCGGGAAGGCTAGGGCACCGATGGCGACGCTGGAATACAGGCCGCTCAATCTGGGGCGCTGGGTCGTTTGGGGCGCAAGCGCCCTGGTGATGATCGTACTGCCGCTCATTTTCACCTCGGGATTCACCCTCACGCTGATGAGCCAGATCGGCATCGGCATCATATTCGCCCTGTCCTACAACATGCTGCTGGGCCAGGGCGGCATGTTGTCGTTCGGCCACGCGGTGTATTCGGGCCTGGGCGCCTATTTCAGCGCGCACGCGCTGAATCTGGTCGCCAAAGGCGGCTTCTCCATACCGGTGGCCCTGTTGCCGCTTGTGGGGGGGGCGGCGGGCCTCGTATTCGGCATCCTCTTCGGCTACGTCACCACCAAGAAGTCCGGCACCACCTTTGCCATGATTTCGCTGGGCATAGGCGAAATGGTGTTCGCCTGCTCGCTCATGTTCCCGGATTTCTTTGGCGGCGAAGCCGGCATCACCGTCAACCGCGTGATCGGCGAGTCTTTCCTCGGCATCACTTACGGGCCCGCGATCCAGGTGTATTACCTGATCATGGCCTGGGCGCTGGTGTGCATGGCGGCGATGTTCGCCTGGACCCAGACACCGCTCGGGCGCATGGCCAATGCCGTGCGCGACAATCCGGAGCGCACCGAATTCGTCGGCTACGACACCCACATGGTGCGCTTCCTCACCCTGGTACTGTCGGCTTTTTTTGCCGGAATCGCCGGCGGGCTGAACTGCATCAACTACGAAATTGTTACCGCAGAGAACGTTGGCGCTCTGCGCTCTGCCGGCGTGCTGCTCGCGACGTTCATTGGCGGCGCCGGCTTTTTCTTTGGCCCCATCATCGGCGCCATCGTGTTCTTCGTCATGGTGATCGCCGTGGGCGCAATGACCAAAGCCTGGGCGTTCTACCTCGGGCTGCTGTTCCTTGTCATGGTACTGTACGCGCCAGGCGGCTTCGCCAGCCTGATCCTGATGCATGTTCCGGTGATAAAGGCGCGGTTGATGCGCCGCCTGTGGCTGCCCTACGCCGCCGCCCTCGCCACCGGCCTGGTGCTGCTCACCGGCCTCGTTAGCGTGGTCGAAATCACTTATCACTATTCACTCGCAGGCAGCACGGACCCCGGGATGACGTTGTTCGGATTTGCGCTCGACGTGACCGATACCATTCCCTGGGCCGTCGCCATTGTGCTGCTCGTTGGCGGCTTCGTCATTTCGCGCCTTGCCTGGAGCGCCGTAGGCCGCGCTTGGGGCGACATCATTCACGTTCTGCAACAACAGTCCGCATGAGCACCGCGATCGAACTCAGGGGCGTGACCAAGAACTTCGGCAACACCGCGATCATCCGCGGCGTCGATCTTGCCATTCCCCGCGGCGAGCGCCACGCCATCATCGGCCCCAACGGCGCTGGAAAATCGACATTGTTCAACCTAATCAGCGGGCGTTACCCGGTGTCGGGCGGCGATATCCTGTTGAACGGCGAGAGCATCACCAGCCTGAAGCCGTTCGAAATCAACCGCAGAGGGCTGTCGCGCAGCTTCCAGGTCACCAACATCTTCCAGCGCATGTCGGTGTTCGAGAACATTCGCTGCGCCGTGCTCTGGTCGCTCGGCTACAAGTATTCCTTCTGGCATCGCCTCGGAGGACTGAAGGACGCCAACCTGCGCGCCGAGGAGGTGATGGAATCGATCGGACTGAAGCGGCGCCGCGATACGTTCGCCGGCGTGCTCACCTATGCCGAGCAACGGGCGCTGGAAATCGGCGTCACCATCGCCGGCGGCGCCGAGGTGATCCTGCTGGACGAGCCCACCGCCGGCATGAGCCGTTCCGAGACCGCCGATGCGGTCGAACTGATACGCAAGGTAAGCCAGGGCAAGACCCTGATCATGGTCGAGCACGACATGGGCGTGGTATTCAACCTTGCGGACCGGATTTCGGTGCTGGTGTACGGAGAAGTCATCGCCTCCGACGTGCCGCAAAACATCCGCGGCAACAAGGCGGTGCAGGAAGCCTACCTCGGTACTGAGGCAGGGGCGCACTGACATGCTCGAGGTCAAGGACCTGCACGCCTACTACGGCAAAAGCCACATCCTGCACGGGGTCCAGTTGCAGGTCGGCAAGGGCGAGATCGTCAGCCTGCTCGGCCGCAACGGCGTCGGCCGCTCCACCACGATCAAGGCGATCATGGGCCAGGTCGATGCCGAAGGCTCGGTGAGCTTCAAGGGCGAGCAGATGCTGGGCCTCAAGGCCTACCAGATCGCGCACAAGGGCCTCGGTTATGTGCCGGAGAACCGCGACATCTTTCCCACGCTCTCGGTGGAGCAGAATCTGGTCCTCGGCATGAAAAGCGCGAAGCCGGACAAGGCCACGCGCTGGAGCCTTGAGGATATGTACCGCCTGTTTCCGCGGCTGCAGGAGCGCGCGCGGGTCGAGGCCGGCATGATCTCCGGCGGCGAGCAGCAGATGTTGACCCTGTGCCGCACGCTGATGGGAGATCCGGACCTGATCATGATCGACGAGCCGACCGAAGGCCTGGCGCCGAAGATCGTCGATCTGGTGGCTGAACTGTTCAACGAGATCAAGAACCGAGGGGTATCGATCCTGCTGGTGGAACAGAAGCTGGCGATCGCGCTCAACATTTCGCAGCGCCTGTACGTCATGGGCCACGGCCACATCGTGTTCGAAGGCACGCCGCTGGAACTGCGCGAAAATAGTACAATTCGCAAGGAGTGGCTGGAGGTCTGATACCGGATTCAACGCAAAGGCGCAGAGGATGCCCGGGCGCCGCCGCAAGCCCAGTCACACGTCGCTCGCAGTCTTTTCCAAATTGTTACGCCCGAGGCGCAACTTTTTTGCATTTCCCGCAGCCATGCGTTTTTGCGTTGCAGCTGAATATTGAGGAGTTCAAATGAGTGCAAACTACGAAGTCAAAGGCAGTACTGCCGTCATCACCCTGAACAATCCGCCGGTCAACGGACTCGGCCACGCGACCCGCTCGGGCATATTCGACGGGCTGAAGAAAGCCATGGCCGACAAGGCGGTCAAGGCTATCGTGATCACCGGAGCGGGCAAGGCCTTTTCCGGCGGCGCCGACATCAAGGAATTCAACTCGCCCAAGAGTTCGGCCGAGCCGACCCTGCATACGGTCCTCGCCGCGCTCGAAGCCGCCGACAAGCCTGTCGTTGCCGCGGTGCATTCGGTCGCCATGGGCGGAGGCCTGGAACTGGCCCTGGGCTGCCATTACCGCGTCGCCTCCCCCGGGGCGCAGATCGCGCTGCCCGAAGTGAAGCTCGGCATCCTGCCGGGCGCCGGCGGCACCCAGCGCCTGCCGCGCGTGGTCGGGGTGGAAACCGCGCTCAACATGATCGTTTCCGGCACCCCGATGCTGTCGGAAAAGCTCGCCGGCACCAAGCTGTTCGACCAGATGATAGACGGCGACCTGATGACAGGCGCCCTCGCCTTCGCCGGCAAAGTGGCGGATACCCGGCCCCTGCCCAAGGTGCGCGACATCAAGATCGACTACCCCAACCACGAGGCGTTCTTCCAGTTTGCGCGCAACACCGTGGGCGCGATGGCGAAGAATTTCCCGGCGCCGAAGAAATGCGTCGACTGCGTCGCCGCCTCGGTCAGCATGAAATTCGACGACGGCTTGAAATTCGAGCGCGAAAATTTCCTCGCCCTGGTGCAGACCAGCGAGAGCAAGGCGCTGCGCCATTTCTTCTTCGGCGAGCGCGCGGCGTCCAAGATCCCCGATGTCCCGGAGGACACGCCCAAGCGGGCGATCAAATCGGCCGCGATCATCGGCGCCGGCACCATGGGCGGCGGCATCGCGATGAACTTCGCCAACGCCGGCATTCCGGTCATGCTGCTGGAGATGAAGCAAGAAGCGCTGGACAAAGGCCTGGCCACGATACGCAAGAACTACGAAAACACCATGAAGAAGGGCAAGCTGACGCAGCAGAAATTCGACGAGCGCATCGGCCTGATCAAGGGCACCCTGTCCTATGACGACATCGGCGACGCCGACATCGTGATCGAGGCGGTGTTTGAGGAAATGGGGGTGAAGGAAAAGGTGTTCAAGAAACTGGACGAGGTGATGAAGCCCGGCGCCATTCTCGCCTCCAACACCTCGACTCTGGACGTAAACAAAATTGCCGCGTTCACCAAGCGGCCGCAGGACGTGATCGGCACGCATTTCTTCAGCCCTGCCAACGTGATGAAACTGCTGGAAATCGTGCGCGGCGCGAAGACCGGCAAGGACGTCCTCGCGACCACCATGGCGCTGTCGAAGAAAATCAAGAAAACCGGAGTGGTGTCGGGCGTGTGCGACGGCTTCATCGGCAACCGCATGATCGAGCAGTACTCGCGCCAGGCAGGGTTCCTGCTGGAGGAAGGCTGCCTACCGGAGCAGGTGGACAAGGCAATCGAGAAGTTCGGCTTCGCAATGGGCCCGTTCCGCATGGGCGACATGGCCGGCAACGACATCGGCTGGGCCATCCGCAAGCGCCGCTACGCCGAGCGCCCCGACATGAAATACTCCAAGACCGCCGACCTGCTGTGCGAGATGGGCCGTTACGGGCAGAAAACCAGCGCCGGCTGGTATGACTACAAGCCAGGGGACCGCAAGCCCTATCCATCGCAACTCGTCAACGACATGATCGTCAAGCACTCCAAGGACATCGGCGTCGAGCGGCGCCGCGTCAGCGACCAGGAAATCGTCGAGCGCCTGGTCTACGCGATGGTGAACGAAGCCGCCTATATCCTCGAGGAGGGCATCGCGCAGCGGGCGTCGGATGTGGACATGGTTTATCTCACCGGCTACGGCTTCCCGCTGCATCGCGGCGGCCCGATGTTCTACGCCGACACCGTGGGTCTGTTCAACGTGGCCGCGGCGATGGAAAAGTACGCCAGCGGCCGCCATGGCGAGTTCTGGAAACCCGCGCCGCTGCTGGCGAAGCTGGCAGCCGAAGGCAAGACATTCAATTGATCCGCGCAAAGAACAAATTCAGGAGAACACCATGACCGACGCAGTAATCGTTTCCACCGCACGCACCGGCCTTGCCAAGTCCTGGCGCGGCGCCCTCAACATGACCCACGGCGCCACCATGGGCGGGCACGTGGTCAAGCACGCGATCGAGCGCGCGAAGATCGATCCGGCCGAAGTCGAGGATGTGCTCATGGGCTGCGCCACCCCCGAGGGCGCGACCGGCGCCAACATCGCGCGCCAGATCGCGCTGCGCGCCGGCTGCCCGGTGACCACCGCCGGCGCCACCGTGAACCGCTTCTGCTCCTCGGGACTGCAGACCATCGCCATGGCCTCGCAACGCGTCATCGCCGGCGAAGCCGACATTTTCGTGGCCGGCGGGCTCGAGGCAATCTCCTGCGTGCAGAACGAATCCAACCGCCACATGATCAACGAGGTATGGCTGAAGCAGAACAAGCCGGAAATCTACTGGACCATGCTGCAGACCGCGGAGCAGGTGGCCAAGCGTTACAACATCCCGCGCGAAAAGCAAGACGAATACGGCGCGCGCAGCCAGCAGCGCGCCGCCAAAGCCCAGTCCGAAGGCAAGTTCAACGACGAGATCGTTCCCTTCACCACCACCATGGGCGTCGCCGACAAGGGCAGCGGCATGCTCCTGACACGCGAAGTGACCCTGACCAAGGACGAAGGCATACGCGCCGATACCACTTACGAGGGCGTGGCTAAGATCAAGCCGGTGTTCCCGGACGGCGTCATCTCCGCCGGCAATGCCAGCCAGTTCTCCGACGGCGCTTCGGCCGCGGTGGTGATGAACGCGAAGCTGGCCGAGAAGAAAGGCCTCAAGCCCCTGGGCATATTCCGCGGTTTTGCCGTGGCCGGGTGCGAACCCGACGAGATGGGCATCGGCCCGGTGTTCGCGATCCCGAAGCTGCTGAAGCGCACCGGCGTCAAACTGGAAGACGTCGGCCTGTGGGAACTGAACGAGGCGTTCGCGGTGCAGGTGATCTACTGCCGCGACAAGCTCGGGATCCCCGATGACCGGCTGAATGTCAACGGCGGCGCCATCGCCGTCGGCCATCCTTACGGCATGTCCGGCGCACGGCTCACAGGCCACGCGCTGATCGAAGGCAAGCGCCGCGGCGCCAAATACGTCGTCGTCACCATGTGCATAGGCGGCGGCCAGGGCGCGGCCGGCCTGTTCGAAGTGGCGTGACATGGCGGGCACGAAGGTAGTCAGCGATATCGCCGGCAAGGTGTGGAAGATCGAGGCGCCGGCCGGCACCAGGGTGGCGCAGGACGATACCGTGCTGATCCTCGAGTCGATGAAAATGGAAATCCCGGTGACCGCCCCGCGCGCGGGCACCGTGATCGAGGTTTACTTCAAGGAAGGCGAAGTGGTGGGCGAAGGCGAAGTCGTGGCGGTCATCGAATAGCGCCGCACTCCACTGCCCCGCGGCTTACGATGCAATCCAGGATCCTCTCCCGGCGCGACCTTGAATTCGTCCTGTACGAACTGCTCGACGCCGGCGCCCTGAACAGCCGGCCGCGCTACGCCGACCACTCGCGCGAAACCTTCGATGCGGCGCTGGCCACCTGCGAGCGCATGGCGACCGAGCTGTTCGAGCCGCACTACCAGAAGAACGACCAGAACGAGCCCCATACCGTCCACGATAACGACGGCGGGACAAACGTCCACATCATTCCCGAGGTGAAACAGGCGCTGAGCGCTTTTTGCCAAGCCGGCCTGATGGCGGCCGGTCAGGACTACGACCTCGGCGGCATGCAGTTGCCCGCGGTGATCAACGCGGCCTGCTTCGCCTGGTTCAAAGGAGCGAATGTCGCCACCGCCGGCTATCCCTTCCTCACCATAGGCAACGCCAACCTGCTGCTCGCGCACGGCACGCGCGAGCAGATCGACACCTGGGTGCGGCCGATGATGGAAGGCCGGTTTTTCGGCACGATGTGCCTGTCGGAACCGCAGGCAGGCTCCTCGCTCGCCGACATCAAGACCCGCGCCGAACCCCAACCCGACGGCAGCTACCGCCTGTTCGGCAACAAGATGTGGATCTCGGCCGGCGAGCACGAATTGTCGGAAAACATCGTGCACCTGGTGCTGGCAAAAATTCCGGGCGGGCCGCCCGGAGTCAAAGGCATTTCGCTGTTCATCGTGCCGAAGAAGCTGGTCAACCAGGACGGTACGCTCGGTGAACGCAACGACGTGGCCCTCGCCGGCCTCAATCACAAGATGGGCTACCGCGGCACCGTCAACACGCTGCTGAACTTCGGCGAAGGCAAGTTCAAACCCGGCGGCAACGCCGGGGCTGTCGGCTACCTGGTGGGCGAACCCAACCGCGGCCTCGCCTGCATGTTCCACATGATGAACGAGGCCAGGATAGGCGTAGGCATGGGTGCGGTGTTGCTCGGCTACACCGGCTACCTGCATGCGCTCGACTATGCGCGCAGCCGGCCGCAAGGGCGGCTTCCCACGGCAAAGGATCCGGCCTCGCCCCAAGTGCCCATCGTCGAGCACGCCGACGTGCGACGCATGCTGCTGGCGCAGAAATCCTACGTCGAGGGCGGCCTGGCGCTGTGCCTGTACTGCGCCCGGCTGGTGGACGAGCAAAAAACCGGCGAGAGCGAGGTTTCGCGCCGGGAAGCCGGGCTGTTGCTGGACATACTCACGCCGGTCGCGAAGAGCTGGCCGTCGCAATGGTGCCTGGACGCGAACAGCCTGGCGATCCAGGTGCACGGCGGCTACGGCTACACCCGCGACTACAAGGTAGAGCAGTTCTACCGCGACAACCGACTCAATCCGATCCACGAGGGCACGCACGGCATCCAGGCGATGGATCTGCTCGGGCGCAAGGTGGGCATGGAACAAGGCCGCGCGTTCGAACTGCTGCTCGCGAAGATATCTGAAGCGGCGGCCGCGGCACTGGCCAGCGAATCGCAACCGCTGCAGCAATACGCGAAAGCGCTGGATGCCGCCGTGCAGGACGCCGCCGCGACCACGCGGGCGCTGTTGTCCGTGCGCGACGCCAACCTGATGCTCGCCAATGCCTCGGTGTATCTGGAAATGTTCGGGCATGTGGTGATCGCGTGGATCTGGCTGCGCCAGGCGGTTATCGCCGAACGCGCGCTTGCGAACGCACAAGGCGACGACAAAACGTTCTATCAAGGCAAGATGCAAGCCTGCCGCTATTTCTTCTACTACGAGCTGCCGAAGACGGCGGCGCAAAACGAACTGCTGCGCCGGATCGACCCGACCTGCCTCGAGATGCGCGACGCGTGGTTTTAGAGGATAACGCCAGCACGACAATGCGGCGTTTTGTCCGGCGAATTCCTGCAATGAATATGGGGCATCAACCGACCTTGAACTGTCTCTCGTCTAGTCAAGGCGCGGATGTCCGCACCATAGAGCCGCCGCATACGATCTGACCATCGCCGTTTGCGTCCGAGGAGCCCAAGTGTATGCTAATCCGACGTCGCCAAGAACTGGATTCCCGGCCGCAGCACGAAGCTTACTCGGGGCGCGAGGCCCCACCTTTCTCGGCACCTTAGTGCCCGCCCCGCAGGAAGTCGCGCACCTCTACTGCGCGAACTTAAACCACTCAGGAGGAGAATGACTATGCAAATGAGTCGATTTGCTGTTAGAGCGGTTATCGCGATTGCCGCGCTAGGACTTACCAGTGCCGGATTGGTCCAGGCACAGGACAAGGCAAAGGAGCGTGCATCGACGGTCAAGGTGCTGCTGGACAACGACAAGGTCCGAGTCACCGAAACTACCTTCAAGCCGGGCGACGTGTCCCGCAATCAGCGCCAAGCGCGTACCAATTATTTCGTCAAGGGTGGGACGCTGGAACGCACGTTCCCGGATGGCAAGAAGACGAGAAACGAGCGCAAGGCCGGGACGGCAGTCTGGCTCGAGCCCGATTCCGATGTGGTGACAAACGTCGGTAAGACCACCGTGACTTTGATCTCGGTCGTGAAGAAATAGGTGGGAAGAATGGCGGCCCCGGTCTCGCGCCGGTGCCGGCACTTCCCCGAGTACGAACGAAGATTCTAAGGAATTCGACCTCCCTGACGTAGTCTATCCAGATTCCGGCCAGCGTCAGCTTTTCCAAAACGCTTGACGGACTACCCCAGGGCGTGAACCTGCCTCTCGCGTTTCACGATAGCGGCCGTTCAAGTGTAGACTGACCGCCAATAGTCTCGGGAGGGAACCATGACACCGGTGTATCGCATTGCGTCTCTATTTTTCGTATTCCTGTTTGCCTCGCTATCCGTGTTCGCCGCAGATTATCCCGACCCCAAGCAGGGTGATTGGGTTGCCCGAGATTTTCGTTTTCACACAGGGGAAGTGTTCCCAGAGTTGAAGCTGCACTACCGCACGATCGGCGCCCCCACGGGTGACCCAGTGCTAATTCTGCACGGCACCACAGGCTCTGGCGCCAGCATGCTGAC
>Ga0194060_10000865_pt1 | contig 22118 bp, 24 predicted proteins | sample SepL225m_MetaG_FD_163427 | JGI IMG/M metagenome (GOLD analysis project Ga0194060, IMG submission 163427) | Anoxic zone freshwater microbial communities from boreal shield lake in IISD Experimental Lakes Area, Ontario, Canada - Sep2016-L222-5m | ecosystem: Environmental > Aquatic > Freshwater >... | reverse complement strand
CGGCTTCCGCCAGGTAGGGCTCCGCATTCAGGACCGGGATCACTACCGACACGAGGGGGGAATTGGGTGGTCTGTCCATGGCGAGTGCAGATTCGTGTGTGAAACAACTCCCGGAGTCGTTTTTCTCGACTCCGGGAGTTGGTTCAAGGGCTTGGACAAATGGGGCACACACCCGCGTCTCGCGTCGGGCGAGAGCAAAACGGTCGCGCCCCTCGGCCCCTAGGTCGGTCCGGAATAAGCTCCAGAGTCCGCCCCATTACCCGATTCGCCACTCTCCGTCATCTCATGGTCCAGTTCCTGCAGTGCAGGCTTGACCCACGGTCTCTTGACGGTTTCTGTCTCGGGCGGGGTAACGGCTGCTGTCTCGGGCGATTTCGTGGTCATCTTGAATCCTCTTCTTTGCGGGGTTGCGGGCGCCGAACGACTCGGCATCAGCAGTCAGAACACCGGCACTGCACCGTCAACGCGTGGAAAAGCGAGCGGGAGCGCGTCAAGTAAAAGAGCGGCGGACGGGCGCTTGCGAGGGTCGAAGTGTCGCCCCGCCACAGACGGCGCTGGGGGGCCACAGTCGCTCGGCGAACGCCCGACACCCGTCATTGTAGGCATCGGCAGCCTCTGACGCCATCGGGGAAACCCCTAGATTCGGCAGAAACACTATGTAGGCGGGTCGCCCGCAGCATGGTCGGTCCGACGACACCTGGTGCGGCGATGGGGGGCGCCGGCCCTGGAGATCGTCGTGCTTCGCCCGCGCGTCTCACCCGCGTCTCGCCTCGACACGCCGCGTCTCGCCTGATGACGCCGCCCACATGCATGCGCTAGCATTGGCGGTCGAGTCTCGATGCGATCGTGCGCGACCGGGAGTCTGGCGCCAGACACCCCGGTGCAGCGAGCCCGTGCGATCCCCGTCGCGCCAGTTCCCGGCTCCGGCGATGCCGCACTCAGGCATCGCCAATCACGTGCCCCTATGTTCGGACCGAGACTACACATGACTGACATCGATACCGACGCCGAACGGCTGATGCTGGTGTTGTCGGACCGGCTCGTGGCCACCGACACATGGGACCAGGCCGCCTGGCAGCGGGTGGCCGACCTTGCCCACCAGCACGCGCTGGCGCCACTACTGCACGCCAAGCTGAAACAGCGTGCGATCGCGCCGCCGCCCGACGTCGCGCAACGAGTGCGAGCCACCTATCTGTCGAGCGCCGCGCGCAACATCAGGCTCTTCCATGAACTGGGCAAGGTGCTGGGGGCCCTGCGCGCGTCGAACGTCCCGGTCATCCCGCTCAAGGGCGCGTGGCTGGCCGAAGCGGTGTACGGCAACATCGCCCTGCGGCCGATGGGCGACGTCGATCTGCTCGTCCCCTTTGCCGACATCGCGCAAACCCTGGCGGCGTTGAAGCCTCTTGGCTACGTGCCCGACTTCGACTGCGACCCGGTCGCCGAAAAGGCCGAGCATCACCACCTGCCACCCATTTCGAGGCCCGGCGGCCTGACGCTGGAGATCCACTGGACCATTGTCGATCCCATCTACTGCACGCGGTTCGACGACGACGAACTGGCGCGGATGTGGGCGCGGGCCGGCCCCGCGACCGTCGGCGGCGTGGCCGTGCGGGCGCTTTCGCCCACCGATCAACTGCTGCACCTGTGCGTTCATACATCGGCACATCACCGGTTCGACGGCGCCGGACTGCGCAACTACGTCGACGTGGCTTTCCTGGTCACCCGTTTCGGCGGCGCGATCGACTGGGCGCAATGTGCGGCGCGCGCCAATCAGTGGGATGTGGCCAACGGCGTGCGCCTGGCCCTGCGGCTGATGGAAGAATTCACTGGCGTAGTCGTGCCGGCCTCAGTGTGGGCGGAGTTGGCGGCCACACCGCTGGATGACGCCACGGCGGACTGGGTGCGGCACAAGACGCTACACCGCTCCGCCGCAGCGATCCGCAGCAACGTTGCGCTGCTCGAGGGCAAGACGGGAGTGGTCAACAAGCTGGTCGTCCTGCGCGACGCGCTGTTTCTCTCCCGCGCGGCGATGGGCCGGATGTACAAGATCCCGGCCACCTCGTGGCGCATTCTGGCGTGCTACCCGCGACGATTCAAGGACGTGTGGGGGCGATATCGCGGACAGTTGTGGCAGGTCGTGCGCCGGGATCCCGCGTTTGTCACCGAGGCGACGCTCGAAACGCGCCTGCGCGAGTACCTGGGCTGGCATTGAACGGCGATGTCCTCAGTCGACCGATCCGCGCCAGCGCGCGCGGTCTCGAATCGAGGATGCCGGCCCTTCCCCGCGGCCCGCTGACCACGGCCCTCCCACCGCCACGACCACCGCCCCGCGGTCGTCGTCGCCGCTGACGACCCCCTGACCAGCGACTCAGGAGACCCCGACAGTGGCGCACGTAGATAGGCAGACAGTCCACGAGCAACTCGAATTGCTGGTGTCGGCGCCCGAAGCACTACCGACGGCCTTGCAGTTCGACAGTATCGCCTCTTCCTGGGTGCCTCTCACAAACACGAGCAATTCCGGCTTGCTCCAGACGTTCTTCACGTGTGCGTCGCGTCCTGACATCGATACCTCCACTGGCTGTTGATGAAACCGACGATGGGTCGATCATTTCGCTCGTCTCACTTCGAGGCAAGAGCCTCGTCCGCCGGCCCGAGGGCAGACGCCGAATCGGGGGCCCCAGCCATCAGGCGCGCGTCGCCACCGCGGCCCTCAATTCCTCCGCCCGGCCGTGAGCGGCCGCGCAGAAATCCGGCGTCGCGCCGTCAAGCATCCCGGTCTCCAGATGGGCGTGCGCCGGGCACCAGAGGCACAGATTGGCGATCTCGCACCTGCGGCAGGACTCCAGAAACTCCTTCCGCTGCGAGCGCATGTCGCGAACCTTCGGAACGAAATTCACCCACGCGTCGGCGAGCGTCCCGGCCCGAAGATCGTAGGTCGTCGTCTCGGCCCAGAGCGACGAGCACAGCCGGAACCGTCCGTCGTAACTCACATTGAAGCTGCCGTTGCCGGCGCCGCAGTGAAAGAGGTGGTCGCACCCGTGATGGCCAAGGTCTGGGTTGATCAGGGTGTCGCACTGCTCCTTCATCGCGTTCGAACGCTTCTCGTCCGCGCGCTCGAGCGCCACGATCTCCTGGGGCGTGAGCCGCTCGCCCCGGATCTCAATGTTGCGCGCGGCGTCGCCGTCAAAGCGCATGTGCAACTGCGGGTCGAAGCGGTAGTAGTCTTTCGTCCTCGCGCGGCAGAACTCGGCGATCGCCTGCTGCTCATGCAGGTTCGACCGCAGGGCCATGGCCTTGAGCCTGACGCGCACACCGCCGGCGAACAGCAGGTCGATCCCCCGCATGAAGGCCTCAAACGATCCGGGGCGTCGGGTCACCGCTTCGTACGTCTCGCGGGTGACGCCGTAGACGGTCACCTCGATGTCGCGCGGTGGGTACTTCTTGAACAGCTCAACATGCCGCTCGGTCACCAGACACGCGTTTGTGAAGACCGAGACAAGCAGCCCCGTGCGCTTCAAGCCGAGATAGATGTCCTCAAAGTCCGCCCGCAGCAGCGGCTCGCCCCCGGTCATCAGGCACCACATGGCGCCCAGGTCGGCAGCCTGCCGTGCGATACCCAACAGTTCCTGCGCCGTCAGTTCCTCGGCCTTTGCCGCCAAGTCGCGTGCCGGCACATTGATATAGCAGTGGCGGCAGTCGGCGTTGCAGCGGGCCGTCACCTCCAGATCGAAACTCACCGGAACGCGCTTCCCCTTCATCTTGTCCCAGAGGGGAAACCGCTGGATCTCCATGGTTCTGCTCTCGGGTCGCGCCGGGTCGATCATGCGTCCGTTCCCATTCGTTTACACATCACGATGCGCCGCCTTCCGGTCTGCGCCTGTTCTTCCGCGAAGCCCGGCTCAAGTGCGTCAACGGTGATCGGCTCGAAACCCAGCTTCGCGTAGAGGGCAATGGCTGTAAGGTTGTCCTCGAATACCGCAAGGCGGAGATCTTTGGATCCGTCGGCTGCGCTCTTCGCCACGACCTTCAGGGTGAGGGCCTCGCCGATCCCGAGTCCGCGAAAGCGAGGCTGGACTATCAGGGAAAACAGCCAGTGCCCGCCCCACGCCGACCCTCCTGGCTGGCGGGCCGTCAACTGGACGAACCCCGCCACGTGCCCTCCGACCTTCGCCACCCAGTTCGTCACGTGCGGATCGGGCTCCGAACGTCGATACGCCTCGTGCGCGTTGTAGAGCCGGTGAACTGCCTGGAGGTCTGGCTCGCGGGCTTCCACAATCTCGAACGCGATCGCGGCGCGTCTGCCGACTCGTCGGTAGACCGACAGCCCCTGCGCGTGTCGCAACGCGTACCGAACGACCCGGCGCGGAAGCCACACCAGTGCGTCGATCCGCCCCAGCAGTCCGCGCCGACTCAAGACCGCAATCAGGGCCCCTGCTGCTCCCGATCCGAAACCAACCCGGCGGCCCTTTCGCTCCACCGCCAGGCCGCGGACACCGTCCACACGCAGCCGTCCTTCAGCGTGAGAAAGCGATTCGTCATCGCGCCCCCAGATGGGGATCGAGGAAGCCATCGGAAAGACGAGCCGCGCGCAGATTGCCGCACCGCTCGTCGATGTTGGTCGGAGCGGCCAGTTCGGGCCGCCACAGCCCAGCGCGTTCGCGCAGGTCGCGACGGTGCGCGCCTAGCACACGCACCCGCCATCAGCGACAAAGCGCCGCAGGCAGGCATCCGGGCTCGGGTGATTTACCTGTCCGGTGAGTGTATAGGCAAGGCCCGGGCAGTTGCCGGTGCAGTAGGGCTGATACGCACACTGCGCGCAGAACTCAAAATCGCTCAAGGGCGTCTCGCGTCGGCCGCGCAGGCCCGCAAGAACGGGATCGCCCTGCCAGATCGCGGCGAGCGCATCGCGATTGATGTAGCCGAGCACCAAGTGCGGCAACATGTTGCATGGGACGATGGCGCCATCCGACCGAACGGCGATCTTGTTAGAGGTGCACCCGCAGCCCGTCAGTCGGCCGCCGTTCGAGAACGCCGACGCGCCGCCCTTGCGCGCCGCTTCCATCTTGCGCCACACGCGGCCTTCGGCGAGCGGCCCGGCGGCTGCATTGATGCGTCCGTTGTACTCCCGATTCAATCGGGTGAGGGTGTCCATCGCCATTTGACGCTCGGCCGCTGTCAGCATCATCTCGTCGGCATGCCGCTGGCAGTTACCGAAATATCCAGCCGAGTTCGTTCCAAATCGGGACAAGCCCAGATCGTCGAGGATGAAGCGGGCGGCCGCTTCGAGATCGTCCACGTTGAAATGATGAATGGTCAGGCGCACCGCCACCGGCACCCCGTGGCGTTGCAAGGTGCGGATGCCCCGCACCGCGCCTTCCCAGGATCCACGGCCGCGCGCAGAATCGTGGGCCTCGGGTCGCGAGCCATCGAGCGACACTTGCACGTGATTGCAGCGTTTGGTGCCGGCCAGAAACGCCGCGGTCGCATCGTCGATCAGGCCGCCGTTCGAGAGCAGCGCGAAGCGCATCCGGTTGTCCACCACGCCCTGGATCAACTGGCGGATGTCGGTGCGCATGAGCGCCTCGCCGCCCGACAACGTCACGTCCATCACGCCGAGGGAACCCAGTTCGGCGAAGAACTGCAGCCACTCCCCCGTGCTCAGGTCACGATACTGGACCGCCGGGTTACTGAAGAAGTAGCAATACCGGCAGCGCAGGTTGCACTGCGACGTCAGCTCCAGATCGAGCTTGCGCGGCGTGCGCATCACTCCGACGCTCATGCCGCCGGTGCCGGTTCGCAGCCCACGAACCCCTTGCCGATCAGGTCGTCGAGGTACGCCGCGATCTCGGCGTCTGCGCTGGCGGGCACGTCGGCAAAGCCGGCGCGCACCTGGCTGACCAACTGCGCCACCGTACGCGTGCCGTCAATTGTCTTCCACAGCGCAACCCCGAGCGGGTTGATACCAACCGCATCGGCGGTATCGGGATTGAACAGGACGGCCCAGTCGTCAAATTCTTCGCGCAGCACGACAAGGGGATTGGCGACGGGCCTGTCCGTTTGATTCATCGCATCGCTCCGATCCTGGGAACTTACCCCGATTGTCCGGTCCGTGCCTTAGACGCCACCATAGAGTCGCATCCCGCGCAGACACGGCCTCAGCTCACCACATCCGTCACGTGCGTCAGCGCGGCATGGCGTTCATCTCTTCGCCGGGGGATCGCGTCGACCAGGCCGCAGGCGTTCGTCACGCGTGTGACGTGGACGATCATAGGCATTGATTGAAGCGGCGCACCATCGGGGAAACCCCTAGACAGGGCAGAAAAATCCCTGAGATGCCGCGACCACGTGCTGGCCTGCTCCAGTTGAAACGATCGCAGACTTCGAAAGGCGCGGTCTGCAGCACGTCGAGAAGCCCAAACCCGGACTTCACCATGTGGATGGCACCATAGACCAACGAAGCGAGCCTGCGGGGCGCAGCACTCACCAGCTTCCCAGGCACCCATCGCGAGTGGCTCGTGCCAAACCGACTGTATGTACTACCGCTCTGTCTGGCCCAGCCGGAACGGTATCAGGCCGGTCTTGGCGCGGCCGCGCAGTACGAGCCCCCACCGGCATCTTCGATCCCCGCGAGAAACAGGCCCGCCATCAGTCCGCGGAGAAGCAATACGGAGGCACCACGGTGCGTCTCTGGCGTCACGGACTGTCGGAGGTTCGCCCACGCCTTCTTGAGCGCAGCGATATCGAGGTACTGGTTGGCGGCGGACGAGCCATTTACCGTGGCGAGGGCGTCCTCCATTTCTCCCGGGTAGTCGAGAAGCCGGTACGACACGTCAGCCGCCTGACTGCCGCGCACCACGTTCCACTGCACTTCCGGTGGAAGAAGCCCTTCCATGGCTCGGCGGATGAGCATACGCTCGCCGCCGTCGTACACGTCTTCAGAGGCCGGCACGCCGAAACAGTAGTCCAGCAGTCGAGCATCGCCCGTCGGATCGAGTGCCTGCACACCGGTGGCGAGCGCCGTCGGGTGGTAGATCGGTCCCGCCACTGCCCCATTCATCCAAACCGTTCCCCAGCGCTCCTGGAGCGGTGTCAGAGGCCGGAAGAACGTGGGATCGTGGGTCTGCGCGCGCATGGCCTCGCTCAGACCGATCCGGGTCGCAAACTCCGGGCGGATGGCCGCATACGCTTCCCAGACCTCCGCGCCGCGCCGACGCACGCGGCGTCGCTGGTGCCAGATCGGTTTCAACAGTGGCCCGAGAAGGTGCCGTCGCAGCGCTCGGTACCATGACGTCCGGTTGTAGCCCTTCCACCGCCTCATCATCTCGACACACTCGAGCCACCGCCCATTCGCGAGCAGGTCGACTGCCACATAGGACCCGCCACTCCACGACACGCCGCCGTTTCCGAGCTGGCCCGTGAGCAGTTTCGAGATGCCGCGGCGCTGAGCCTCGCGGTACAGGTCCATGATCCAGAATTCATTTCCTGCGGCGTGCTGCGGCACGCCGTACATGGACAACGCCTGCCTGATGCCGGCCAGGGGCGTGGTCGACTCGGACCGGATCGGGACGTGGACGATGTTCGGATGGCGAGCCGCGACGATGGCCGCCAGAGGCCATTCGTCGGCCCTGGCTCCGGGGACCAGATGCTCGGCTCGATGCACGGGCACCGACGTGAAAGCCGTCAGCCCGCGCACGCTGTCGGCTAGCGATTGTGCGGCGAGCGCCGTGACCGCGCCAGAGTCGAGGCCCGAACTGAGGGTGGTGCCCACCGCACCGTCACCGCTCACCCGGGAGGCGACGGCGGCACGGAAATGATGCAGGAACCCATCCACCCAGTCTTCGCCGTCGCTCGGCCGGACGCGCTCGACTGTGGCAACGGTCCAGTAGGTCTGTCGGCGCAGGGTTCGCGCATCGACGCTCATCGTCTCGGCGGGGAGCATCACGCCGATGTCGCGCCAGATCGTCTGGCCGAACTGATCCGCTGGAGGCGGAAAAATCGTGAGATAGCGGGCCAGTATCCACTCGTCCATCGCGAAGCGCCAGCCCGGCATGGCCACCAGCGCGTTCGAGGTGGACGCAAAGGCGAGCAGCGGCGGGCGGAAGGCGTAGAAAAGGCTCGTGTTGCCCACACGATCGCGGGCCAGAAACAGCGATCGCTCGCGCGCGCTCCAGGCCGCGAATGCCCAGTCGCCAAACAGATGCCTGGGGCAGTCCCGGCCCCACTTCGCATACGCGGCCCGCACCAGTTCGTCATCGGTCATGACCGACGCGGACGACGCGGGGAGGGTGAGTTCGGCGCACAGGTCGTCCCGATAGTCGAGCCGCGCGGCCACGGCAATCACCGCCCCCGACGGGTCCTGGCGAAACTGGCCGGCCACGTCGCTCGTCTCGGTCGCGCGAAAGGCGACGGTCCCAAGGGCGGCGGATTGGCCGATCGACTCTGCGGTCCGGATGGCGCCGCCGGCGCACAGGGACCGCCGCATCGCCTCAAAATCGCCGGGATCGACGGGCCCGCCGTCGAAGCGAATCAGGCCGCACAGCCCGGCAATTGGCGCCCGGGCGCGGCAGGCTGTCGTGCCGCGCAGCGAGGGGTCAAGCGGCTGCATGGTGAACCGGGTGAATCAGGCCCTTCTCGAACAACAACGGCAGCAATGCCCACGAATCGGCGCGACATTGTTCGGTCGCCACCCGGAAGCGCCTCTGCAGTTGCTCAGCGACGCTCAGCATCACGACCACCTCGCCGTGCCCGAATGCCGCATGATCGCTTCGGCGGCGGCAGGCATCCTGTCGAGGCCGGCCGGCATGGTCAGGTCGAACGCCGGGACGTGGGCGGCCACGTGCGCACGCCACGCCAGCGTGACGCGGGACGACGGGTCAAACCGGTGCCACGCGAAGCCGTGACTGCCGAGCGCGAGACACGCCGCGGCGGGCTGGATGGGCTCGATAATCGGTAGAGGGCCGTGGTTTCGGCGGCCCGTCAGAAGGTAGATCGCGGAAAGCGGAGCCGGGGTTGAGTGAAAGCCTCCGCGCAGGTCGCGCGCATCTACCCAGCGTTTGTCGTCCTCATAGGTCAAGTCGAACACCCGGGGCAACTCGGTTGCCGAACGGCCCAACAGGCTCCCGGTGTCTGGATACATCCGGAGAACGGGGTATCCAGGTTCTGCAAGGATCCGACCGGAAACGGTCGACAGCGCGCAAATGTCATCCGCCAGCAACGCTGCCCCCACTGCTAACAGGGCGGCCACGGTGGCCGACTTACCGGCACCGGACGGGCCGGCAACCATGATCGCGCGACGGTCCACGACGGCCGCCGAGGCGTGCAGCACAGTCTTCCCGCGAAGGAATAGTGAGGCGCCTAGTGGAAGTCCGAGGAGAATGCACCACAGGCCTGGCACAGAAGCAGCACTCGTCCCGCTGACTTCGATCCGGGTGCCATGGTTGGACAGGACAAAGCGGCACACGTCGCCGGCGGCGTTGCGGTACTCAATGAGCGCACCGTCGGCTGTCGGGACGACGAGCATTGGAGTGAACGACGGCCTGGCCTTGACACGTCGAATGGTCTCGGGCTCGTAGTTCACGTCGATGTCGACGGCGCCGGCCGTCACGGCATCGGCCGGCAGGAATGTATTACTCCTGATCGTCGCGCCGCAGATCCGGTAGGTGCACGGCTGGCGCCGTGGGTCGGCGGACGACGGGGTCATCGACGTCGACAACATCTCATCCTCTCGTGGGACCGTCCAGCAGCACCATCTTCAAGCCATCTCCTCCAGGTATTCCCGACCGACGGCTTCGGCTTCCGGCCCCAGGTCCGACGATCGTTGGTACGCATGCTTCCAACGTTGGATCATGATGGCGGAAAGCCTGGTCTCATCGGTTCTGGCCAGGATGGCCATCATCCTCCCGGCGGCGCGGAGTTCGTCGACACTGAGGAAGGCCTGTTCGGCCGTCAGACGATCCAAGGCAAGCTGGTCGTTGATCGAGGTGCCGGGAAACAGTGCGTTGAACAGCCGGAACCGATAGCGGCGGAAGTCCTTGACGAGGCCCGCTGCGTTGGTCTTGCTGGCCTGGCTGGGATGGCGGCGGTATCTCAACAGTTCGCGCGGCACGTTGCCGAGGCGGCACGTCATCACCAGGTTCGTAATCAACTCGTAATCGTCGAAATGCGCGTGAGCCGGATACGCGTACGCCTTCAGAATCGGGGCTTTGCCGGTGAGCGTCGGGTAAAGCATCGCGCAGGTGAACAGCAGCTCCCGGCGGATATCGTCGTGTGTTTCGGGAAACCTCATGGTGTACGAGCCTGCGCCGAACACCTCCGCTTGACTGCCACACACGTCGACACCGGTCGAATGCATCCACGCGAGCTGCACCGCAATCCTATCGGGTGCCGCAACGTCGTCATCATCCATCCGCGCGATGTAGGCTCCGCGGGCAAGGCCGACGCCCGCTGCGAACGTCTGCGTGACGCCCGCATGCTGCCGGTAGACCGGTATAACGCGGGAATCGTGCCTCGCACAGCCGGCCAACACATCCGCCGTGCCGTCCGACGAACCGTCGTCAACGACGATGACCTCGAGAGGGTCGTAGGTCTGCGTCAGAATTGACTCGACCGCCTCGGCCAGATAGGCCTCTGCGTTAAACGCCGGGATCACGACCGACACCAGAGGCGACGGCAACCGTCCGTCCGTCACGCCTTTCTCCACCATGCGGAATTCCGGTCCGCCTGCGGCGTCGGAGCGGCAATACCCGGTGGCGCGCGAAAGGCATCGACGGCGAGGCAGCACCCTTCCGCGAAGACGGCTTCAGCGCGGTGCTCGACATGGTGCAGGCGTCGGAGTCCGATCGCGGTGTGGGCGAACCCAATGACTGGGACGCGGTCGACCTTGCCGGAATAACTCGCCAGAAGACCGGACGCGATCTCGTCGAGGGTGGCCGGATACTCGAGCGCATCCCCGAGCGCTCGCGTCGCATCCGCACGTCGCAGCCAACGCCCGCTCTCGGGCACCTGAACCACCAGCGCCCCGTCCACGGCACTCCGCGCCACCACCGACTGTCGGTACCAGTGTGTCTGATTCATCGGCCCTGCAGAAAACCTGGGATCGGGAGAAGGCCGACCGCGCGGCTTCCGCCCTGGTCGAGCCCGAAGTGGCGAACTCAGAACCGCCGGTCAGCGTGGGATCGCGGCAGAGAAGGATACGACCGTGAATTGCCCGTGATGCGGCCCGCCGGTGGCAATGTGACGGCGCCGTACTTTCAGAATGGCCACGCGCGACCAAGCCAGCAGGCAGGAAGCTTCGAACAACCTGCACCGTTCCGAGCAGGAATTCGACAAAAACCGTCGCAGTATCGGCAGAATCGCGCTAGCGCACGTCATCAATCGTGGGCCATCGCCACAGATACGAGAGAGCGGACGATGAGCTATCGTATGCTGCTATACAGTGCTGCTATACAGTGTAAAGTCTTTTCCCTCGCCAGCGTAGGAGACTTCCGTCATCTCAGGAATGTCCATCTCCTTCATTTCAGGCTTCACCCACGGTTTCTTGGCAGTCTCGGTATCCTGCGCGCGGACGGAAAGATCTTCTGGCTGTTGTGACGACATCGTGAGGTACTCCTACTCTCAGTGTTACTGGAATCATGAGCCGACGTTCAGGGAAGCCGACATCGAACGGTCGGACTCGATGTCATCGACTCTCAGGACCCGAATCCGCCCAGAGTCGAAACAGTTTACAATCTCGGAAGGCGGCGTGCAATCAAGCGTTCCGCGCCTCGCGACGCCGTGATCGCTTCGGCGGCGTGGCCGGGTCTCCCATCAGGGTGAACATCCGAATCGCATCCGCGTCGAGTCGGGCTGCCTGCGCGCCACGATCGGTCTCGAGGAGCGCGTCGCCGATTCGTGTCGGATTGGGATCGGCAAGTTGCGTGATGAGTAACTTGCTGAGATCGCCAAGAACGTGGCGGCGGTCGGCTGGACGCTGGCCAATTCGGCCACGAAGCCGAAACTCAACACCAAGCTGCCCGATCGGCTCGTGGCGGACATGAAGGCGGCCAAGGAGAACGGCTGGGGCACCCTGACGCCGGTGCGGGCCCCGTTGCCGGGCATGCCGTTCTAGTGTCGCGTCCCAGTGGTTGGTTGGATACGTCCCTGAGCGCGGCGCTGCTGGGGTACAGTAGCCGAGGCTTGACCGTCGCGTCAGGCCTCGACCCTGTTGGAGGTGCCCGTGCCACACGCATCCGATTGCCACCCCGTCCACGCCGCCGGTCTTCCGAAACCCATTGGCCCCTATTCTCCGGCCATGGCCTTCGAACGCCTCGTGTTCGTTTCAGGCCAGGGCGCCACCGACCCGGCCACTGGTCAGCCCGCGGGCCTCGACATCGAGACGCAGACCGAACAGGTCTTCCGCAACATCCGCACGATTCTCGAAGCGGCCGGAACCGATCTCTCCCACGTGCTTCGCTGCGGCGTGTTCCTGACCGATTTGCGCGACTTCGACGCGATGAACGCGGTCTACGCCAGGGCCTTCGGCGACCATCGGCCCGCCAGAACCACCGTGCAGGTCGCCGCGCTCCCCCACCCGTGGCTGCGCGTGGAGATCGACGCGGTCGCCTACGTGCCTTAGAGACGTTGGTCGCCACGACTGAGCCGGTTGGTGGTGTACACTCACCTTCGTTATGTCCAACGTGGCCGTTGAGCGCGAACGCTTCGTCCTCGTCCTCTTCTACGGCATGGTGCTGCTGGTCGGGTATCTTGCCTTCCAGGTGGTCTCCCCATTTCTGATTCCCCTCACCTGGTCGGCTATTTTCGCCATGATTTTGAGCCCGGTGAGCCGGCGGCTCGCGCCGCGCATCGGCCAGAGCTGGGCGGCCATCGTCACCACGCTCGCGACGTTCCTCGGGATCGTGGTGCCCGCCATCGTCGTCGGCACCCTGCTCGTCCACGAAGTGTCCGGCCGGATTCAAACCGCCAGTGCCTCGGGCGTTGTGGCCGCCTCGCCGGCCCGCGTGCAGCAGGCGTGGGAACTGCTTCGCGAGCAGGCCCCGTACCTGCACCTGCCCGCCAATCCCACCACCAACATCCAGGACGCCATTCAGTCGGCCGCCTCGTTTGCCGCCACCCGGGCCGCATCCATCCTGACCGATGTGGCAACCTCGGTGCTGCAACTGTTCCTGATGCTGTTCGGTCTGTTCTACTTCCTGCGGGACGGCACGTCGATTGTCGAAGTGATTCGTCAGTTGCTGCCGTTCGAGCCGGAACGCCGCGACCGCATCATCAACCAGTCGTACGAACTGGTGGTGGCCACTGTCGGCGCGATGTTCGCCGTCGCCGTCAGTCAGGGCACCATCACGGGCATCGCCCTGGGCGCGCTCGGGTTTTCGGCGCCGGTGTTCTGGGGCGTGATGACCGCCTTTGCCTCGCTCATTCCCCTGGTGGGCGCGGGCCTGATCTGGGCACCGGCCGCGCTGTGGCTGTTCGCGACCGGCGATCCGGTGCGCGGCGCGATCCTGCTGGTGGTCGGCATCGCCGTCATCAGCACGGTGGATCAGGTGATTCGGCCGTGGATCCTGAGCGGCCGGACCACGATGCACGGCCTGCTCGTCTTCATCAGCCTGCTGGGCGGCGTGTCGGCGTTCGGGTTTATCGGCCTGGTGGTCGGCCCGGTCGTCATCGCCGCCGGCGCGACGCTTTTGGAATCGGTGCTCGAGGGCAAGCCCACGGAGACGACGGTCGCGTGAGGCGAACCGCGATCGCCCTGCTCTGCCTGGCCGCGTCGGGGCTGGCCAGCCCGTCGTGCAGGGCCGCACCGCCAACCGGACTCACCCTCTATGCCGCCTCGAGCCTCACGCAGGCGCTCGACGAGGTGACCGCCGCATTTCGCGCCCAGTCGGGCACCGCGGTCCGGACCTCCTTTGCGGCCAGTTCGACGCTGGCCCGACAGATCGAGGCGGGTGCCGACGCCGATCTGTTTGTCTCGGCCGACCAGGTCTGGATGGACTACCTCGCCTCGCGCGGCCGGATCGTGGTGGCGACACGCCAGAACGTGCTTGGCAATCGACTCGCCTTGATCGTGCCCGCCGACCGAATGGTGACGATCGACATGAGGGCCGGATTCGACCTGGCGGGATTGCTCGGATCGGGGCGCCTGGCGATCGGCGACCCCGCCCACGTGCCGGCTGGCCGTTATGCCCGTCAGGCGCTGACCACGCTCGGTGTGTGGAGCGTGGCGCAGCCAAAGCTGGTGCCGGCCGAGTCGGTGCGATCCGCGCTCGCGCTGGTCGAACGCGGCGAGGTGCCCGCAGGAATCGTGTACGAAAGCGACGCGCTGCTGTCGTCACATGTTCGCCTGGCGGGCCTCTTTCCCGAGACGAGCCACGATCCGATTGTGTATCCCGCGGCGATCGTCTCGGGACACGACCGGCCGGTCGTCCGTCAACTTCTCGCCTTCCTGGCGTCTCCTGCCGCCGGGCAGGTATTTGCGCGCTACCACTTCCTCGTACGTTAGCCCACCATGCCAACGCCTGTGGAACTCGACGCGCTCTGGCTCAGCTTGAAGGTGGCCACCATCGCCACGCTCGTCAGCCTGCCGCTGGCGATGCTGGCGGCGTGGCTGCTGGCGCGCACCTCGTTTGCCGGCAGGACCGCGCTCGACGCCGTGGTGCACGCGCCGCTGGTCCTGCCTCCCGTGGTGGTGGGCTACCTGCTGCTGATGGCGTTGGGCGCGCGGGGGCCGGTGGGCCGCTGGCTCGACAGCGCGATGGGCATCCGGCTGGCTTTTACCACCGGCGGCGCCGTCCTGGCTGCCGCCGTCATGTCGTTCCCGCTGATGGTGCGGGCCATCCGGCTCTCGCTCGAGGCGGTGGACGGCGGCCTCGAGTGGGCCGCGCGTACGCTGGGCGCCACGCGACTCGACGCGTTTGTCTCGGTGACGCTTCCGCTGATGCTGCCCGGCATCGTCTCGGGCGCCATCGTCGCCTTTGCCTCGAGCCTGGGCGAGTTCGGCGCGACCATCACGTTTGCGTCGAACATCGAAGGCGAAACGCGTACGCTGCCGCTGGCGATCTACACGGCGATCCAGACGCCCGACGGCGACCTGATCGCGTTACGTCTGGTCGGACTGTCGCTCGCGCTGGCCATCGGGGCGCTCGCCCTGGCCGAAGTCGCCGACCGCCGGGTCCGCCGCATGCTGGGGCGGCCATGATCGAAGTGTGTGTCCGGCGGCGTCTCGGCGCCTTCCTGCTGGATGCGGACTTTGCCGCGCCCTCGCAGGGCATCACGGGCCTGTTTGGCCGGAGCGGTGCGGGCAAGACGACGCTGATCAACCTGATGGCGGGCATCCTGGCGCCCGACGCCGGCCGGATCGCGATCGACGACCTGGTGTTTTGCGACGCCGACGCTCGCGTGACGCTGGCTCCCGAAGCGCGTCGGATCGGCTTCGTGTTCCAGGACAGCCGCCTGTTTCCCCACCTTAGCGTCGAGGCCAACCTCCGCTTCGGCCTCCGGCGGCGGCGCCAGGCCCCGTGCCCGATCACCTTCGACGCGGTGGTTGACGTGCTTGGCGTTGACCACCTGCTGCCGCGCCGGCCCCAGACGCTGTCGGGCGGCGAACGGCAGCGAATCGCGCTCGGGCGGGCGCTGCTGGCGCAGCCCAGACTGCTGCTGCTCGACGAACCGCTGGCCTCGCTCGACGCGCCGCGCAAGGCCGAGATCCTGTCGTATATCGAACGGCTTCGCGATCAGTTCCGCCTGCCGATGATTTATGTCAGCCACTCCCTCGACGAACTGATTCGACTCGCCGACCACTTGCTGGTGGTGTCGGACGGCCGCATCGCGGCTGCTGGCCCGCTGGCCGACGTGATCTCCCGCCTCGACTTGCAGCCGCTGCTCGGCCGCTTCGAAGCCGGCGCGGTTGTCGACTGCGTCGTCCAGGCGCACGACCCCCACTACCGTTTGACGACGCTGCGCTTCGACGGAGGACAGTTGCGGGTGCCGCTGGTGGACCGGCCCGAAGGCGAGCGCGTGCGTGTTCGGTTGCGGGCACGCGACATTGCCCTGGCGCTATCGGAACCGCGCGACGTCAGCATCTCGAACCGCCTGGTGGGCACGATTTCGGATTTCGCCGTTCGCGACGGGGTGTTCGTCGACGTCACCGTCGCGGTCGGCACCACGACGGTCCGCGCGCTGATCTCCCGCGAGTCGAAGGATCGGCTGGCGCTGGAGATCGGGCAGCGCGTCTGGGCACTGGTCAAGACGGTGGCGCTCGACAACCGCAGCCTCGGATTGCTGCGCCCCCCGCGAGCCACCGATCGTGACGCGGGCCGCGAGTGAGGAGCGCCAATCGCCCCGGCCGCCCGTCATGCGGCAGCGGCCGGGATATGATGAAGGCGTGGTGAATTGCCGCGCCGTTCGGCCCGCCTCGTATGCGGTTGCGTTGCTGGTGCTCGCCGCGGCGCTGCAGGCCCAGAGCCTCAAACCCGCGTCGCCGTACACGGTGATCAGCCGCGAAGGCCGACGAACCATACAGGCCGTCACCGCCGGCGATCACGATTTGCTGCGGGTCGAAGATCTCGCCGCAGCGTTCCAGTTGGTGGTTCGCGAAGACCGGGGCAGCAACGCCTTGACGGTCACCCACGCGGGCCGCACGGCTGTGCTGTCGCTCGACCAGGGGCTGGCCTCGATCGGCGGCCGCCTGATTTCGCTGTCGGTTCCACCCGCCCGTGATGGCGCGCGCTGGGTGGTCTCCGCCGATTTCGTGTCGCGGGCGTTGGCCCTCATTGTCGACACCAGGTTGGACGTGCGCCGGACGTCGCGGTTGATCGTGGTCGGCGAGGCGCGTGTGCCGCGGATTACCGCGCGGCTCGACCAGGTCGGTGCCGCCACGCGCGTGACACTCGATCTGAGCCCGGCCGCCGCCTATTCGGTCGTGCAGGAACCCCGGCGGCTGTTGATCAAGCTGGAGGCCGACGCCATCGACCCGGCCTTTTCGTCGCTGCCGGGATTGGGCCAGGTCGAATCGGTCGGCGTCGCCGACGCCACCACGCTTGTCGTGTCGCTCGGGCCCGGCTTTGGATCGTTCAAGGCCTCGACCGCTCCTGTGGAGGCCGGAGCGTCGCGCGTGCTCGTCGACGTAGTGCCCGTCGGGACCCCTGCGCAGGCACAGACGCAGGCCGGACCGACGCTGCAGCCCGCACCCACCCGCGCCGATCAGTTGCCCGCGATGACCCAGCCCGACGCGTCGTCGCTTCGCACGATCGTTCTGGATCCGGGCCACGGCGGCGAGGAATTCGGAGCGCGGGGCGTCAAGGGCGCCACCGAGAAGGAAATCACCCTCGACGTCGCGCGTCGGCTCAAATCCGCGATCGAGAGCCGGCTTGGCATCCGGGTGCTCCTCACACGAGACGACGACAAACTGGTGCCGCTCGACGATCGGACCTCGTTTGCCAACAACAACAAGGCCGATCTTTTCGTCAGCATCCACGTCAACGCCGCGCCCAACCGCGACGCGCGCGGCGCCGAAGTCTACTACCTCAGTCTCGACGGCCTGAGCGCCGAGGCACGCCGCATGGCCGAGAACCCGGTGGCCAAGACGGTGCCGACGCTGGGCGGCGGGACGCGCGACGTCGAACTGATTCTCTGGGAAACCGCGCAGGCGAGGCATCTCGAGGAATCGTCGGTGGTGGCCGGCTTGATCGAAGAGGAGCTCCGCAAGTCGGTCGGGATGAGCATGCGTGCGGTGCAGCAGGCGTCGTTCCGCGTGCTGGTCGGAGCCAACATGCCGGCCGTGCTGGTGGAAATCGGCTTCGTCTCGAATCCGACGCAGGAGGCCCAACTCGTCTCCGACTCCTACAAGAACCAGATCGTGCAGGCTCTCTACGACGCCCTCGTCCGGTACCGCGCCAGGCAGGCCGGCGCGCGTCAGGAGTCGCGCTAGCGCATGGCAAGGCCAGGACGCGTGATCGTGTGGCTGGGACTGGTTGCCGTGGTGGTGGGAGTCGGATCGTGGGCGGCGGTCCGCGTCCTGGTTCGACCAGCGCAGATCGAGCCTGCCAAACAGGCTGCCCCGGGCCCGGTGGCCGCCCCCGGGGACCGCCGCATCAAGGTCAAGCTGTTCTACGTGTCGGAAGACGGACTCCGGCTCGTGTCGCTCGAACGCGACGTGCCGTTTGCCGACACCACCACCGAACAGGCCCGGCGCATTGTCGAGGCCCAGTTGGTGCCGCCGCCGCCGCCGTTGCTGGCCGCGCTTCCTGGCGGGACGACGCTGCGCGGAATCTACCTCGCCGAGAAGAGCGACGCCTACGTCGATTTCGGCGACACGATTCGAACCAACCACCCGGGCGGGTCGCTCAACGAACTGCTCACCGTCTATTCGATCGTCTCGGTGCTGACCGTGAATCTTCCGGCCATCACGTCGGTCCAGATCCTGGTCGGTGGTCACGAGGTGGACACGCTGGCCGGACACGTCGACTTGCGCCGGCCGTTGCCGCGCGCGGCACAATGGCTCGAGCCGCCTCCCGTTGCTGCGGCGCGATAGCCGACGCGCATCACGAATGTTTCAGATAAAGGACAGCCATGATCAGATCCGACGGACGTCAGACCGACCAGTTGCGACCGGTTACGATGACCCCCAACGTGATTATTCACCCCGAGGGGTCCGTCCTGATTGAGACGGGCCGGACGCGCGTGATTTGCACGGCCAGCGTCGAAGAAAAGGTGCCGCCGTTTTTGCGCAACTCCGGCAAGGGATGGGTGACCGCCGAGTACGGCATGCTGCCGCGCGCGACCACGACACGAACGCAACGCGAGGCGACCTCGGGGAAAGTCGGCGGACGCACCCAGGAAATCCAGCGCCTGATCGGACGTTCGTTGCGCTCGGTGGTCCAGCTCGATCAACTGGGCGAGCGCACCATCTGGCTCGACTGCGACGTCATCCAGGCCGATGGGGGCACGCGCACCGCCGCGATTAGCGGCAGCTTCGTCGCCCTGGTCCTCGCCTTGCAGAAACTGGTGGCCAAAGGCGTGTTGCCTCGTCTGCCCGTGCAGCACCACGTCGCCGCGACCAGCGTGGGCATTGTGGGAGGCGAGGCGATGCTCGACCTGGCGTACGAAGAAGATTCGCGCGCCGACGTCGACATGAACGTCGTCAAGACATCCGACGGTCGCTACATCGAGATCCAGGGCACCGCCGAAACCACGCCGTTCGGCCGCGAACGCCTCACGCAGTTGCTGGATCTGGCCGACGCCGGCATCGCGCGCCTGGTGGACATCCAGCGCGACCTCATCGGAAAGCTGGGCTAGGACGTGCGCCTGCTGGTGGCCACGACCAATCGGAACAAGCTTCGGGAAATTCGCGGCATCTTCGCCGGATCGCCTGTCATCCTCGACGGTCTCGATGCGTGTGCGCCGGTGGCCGAACCCGAAGAAGCGGGCAGCACCTTCGCCGAAAACGCCCGACAGAAAGCCGTCTACTACTCCAGCCGCCTGGGCGTGGTGGCGGTGGCCGAAGACTCAGGCCTCGAGATCGACGGCCTCGATGGGGAACCCGGCGTCTACTCGGCCCGCTATGGCGGGGCCGATGCCGAGACGTATCCGCAGAAGTTTGCCCTGATTGATCGGAAGCTGCGGGAGCGGCACGCGCTGGGATCCCCGGCGCGGTTTGTCTGCGCGCTCGCGGTGGCTTGCGAAGCCCGGATCCTGATGGAAGCGCGAGGCACCATCGAAGGCCGGATCGCCGACGCGCCCAGCGGCACGGGGGGGTTCGGGTACGATCCGATTTTTTTGTGTGGGTCGCTCGGGCGCACGATGGCCGAATTGACGGAGGCGGAAAGGCCGTCGTCAGCCACCGCGGCCAGGCGTTTCGGCAACTGCGCGAGTTCCTCGCCGCCTGCAACTGGACACCGGGAGGCTGGCCATGGCACCGGACCGACCGCCGGTAACCGGCGTCCGCATCGACGTCTGGCTCGACGTGGCCTGCCTGTTCAAGACGCGATCCGAGGCGCAGCGCGCGATCACCGGCGGCAAAGTCGAGGTGAACGGCCAGAGCACCAAGCCTCATCGCCTGATCCACCTGGGCGACCAGTTGCGCATCACGCGCCCGGCCGGACGACGGCAATTGGTGGTGGTGAAAAATCTGGCGGAGGCGCATCTGCCGAAAGCCGAGGCCCGCCTGCTCTACGAGGACCGCACACCGCCGCCGACGCCCGACGAACTGGCGGCCAGAGACCTGGAGCGGCACTTCTGGAAGTCGCAGCCTTCCGTGGCGGCCCGCCGCCCCGACCGGCGCGAACAGAAGCGGATCAGAAAAGCGAAAGAGGGAGACGACTAGAGAGAGCCGCTAGCCTCGAGCTTTCATCTTGGACGACGCGGCCACCACGTGTTCGGCCAACGCCTCGTCGAAGTCGATGGTGCGTGCCGGGGGCAGCGTCGCCGGATCCACATTGGGAATGGGATATCGCTGGGCAATGGTGGCCAGCACATCGAGCGCGGTCTGAAGGTGGACGCGCGTGTGAATGGGCGTGACGCTGGTCCGAATCAGGGCGTGTCCGGGCGGGACCGCCGGATAAATTGCCGGGGTCGCGAACAGGCCGAGATCCAGCGCTTCCTGACACACCCGCAGCGCCAGTGTTTCCGATCCGATAAACAGCGGCACGATCGGCGTCGTGCTCCCCAGCGTCTGATATCCCAACTTCTCCACGCCGGCCTTGAAAAACGCCACGTTGTCCCACAACCGATCGTAGAGCGAGTGATCGCGCTGCATCACGCGCAGCGCCGCCAGCGCCGAGGCGGTCGAGGCGGGCGGCAGGCCGGCCGAGAAAATCAGCGTCCGGGTCTTGTGCCGAAGGTAGTTCACCACGGCCGCTTCGGCGACCACGAAGCCGCCGAGGCTCGCAAACGACTTGCTGAAGGTGCCGAAAAACACGTCCACGTCGCCCATCACGCCCTGGCTCCACGGGGTGCCCCGCCCCTGGTGACCGAGCACGCCAAGACCGTGGGCATCGTCGACGTACAGTTTGAATCCGTACTTGTGCTTGAGGGCCACCAACCCGCGCAGGTCGGCCACCCGGCCCGTCATCGAGAACACGCCGTCGGTGAGCACCATGGCGTGCGACCAGTTCGGCTGTTTCTGAAGCTGCCGCTCGAGATCCGAGAGATCTTCGAACACGCGCACACGCCGGCTTCGCGCCATCCGCGCGCCGTCGATCAGGCTCGCATGGTTTTCCACCGCGGTGAACAGCACCGCATCGGGCGCGCTGCCAAGCAATCCCACCACGCCCAGATTCGCCAGGAACCCGGACGAAAAGACCAGCGCCGCCGGCTTGGCGAGAAACACCGCCAGTTCGGCTTCGAGCGTTTCGTGCAGATCGAGGTTGCCGTTGAGGAACCGCGACCCGGTGCAGCCGGTGCCGTACCGATCGATGGCGTCGTGCGCCGCCTTGACGACTTCGGGATGGTGTGTGAGCCCGAGGTAGTTGTTGGAGCCGAGCATGACGACCTGCCGACCATCAACGGTCACCACCGGCCCTTCCGATGACGAAAGCGCACGGAAGAACGGATAGACGCCGGCGGCTTTCACCAGGTCCGGGTCGTGATAGGTATAGCAAGCCTCAAAAATGTCCATCTACCTGATTCCTGTGCCAGTCATGCCGCCGCCGGGCCCGAACATCTATGATAGTGTCTGACGCACCCAAAACGGTAGCAAGACTTCGCCTACGCTGGAACCCTCCCCACTCGGGCAGGAAATCCGCCTCGTGGAGTATACGATGAATACCTCGCCCCGTCAGAAAAACGTCCTCGTGACCGGTGCCGGCAGCGGCATTGGCCGGGCCGTGGCAACCCGGCTGGCCGGCGCCGGCTACGCCGTCACCGGCACGGTTCGCGACCCCGAGCGGGCTCGATCGCTCACCGCCGAAGCCGCCGCCACGTCGCCCGCGCTGCGCTTCCTGCCGCTGGATCTGCTGTCGGCGTCGTCGATCGAGGGCCTCGCCACGGCCATCGAGGCCGCGGGCGGCGTCGACATCGTCGTCCACAACGCGGGCCACGGGGTCTTCGGCGCCGTCGAAGATGTCGAGGCCGCCGCCGTCGTCCGGCAATTCGCCGCCAACCTGTTCGGCCCTCTCGACCTCACCAGA
>Ga0194060_10000863_pt1 | contig 22140 bp, 18 predicted proteins | sample SepL225m_MetaG_FD_163427 | JGI IMG/M metagenome (GOLD analysis project Ga0194060, IMG submission 163427) | Anoxic zone freshwater microbial communities from boreal shield lake in IISD Experimental Lakes Area, Ontario, Canada - Sep2016-L222-5m | ecosystem: Environmental > Aquatic > Freshwater >... | reverse complement strand
TGTTTCAATCCAGATTGACAATTCAGCGACGAAACGATGACGCGGTGAGGCGCTCCGTATCGCCTCATCGCCTCGGCGCATCATCGCAAGACTGTAAAGCTGAATGTGCCCATTTTGAAACATGCCTAAAACCCGGAAACGACGATGGGTGGGTATAATCCCACCCATCGTCGTTTTGGGGGACTGCACCTCGCGCACGGCCTAACGAATTCGCTCGATCCTGGCACCCAGCGCACTCAGCCGCTCGTCGATCCGCTCGTAGCCACGGTCGATCTGGCCAATGTTGTAGATCACGCTCTTGCCCTTGGCACAGAGGGCCGCCGTGAGCAGGGCCATGCCGGCGCGGATGTCAGGGCTGGGCATCCCATCAGGCTCGCCGTAGAGCTGCGCAGGACCGACCACCACCGCCCGGTGCGGGTCGCAGAGGACAATCCTCGCACCCATGCTGATCAGACGGTCAGCGAAGAACAGTCGGCTCTCGAACATTTTCTCGTGAATGAGCACTGTACCCCGCGCCTGTGTAGCCACGACCAGAGCCGTGCTGATCAGGTCAGGGTTGAAGCCCGGCCAGGGAGCCGAGTCGATCTTTGGGATGGCCCCGTGCAGGTCGTGGTTCACCACCAGATCCTGGTCGCCTGGCACCACAATATCGTCGCCCTCGTCGCGCCACGTTACGCCGAGGCGCCCAAAGGCGATCCGGCTCATGCGATGATCGCGGGGCCGAGCGCCCACCAGACGTAGCTCGCTGCCGGTGACGGCGGCAAGGCCGATCAGTGAGCCAACCTCCATAAAGTCAGGGCCAACGCTGAAATCGGTACCGCTGAGGCTCGTCACCCCGTCGATCTCCAGCAGATTCGTACCAATCCCGCTAACTCGTGCGCCCATCTGGCTCAGGCAGCGGCAGAGATCCTGCACGTGCGGCTCCGAGGCAGCATTACCGATGGTGGTGTGTCCCTCCGCCAGCACCGCCGCCAGCACCGCCTGCTCAGTGCCAGTCACACTCATCTCATCAAGGAAGATATCCGCACCACGCAGCCCATCGGTGCTGAGGATGTAGCTAGTGGGCGTAACCTCAATGGCGGCACCGAGGGCGCACAGGGCCAGGAAGTGCGTGTCGAGTCTACGGCGACCAATCGCATCGCCACCGGGGCGCGGCAGGGTGACGCAGCCACGTCGGGCGAGCAGCGGCCCGGCGAGCAGGGGCGACGTGCGGATGCGCCGGGCCAGGGCAACGTCGGGATCAACGGTAGAAATCTCGGCGGCGTGCAGGGAGAAGGCGTTCGGGCCAAGCCGCTCGACGCTCACGCCCAGTTGCTCCAGAAGCGACAGCTTGATCCGCACATCGCCGATGTCAGGCACGTTGCGTAACACCACGCGGTCATTGGTGAGCAGAACGACGGTCAGCAGGGGCAGGGCCGCATTCTTGTTGCCAGACGGGGTAAACACACCACTCAGACGGTGGCCGCCCTCGATCACAAAACGATCCATAAACGTTATCGCTCCTCTGTCCCAACCTTGCCACCGGACAGGGAGCGGCGGATGCGAGCGGTGATCCGGCTCAAGGTGCCGCCTCCGGCAGTCCCGCGCTCAAACGCCGTCTCGACCAGAGCGACGGCACGCTCGCGACCGATGCGCAGCGCCTCGTCGCTGATCTCCTTCAGACGAATACCCGAGATCAGCTCGCCGTCGGCGAACCAGCGCCATGCGACCATGCCGGTCGAGTAGGTACCGGCATAGGCGATAGACACCTTGGGCACAACCCCCCAGATCGGGACGAATCCGACCAGGGTGCGGGCGATCTGCCGCCAGACAAAAGCCCCGCCGAGGACGGGCAGCACCTCGCGGATACGAGCCTGAAACTCGGGCGGCGCACCGTGAGCCAGGGCCAGCTTGTAGACAAGCATGGCCTGGTTTTTGGTGAGTACCAGAATATCAGCAGCGGCAAAGGGGATGCTGAAGATCGGGATCTGCTCGGGCAGAGCCGAGGCCAAGGCGTACGAGGCGTTGGTAAACGACGTAGCGTTGATCAGTTGGCGTGCATAGGTGGCCCGCAGGCCGGGTAAATGGCGGGCAGCCGACATATGCAGATCGCCAGGGAGCCGATCAAAGATCGCCTCGGCCAGCATATCCGATGCATGGGGCGCACCAGGGTCGGGCAGAGCTACCACATGGGCGTAGGTGAACGCGCGGCGGGTGTCGCCAGCAGGGATCGGCGGCGTGTTTGTGTACCCGAGGACAATCACCGTCGGCATCGCCAGGGTGGCCAGTTCACGCAGGGTAGCGGACACCCGCGCCGAGACTGGCTCACGTCCGTCCAACACAATCAGCATCAGATCGGCGTGGCGCAACGAGTCGCCAAGATCGCCGACGAGACGACTGCGACTCACATCGCTGAGGGTCGCGATCAGCAGCGGATTGAGTCCAACCGGGCTATAGCGCCGACTAGCGCACGTATTCAGCAGGCCAACGACCACCGTCAGAGCCGACTGCTCGCCCAGGCAGGCGATAGTGACAGGGCGCTCGCTCTCCTCACGGATCGCGGTAACGTCGATCTCGCGCAGTGTGCCAAAGGCCGCGCCTAGGTCGTTCCAGCTCGGCACAACAAACTCCTTGTTAAGAGATCCCTCGCCCCGGATTATAGCATGGCCCCCTGAGGCCAGGGTTGTTGCATCAGCGCTGCGCCCCCCGGAGGCAACTGACGGCACGCCGGACGGTCGCTGCGCGACGGAACCGCCCGCACAGGTGGGGCGGTGGGCGACAGTGCAACGGTCACCGTGCGAGCTGCGCGTGGGCCTGGGCGACGGTGATGTCCTTGTTGTAGATCGGGCTATCCGGCTCTTGCGCGATACTGTCGTGGAGCGAGCCGATATCTAGCGGCCCGAAACCGATGTGCGTGATCAGGTCAGCGACGATCTGCTTGGCCGCACTATCGTCACCCGCAAGGAAAATCACCCGCCGCTCATTGATCGGCTTCGTAAGATCCCCTTGCTCCTGGAGGTGCTGATACCAGATCGTGTTGAATGCCTTGACGACCCGTGCGCCCACCAAATGCTCCGCCACCAGCTCGCTCTGAGCGCGCCCCCCCATGTCAATCACTCCATCCCGCTGCGGATAGTAATTTCCGGCAGTGACGACCACCTTGCCGGTCAAGGCTGCGGCGGGAAGATCGCGGTAGCGCCCGTACGGGATAGCCTCAATCACGACATCGCCAAAGGCGATGGCTTCCTCAATGCTGGCCGCATGCGCCAGCGGGCCAAGCGCGGCGACGAGATCGTGCAGACTCGCGGGACCGCGCGAGTTGCTGATGGCAACGGCGTGTCCGGCCTTCACGAACAGATGTGCGAGCGTCGCACCGATGTTCCCCGATCCGATGATGCCGATTGACATAAGTTTTAGCTCTTTCGTCTTGGTTCTGGTTCCGCATTCGTCGTATTGTCAAAAAATGCAACGCGCATGATCCTTATGAATCATCATGTTAATAAAGTATAGAGAGAATCCAGCACCCGTAGTAGTCATGTGGAAAATGTGGATAAGGTTCTGAATTGCGCGTGGTGATGGCTTGAATCGACTGGGGAAAACCTGTGGAGTATTGTCCACATTTTCCACATGACTGGGGAATATTGCAGGAGTCTCCTAAAGTTTTCCCATGCTTGTCCACGGGTTTTACGATGACTTATCCACAATGCGTACAAGTTATCCACAAATGAACGTGACTTATCCACATTTTATGTCGTGTTCATAGATTATTGTAAGAGCTCGCAGTGTTCTATCGCAATTCTCGTGGAGCCATACAAGGAGAGGCAAGGCTTCAGTCGGCTAAAGCCTTAACTCCCCCTGTGCAACCGAGATCGGACTGCTCTATCTGGCGAGATCGGACAGAACTACGGATCATATGAAAAAGGCCAGGTGCATGTTGGCGCACCCGGCCTTTTTCTATACTCGTCCCTAAAATCATAGCGACCCATTCCGAAAAAGCTGATGTGGTTTGTGACACAGTTTTCCGGGTTCTCTCCGACAGGCTGCTAGGGTTTTTCCCCACCCTTGCCAGAATTATCGAGGTCGAGCGTGTTGATGAAATCGCGGAAGATCGACATCGACGCATCACTCACTTCTGGTTCAGACTCAGGATCGGTGGCGGGGGCGGAGGGCTCCTGCGGAATCACCTGTTCGTCATCATCGAAGTGTACACCGGCCTGGTCGAGGACGTGGGCTTCGACGTAGATCGGTGCTTCGGTGCGAACAGCGAGGGCGACCGCGTCACTAGGCCGAGCGTCCATCTCAATCGTACGGCCCTGCTGCTCGATCACAATACGCGCAAAGAATGTGCTGTCCTGAATATCGCTGACGAAGATATGGTGGATGTGGCCACCAAGATCGCCGATCATCGACTTCAGGAGGTCGTGCGTCATCGGTCGCTGTGGTTCGTGGCCCTGGATGGCCATTGCGATCGCCTCAGCCTCGAACGGGCCGATCCATATGGGCAGATAGCGTGTGCTATCCGTTTCGCGGAGTACAACAACGCGGTGTTGCGTTAGGAGGCTCACACGAATGCTGTCTACAACTACACGGATCATCTGCCGGCCTTTCGTGGAGTGGCGGACGGCCGAGCCCGCCGGGTGGATCTGTTTCAGGTGGGGTACGATCGACACGAAACAGAAATATCTTAACACGTTGCTTGAGCATACGTCAAGAGATTGCCAGATCCCCAGCAGGGCATGTGCAAAGTCAGCTCCGGCCCTCACCCCCTGCCCCTCTCCCTCACGGGGAGAGGGGAGATTCTTCATCAGGATGCGCTCGGCTCCCCCTCTCCCGCTCAGGGAGAGGGGGCTGGGGGGTGAGGGCTGCGCGGCAATCACACGACTTTGCTCATGCCCTGCAGATCCCCAGGGCCGTTGTGTCCCACGTTGTTACCCTAGGCGGTTGGTTAAGCTTAGGGCTGACGCGGTGACGTGGTGACGTGGGTTGCTTACCCTAGGCGGTTGGTTAAGTTTAGGGCGGAGAGTCGTGCGCGCAACGAGATCAGAGTGAATGGCTTCTGGAGAAACCCCGCAGCCCTGCGACCAGTGAACCGCCGTGCTATATCAATCGTATTATAGCCGTTCATGAGGACTATTGGGAGATCTGGTGCTACGTTCTGAATAGCGTTAAACACTTCGTCACCGTGTATGCCGGGCATAGAGAGATCGAGTAACACCGCAGCCAGTTCGCTGCCCCATGCCCGAACCTCGGCGAGGGCGGTCTTCCCATCCTGGGCCATGATCGGGGTGAATCCCAATCGTTCGAGCATGGTCGCAGCCATCCGCTGAACCCCTGCTTCGTCATCGACCACGAGTACGAGGCTGCCACGCCGCAGTGATCGCGGAGTTACGGGCAGCATGACGGTAGGTTCCACCAGCGCCGGTAAGAGTACCGTAAAGATGGCCCCCTGGCCGGGATGGCTGGTCACATGCACACGTCCTTGGTGCCGCTGGACAATACTCCGCACAACGGCAAGTCCGAGACCCCGCCCAATGAACCGCGTGGTGAAGAAGGGGTTGAAGATCCACTCCATAATGGTGGGATCAATCCCCATTCCCGTGTCGCGCACGGTGAGTTGTACATAGGCTCCGGCGGGCAAATCCGCACCGACATCATCATCGACACCACGTGCGGCGCGTTCCGTGGTGATGGAGATCGTCCCCCCGGTTTCGTTGATCGCTTCCGAGGCGTTAGTGACGAGGTTCATCACGACCTGCCGGATCTGTCCGAGGTCGGCTATGAGCGGAGGCAACTCTGAGGCGAGATTGATGTGCAGGTGGACACCTTTGCGGATTGACGCTTCGAGCAGTAGCCGGTCGTTCTGAATGACCTCATTCAGATCGATCCGATCCGTGATGAGATGACCGCGCCCGGCGTAGGTCTGCATCTGCCGAGCCAGATCAGCACCCTGTCGGGCGGCGCTCGTGATTTGGCTCAGACTATCGCGTCCCGGCGCGTTCGGGGGAAGGCCAGAGAGGAGGAGGTCTGCATTTCCCAGGATGACTGCCAGCAGATTATTGAAATCGTGGGCGATTCCACCGGCTAGTCGTCCCAGACTCTCAAGCCGCTGGGCCTCCTGGAGCTTCTGCTCAAAGCGGCGCTGCTCTTCTTCTGCCGCTCGCTGTACCGTCACATCACGCACGCTGCTGACGAGTATCGGTTGCGCGTCACGAATATGCCATTGTTGTGAGACGAGGATCTGGTGCGGTGTCCCATCTGGGTCAACAAACACGCGCAGTTCGTTCTGCACGCTGGGACCGGCGGGGAAAGTAGACCCGGTCGCATGCGTTGGCGCGTCCGTTTCCTCCCCCGCAAGCAGTGCGATCAGTCCAGGGGGCACCGGCCCACCCCGACGATAGCCGGTCATCCGCTCTAGAGCCTGATTGGCAAATTGCACCTGCCCCTGGGCGTCGCTCACCGCGACACCCTCGTCGATGCGTTCGAGTACCGCCTCAAAAAAGGCTCGCTCGTTGGACAGTTTAGCCTCCTGCGCACGGAGCACCGCCTCCATCTGTTTACGCTCGGTGATATCGGTTGCGATCAACCCGAGCGCGCTCGTCGTTCCCTGCGCATCGACGATGGGGAACAGCACCGAGAGATGGGGATGCAGCGTCCCATCAATAGGAATTTGCTCCTCCACCGTAAACGGCTGGCCGGTTGCGAATATCTGCCGGTCATGTGCCTCCATCATAGTGGCGATCTCTCGCGGAAACAGATCGTGGGCCGTCTTCCCGAGGATCTGTGCGGACTCGCGGGCGAGGGCGACCTCTAATTGACGATTCACCATCAGGTGCCGACCCGCACGATCCTTCACGAGGATCACCATTGGTGCGTGGTCAAACAGCCCCTGAAGGAGTGCCTGGTGGTGCCGTAGTTCCTCCTTGGCGCGTACCCGATCAGTGACGTCGCGGGTGATAGCGAGAACCGTTGTGACTGCCCCATCAGGGCCGATCTCCGGCACAAGATCGGCATCGCAGTGTTGGATTCCTGCGGCGGCGGGGAAGTCAAACATGATATGGGTGGGTTGGCCGGTGGCGAATACCTCCGTCAGTGCGGTGCCCCACAGGGAGACGAGGTCTGCCGACATCCCCAGATCTTGGTTGGTCTTGCCAAGAAGGCGCGTGATCGGTACGCCGGTGGTACGTCTGACAGAGGCGCTGTCAAAACAGTGACGGTGTTGACGGTCGAAACGGGCGATCACTCCGGGGAAGTGTTCGAGTAACGCTTCGATATCTACAAGTCGGGTTTCCATCGCCGCAATGCGTGCGCGGAGCGCAGCGGGTGATTCATCAGAGTACGTCGGATCGGATGCGGCGGGATGGTGAAACACTGTTAATCTCCCTCCCGATAGAGCGGCTGTCGTCAGTCCAATTGGGCAGGAGGAGATCAAGCGACGGAGGGTAGCGCGAGGATTCGCGCAGGCTGGATTGAGTGTGATGATCTCTCCGGCAAATTAACGCCGATGAAGTTCATCTACAATAGCATGATGGGTCGCAACTATCGAGCATGTGTATCGCCACGCGACGTGAAGAAGTGCCTACCAAATACGAGTCTATCGAACAGATGATGGCGGTAGTCGTTTCGGCGTTCTGCCTGGCGGCACATGCGTTCCTTGCGCACGTCTTATGGTGCAGTCGTATCTGGCGGGGGAACGTGCAATGGTGCGAACACGTTAGTTCGAACAATTGTACCTTAACGGGTACGATAGCGCAACTCTGTAGACCGCCATCCGCCTAAGGTGGAGGCTTTGCTGGCGCTACCGGCGAGTCGGCATCCGGCATGTACAGGCTAGCAGCCTGTCGGAGAGAGTTGGCTTTACCGCATCACAGCGCCATATTCCAAAAAAGCCGATTTGGCTTTGTGACGCGGTTTTCCGAGTTCTCTCTGACAGGCTGCTAGGTGTATACAGTTTATCCTCCAGTGCATCGTGTTACAATGGGGCTGGTGTCACACTTTTTGACGATCTGGTGTTCCACGTGAAACAGGATTCTCACGCTCGGCGCACACGTGTGCTTGTTGTTACAAATCAGAAGGGCGGTGTTGGTAAGACAACGACCGCCGTCAATCTGGCTGGCGAGTTCGTGCGTCGTGGACAACACGTCTTGCTCATTGACAGCGATCCACAAGGTAACGCAACCACAAGCCTTGGTGTGGCAAAGCGAAGCCTCTCAATAACTATCTATGATCTGCTTATGCAGACCGCAGATGTGCGGTCGGCGATCATGACGACGGGACGTGAACGATTTGATCTCATACCAGCCGATGAGGATCTGGCCGGGGCTGCTATTGCGTTAGCTGGAATTGATCGTCGTGAGTGGCGCCTCCGCGATGCCCTCGATCAGATCGCAACAGGCTACGATCATGTGATCATCGACTGTCCACCGTCGCTGGGCCTTCTGACATTGAATGCGCTCTGTGCAGCTGACAGCGTCTTGATACCGCTCCAGTGTGAATACCTCGCCCTTGAAGGATTGGCCCAGCTCAAGGGAACCCTTGATCGGGTGCGGGATGGTCTCAATCCATCGTTGCGGATCATTGGGGTTGTCATGACAATGTATGACGTACGCACGAAATTGGCCCAGCAGGTCGTGGAAGATGTGCAGCGGCACTTCCCGCATCTGATCTGCCGAACACTGATTTCGCGCAGCGTCCGTATCTCAGAGGCTCCCAGCTACGGTAAACTTATCGCAGAGTACGACCCACTCGGTCGTAGCGCCCAGTCCTACGCGGCACTGGCCGATGAAGTTTTACAGCGGGAAGAATTATGAGTCGCAGACGGGGTCTTGGCAGTGGCTTAGACGCACTGATACCGAACAGCCAGACCACTGGCATGCAGATGGTTCGACTCGTCCCCATCAGTAGTATTCGCGAGAATCGGAGTCAGCCGCGTACCCGCTTTGATGTGCAGGCTCTTGATGAGCTTGCGGCGTCGATCCGTGAACACGGAGTTATTCAGCCCATTATCGTAAGCGAGAATGGGGCGAGTGGGTTCGAGATCATTGCTGGCGAGCGGCGCTGGCGAGCGGCCAACCGCGCCGGGCTGAGCGAGGTACCGGTACTCGTGAAGAGCGCCACTCCCCAGCAGTTCCTTGAGTTGGCCCTGGTTGAGAATGTGCAGCGGGCTGATCTGAATGCGCTAGAGGAGGGACTCGCCTATCAGACGCTCAAAGACGAGTTTGGTCTGACTGACGAAGACATAGCGCAGCGCGTCGGCAAGAGCCGGGTGACAGTGGTTAATGCGCGCCGCTTGATTAAGCTGATTGCACCAGCTCGTCAAGCCCTCCTCGATGGAACAATCAGTGCTGGCCATGGCCGTGCCCTGTTGCGCTTTGAGGATGTGGATGTTCAGCGCGCAGCGCTTGACCTGATAGTTCAGCGCGATCTGAGCGTTCGCGAGGCGGAGCGGCTCGGCGAAATTGCATTCCAACCGGCCCTGGTTCCAGCGGTGCGCCAGGCGCTGCTTGGTGGGATCATCAACGTGACTCTCGCCCAGGCACTACTCTGTATTGAGGATCCGCATCAGCAGGCACGTGCACTTGCTGTGTCGCTCTCCGAAGGACTCGGTGCGCGTGAGACGGAGGAGTTCTGTGCATTGATCGCCGACGGGGTTGCTCTCGATAGTGCCCTCTCTCAGGTGCGCGACCGAGGGACAATCCTTGGTGGGGCATCATCCTTAGGAAAAGAGAAGCCCCGCCCTGCGGTATCGATGGAGCATCGTGAGCCGCGCCCTCTCTCTCCTGAGGATGCCGAGGCCCAGCGCCTGTTTGAGGAGATCCTGCGCACACCAGTGCATCTGACTCGAAGCGGTAGCACGATTCGGCTAACGATCACGGTCTATGGCGATGATCAGCTTCAGAGCCTCTATGAGCAACTAGGAGGCGGTGCATAGTGTAGGCGTGGCTGCTATCGCAGTCCTATGCAGGTCGTGAAGTTTTTACCATTAAGACAAGGTTTCAGGTGTCAGGTTTCAGCTTTACAGTGTGGCGATGAGGCGAGGATGCGACGAGGCGATGCTATCGCATCCTCGCCTCATCGCGTCTCCGCCACACTGTAAAGCTGTTCTGAACCATGTCTAAGCTGCAAGGACTCCGCATCAGGAATCGGCTACCCGTCAAGAAACAGCTTGACCCTGGCAGAACTGCTTTATCGCGCCCCTCTGGATCATGGCGAGTATCTTGAGATGTGAGAATCGTATATGCAGCGAGCTGATCACGCTTCAGTTCAGGTCACAGCGCACAGTGCAAGTGATGTACCCAGAGCGCCCGTAAACCTCATTGTTGCGTTCGGCAACCCAGTCTATGATGATATTACCACTCCTGTTATCGCGACCTCTGGCCGGATCCTCTCAGGCTGCTCGACAAATGCGTGTCTCGCCCTGGTTCGTTTGGGCCGACAGGCTGCTCTTGTTGGTCGCATTGGTCAGGATTTTGAGGGGCGATTCACGGCAGAAATGGCTGGGTCTGGGATTACGTCATACGCATCGATAGACAAGGAGACAGGAGGGTTTCGCCTCGTGTATGATCAGCGCGGGGATCGTACTCTCGATGTGCTTGGGGTCGCCGGTTCAATCACCGAGGTTCCACCCGCGTGTTTCGATGCGACAGCAATCCTGATAGGCCCTATCTTGCAGGAGACTCCGCTCTCTTTGATTGAGGCAATTCAGCAGGTGAGTCACGCTCCCATCTTCCTTGACCCCCAGGGAATGCTGCGGCGTATCGGTGTTGATGGGCGTGTTGAGCATTACCTTCCGGATAACATACGTGATATCGCTTGTCGATGTAAAGTCATTAAAGCGAACGAGCTAGAGACGCATGTACTCACGGGGATTGATCCACGGGCAGATGTCGGCAGCGCTGCGCGTGCTTTGCGTGCCCTGGGCTGTGATATCGCTATCGTAACCCTTGCTGCGGCTGGCTCATTTATTGACGACGGGGTACGCCAGTTCGCGATTCCAGCGTATGCGACCGAGGTATGTGACCCTACGGGTGCGGGGGATACCTATATGGCGGGGTTTGTCCATGCGTATCTGGACGATCCTGATAATCTCTACCGTGCCGGGTGTACGGGGGCCGCAGTTGCTTCGATCTGGATCGAACATACTGGCCCGGAAGCCCCTATTACCCCGAATGAGGTTATGCGGCGACTACATAGGCTGCTCTCGTTGCTGAGATGAGGGATCTGAGGATTGTGTTTCACGTGAAACAGTACCCCGCCAACGATGATGAAATGGGCCAGAATGCAGTAGAGCAAAAGTAACGCTGTGCGGCGGCACCCGCCGGGGGGCTGAAGCCCCCGGCTAGATTCTACGAAGGCCGCTGAAGCGGCCTGTCTGAGGCCGCTTCAGCGGCCTTCGTAGAATCTAGCCCGCCCGTTTACGGGCCGGGCGCTTGGGATGACAGCGTGCCTTTTGCGGTAGTGCGCCAGAATACTGATCACACGTAGCGTTACAGATGGGGTGACATGATGGTGCCAATCCTTGCGCGAGTTCGTCAATCCTATGAGCAGGTAACACTCCCGCTCGGGCGTATCTGCGCACGCATTGGTTTGACGGCAGATGTACTCACCTATCTGAGCCTCGCCCTGAGCGTTATGGTTGGCTATCTGATTTCACAGGGTCTGTTCTGGTGGGGCGTGGTGGGCATTTTTCTTGTTGGTTTGGCTGATATGCTCGACGGCGCAACCGCACGAGCAACTGGTACGGCGAGTCCGTACGGGACAGTGCTTGATCACGTTACTGATCGCTACGCCGAGTTTTTTATCCTCGGTGGTGTGATGCTCTCCGGGGCAGTTACACCCGCCTGGGTGCTATTCGCGCTCTTTGGTATGGTGATGGCGAGCTATGTGCGCGCTAGGGCGGAATCTACCGGTAAGCTCACATCCTGTAATGTCGGGTTTGCTGGCCGTCAGGAGAAACTCGCTCTCCTGATCTGCGGGCTTTTGGCGCAGCCGGTGCTTCCTCATCTACAAGTTTTAGCATGGGCGGTTATTGCGGTTGGCGTTGCCTCACACATCACTGTAGTTCAACGCATGGGCTATACCCGTCGGATGCTCGTGCAGGCGAATCGTTCTCGGGACGCATAGAAAAATCGAACTGGATCTTATGGTACGCCCTGTGGAGGTTTCCTGTGTCACTAACCTATACCGAAGTTGAATACGTCGCCCGCCTTGCCCGCCTGCGTCTTAGCCCAGAGGAGCTTGAGCAAATGCGCGGTCAGCTCTCGCATATCCTCGATTATATCGCTATGCTTCAGGATGTTGACGTAAGCGGAGTCCCCACTACAGCACATGTGACTGGCCTCGTGAGTGTCCTACGCCCCGATGTTGTCACGGGCAAACTTACACCCGGGGAGGCGCTGGCAAATGCACCTGATAGACAGGATGGTATGTTTCGCGTAAAGGCAGTCTTTGAGGAATAGCCCTGATCGGATGCAGTCTGCAACACACTCCCAGATGCCACCGTCATAGTGCTAGATGGGTACCGGTGTTGCCTGTAATGTTTACAGGTCTCCGGTAGGAAAGGAAGAGACGATGTATAACGGCAATGGCAATGGTAATGGGAGCTATAACGGCAATGCTAACCACACCAACGTCAGTGGTTTTCGTATCAAGCCGATCTACCTCTATGTCGCGGGAATCGTCGCTGTCGTCGTGGCGATCTACTTTGTGATGCGGTTTCTGGATACAAGCCTGGTCATGCACTTTGGTGCCTTTGCTGGCGCGCTCTTGATCGTGGCGAACCTGCGTGAACTGATTGGGATGTCCTCATCCCAGCGTGGCAGCACCGCACTGCTCAACCTACTCGTTGGCGGTGGATTAATCTGCGCCTGGCTGGCCCAGTTCTTCGGTCTGTTGCTCTGGATCCCTGCCATCCTCATGGTCGGTATTGCCACACCGTTGATTGTGGGGCGGGCGAATGTCTATGGCACCTATGTCAATACGGCTCGTAGCGCGGTCGATGGTATGCGCCGCACGATCATGAAGTAGCTTCAGACTCGCAGTTGCGCAAAAACGGGCGAGGGCGGCACTGCCGCCCTCGCCCGCTCTATTATGACCTACAGGCCGCGCAGCCTACACCTCCATCACCACTGGTAGTACCATCGGGCGGCGCTTTGTCTCGCGGTAGAGGTATTCACCCACCACGTCTTTGATCTTGCGGCTGACAAACTGGCTGTCGCCCTGGATGGCCCCCCCGCCGTTCTTATTCGTCAGGGCCGCCCGCACCGTATCCTTAGTGGACTCAATCAGATCCTGGCTCTGGCGCATATAGACGAAGCCTCGTGAAACTACGTCCGGCCCGGCCACCAGTTCGCCTGTGGTGCCGTCGATGCTCACCACCACAATCAGCATGCCGTCCTTCGCCAGCATCTGGCGGTCACGCACCACCACATTGCCCACATCCCCCACCGTTGTCCCGTCCACATAGATATAGCCGACCGGAGCCTTGCCGGTGATCTTACCGAAGCCAGGGCCAAACTCCATGATCGTGCCGCCCTCAGCGATCAGGATCTTCTCATCGGTGTACATATCGCCGAGACTGGTGGCCAGTTTGCGGTAGAGCATCACGTGGCGATAGTCGCCGTGGAAGGGCACCACGAAGTCGGGGCGGAGCAGGGCGAGTACCAGCTTCAGCTCTTCCTGAGCGGCGTGTCCCGAGACGTGAACCTGGGCCTGGTTGCCGTAGATCACATCGGCACCGAGGCGAAACAGGTTGTTGATCACCCGGCTTACCGACACTTCGTTGCCGGGGATGGGAGTCGCCGAAACCACCACGGTATCGCCTTGCTTGACCTTAACATTCGGGTAGTCGCGGTTGGCCATACGGTTCAGGGCGGCCATCGGCTCACCCTGGCTGCCGGTGCAGACAATGGCGATCTGGTCATCGGGGTAGGCACTCATCTCGTGGGGACGGATGACCGTACCCTCGGCGGCGTGGAGAAAGCCCATTTCGAGGGCGATGCGCGTGTTATTCTCCATGCTGCGCCCGAGTAGGAGTACCTTGCGACCATATGCTTCCGCCGACTCGATCACCTGCTGGACGCGGCTGATATTCGACGCAAAGGTGGCCACGATCACGCGGCCTGGGGCCACGGCGAAGATGTTATCAAACGCCTCGCCAACGCTCGTCTCGCTGGGGGTGTAGCCCCGGCTCTCCACGCGCACGCAGTCAGTAATCAGCGCCAACGGCTTGCGCTGGCCCAGTTCGGCCAGTTTCACCAAGTCGGTCGGCTTCCCATCCACCGGCGTATGGTCAAGCTTCCAGTCCGTCAGATAGACCACCAAGCCACCGGCGCAGGTGATCGCGAATCCGACCGCGTCGGGGATGGAGTGCGCGATATGGAATGGCTCAATCGTGAACCCGCCAATCTGGAAGGGGGTCTTATCATCGATTGTGATCTGGTTGACCTTATCGAGCAGGCGGTGTTCCTTCAGCTTGTTGCCAAGGATACCGTGGGTGAGCCGCGTGGCGTAGACCGGCGGGAAGCCAAGGTCAGCGGACAGATGCGGCACAGCGCCGATGTGATCCTCATGACCGTGGGTGAGGAGGATTGCCTTGATCTTATCGGTCTTCTCGCGCAGGTAGGTGATGTCCGGTAGCACGAGGTCGACGCCGAGCATTTCGGCTTCAGGGAACATTACACCACAGTCGAGGATGAGGATCTCGTCCCCATACTCAAGCACCCACATGTTTCTTCCCACCTCACCGGCACCGCCGAGGGGCAGGAGGCGGATTCGCTGTTTTGCCATAGTCTTCTTTCCGAGATTGAGCACAACGCTCATAATGGCCACGTCGCAGCTCACACGAGGTGAGCCGACGCAGCCTAGCTGCTTATAGACAGAGCGCCCTTACGACAGGCAGCTCCAAGCTACACCCTTCAGCGGCATCGCCCGCGATGCCGCTCCCTATGGGTTATACGGCAGCGGGTGCCGTTTTTTCACACATCGGCGACGGTCATTGTGTGATGGCGGATCACGCTCAGTAGATCGGCGCGATTCTCAAGACCGGCATAGACGGGCAGACGCCTGCGACCATACGCTTGGCAGTGTAAGAAACGCAGGATCGGGTTTGTAATTTGGGCAGTGGCATCCTGGCTGAACAAAATCTCATCCAAAGGCTCATCGCCATCATCATCAGCGGAGCGGATGTCGGCAACTGTTGACCAGGGACATAGAATCGCGATCCCGAGCGAGTCGAAGCGCAGTCCATCGTCGTCGGGGGTGTAGACAGCAGACCACTCCTCAAGCAGGTTCCAGATCAGCAGTGGTGTGGTGACGATCAGCGCGAGCATAAGCAGGGCCGGTACCACCTGACCGACCCCAAGACCAGCAGCTAGGCTCGCCTGGATAGATGGCCAGAACTGCGCCGGGTTATAGTTAAGCCTCAGCGTGTTCGTGAAACTCCAGAGGGCGAATGCCCAAATCAGCAATGCGCCCACCAGTAGCACGAGCGACGTGCGGCGACCAGTGGGTGAGAGTCTATATGTCTTCATGAGAAATTGCCTAGTAGGGGCGGGCCAGGGCGGGCTTGTCCCGCTGTAAACCTCTCCCTTTCCTGGAAGGAGTAAGGGGCACCATAGTTAGAACATGCTCAACTGCTCAGGGGGGCGGTCATCGGCTGGCTTTGGCGGTTCTGGTTGAGGCTTCGCGGCAGCATGCTCAGCCTCAGCGCGGGCGAGGATCCCGGGCAAGCTGCGGAAGTCGGCCTCGATCAGCGGGCGGTTCTGCGGCTGGTGCAGAGCGGCCGCCGGGTGCATCATCGGCACAATCAAACGGCTGCCCACCTTTCGAGGCTGGCCGTGGATACGCATAATTCGCTCGCCAGGCAGGAACAAGCTCATTGAGAAGCGCCCGAGTGTGACGATCACCGGCGGGTTGATCGCCTCGATCTGGCGGAATAAATATGCCTCGGTGCAGGTCGTGACCTCAGCGGGCTCCGGGTCGCGGTTATTGGGGGGGCGACACTTCACCACATTGCCGATGAAGACATCGGCACGGGCGAGGCCGGCCATACCGAGCAAATCATCGAGGAGTTGGCCCGAGGCTCCAACGAAGGGGCGTCCCTGACGATCCTCGTGGTAGCCTGGTCCCTCGCCGATCAGCATTATCTTCGCATCGGCAGGACCTTCGCCAGGTACCGCGTGCGTTCGCCCGGCGGCAAGACCGCACAGCGTGCAGCCACGCACCTCCTGGGCGATCATCTGGATGATCTCGGCAGACACGTGTCAAACGCTCACTTTCAGCACAAACAATCGTCTCACCTTCTCCCATTATACCCCATTAGCAGACCCACGCACAAGAGAGGAACATGGCAGTACAGGGCATGAGCAAAGTCAGATCCGGCCCCCTCACCCCCTGCCCCTCTCCCTCACGGGGAGAGGGGGCTGGGGGGTGAGGGCTGTCCGGCGACCACACGACTTTGCACATGCCCTGCATGGCAGTACCGCTACCTGCTGCGCCAGGCTGCCGCCGACTCGATGAACCGCCAGATCCGCAGTGGTGCCAGCGCTAAGCAGTTCGCCGATCTCGCCAGGGTCCTGCGCGACGAGAACAAGCTCTGCTTTATCCAGGATAGCGCCGATGATCTGCCCGATGAGCCACAGATCGTCTGCTCATTGGGATTAGTGTGAGGGGATTCGCGCTTGACACCAAGACGTGAAGACGTAAAAATTCTTTGTGATCCTTCGCGCCTTGGACATGGTTCGTAGATACTTTACAGTTTGTCGCCGGGCAGCCCTCACCCCCAGCCCCTCTCCCTCACGATGTAGTCTTCGTTATTGTCTCGCACCAGTCCCTGATCGCTGAGGCCGGCCCATTTGATCGTCGGCATAGGAAAACAGCTTGACGCGAGGTGAGCTGTACTCACCTCACGTCAACCCTGCTCATGAGCGACTAGGCACGTGTAGCGGTAGATGGCAGGCGGCGCTTCCGACCCGAGCTGACGACCACATAGATCAGGCTGACGACGCCCCAGGCGACCGCCACGCCCAGCGCGATATAGCCGGTCTGCGCGGTCGTGCCACCAGCGGCGAAGGCCAGATAGAAGATCGTCACGATCATCAGCAGATTGGTGACCAGCCCCACGGCCGGGATGATCATATGCAGGAAGATGTTGCGCTCGGGTCGGCTCCAGAAGGCAATGATCGTCCAAATGCAGATCAGGGCATAGAGGATGAAGGTGCCGAGATTGCTGGCGATGCCCAGGCCGGTCTGAGTGACAACGCTGAAGACGCCGATCGCGCCGATCAGTGCCGAGACGGCGACTAGCACCCACGTGGCGGTGATGGGGGTCGCGTACTTGCGACCGAGCAGGCCCAGGATTTCGGGCATCTCCTCATCTTTCGCCATCGCGTAGCTCACGCGAACCGCCGTGTTGATGCACGAGAGGGTCGTGCCCAGAATGGCGAGGGCCACGGTGATAGCCATCAATCCTGTGGGGCTGGCAGGTCGATAAGACCGTGCCGGATCGCTTTGACATCATTGGCGCGGGCATCGCCATGCTGGGCGTACTGGTGGTCATGTATTGGCCACGGGGGTGAGCGCTCGCCTCATTGGAGCGATTCTTGGCACGACAGGTTTTTGACAGCATGGCGAGTTTCATCGCAGCCTCTGAGTACGCACCAATGTGTACTCAGCCCACATGCCAACGGTGGGATCGATGGCCTCACAGGCCACCCGCCGTCCGATGAGCATGCGGGCGAGCGGGTCGATCAACCAGAGCCAGGGACTCAGGCGCACCATCGTAGGCGCACACCTCAAGGGCGCGCATCGTCGTAGGGAGGGGGCGCGGTGAGCGAATTGACATGCCAATCTCCTTGATAAAATCGTCGCAGCCCAGCCGCAGCCTCGATCCGAAGGGAATCAAAGAAACGTACTCAGGTAGCGCTTATGGGCAGGATTGAGAGAAAGGCATCAACGATTCGTGGCTCAAAATGCGTGCCGCTCTGGGCTTGCAGGTATGCACATACCTGTTCTTTTGTCCAGGCTCGGCGGTAGGGACGATCCGAACGCAAGGCGTCCCACACGTCCACGATGGCAAAGATGCGCGCCGCAAGCGGGATCGCCTCGCCTTTCAGCCCACGCGGGTAGCCCGTGCCATCCCATTTTTCATGGTGGCAGTAAGGGATATCCAGCGCAGGTTGCAAATAGGCGATTGGAGAAAGCAACGTGTAGGCATACTCGGGATGTCGGCGCATGATCTCCCACTCACGTTCGTCGAGGGTTCCTGGCTTGAGCAGCACCGAGTCGGGAACACCCATCTTGCCTATATCGTGCAGGAGCGCGCCGCGCCGGATGTGTTCGAGTTCGCCTGCGCTGATGCCCATCGCCCGTGCGAGATCGATGCTCAGTTGCACGACACGGCGCGCATGCCCTTCTGTCTCCTGATCGCGCAACTCCAGCGCGCGGGCCCAGCCTTCCAGCGTCGCATCATACGCCTGGGTGAGTTCCGCCGCATCGCGTTCGGTCTGCTCGTGCAACGCGGCGCGATGCATCGCATTCGCGGCAATGTCCGAGATGGCGCTGAGTACGCGGACATCTTGTTCGCTGAACACCGTGCGACCGGCAACCACTAACACGCCAATGACCGCTTCGTGGGTGACCAGTGGAATGCCGACAAACGCGCGCACATCCGGCATCACGTCGTGAGATGAGAACGCAGGGTCGTTGGGCACATCGTTGCAGAGATAGGGGGTGCCTTGGACAAGCACCTGACGGAGGGTGCTGCTCGTACGGAGCAGGTCTTTCCCTTGCTCATTCGCCCAGACTCCCTGAACGTGTTCGGGCAATGCGTCATTGGCGTGGTCATCATTCGCGAGCAACGCCACGCTTGCCGCATTGACGAGGTTGGTCACGTGATCCGCAATGATCGGAAGCATTTCGGCGCGGGTGCCAGCCAAGCGCAAGGCCGCGCTCATCGTCACCACGGCTTCCAGTTCATGATCACGCTCGTGCAGCGCCACCTCCGCACGCTTGCGCTCAGTGATGTCGATCAGGGCGATCACATTGCCAAGCTGCTCGCTCTGTGCGCCCAGCAACGGGCCGACGCTGATCAGCAGGCTCACCATCTGCCCATTGCGTTGTAGGGTTACCTCCGCCCTGCTTCGATTTTCTCCGGTTGTCACGGACTCCACCAGCGAAAACGCCACACCCTCCCCTTGATACAGTGGAAAGGCGTAGGCAAATGGCAACCCGAGCGGGTTCTGACCGCACAGCACGTGCGCTGCTTCGCTGGCGCGGAGGATCTGGCCCTGTGCATCGCACACCACAATGGCTTCGGCAGCTTGATCCAGGATCGAGCGGGCGAGCTTCTCAGCGGCGACGAGAGTTTCATTGCGTTTCTGCTCGGTCAGGTCCGTTGCCACCAGGCAGAAGAGCCCCGGCATCTCTTCCTTCTGCAAAAAGGTCGTGGAGAAATACCCCGACACGGGTGTCCCGTCGCTCGCCTGGATGGTGATCTCTCCCCGGTAGTGGGTTGGTATCGCGTCCCGCCGCAGGAGCGCCTGGAACATCTTGTAGTCGGCGGGTGCAATCCACGTGCGAATGGCGGAACCAATGACCTTTTCGAGCGGCGCCTTGAGCATCTCGGCAAAGCATCGGTTGGCGTACAAAATCACGCCGTCCATCGTCAAGGTCAGCGCGCCCTCGTTCATATCTTCGATCAGCATGCGGTACGGCTGATCAGCGCCCTTGAGTGTAAAGACCTGGTCGCCATCGATGCCCGAGACGACCAGCGCGTCAACTTCGCCCGTGCGGATAGCGTGCAAGGTTTCTTCGGCTTCCGCCAGCCGCGCACGAAGTTCGGCGTTCTCGCGCACGAGGCGGACGTGGGATATTATTCGTCGCTGGGGCATCGTAACCTCTTGGATCGGGGCGTTCACGGTGCCCCTTTCAGGCTCTCTTTTGTAAATCCAGCCCGACCAGCACACGTTCAGTGTCCGACATGTTGCCGATGATGCGGCGCAAGGGCAGCGGCAATTTCTTGATCAGAGTGGGCGCGGCGATGATCTGCTCGCCCTCGGCCAGATGGGGATTCTGGTAGAGGTCTATGACCTCCAACTCATAGTGCCCGTACAGGTGTTCCTCGCAGATCTTTTTGATGCTGGCAATCGCCTGCGCGGATTGCGGGGTCATGCCGGTCACATAGAGTCGTAAGACATAGAAGGTTGGCTGCGAATGTGCGATCGCTTGTTCGAATGCCTGGGTCGAATCGCGGAGTTTCTTTCTCGGCATGATCGCCTCCTACGTTCGCGGCAGCAGATCGAGCCCGATCAGCACGCGCTCAGTATTCGAAAGATCGCCAATGATCTTGCGCACCGGCACCGGTAATTTTCGCACCAGTGTCGGGATGGCCAGGATCTGGTCGCCGCGCGCCAGTTGCGGGTTTTCCAGCAGATCAATCACCTCGATCTGGTAGCGCCCTGCCAGGTGTTCCTCGCAGATCTTCTTAAGGTTGACAAACGCCGTGATTGATTTGGGGGTTTGTCCGGCAACGTACAGGCGCAGCGTCCATGCATCTGCTTCTGTCTGATCGCGCTGGGCTTTCTGCGGCGCAGATCTGGTTCGTTTTGGGTTCATGCCATGCCTGCCTTGTGCTGGTTCGTTTCGGCGTCCGCCTTTCGGCTCTGCGCCATCTCCTCACGCTCCTGCATCAGGAGCGATTCCCGCACCCGCTCTTGCTCAATGTTTTGCAGCAGATCGGCTTCCTGTTCGGCAAACTCGGCACGCATTGCGGCAATCTGCGCTTCCAACTGCACCTGCTTACGTTGCAGTTCGAGCCGCTTGCGATCCGCCTCCTGCTGGCGCATCACCTGCGCGGCTTGCTCTTGGGCCTCTTGGGCCAGGCGCGCCGAACCCGTCAGCACGCCGCTCGGGCCAACGTAGACATCGCGCAATTCCACGCCGTGATTGGTGAGCAGGAACTCACGGATCTGATTGGAGTGCGCCATCCCGCGTGACTTCAGGACGTACATGCCACGATTGCGCTCGCCGCCAAGTTCGATGTCGCGTAAGAGGATCCAGGTGTCAATCAGCGACGAGATGGCAACATCGGTTTGCTCAAGCGCGTCGCCGCCCGCAGTCAAACTGGTGAACAAGCCGGTGATCTGCTGCATTTTTAGAAAATCTACCAGCCGCATCAACATGGCTTTGACATCGGTCTCATTGTCTGCGACGACGAAGCTGTTCAACGGATCGACAATCACTACCTGGGGCTTGAAGACATTGATCGCTTTATGCATCATCGTCAAATGCATCTCTAGGCCAGCAAACGCGGGGCGGGTCGCCTGAAACTGGAGCAGATTATTCTGCACCCACGGGTGCAGATCAATGCTGATGGAGCGCATGTTGCGCATGATCTGGTTGGCAGATTCCTCAAAGGCAAAGTAGAGTACGCGCTCGCCACGGCGGCAGGCAGCATCAACAAAGTGCGCGGCGAAACTGCTCTTGCCGGTGCCCGCCGTGCCCGAGATGAGGATGCTACTGCCGCGATAGTAGCCCACGCCGCCCAGCATCGCATCGAGACGCGGAATGCCGCTGGAAATCCGTTCGTTTGTGGTCGTATGCTGTAAGCCCAGCGAGGTGACCGGCAGAATTGAAATGCCGCTTTCGTCAATCAGAAAGGGGTATTCATTCGTGCCGTGCATCGAGCCGCGATATTTGACAATCCGCAACCGCCGCGTTGATGCCTGCGCGGTGACGCGATGGTCAAGCACGATCACACAGTCGGAGACGTACTCTTCCAGCCCCTGGCGGGTCAGCATCTCGTCACCGCGCTCGCCGGTGATGATGGTGGTCACGCCTTTCTCTTTTAGCCAGCGGAAGAGGCGGCGGAGTTCTGAGCGCAGGATCAACGGGTTGGGCAAGCCGGAGAAGATCGACTCAATCGTATCTAGTACGACGCGCTTGGCGTGGATGGAGTCGATGGCGTACCCGAGGCGGATGAACAAGCCTTCCAGGTCGTACTCACCGGCCTCTTCGATCTCGCTGCGCTCGATGTGTACAAAGTCCAGCACGATCTTCTTGTGCTTGGCCAGGTCGTTCACATCGAAGCCGAGCGAGGCGACGTTCTGGGTCAACTCTTCGACGGACTCCTCAAAGGCCATAAAGACACCCGGCTCATTGAACTGG
>Ga0194060_10000861_pt1 | contig 22148 bp, 16 predicted proteins | sample SepL225m_MetaG_FD_163427 | JGI IMG/M metagenome (GOLD analysis project Ga0194060, IMG submission 163427) | Anoxic zone freshwater microbial communities from boreal shield lake in IISD Experimental Lakes Area, Ontario, Canada - Sep2016-L222-5m | ecosystem: Environmental > Aquatic > Freshwater >... | reverse complement strand
GGCGAAGGATTTACGTTTCCAAAACCTGTTGAAAATTTTAAAAATATTACCGATATAAGTGGCAATTATCTGTTTTCAATTCAAATATTTTCATTGGCAGAAGGAACAGAATTGTTACTCATTTTGCTGATCTTATTCTTCATTATTTATAATTTATTTTTGATACATGTTATCGTAAGTAAAACAATTTCAAAATATTTTTGGATATCAACTATTCTATTTTTTGCAACATTCATTTTTATAAGATGGATGAATACGTACTACCATATTCCGGCATTTTTGTACGATTACAAATTATTCGATCCTTCCGTTTATGCCTCTTCATTATGGTTTCCATCGTTGGGCGATTTGCTCATCGATTCACTTATTTGTCTTTGGTATTTGGTGTTGCTCGAAAATAAACTAAGTAAGCAAAAGATTATATTGGAAACAGGCATATGGTTTTGGATTAGATTTTGTTTTCAACTTTTTCTTTGTTTGTTTTCGGCTCAGGTAGTTTTTCTTTCCATTCGCAGTCTTACCATCGATTCACAAATTTCATTCGATATCAGTAATGTTTCTTCTGTAAATATTTTTACTTATTTAGGTGTTGTAATTTGTGTGGTACAACTCATGGTGGTATATTTTTTGAGCCGCAATTTTGTTAGAACCATTTTATATACCGAGCAAAAAAGTCAATTTCAATTAATTCTGATTTCGGCAGTTTTTACCATTACATATTTTTTAGTTTTTAGAAAAATTTTACACCCCGATTCTTTTCAATTTATTATAACCATTTCGTTGCTTGCATCGTATTTGCTTTTTAAAATATTCATCAGGAAATTAAATAGGTTTCAACAATACTTTTTTGTGGTGTTTATTATCTCCGTTTTTGCAGCACTTTCAATAACCCATTGGCGTAACATCAAAGAACGTGATAATAGAAAATTGTTTGCCGGAAAACTGATTACGCAAAATGATATCACTACCGATTATTTCTTGAGAAATATTGAAAAGAAAATAGCTGAAGACAAAAATATTGCGGATTACTTTTTATACTTTTTTGCAAAATCAAAATTTGAGAAAAGGATTAAGCAGCTATATTTTACTGGATATTTAAGCAGGTTTGATGTAAGTGTTTTTGATTACGATACGCTCGGATATGATCTCAAACAAAAAAACAGTTACAATTTTTCTCAGGTTAACCGAACTTATGAAAAACAGTCACTCGAAACAATTGATAGTTATTTCAGATACATCGGTAATAGTTCATCACTTAAAGGTTATCTGGCAAAATTTCCTGTTCGTAAAAACAATATAAAAGTTGGTTATCTCTTCATTTTATTACAGCCAAAACTTATTCAGGATGAAAACAGATTTGATGAGTTGCTGATAGAAGGATTCAGACAAAATAATAAGAAGGTTTTTGATTATTCGTATGCAGTTTATAAAGATAAGCATCTGGTTTTTCAGAGTGGAAATTATCCATATCGTATAGCAAATACTTGGGGTGAAGCTCGAGATACTTTCAGGTTTTTTACCGAAAATAATTACGATCATGTTTTATATACCGACTCGCAACCACTAACGATTGCTGTTAGTAAACCATCCGATTCAGTCATACAAGGTGTAGCTTTATTTTCTTTTATTTTCACTTTTTGTACGGTTATTTTATTTCTCGTACTTTTTATGTATACCATCATCAATGCACAGTTTTTAAAACGGTATTTGATTTTCGAAAATGCATTTGTGAGAAGATTGAGAGGTATATTTAATCATTTGCTACTTATCGAAAATGCCGATATACTATATATCCGCACGCGTATCCAAACTTCCATTTTATTTATTGTTTTTCTAACACTTTCGTTCACTTCATATTTTACCATTTCATTTATCACACAAAAATATAATAGTCGTCAAACAGAGCGGTTGATGAAAAAATTACGCGATGTAGTGGTAACCATTGAGAATGAAAATATCAGTGAAATGAACAACGAAAAAAGTGGTGAACTTGAAGCGTTTATCAATCAATTGGCCGATTTGTATGATACAGATGTTACCCTTTACGATGTGAATGGTAAGGTAATGGCATCGAGCATTGATAAAATTTATGACGAAGGAATAGTTTCTGACTTGATGGATCCTGCTTCATTTTATCATTTGAATTTGTTAAAGGAATCTCAGTACAGTCAGAATGAACATATAGCATCATTGAGTTTTCAGGCAGCATATGCGCCTGTGTTTGTCAAAAAATCAGAAATGCTTGGATATGTTCAGTTGCCTTATTTCAGCCAGAAAGCAGATTTGTTAAACGAGATTTCATCAGTCATCATTGGATTTATCAATCTATATGTTTTGTTATTTATCATCATCGGAATTATTGCTTATCTGGTTTCACGAAATATTTCATATCCGTTAGTGCTTATTCAACAAAAACTTTCAAAAACAGTACTGGGTTTAAAAAATGAACCGATAAGTTGGCATAGAGATGATGAAATAGGAGAGTTGGTAAAACAATACAATTCGATGATCATTCAACTTGAAGAGAGTGCCGATAAATTAGCAAAAACAGAACGTGAGGGAGCATGGAGAGAAATTGCAAGACAAATTGCGCATGAAATAAAAAATCCGCTCACACCAATGAAATTAAGTATTCAGCATTTGCAACGTGCTTTTAAAAATAATGATGCAAATATTGAAGACAAAGTAAACCGAACTACGAGTTTGCTGATTTCACAAATTGATACATTAAGCGAATTAGCTACTGAATTTTCATCGTTTGCAAAAATGCCCGACCCTGTTTACGAAGAAATAAATGTTAAAAATGTACTGACAGAAATTGTTGATTTATACTCGCTCAATACCACAACAAATATTGTATTAGAATGTGATGAATCGTTGCTGATTACTTTTGATCGTTCGTATTTGAGTAGAAGTGTTGGCAATCTTGTTAAAAATGCCATCCAATCAATTTCTGATGAACAAACAGGATTGGTTGAACTAATTGTAACGCATGACAATGAAAGTATTTACATAAGCGTTAAAGATAATGGCAGCGGAATGACAGAAGAACAATCAGAAAAAATATTCTTACCGTATTTTAGTACAAAAATAAGTGGCATGGGGTTAGGGCTTCCGCTGGTAAAAAATATGATTGAAAATAGGGGCGGTAAAATTAGTTTTAATACCAACTTAAATGTAGGAACAGTGTTTATTATTACACTTCCTAAGAACAGTACCTGATGCGAAAATTGTTAACCTGTTTGTTTGCACTTATTTTATGCAACGTTGTGCTAAATGCTCAACAGATTAATAATACACGTACAAAAATAATTACCGCTGTTTCGGATACGCTTCATTTAGATTCATCAGTTATTTTCAAAGGTTCAGTATCTGTTAGTGATGATGAAAAGGGCTACATTGAAAATAAAGATTACGTAATCGATTACGTTCACTCTGCAATTATATTTACCAATATTCCTTCAGGTAAAAAGTTAAAAATATTTTATCAGGTATTATTATTAGATATAGCAAAGCCATACGTTCACAAAGACTCACGAATGAGGCAACAAGAATTCATCGAAATAAAAAATCCTTTTTTATACACTCCGGGAGGAATAAACACAAATGATATTTTTAAAAATGACGGTTTAAAAATGAACGGAAGTTTATCACGTGGTTTGGCATTTGGAAACAATCAAAATGTAGTGCTTAATTCGAATTTAAATTTGCAATTAGCAGGTAAAATAAATAACGACATTGATGTGATAGCCGCAATTAGTGATGAAAATAATCCGATTCAACCCGAAGGCAACACTCAGCAATTACAAGATTTTGATAAAGTGTTTATTCAGCTTAGTAAAAAAAATACAAAATTGGTTGTTGGAGATTTTGAAATGGCTCGACCTGCAAATAGTTATTTTCTAAACTATTTTAAAAAATCACGAGGAGGGCAAATCAATACATTAATCAATACCGGAAAAAACACAGCATTACACGTAGGTGCCGATGTAGCTATTTCGCGAGGACGTTTTGCTCGAAATGTAATTAATGGAATAGAAGGAAATCAAGGTCCATACAGACTTAACGGTTCAAATGGCGAAACGTACATCATACTTATTTCGGGAACAGAAACGGTTTATTTGGATGGAGAAAAAATGATTCGAGGTGAACAAAATGATTATGTGATTGATTACAATTCGGGCGATATAACCTTTATGGCAAAGCATGTGATAACTCAATACAGTCGTATTGTGATTGAGTTTCAGTATTCAGATAAAAATTTTTCACGTTCTATTTATCATCTCAATACCGAATTCGAACAAAAAAATTATTACCGTTTGCGTGCTAATTATTTTTTGGAACAAGATAATAAATCACAACCATTGCTTCAAAATCTTACAGATAGCGATAAGGCTATTCTTGCATCGGTTGGCAACAATATCGATCAGGCATTATCACCAAGCGCAATAAAAACAAATGTATTTTCGAAAAGCAAAATACTTTATCGCAAAATTGATTCGGTAAATGTGTCGATCGTTTATCCAGGAATTTATGTTTACACAAACGACCCAAATTCAGACTCGGTTTTTTATGAATTGAAATTTTCAAATGTTGGTGCCGGTAAAGGGAATTATATACTTTCTCAAACTGCTGCCAATGGACGAGTTTTTCAGTGGGTGGCACCTTCGGCAAGTGGAGCAAAACAAGGCGACTACGAGCCTGTTACGCTTTTGGTAAGTCCCAAGCGAATGCAAATGCTCTCTTTAGGTGCCGATATTTTTGCAATAAAAAATACGACACTTACTATAGAAATTGCACGAAGCGATTACGATAAAAATTTATTTTCTGATTTGGATAAAACCAATAATGGCGGTTATGGAGTAAAAGTAGGTGGAACAAATATGATTCCTCTCGAAAATAAAGCTTTGAATTTTTGGAACATTAAAACCGATGCCAGTTACGAATTTGTAGATAAAAATTTCAGGTACGTTGAGCGTTATCGCAATGTTGAATTTGACAGAACATGGAATCGTCAGTTAAATAATCAAACGGTTCAGGATACAGGTTTTACAGAAAATATTTTGTCGGCAAAAACATCATTAAATAAAAATAGTGTTGGCAATGTTTATTATCAAGTAAGTTATTACGACCGAGCTTCATTGTTTAACGGATTACAGAATTTTGCAGGAGCTAATTTAATGTTTGGCAAAAGCATGATGAATACAGAAGCTGAATGGATTTCGAGCACAAACAAAACAACATCAATAACTTTAAACAATGATGTGTCGCGATATAAAGTTGATTTAAGTAGAAGGGTATTGAATTTGATTTCGGGTGTTAAATACGAAACCGAAAAAAGTAGTTTTAAACGTGCCGATGATTCTTTGCTTAACGGAAGTTTTTTTTATAATCAAATGACGGTTTATACAAAAACGGCCGACTCTTCCAAATTGAAATACAAAGTTGATTTAACACAACGTGAAGATTTTTTACCTTATAATAAAGATTATAGAAGTGTTTCGGTTGGACGAAATTTTAACTCTGGTATTGAATGGTTGCAACAAAATAATAACAGATTAACAGGTACTTTTACGTATCGCGATTTTGAAGTGAGAGACACCAGTTATACAAAACTAAAGCCCGAGCGAACCATTCTATCACGAATAGAATATGATTATCGTTTCTTTAAAAAAGTATTCAGTGCAAATACCTATTTGCAACTTGGTTCGGGTAATGAATTGCGTAAAGATTACCAATATATTGAGGTGCCTGTTGGACAAGGCGTTTATGTTTGGAAAGATTTTAACAACAACGGCAAACAAGAATTGGATGAATTTGTTCCCGCTTCATTTATCGAAAAAAATCAAGCCAATTATATCAAAATCGTTTTGCCAACTACTTCAACAATTAGAACAAACAGCAATCAATTTAACCAAACATTAAACATAAATCCATCGGCAATTTGGAATAATAAGAATGGATTGTTAAAATTTATTTCCCGCTGGAATAATCAAACAGGATTGCGAATTGACAGGAAGACAACAGCATTAAATAATCTTGATTTTATCAACCCGTTTGTGTTAAATGTTTTGGATAGTGAGTTGATTTCACTATCGTCATCAGTTAGAAATACGTTGTTTTTTAATCGTACAGATCCAACTTTTGGGTTTGATATTAATTATCAGGATAACAAGAGTAAAGTTTTTCAAACCAATGGTTTCGACTCCAAACATCGGGAAGAGCAAGGAGTAAATGTGAGATGGAATTTTACAAATACATGGGGAATTTCGAGTAGTTTTAATTATGGTATTCGCGGTTATTTTTCTGATTATTTTAAAGATAATAATTATTATTATTCATATCGGGATTTTAAGCCCCGATTGATTTATCAAGTAAGTCAAAACTTTAGAGCAACTTTTTTAATGAGTTATTTCGAAGGTAAAAATGCTTACGATTTCGGTAATCAATTTGCAACCAATCGTGAGTTAGGAGGAGAAATTAGATATAACATCAGCAGCACCGGAGTTATTAATGCAAAATACAGTAGTTACACAGTTTCGTTAAGTAGTAAAGATGGTGCAAATATTTCGAGTCCTGTGGTATATGATATGCTTAATGGTTTTACGGTTGGGCAAAATGCTGTTTGGAACATCAGTTTACAACAGCGTTTGGGCAGTAACCTAATGGTGAATTTGATGTATGATGGAAGAAAATCAGAAGGGACAAATATTATTCACGTTGGGCGAATGGAAGCGAGATATATATTTTAATAATTAATATTTGACAACCCTAAATAATTCATTCAATAACTATATTTGAATATGCAAAAGTTTTTTCAAACAATATTATTTCTCTTTTTAATAATTAACTTTTTTGCAGCATGCCAATCGAGTAGCAGTTGCCCTGAAGTGAAAAGCAAGAGTTATGATTTAACTGTTAACGAAAAAAGTGGTTTCCCATTTCTCGGTAATGATTCGATATTTTTTATAACTAAATATAGTTTTAATAGCCGACTTGGAGGACATGAAACGGTTAATAGTTATCTTTCGCAAACAGTAAAAGGTGCAGCTCCAGCCGAATGCCCGCAATTAACTTTAACTTCCGAATATGTAAACTGTACTTATTTTTCATCTGATACATTTTTGCGTAAAATTGATTTTATTTTATCAAGAGTTGCATCACCTTCATATATCAGCAAAGGTGTTTGGACCATTACAACCGATCATCCGATAACATTTACCAGAAGTTTTGCAGACTTAATTAATGATTCGATTTATTTTGATACGGTTTATGTAAAAGGTGTTAAATACAATTGTATTAAAATTCAAGCCGATACTGGAGATGTTACAAATGCTGTTTATTTTAACCATAACAGTGGAATATTAAGAATTACATTACCAAATAGTCAGGTTTGGTATAGGCAGTAATCTTACATCAGAAAACTCATACAAATAGCAAGTACAACTCCCCCTAAAACAGCAATTAGTTTTCTAAAACTAAAAAGGTGGTTTTCGCTATTCTCAAATAAAATGGTGGTTGAGATATACAAGAAAATTCCAGCAACAAATGCGAGAATATTATTAAATACAATTTCCGAAAATTGAAATCTCATGGTGTTTCCAATGAGCGCTCCTGCAGGCGACATCAGGGCGTAAACAGTTAAAAGAACCAGCACCATTTTTTTATTAATATGTTCGGTTTGCAAAATGCTCATTAAGGCAAATGCAGCAGGTAATTCATGTAAAGCAATTCCAAAAACTAAAATTTTATTGATTCCCGAAATAAAACCCAATGGAATTCCTTCGGTAAATGCATGTATACTTAAACTTAAAAATAAGCCAAGTGGCAAAGCTAAATTGTGATTGTGTTTATGTGTATGCAAATGACCATGCTCAGCACCTTCAGAAAAACTGCCAATCATAATTTGAAAAAAAAATCCTGCTAAGATGAGTAATGACGTATATGAATTGTGTTGTACAAAAACTTCGGGCAATACATTTAAAATGGTGATTGAAAAAATATAACCACCTGCAAATGCAAGGAATGTTTTTAAAAGAATTTCATTTTTATAACCCGTTTGCAATGCAGTTATTCCACCAATAAATGGAGCAGCAAATAGCAAAATATACATCCAGAGGCTCATACGCTTTTAATAATTATTTTGTTGATAATGAACTGAGCAAAATATCCTAAAAGGCTACCTAAAATAGCACCGCAAATCACATCCAATGGAAAATGTACCCCAACGTATACTTGCGAAAAAGCTATTGACGAAGCCCAAAATATTGCTAATGGTAAAAACCATTTTTTCTGTTCGTTAAAAAATCCAATTAAGAAAACAGCAATGGCAAAATGATTGGTAGCATGTGATGATATAAAGCTATAACCACTGCCACAGTTTACCAATAAATGAATTTGATTTTGCAATGAAATGTCGTTACACGGACGTAAACGTTGAGCGATATTTTTTATCAGATTTGCACTCAGTTGATCACTGATTGTAATAAGTACCAAAGCACCAAGAGCAATCCATAATGTTTCTTTTTTGTGTTTTTTGTAAAGTATGAAAAGTAAAATGGCATAAAATGGATACCATATTTTTTGATTACGAAGCAATGGACAAATCAAATCAAAAAATGAATTTTGTATACCTGAGTTTACCAAAATAAAAAACTGGTGATCAATATGATTTAATGTTTCAAACATTTTTCTTTTAAGAAACGATATTTAAATATCTTGGGTACAAGTTTAGTTTAAAACAATAATAATCACCAAGTTTTCAAGCGCTTTAAATTATCTATCCACATCTTGTCATTCTCATTTGCTGCTTTAAATGCTTCTATTAAATTTGCAGCATTAAAAATTGAAACCACAAAGTGACTTTAATTAAATCCATTTCCGGCATTCGCGGAACAATTGGGGGGAAGCCGGGCGATTCGTTAACTCCAACCGATATAGTAAAATTTGCAGCTGCTTTTGGCACCATGATAAAGAATGGGTCGAAAACGTGCAAAATCGTTATTGGACGTGATGCACGTCTTTCAGGCGATATGGTTAACCGATTGGTGTCGGGAACACTAATAGGCCTAGGCATTGATGTTGTTGATCTTGGCTTATCAACTACACCAACTGTTGAACTTGCTGTAAAAGATGAAAAAGCTCAAGGAGGAATTATCCTTACTGCCAGCCATAATCCAAAACAGTGGAATGCATTAAAATTATTGAATAGTGATGGCGAATTTATTTCGGATGCACTTGGTAAAAAAGTTTTAGAAATTGCATCGAAAGACGATTTCGACTTTGCACCGGTTGATAAACTTGGCACCTTTACCGAGAAGAAAGATTACATACAAAAGCACATTGATAAAATTCTAGCAATGGAATTGGTGGATGTGAAAGCTATCAAAGCAAAGAAATTTAAAATTGTTGTTGATGGCGTTAACTCTACCGGAGGTATTGCTGTGCCAATGCTTTTAAAAGCGCTAGGAGTTGAAACCATCATCGAATTGTATTGCATACCTGATGGAAAGTTTCCTCATAATCCTGAACCACTTCCCGAAAATTTAACAGAAATTTCGTTGCAGGTAAAACGCAATAAAGCTGATTTAGGAATTGTGGTTGATCCAGATGTTGATCGTCTTGCACTGGTAAGCGAAGATGGCAGTATGTTTGGCGAAGAGTATACGCTTGTTGCAGTTGCCGATTATGTTTTAAAAAATAAGAGGGCCAGCCCGAACGATAGTTCAGTCGGGCGGGGAAATACTGTTTCTAATTTATCATCAACTAGAGCATTAAGAGATATCACCGAAAAACATGGAGGTACATACAATGCAAGTGCTGTTGGTGAAGTGAATGTGGTGAAGATGATGAAAGAAACCAAAGCAGTTATTGGCGGTGAAGGAAACGGAGGAATCATTGTTCCCGAGTTACATTATGGTAGAGATGCCCTTGCCGGAATAGCTTTATTTTTAACACATTTAGCTAAGTTTGGGAAAATTTGTTCGATGCTTCGTGCAAGTTATCCTGATTATTTTATCTCGAAAAACAAGATTGAATTAACTCCTGAAATTAACATCGATGATTTGATGAAAAAAATTCAAGAGAAATATAAAAAGCAACCGATTAATACCGTTGATGGCGTAAAAATAGAATTTGATAAAGAGTGGGTTCACCTTCGTAGATCAAACACCGAACCTATTATTCGAATTTATGCTGAAAGCCGAAATGAAGCTACAGCAAACCATCTTGCCGAAAAAATTATTTCGGATATGAAGCAAATTATTAAAGGAAAATAAAAGTAGTTATTTAGTTATTGGTTAATAAAACCGGTATCTAAATAACCTATTAACTCATTAACCAAATAACTAATAACTAACAAATGCAGTGTGGAATTGTGGGCTTGCCCAACGTAGGAAAATCAACATTATTTAACTGTTTAAGCAACGCAAAAGCGCAGGCAGCTAATTTCCCTTTTTGTACCATCGAACCAAATGTGGGTGTAATTACTGTTCCTGATGAACGGATGACCGAACTGGCTAAGCTTGTAAATCCGCAGCGACTGGTGCCAACAACAATTGAAATTGTTGACATTGCCGGATTGGTAAAAGGTGCAAGCAAGGGCGAAGGTTTAGGTAATCAGTTTTTAGCAAACATTCGCGAAACAGATGCCATTATTCATGTATTGCGTTGTTTTGATGATGATAATATTATTCACGTAGATGTTACAATTGATCCGGTACGTGATAAAGAAATTATCGACACCGAATTGCAGTTGAAAGATTTGGAGTCGGTTGATAAAAAATTACAACGCATGGCACGTGCAGCAAAAACAGGCGATAAGGAAGCCATGAAAGGTGAAGCTGCATTGTTAAAATATAAAAATCATTTAGAGAGCGGACAATCTGCTCGAAGTGTTGAAGCAACCGATGATGAAAAAAAGCAGATAGAAGATTTACAATTACTCACAGCAAAACCTGTTTTGTATGTATGTAATGTGGATGAAAAATCAGTAATCAATGGAAATAAATATGTGGATTTGGTGCGAGAAAATGTGAAGAATGAAAATGCTGAAATATTGGTTATATCGGCAGCCATCGAATCAGAAATTGCACAGCTCGAAGATTTTAACGACAGAGTAGCATTTTTAAGTGATTTAGGTTTAAAAGAATCTGGAGTTGCTAAGTTGATTAAAGCAGCATATAAATTATTAAACCTAATTACCTATTTTACTGCTGGAGTTCAGGAAGTTCGTGCATGGACCATTCACCAAGGCTTTAGAGCGCCTCAAGCTGCAGGTGTTATTCATACCGATTTTGAAAAAGGGTTTATCAAAGCAGAAGTAATAAAGTTAGAAGACTTTAAAAAATACGGATCAGAAAGTGCTTGTCGTGATAACGGAAAACTCGCCATCGAAGGAAAAGAATACATTGTTGGTGATGGTGATGTGATGCACTTTAGGTTTAATGTTTAAGGTTGAAAGCAGTTGCAAGATTTAGCTGACAACTTTTAACCAATTCGGATACCTATACTTTCACAACCCAACCAAATGGATCTTCAACTGTTGAAGTATAAATTCCACCGAGAGTATCGTACAAAAGATTTGAAATAAGTCGTTCCTCAACTGGAGGCAATATCATTTCTTTTCCTTTATAATTGATGAGTTCAATTCTCGCAATAATAGCAGCCGTGCCAGTTCCAAAGGCATCTTTCAATAATCCTTTGTCGTAAGCCTCTGCAATTTCTTTCATCGAAATTTTGCGTTCTTCAATTTTGTATCCTTTGTTTTTCAAAATTTTAATACACGAATCGCGGGTTATTCCTTGTAAAATGGTTCCGTCAATTTCCGGTGTGATAACGGTATCACCAACAACAAAAAACAAATTGGTTGTTCCACTCTCTTCCACAAAATTATGCTCACGTCCATCGGTCCAAATAATCTGGTCGAAACCTTTTTTATGTGCTTCCTGTGTTGGTAACATAGATAGTCCATAGTTACCGGCAGCCTTTGCAAAACCAACTCCGCCTTCAAATGCACGAACATATTTTTCTTCAACAATAACTTTTATTGGTTTTGGATAATAGCTATTAACAGGGCAAGTGAAAATAATAAAAGAGAATGTTTTAGAAGGACGCACACCAACAAAATCATCTGTAGCAAATAGAAAAGGACGAATGTATAATGCACTTCCAATTTTGGTAGGAATCCATTGCTGATCAATTTTTACAAGTTCTTTCAATCCTTGCATATAAATTTCTTCAGGTATTTCGGGCATTGCCATGCGTATTGCCGAAAGATTCATTCGTTTGAAATTATCCAACGGACGGAAAAGCTGTGCACCACCTTCGGGATTTTTAAATGCTTTCATTCCCTCAAAAATAGCTTGGCCATAATGCAATGCTGATAATGAAGGAGCTAATGAAATATTTCCATAAGGCAATATCTGAGGGTCTTTCCAAACGCCATCTTCGTAATCTACACGAAACATATGATCAGAAAAAATAGTTCCAAATTGGATGTTTTCAAAATCAACATCTTTAACCCTCGACTGTGTGCTTTTATTTATTTTTACTGATATTGCCATGTAATATTTTTTTAATGTTAAATGAGAACCAAATAATTCCTGAACTTTTTGATGAATTTTATTTCATAACCGAGCAAGAATTTCAAATGCCCGTCAAAAGAAACGAAATTCCTGAACAAATCAATGATGAGTTCAAGTTTACAGGAACAAACAAACGTAAAACCCTTTTCGTACACAATGATATTAATCAACTTTCGGAGACAGAAAAGATAATGTTAGAGAACCTTGTTGTAAAAGCAATAGGTTGGAAAATGGATGAATTTATTTTACTTAATCTTAATGATAATTCACTAAAGAATTTTCAGGAAATAAAAACACATTTTCAGGTAGAAAAAATAATTTTCTGGGGATGCGAATCATTTCTTGAACAATATCATATTCCCCAAAAGCCGTATGAAGTAATGAGAGGAAAAGAACTGACTGTATTGCAAGTAGAACCATTTAATACTTATATCTCAAACCCCGATAAAAAGAAAGATCTTTGGCAAGCAATCAGGCAATTACTCGATTTAAAATGAACTTAGTTTTTGCTTCTCATAATTTAAATAAAACCAAAGAGATTGCTCAACTTATCGGCAACTCCATGTCTATTCAATCACTTGATGAAATAGGTTGTTTGGATGAGATTATTGAAAATGGAAATACCCTCAGAGAAAATGCGAGTATCAAAAGCAATTTTATTTTCAGTAATTATAAAATGAATTGTTTTGCTGATGATACCGGTTTATTGGTTGAGTCATTGAATAATGAACCAGGAGTATTTTCGGCACGCTATGCAGGAGAACAAAAAAATGCCGATGACAACATGAATTTATTGCTCAAAAAATTAGATGGAATATCAAACCGAAGAGCAAAATTTGTTACCGTTATCAGTTTAATTATTGACGGTGTTGAATCTTTTTTTGAAGGAGAACTTTGTGGTGAAATTATCACCGAAAAGAAAGGAAATAAAGGGTTTGGTTACGATCCTATTTTTATGCCCGATGGCTATTCAATCACTCTTGCCGAAATGGATATGAACGAAAAAAACAAAATCAGCCACAGGGCAATTGCGTTTAATAAACTAAAAAATTATTTGCTTGAGAAGTAATGTTAATTGTTAACTTCTTTAGATTTAAACTGCTCTTCAATTTGCTTTGAAAGCGGTATTTTGTGGTCAGCTTCGAGATCAATAATCCGATGATTAAAAATATAAACCGGAATTTGTGATAGTACAAATGCAAGTGTGCCAACAATAACCAAAATGGTTAATGTATTGCTATCCTTTATCATAAAAGCAATCAGTACAAACAGCACATTAATAATATACATCACCAACGATACTTCTTTATGTCCAAGTCCGATGCGAAGCAATGAATGATGAAGATGATTGTTATCGGCTACGAAAGGTGATTTTCGTTTCATCATCCGAATAATAAAAACACGCAGCGTATCAAACAATGGTATGATTAAAATGGCAACAGCAATTGCCGGTGCCGAAAGAAGTTTATACGAATTTTCGGCTAAAGGACTGTTAAACTCAATAAAGCGAATGGCAAACACAGCAATTAAAAATCCACTTGTGAGAGAGCCGGCATCGCCCATAAAAATTTTTGCAGGGTTAAAATTAAATACTAAAAAACCTAGTAATGCTCCAGCCAAAGCAAATGCAAGAATCGACCAACCTGGCTGATCAATAAAATTAAACCACAAGCCAAAAGTTACCGAAATGATAAATCCTAAACCTCCTGCCAAACCATCAACTCCGTCAATCAAGTTAAATGAGTTTGTAATCACTACAATCGTAAAAAGGGTAAGCGCATAACTGGCCCAAATAGGAATTTCATACAAGCCAAACAGCCCGTAAAAACTGGTAATTCTAATATCTTCACCAACAATTGTTAATGCTGTTGCAAATAACTGACTGATGAGTTTTTTTACTGGCGACAACATAATGATGTCGTCTTTCAATCCTAAGAAAAATAGTATGACAACTGCAGCCTGAAGATATTGAAGTCTTCCCATATTATCGGGTATACCCCAAATACTTGAAGCAATGGCAAAGCCGGCAATTATGGCAACACCACCTAAACGAGGTATTTTTTCGGTGTGAAGCTTGCGGTTATTTGGCTTATCATATAATCCTTTTAGCTTGGCAACAGTAATAATAGAGGGTATTCCGAAGATTACCACCAATAGTGCTGTTAAAAAGGAAAGTACAATATTCTGCATTGTAAAAACTTGCTATAATACTGCAAATAAAGCGAAATTATCTTAGAAAAGGCAACAAATAAGGTAATAAAAATGATTGTTTAAGGGGCTAAACGGGCAATTTGCCAATTGTTTTCAGATATCAAATTGTATAAAAAGCGGTCGTGCATGCGGCTTTGTCTACCTTGCCAAAATTCTATTGATGTTGGCTCAATCATGTAGCCTCCCCAGTGATGCGGGCGTATCATGGGTTTTTCTGAAAAAAGTTTTTCAAATTCGGCAAATCGTTGTTCAAGCTCTTCACGGTTTTTTATTACCCGGCTTTGTGGCGATGCATGAGCACCAATTTTGCTGCCATGTGGGCGCGAGTGAAAATATTCATCCGATTCTTTAACTGATATTTTTTTGGCAACACCTTCAATCCTTACTTGTCGTTGTAATTCGAGCCAGCAAAATACCAAACACACATTTGGATTGGCATCAATTTCAACACCTTTATCGCTTTCGTAATTGGTAAAAAACACAAATCCTTTGTCGCTAAATCCTTTAAGTAATACCACTCGGGCAGTTGGTTTTCCATCGGGTTTAACTGTTGCAAGTGTCATGGCATTCGGCTCGAGCGTGCAAGCATGTATGGCTTCATCAAGCCAAACAGCAAATTGCTCATACGGATTTTTGATTACATGTGTTTCATCAAAAGTTTTTAGGGCATAATCAACCCTAAGGCTGGCAATATCTTTATGTGTTGTGCTCATACAATTGGCAATATTACATAAAAATAAAAATGTAGCACATGATTATGGTTAATTAAAAACAAATGACTTCTCAGTTCCGAAAACTATGCATTATGTGCTTAAATTATTCCACCACAAACTTTGTATTGAAAGTTCCTTGTGGGTTTTCAGCCTTTATAAAATACATACCATGTGCTAATTGCTCTTGCACTTCGTAAGCAATTTCTTTAGTTGTGTAATGAGCCACAAGTTTGCCTTGCAGGTTATAAATAGCTATTTGCTTTTCGCCTTGGGTGTTGTTAAAGTTTATAGTGAACGTTCCAGTGTTGGGATTGGGATAAACAGAACAAGTATTGATATCCTTACCTAAGTTAATAACACGCACTTCACTAAACGAACTCTTTCCATCAAAGTCAACTTGTTTTAGCCGATAATATATAGTGTTTAAGTTTGAAAGTGTTAAAGTGTTTAAGTTGTCGGAGTATGTGTAGTTACTGCTATTATTTGTTGTTCCATTCCCTTTCACTATACCAGCTGTTAGCCACTGGCTGTTGGCTGTTGGCTCGAAAGAACGCTCTATTTCAAAATAATCATTATTCAATTCACTTGCTGTTTGCCATGTGCACAGAACCTTACTAACCCCTAAACCCTGTTCCCTATTGCCTACTAATTGTGCATCAAAATTTATTAATTGAACAGGTAAACCACCATAACTTGTGAACGATGCAACAAAAGCATCCTGATTGCCGCCATATATATTTTGGTATACAGTACCAAATGCTATACCAGTTGTAGAATAAGTTCGCCCTGTAACTAAAATATTACCAGTATTACTAACGGCTATACTTTGTGCATCGTCAATTTGTGTACCCCCGTAGTAAGTGCCCCATTGCCTGATACCATTTGTATTTAACTTTACAATAAATGCATCCGAATTTGCACCACCACTAAATGAAGAACCACTGGTGCCAGCGGTTGCTATGGCAGTTGATGATGTTGTGGAGCCTGCAACATACACATTACCGATTGCATCTGTAGCTATTCCCAAAGCTTCGTCTTCACCGCTGCCTCCGTAATAAGTAGCCCATACCCTTGCTCCTAGCGAAGTAAATTTAACAATCATGGCATCACCATAAGATGATCCACCACCTCCATAAATTGTTTGATGTGCACCGCCACTCGCAATCATCGCTCCTGAATTTGTATATCCCGTAAACAAAACATCGCCTCTGTAATCTGTAGTTACAGCTAAACCAATATCCCTTTGGTCAACCCCATAATAAGTTGACCAATGCTTGTTACCCAAAGAATCAAATTGTACTAAAAATGCATCATAGTAACCTCCACCATAAACTGTTTGATATGCCCCGATTGATGCAATACCCGTTGTTGAATTTGTTCTACCTGTTACATATATATTCCCGCCTGAATCTGTTGCTATACCGAAGCCAATATCATTTAACGATGAACCAAAATAGGTTGACCATAACATGCTCCCCGAAGTAGAAAACCTTGACACAAAAGCATCAGTATTACCTCCTAAACTTGACATATATGAACCCGTTGTAGCAATACCCAATGCTGAATTGGTGTATCCGGTGATAATGACATTTCTTTTAGGATCAATTGCAATACCATAAGCTATTTCGCCACCCGGACCGCCAAAATAGGTACCCCATTGAAGCATACCAGCCGAATCAAATTTTGCTAAAAAGGCATCGAATATACTTGGGCAACTTGAACAACTGTTTTGGTATGAACCTGTTGTGGCTATATCAGATAATGAGGAAGTTTGACCTGTAACATAAATGCATTTAAGTGAATCGACAGCAATACCCGTAGCCCTTTCACCTCCACTGCCACCATAATAGGTAGCCCATTGAACACCACCTGATGGGTTGAACTTTACAATAAAAGCATCCGTACTACCTGCAAGTATGGATTGGTATGCACCTGAGGTAGCAATAGAGGAAGCTGAATTTGTTTCTCCAGTTACCAAAACAAAACCATCAATATCTGATATTATACCATATCCCCAATCACCACCGAGTCCTCCAAAATAAGTACCCCAGGGCAGTGGGTCGATAATGAGGGTTTTGGAAGCATCGTAGGTGTAAACACCGATGCCATAAATAGCCCCACCTAACCCTGCCTGACCGGCAGGCAGGCTCCCCGAAGGGGAGGAATTAATAAATGATGATGTAATTGATTGTTTTGAGTTGTCACTATTTATTTGATAAGAAAAAGGAATACTTTCATCAATGTTGCCGTAGGCTGTTTCAATTTTTATGTGTCCATCTTTTGTTAATGATGTTGAGTTTGCTCCATCAAATTTGAGTTGAATATCGTTTACATTTCCTCCCGGGTGAACGATGAAGTTGTATTTGAAAGCCCCACCTAACCTCCCCGAAGGGGAGGAACTGCCATCGCTAAGGCAGAATTCTACATCAATATTGTTATAAATATTTTGATACAATACTTTTTTACAGTGATGCACTTGTGTTACTCCTTTTTCGGATGTTCCTGTTGTGTAATAGTTGATATAATCGGGAGCTATATCGCTGGCTGTTATTGTTGCATTTGGATTTGCATTCACAAATGAAATATCGATACGGTGAATGTAAATAGAGTCAAGCCCCCTGTCCCCCAAAGGGGGAACTGAGCCGTCAACATTGGGAATAGTCGACACAAAGTCTCCCCTTCGGGGAGATTTAGAGGGGCTCACTTCATAACTAAAACCACTTTGCTTTAACTGAACATGCAAACCCCCACCTCCGTTGAAACTTCGGTCGGCAGGATTGCCATTGTATAAATACAATACCGATGGGTTTGGATTGTTATTTTGATCAATAATTTGCCCTTTGTTTTCGATAAAACCATACCTGCCCGACATTACAGTGCCATTGCTTAGGCAGGCGGGTTGAGATGACACTGGTTTTTTGATGCCCGTAGCAAATGAGATTGTTGCTTTAGCAGAAATTAAAATAACGATAACTGACCAACTAATATAAAGCTTTTTCATGTGGGGTAGGTACCAAAATCAAATGTAAATAAAATTTCTTACAAAGTATAAGCCTGAGTATCATAAAGATTATTGAAATGTAGGTAATATCAAACATCATCAAGGAATCATAATATCCATCAGGCTCTTACTTAATTTATAGTTAAAAGAGCATTTGCTGTGGAAGTTGCAGGGAGAAATGTAACATTTATTGAATTACCCCCACAATCAATCACCCATTGTGAAGCAGAACCAGCACTAAATGAACACGGAGGTGAAGTATTTCCAACTGTAACTTTATTGCCACCAATTGTAACAGTGGCTGTAAACACTTCTAATATTGTTGCACAATACGAAATTGAGCTATATAAAGTGACAGATGTACCATTTGCTACAGAATTACCGGTAGAAGTACTGGTGTTACAACAATTATATACAGTTGAAAAATCAATAGTAGCAGAGCAACTGCTATTGTTATTATGAACATCTAAATCATATTGAGCGAATAACTTTTCTGAAGTACCAAGTACAATCAGGAACAAAACGAATAATTTAATTTTTTTCATTGTCTTAATTTTAAGTGTAAATAATGTGTCTATTCATGTCCAAATTTTATAATGATCAATATTTCTAAAATTGAACTTGAATCAATACAACGAAGTAAAATCTATTAGTATGTACTATAACAAGTATAAAGCTTTAGCAAGTATAACTTTTTAACGTCCAATTTTTGGGCTAATTCGAACGAAACTCCACCCATACTAACTTTTGAATAATAACCCAGGCAATATCTTGGATCAGTAGTTGGTACATATATATTGGCGTGTTTAAAGATTATAAAAGCATAAACTGAATCGCCATAAATAATTGGATTATTATAGTTCATCAATTGAAGCCCAAAATGCTGATAATTCTCTGCAGTATGAACACTCTGAGCTGTGCCTCTATATCCATATATAAAGGTTTTTATATGTGAGCCTATATTTGTTGAATTAAAATCAGTATCCTGCAGGCTAACCGAACATCCTCCAGTAGCACCGTTTGTTTCGTGTATTACCAATCCATTAAAATTTGGTTTTAAAACAAGCTGCTGTGCTTTTGTTTGATGCACAAACAAAAGTACAAATAAAAGTGAACCGATTATTCTAATTTGCTTTAACACTTAGTGCAGTTAAAAAATTAAGTAAATTTAATAAATACGGAGCAGATTACAAACCCTGCCCCGTATATTTAAAATGTACACCCAAAAAAATATTTGAAATGTGCAAGAGTGGTGTGAAAGGTTATTTACTAAAAGATGCTAATCCAAAAGAAATTACTAAGGCAATAAGCATGATATTGAATAATGAAGATTACTACACACCAAGGGTACAAAATATTTTAGCAACTGCCTTTAGAGATTTTGATAAAACTTTGCCAGCATTTAACCATGAACATCAAATTACAAAAGCTCAAACTTGTGTTTTAAAATTATTGTGTAAACAATATTCGAGCGAAGAGATTGCTACAGAACTCAATATTTCTGTTCCAACCGTTCATAGACACCGGCAAGATTTGCTTGACAGAACGGAATCAATAAACTTAGCAGGGCTTGTAATTTATGCCTTGGAGCATGGATTGATTTCGTTTAATATGAAATGATAGTTTAAGGGATGAGGCGCAACACCCGTTCAGGCGCATGTGTCGTGTGTCTTTTTACTTATGCTATATAATTAATCAAAACACATTATTTAAGAGGCAAAAACTTTTGCACATGCAATGCAAAGTTGTTTTGCATCCGTTTCAGCAATTTACAGCCTCTCCTAAATCCTCTCCTAAGGTGAGGACTTACAACAGCAAAGCCCATTTCATCCTGTTAATTGTGCATCAAAGATTTCTTTACCGTCAACAAAGCATACTTTGATGTAAAAAAAGATTTCCCCAACTGCGTCAAAGATTCCCTAAACTCCGCCAAGGGTTTCCCCATGTACGCTAAAGATTCCCTAAATCCCGTCAAAGCTTTCTTTGGTGGCTCCAAGGGTTTCCCCAAGTGCTCCAAAGATTCCCTAATTCTCGCCAAAGCTTTCTTTGGTGACGACAAGGGTTTCCCCAAGTGCTCCAAAGATTCCCTAAATCCCGTCAAAGGTTTCTTTGGTGGCGCTAAAGATTTCCCCAAGTGCTCTAAAGATATCCTAATTCTCACCAAAGCTTTCTTAATTTCCGTCAAAGAAAGATTTATTTCCACCAAAGATTCTCCGACAAAGGAGTTGTGAGATCTTTATGTTTACATAAAAATACTTCAATTGTTTGATGACAATTTTATGTAGAGTTTGATTAAAGCAAAATGATAAAGAAAGATTTATTCGTACTTGTTTTTGCATATTTTTACAGCATAAATAAAACATACGTTGGATTTATATAACATCACTCCAAAATTTTTAGAACCCGCTAAAGGACGTTTACTGATAAGCGAGCCGTTTTTAGATGATCCTCAATTTCGTAGAACAGTCGTGTTATTAACCGACTACACTGATGAAGGTTCAGTTGGATTTGTTTTAAATCGGTTATTGGCAATTACCACAAGCGAATTAATTCCCAATTTATTAGAACATAATTTCCCGCTTTTTTATGGCGGTCCGGTTGAGCGCGATACGTTGCATTTCATACACAAAGTAGGAACACTCATTACCGGTGCGCAAGAAATTGTAGATGGCATTTTTTGGGGAGGAGATATTGATATGGTGAATGATTTGCTCAAACGTAAAATTGCTTCACCTGATGAGTTTCGGTTTTTTGTGGGTTATTCGGGTTGGGCTGCCGATCAGTTAACAGATGAAATTGCAGATAAAGCTTGGTGGGTAACCGATGTTAATCCAGAAATTATTTTTGATGATGATTTAGAAAACATGTGGAAACGAATTGTTGGTTCGCTGGGTAAAGATTATGCATACATGGCAAATTCACCCGATGATCCTACCTGGAATTAAATAACGTCAGTTCGGGATAAGATACCTTTATAATTCGCCCCATACGGGGCTTTAGCAATTTGGCTGTTTATTTATTATTAATATTTCGCTTCTCCGAAGCTCTTATTGCTCCATCGGAGCAAAATATGAATAGATAAATTTTAAAGTAAGTTAATAAGCTACATAGTAGCGACATCTTAAAATATTTCTTATTACAAACTCAGTTAAATAAAAAAAGGGAATTCAAAAGAATTCCCTTATCTTTTTGTTGAGGTATCGAGCATCCCGATAGCTATCGGGAGAACTGCTGTAAGTAAAGAATAAAAAAAGGGAATTCTTTTGAATTCCCTTAATGAGGTATCGAGCATCCCGATAGCTATCGGGAGAACTGCTGTAGGTTAAAAATAAAAAAAGGGAATTATAAAAATTCCCTTAATGAGGTATCGAGCAGATTCGAACTGCTGTAGGAGCTTTTGCAGAGCTCAGCCTAGCCGCTCGGCCACGATACCTTTTGCGGAGGCAAATATATGTTCATTATATAAACGAGCAAAATATAATATCAAATAAGTTTTTTATGTTTATTTGCATTAAATTTAGAGGTATGAAAAAATTATTATTGATTGCTTGTTCTGCAGTATTATTCTCATGCGGACAAAAAGTTGCCAAACAAGAAAATGCTCAAACAGCTGTTGATTCGGCAAAAGTTGAACAATTT
>Ga0194060_10000859_pt1 | contig 22167 bp, 25 predicted proteins | sample SepL225m_MetaG_FD_163427 | JGI IMG/M metagenome (GOLD analysis project Ga0194060, IMG submission 163427) | Anoxic zone freshwater microbial communities from boreal shield lake in IISD Experimental Lakes Area, Ontario, Canada - Sep2016-L222-5m | ecosystem: Environmental > Aquatic > Freshwater >... | reverse complement strand
ACCCCATGCCCTGCGGCAAACCGCTTCGCTTCGCCAACCAGGCCCAGGATCAGCACCGAGACGGCTGGCTCACGATCGGAATGTTTGAGTTGCACCAGAAATAGCCATTACACTGACCGTACCCTGCCTCCTCGGCAGATGGAGCAACTTAGCAGGGGGTGTAGGACAAAGGCGGTCCAAGGCTTACGGAAAGATAAGAGCATTTTGGGCTTTTGATATACGAACCGACCGTCGTATTATTCCCCCAGCGTCGTTGATAATGAGCAACTTACTCACAAAGGCAGGGAAAGATGTCGGCAGGGGATATACGAACCAGCCGGGTGGAGCTCAACGCGCATGAGGCTGGTAATGAACGACTTACACCCAACAGGACCGTGGAAGGCACGAGCCGGGATAACCGACTGGCCGTCGCAGAATCACAGTTGGACGAGTCGACTATGATAACTCAACGCGTCTTGGGCATTCTTTGGATGGTTGTGGGTGCATTATTTGGTAGTATGGCTGTTTGGCGTGATCGATTTGCCTGGAAAGATGTAGTGGAGGGGCAGTCGCTTGAGGGGCTCAGTCCGTGGGCATATTACTTTTTTCTTCTGATCGGCCCGATGCTCTTGTTTGGAGCCGTAGCAGGGTTGTTCCTGTGCCGCGATGCGCGATGGGCGAGGATTGGGATCTGCGTCGTCGGCGCGACAACGACAGTTGGCTGCGCATGGGGAATCGCGAAGTTGAGATCTTTTGAATTTGGTGAGGGAGTCTTCGGTATGTTCGGATTGATTTCAGTAGTGCTATTATGTTTGCCTGGTACACGAAAGAGGTGTCCAACAAGCCAGATGCAGTGAACCCGGCGATGGCGCTCTGGTTGGCAATTGAGGATCAGTGGCGCCGGGTCACTGATCTGGAGCGTTCGGGCTGCATTCAGTCGTGTCTGCACAGCACAAGAACACATGCCCGTATGAAAAGAATGTTTCTACTAACGTTCGCAATTATGTTCTTCGCCTGTTCCGTCTCCGGCGAGGAGATGATCGAGGCAATCAAGCGTGAAATCCAAGAATTAAAGAGCAGGGTCGCGGCGTTGGAGGCGGACAACAGCAAGCTCAAGCAGCAGATCGAGGTGGATCGGTTGATCGTGAGAAAGGAGTTGATCGTGTCCGACACTGGACGGGCGTGGGAGCAAGGATTTGAAGCCCAGCAGCTTCCCCGCGGCATTTATGCGCGCTCGCTTGGGGACGGTCCCGGCGGGCTTTGGGTTCGCAGCCGACTGATCAAGGGAGAGATTGACGATCCTTTTGACGACCGCTTTCATGCCCTCGAAAGGGACGGTAGCATGCGCCGCGCGCCAGGGCATATCTCATGGAACGTCTGGATCGATGGCGCGTGGAGGCAGATGGCGATCATCCAAGGCGAGGGACTTGACCTTTCCGAAGTCCCCGTCGAGAAGTGGACGGGGGGAAACCACCCCGGCCGGATACGATTTCAAACCTATCGACCGCAACATGGCGAGCCACTGACGGATGCGCTGATAGGCCAGGGGATGATGTCCCTTGGTGGAGGAGGCTATGGCGGAGGCGGATTGCCTTATCCCAGCGAGGTCCTGCAGCTCTGGGGAGGTGAAATGCGGAAAGCGGCGATTCCAACGCCCGCGGCCCCGACGGTAGTAAAAGATGACGGCTCGGGCGAGCATCTGTATGCCATTGTTGCCGTGGGCGCCCAGGGTCGTCGTTCGGCGGCGTCGCGCGCCACGAAGGCAGGAGGACTGGCAAGCTTACGATGGGACAGCGACGCCGGTGCCGATGCCTATGTTGTGGTGCGCGACGGCAGAGAAGTGGCGGCTCCAACGCGGTTGGAGGGAGCGCAGAAAGCGTGGACCGACAAGGGTGGACAATGAGCCGGCGCACCAGCCGAACAAATCGGATTCACCGAACCCCGCGATGACATCGCCGCTCCAAGCGGGGCATTACGGGCGAGGGGTCGGTGATCCGGGTCGTTAGCTCCGACAGTCATGCGACTCCCCTTCCCATTACTTTTAGCCTGCGCTCTCCTCGGGTGCGCAACCCATCCGCAGAAGCCCGCGGCTGCAAAGGCATTCGACCCAATCAATCCAGCCACACCGGAGCAGCTTGAGACCGCCAAGCAGCGGATTCATTTATTGCGGGCGGACATGACGGACGAGCAGGTGTTTGCCACTCTCGGTTTAGGCGACTGCTACGGACGCTGTTTTGCAAACGGTGGCGGCCCGTTAAGCCACGCCTGGGTCTCATATCACTTACGTAGTCCCCGCAGCGGGCTCCACATCGTTCACGAGATCAAGCTCACGGTGCCACGGAAGACGACATTGCGCTGTGTCACGTTGGATGAGGTGAGTTGGAGGCGAGATGAGAAGAACTGACGGGGCTAACCCTCGCAGTGGAGTGGACGCCGGATTCACGCTCTGTTTGCAACTCGTTCATCATTGGTCCGGCGCCGCTGACTCCGGACGTTGCGCGATCGAATAGACCAGGCGCCTCGGATTTGCCAACAGCCGGGCGAGTCTTCCCCCTCTCCCCGAGGGAGGGTTGGGGTGAGGGGGAACGGCCCGTGCGAATGATTCCAAGCCCGATCTTGTCGCGACATTCGCCTCGGCATCCCCTACACTCCACGCACTATGTCAGACGATGCCAGCTTTCACATGAGCCCAGAGGAGTTCCGCCGCTGGGGACACGCGGTGGTGGATTGGGTGGCCGATTACCAGCAGCGGGTCGAGTCGCTGCCAGTGTTCTCCCGGGTTCAGCCCGGACAGATCCGCGCGTCGCTGCCGGCCGAGCCGCCCCAGCGCGGCGAATCATTCGACGCCATCCTGGCCGACGTCGAGCGGCTGATCCTGCCTGGGATCACGCATTGGCAGTCGCCCAACTTCTTCGCCTACTTCCCGGCCAATAACTCCGGGCCATCCATTCTGGGCGAGTTGCTTTCCGCCGGGCTCGGGGTGCAAGGCATGCTCTGGGCCACCAGTCCCGCTTGCACCGAGCTCGAAACGCACGTGCTCGATTGGATGGCCACAATGGTCGGCCTGCCGGAGAAGTTCAAATCGACCGGGGCCGGAGGCGGCGTGATCCAGGAGGCCGCCTCAAGCGCCGTGCTGTGCGCTTTGCTGGCGGCGCGCGAACGGGCCACCGGCCTGCAATCCAATGAGTGCGGCTGCAACGGCAAGTTGGTGGCCTACACCTCTACCCAGGCCCATTCCTCGGTTGAGAAGGCGGTGAAAATTGCCGGCCTAGGCCGGGCGAACTTGCGGCTGGTCGAAGTGGACAAGAGCTTCGCGATGCGCCCCGATGCGCTGGCGCAACACATCGCCCGGGACCGTCAGGCGGGGCTGCAACCGTGCTTCGTCTCGGCCACGGTGGGCACAACCTCGTCCAATGGGTTCGATCCGCTGCCCGAGCTGGGCCGCATCTGCCGCGAGCACGGCCTGTGGCTGCACGTGGACGGTGCAATGTGCGGTACGGCAGCGTTGTGCCCCGAGTTCCGGCATCTTCAGAACGGCCTCGAACTGGCCGACTCCTACTGCTTCAACCCGCACAAGTGGATGTTCACCAACTTCGACTGTGACTGCTTCTTCGTGGCGGACCGGGCGGCGCTGATCAAGGCGCTGAGCGTGCTGCCCGAGTACCTGCGGAACAAGGCGACGGAATCCGGGGCGGTCTTTGACTATCGGGACTGGCAGGTCCCGCTGGGCCGGCGGTTCCGCGCTCTGAAGCTATGGTTCGTGATCCGCCACTATGGTGTGGAAGGCCTGCGTCACCACATCCGGCGCCACGTAGAGCTGGCCCAGGAATTCGCGCGTTGGGTTGAGGCGTCGCCGGACTTTGAGCTGACCGCACCCGCGCCGCTCAACCTGGTCTGCTTCGCGCACCGGGCGGGAGACGACTTCAACCGCCAGTTGTTGGAGCGCCTGAACCAGACCGGCAAGCTCTACCTCACTCACACCGTCTTGAACGGCCGCTACACCTTGCGCCTGTGCGTCGGCCAGACTCACACCGAAGCCGCCCACGTGCGGCAGGCCTGGGACTTGATTCAGCAGAACGCGCAGCAGCTTCAGCCTTGAAGAAGGCTTATGACCCAGAGTACTAAGCCTGAATTTAAGGCCCGCCGATGGGCACCCATAGGCGGGCGATTCCATTTGCCCTTCCCTTCGAACTACTTCAAGAAACGTCTCTGACGATGCGATCCGGGTTACGCCGTAGCGTTACGCCGTCCGTTTTCAGCCGCTGCCAACCTTCGCCAAACCATTGATACTATTGGTCAGCATCAAGGTGGTGCCGGTGGTGGGACTTGAACCCACACGCCTTTTTGCACCCCTTCATCTCACCAATTCATTCGATTGTGGCCATATTTGAACACTATTGACAGGCTTACACGTTATGCGATACCGTTATGCCATTGTGGCAAGCATTCACAAGCAGGTCGGCAAGCCAAACTTCTTCTGTGCGTTCTATGACCCGGAAGGCTTTCGGCGGTTTCGGAGCACCGGAACTGACAATCCCAGAATCGCACGCACGATTTGCGTGAGCGTGGAGCGAGCCGCAACGCTCGCCCGACAAGGCAAACTCTCAAACGAAAAGGCGCTTAAGCTCATTCGGGAGACTTGCGCCGCAATCGAGGACAGTCATGGGAAGTTGCAAGCCGATCTAGCCCACAACGTCCTGAAGGTCAGCCTGGAGGAATTCGTGAGGCTGGCGGGTGGCGAGCTTCAAAGCTATACCGTGCGCTCCTGGCTCCAAAGCTGGATAAAGAGCCGCACCGATGCCAGCAAAGCCACACTGATCGAGTACCAGCACGGGATTGACCTCTTTCTGCAATTTTTGGGCACGCGTGCCGACAAGGCGCTTACGACGCTCCAGCAAAAGCAAGTCGAGGACTTTAAGGCGCGCCTGACCGCGCGCGTTGCGCCGTCCACCGTCAACAAGGGTTTGAAGGTGCTGAAGGCGAGCTTTGGGCGGGCCGTGGCCGCGCGCCAACTCGAATTCAACCCGGCAGAATTTGTCAGCTACATGGGCGAAGCCAAATCAAACCGCCGTCCATTCACCCCGGAGGAAATCGGCAGGCTGCTCAAGGCAACGGAAACGGACTGGCGCACGATGGTCCTGCTTGGTTACTACACCGGGCAAAGATTGCAGGATTGCGCCAATCTCACCTGGCGTTCCGTCGACCTGGTCAATGCCACTATCCAGTTGACCACGCGAAAAACCAGGCGCGAGCAAGATATTCCCATTGCGGATTCACTGGCCCGCCACTTGGACACGCTGGTGGGCGATAACCCGGACGCGCCGCTTTGCCCTTCACTCTGCGGTAAGCAATCGACCTGGCTTTCCGCGCAGTTTTACAAAGTCATGGTGAAAGCTGGACTTGCGGCAGAGCGTGACCACCAGAGCAAAGGCACCCGGAGGGACGGCAGACGGGAGAAGAATGCAATCAGTTTTCACAGTCTGCGATACAGCACGACGTCTGCCCTCAAGAATGCCGGAGTGAACGACAGCGTTACAATGGACATCGTAGGCCATGAGACCTCTGCTGTATCACGCAACTACACCCGCATTGACGCCCAGACGAAACGTGCTGCACTAAACAAGCTGCCTGATGTGACAAAAGAGTAAGCCGGCATTGACCCACAGACTCTCAACGGCGGTGGTATTCGTCGCATTTCAAAGCGGACATTCCACGCCCTTGCCAACGCGGGTGTTTCGCCTGAGCTACGAATGAAATTGACCGGCCACAAGTCCGCCGAGATCCACCGCGGCTATACGCACCTGGAAATGGACACGCTGAAGGACGCCATTAAGAAGCTGCCGGGGTTGCATGCGTAAGCCCCCTGGGCCTCAAGGACAAGCGATGACGAATAGAATGTCGGTGGTTCTTGCGGCATGGTGTCAGGCGTTGCCGCTGGAGACATCTGTGCAGTCAGAAAAGCGCAGTGCAAACTGGTTCAAGTACTTAACAACCCGGTCAGAGTCGTTCGATTTCGCGTGGCGAGTCGCTGCGTATAACTTTCTGCCTGCTTCGGCTGCGGTTCTAGATTCTCGACACACATGGATCACACCAGAGAGTTGAATCCGGTCAATCAAATCCAGTTTGGCGAACCGCTCTGCTCCCAGAAGTGATCGCAGCATGGCATCGATGCCTTCGCCCGATTCGTCCTCACGGGCCCACTTCTGTTTGATCCGATCGATTTCAGTTGCAAGAACAGCCAGGGTGATGATGCCTTGATCTGCCAAGGTCGCCATGTGCTCGACAATTCCTCTCAGGTCTCGGAAATTTGTCGTCCACTTAGCTTCTGGAGACGTAGCAAAGCGAAGGAATCCGGCCCTTACTTCTTTGCTCATGCGCACGCGCTTTCCATTTTCTTGCGTCCAGCGCTTCAGTTCATAATCCAAATTGGGTGCAATGTCTTCCGTCCGTTCTTTAAGCCCTGGTAGTACATAACGCCAGAGTTGGATCCGAGCCAAAAGGTCCTCTCGAAACGCGCCGGTTTGGACCGCCTTGTCCAGGTCCTGGTTGGTAGCAGAAATCAATTGAAAATCACTTGATTGCTCATCGTCGCTCCCGTATGGGCGAAACCTCTTAGTGTCCAAAGCGCGTAGGAGCAGGGCCTGCTCTTCAATGCCCAAGGCTCCGATCTCGTCGAGAAACAGCACACCCTTATGTGCTTTTAACAGTGCTCCATCGCGCTTATGAGTTGCGCCCGTGTAGGCCCCGGGAACATGTCCAAATAGCTCTGACTTCGCTGCTTCTCCACGTATGGTCCCACAGTTGAGAGAAGGAAATCCGCCGGTAACGAGTTTCCGCTCTTTTCTCAAATTATAAATCCGCGAGGCCAACTCCGACTTACCAGCGCCGGTCGGACCCAAAAGAAGTATCGGCGCGCTTGTGTTCACCGCCACTCGCTCTATTTCGCTAATCAGTTCATTGAAGCGAGCGTTGTGGGTTTCAATGCCTTGTTTCAGCACGGACACAGCATCCTTTTGCCGCGACTGGAAGCGGGCTGCAATTCTATCGTACCTTCCGAGATCTAAGTCCACCAGGCTCGCTTTCCCATGTGGGGTGGTTTCCTCTGGGGGACTATTGTGGACGAGAATCCCTGGAATGTGACGAGATTCGGCAAGCGCAAACATGCATATCTGTTGCACGAATGACCCCTTCACCATGTGGACCAAGTAGCGTTCATGATCGACGTCGAAGGGGTAGCCATCCACCCAGTCGTCGAGAGCAAGATAAACCTTCTCGAAGTCCCACGGGTCCTCCCAATCAATCGTGTGGTATCGGACGACGGTCGAGGGTGAGACGAACGAAATCTGATTGGCCATCTCGGTGGCTACATTGGCGAATTTGGTGTCATGGATGATTTCAAAACGATCGATGTGTAGATTGTGACATGGATGGCAAAGTTCTGCGTTCGGTTGCCAGCTCCGACTCCACCAAAGTTCTTGGTAGTAAACCTCCTCAAGTATCAACCGGTTCAGCTCAATCAAGCCTCGGCCCTGCGGCTTCTGGCTGCGCAATTTTTCCGTTTCGGGCTTTAGTCTGATGGTCTGAAAACCGGGGATGTCACAAACAGAATCCCCGGAAATGATCCGGTTAAGATGATCAGCCAGAATAACGCGCAGCTTATTTGAGTCTCCGCTGCCAGGCTGGTATGAGTTCACGCGTTCCTTCGTGGCGGAGCCCATCTGCTCGTTTAAGAAGCTTGATACCACATCGGATTTGGCCCGGAGCATCTCCACGAGTGAATTCACATTACGAAAAGAACCCGGGGTGAACGTGGGCGAACCCCAGATGCCGGAAGTCATGACCCTAGCGCCGGCCAAACCAATTGCAACGTTGCGTTTGTCCATATCCGGTATCATAACTTCATATATCTGACGATATTCATTTTGTCAATTCCCGCAGTCTGGCAGTCAACGAGCCCATCTCCGCAATTATCGCAACACATTGATACACCAATAGTTACGACGTGACACGCCACATTACTGAACGGCTGGCACGATTCTCGCATTATGACTGCCTGATGAATGAATATACGAAGCGAGAGATCGAAGATCATCGGCCGTGCGTTATGGGGTCGATGTCAGGTCTCAGGCAACTGGGGCGGGATGTCGGTCCAAATTACACCACCGCCCCAGTCCAAGCCGGCGACACCTCCAAGATGAAGGTTGAGTTCTGCCGGGTGAATGATGCCCAACGGCTCTGGGGTCTAAAGCGCGGCCTGGTTTACCGGAAAATCAGGGACCGCACCATCCGCTCGCTAAATCTTCGCGAACCCGGCAGAAAGTTCGGCGTCAGATTGCTTCTGGTCGAATCGATTCGTACCTGGCTGATGTCCGAGTTGGAGGCGCAGGAACGCGAGACCAAGTGACCGGCACCACAACCGAAACCCAAGATTAGGGCTAAAAATCATGAAGTATCAATTCAGGCTGTTGTTTCTGGTTCCGCTTCCTCTGTTCGGGCTTACCTGCTCGATAATCGGCACGGATTTGGCCAGGGAGCTGACGGCACCTCGGTCATATGTCAACAGGGGCGTCCCACACCCGGTGCGATGCACCCGCTACAGCCCGATGGATGGTGGCAATTGCGAACCCCTCAACTGGAACAGCCAAATCTCAATTTTCCTGGTGGCCCTACTTCGACATGCACCGCAAGGAAGCACACAGCAAGTCGACCGGTTCAAAATCACGCGGCACCGGTCAAAGCCGTAACAAAGAACTCAAAAACATGTTAATTAAATCAACAAAGAAATCGATGGACCTTGCGCCGGAGGGCGAATGCACCGCCGAGCTGAAACAGGTTGCGTACAAGAACGAAAACAAAAAATGCTTGCTCAACTTCGAAACGGGGCCGGAGGGGCAAAAACAACTAGTGCCGAAGGAAGTTCCCACATCGTTCGACGCTGGTCCGCTCCGGAAGGACTTGGAGTTGTTGAACGGCGGCGAATTCACCACGAAACAGGTCGAGGATGGCATTGAGCCTGAAAACTTCGTGGGGAAGAGGTGCCGGGCGCTGGTGGTCCACAAACGCACAAGCGGCGGGCGGGTGGTTGCCGTGGTCAGTGTGTTGCTGCCGCTGCCGGATGCGACGGCAACGCTGATTCCTGCGGAAGAAGTTCAGTCGCCGGCCCCTGCGCTGGCCGCCGCGTAACAGAAACCCATCAAACTGGGGCATCGCGTTAAACGGTGCTCCAGCCCTTTCTAAAAAATATCCAAATGACAAAAACACTTATTATTCATTCAAAATGACCACATTAACCACTTCCGATTATTCTCCGTCCGCAACCTGGAATCAATTCCTGCAGTCCCTTTCTTGGAATCAGGACACTCTGACCGACAGCGCCTACAGGGCATTCAAAGAAGCCATTCGGCGAGACCTTCCTCGATCTAACGTCTTCTGTGACGTGGCAGAAGCAATCCATCGCAAGTACTTAGTGGTCAAATGGGGGGTGTTGAATTGGAATTGGAAGCTGGCTCTTCAGGACTCCAACCCCAATAACAAAGCAGCACCTCTGAGTCCCACACCAAAGACACCGCCGCCCCAGTCATTTCACCGGTCACTGCCGGCTGTAAATGGGATGGCGCTCGCAGATCATCACAGCCAGCACAACGGGACCGAACCTCACAATGGCAACGGGCACCACAACGGGACCAACGGGGCGAAGTGCCAGCAGCGACGGCCGGCATCACTGGCTAGCTATTATTCCTAATGCCCATCAACGGGCTGGAGGTGCAGATGCCTTCAGCCCCCTTTCCTCCTTTGCATCCGAACAAATGCCCCCGCAATCCAATCTGGGACCATCCGTGAAACACGACACAAGAGCTGACTCCACCGCTGCCACCCCCGGGGCAATACTGCGAGCCTCGGTCTTGGCCTCATTGATTCTGCCCACGCACAAGGAGCTGAAGGAGGCCCACTATCGAATTGTCGCTGAAAGCCGCGAAGCCAGGGAGCGTGCCGGGAGGGAGTTCCGCATGAGTCAGCCAGGCATTTGTGAGGAGTATCTGCCCTACGGCCCGGCAACGCCACGCTTGCGGGCCTACGAGAATGCCTTGCTCTGCAGCTTCGCCCGTCACCTGTGCACCGCCCAGCAAACCAGGTTCGGCCAAGTTCCTACGTTGCAGGCCGCTGATCTCCAGGCCACTGAACCGCGCGCCAAAAGGTTTCTGGCAAATCGTCGAAGACTGAGGCGGCTGGAGAGGCTCGGGGCAGTGCAATTTGCGCTCCGCGGCATCCTCGGTGGGCACGATTTCGACGGCATCAAAGTAATCCCGGAGAGAAAGCGCGTGTTGCTGAAGGTGCTAACGCTGCTGATCTGCACCAGCGACGCCATCAAGGATCGCCAGCAACGGCCAGCCACCCACGAATCGGCGACATTGACTTCGCATTAGAAAAACATCCGGAGATCACAAACAACAAAACCATAACAAATAAACAATCCATGAGCAAAGACGCAATTAACAGCACCAGTCCTACCGACAAGCGGAGTAAACGACTGTCGAAAACAACCCCCACGGCAACCAGCGACAAACTGTTGGTGCTGGCAGTGGGACTGGTCGACGAGAAGTATGCCATAACCCCATTCGACGTTGAGCACGAAACGGATGACCAGAGCCCGTTGTCAAAGGCGGAGCTTACCTTGCTCAATCAGAGCCAGGCCAAGTTCAAACAACATCGAAATGGATTAGAGCAAAGCCTCCAGGCGTTGCATCCAATATTCGCTGGGAGGTTGTATCGGGAAAAGTTCGCCACCTTCGAAAAGTACTGCTTCGCGCTTTTAGGCATGGCGCTTCCGGAGGACCAGATGAACAGGCTGAAGGCGAAGGCCAACAAGGTCACCAACAAGCTCGGCAACAAATCATAGGGGTTGCCTCAGGCCAACAGCATGCTTAATAGGCACACACAACTACTTTGCCGGGATTCATATGGGCGAGGGCTGGCGTCCAAAAGGCGAACAGGCTCCCGGCATGAGGATGGCGGAAATACACACGCCAGTCTCAGTGATGGTCTGTCCGTCATCCAGCCCATGCTTTTTACCATGTTACGCACCTGGGATACTCATCATGGTTTTAAGAGCTTGGTCGCGCAGGTCGTTGCTGCTGGCGGTCAATCCGTCAGCGGCACGCGATTATATGCTGGCTGGGACGAAGGATGGCACCCATCAAGCAGCGGTCGTCGTTGCGGGTGGTGTTGCTTCAGCCAATAACGGTCATATCAGGCGTTCTGAAGCCGATTAGCAGTCCGTGACCAAGCTCTTTCACTTTTATGCAATTCACTGATTACGTTTCCGACGACCCCATTATCCGGCACCTCTGCCAAGTGCGGATCAACTGCGCCAAAACTCAGCGCGACAGCCAGGACGTCACACACTTTCTTGGGACTCGAACTATCGACCGGCGGGCCAGCGTAATCAACTCCCTTCTCCCTCCGCGTTGCAAATGGGCCGCATTTCGTCCGCGCAATCGAAACCGCATTGCTGACGTAAACCTCGCTTCGCTCCGTGAGGCGACCCTGGTTCTCCGGCAATCCCAACCCGATCTTCCCTGGGCGATGAAATTGAGCCGGTTCATAGAGGGGATCCGGCACCGCATCTTGAGCGAGCCGACGTTCACCTTTCACGTCCAGAGAATCAAATGGGAACTAAAAGAGGGCACTAAATACCGCGCCCTTTGTAGCTTTCCGCTCGAAGACAACATCATCAACAGTTTACTTGCCAGATACTTGCGAGACTTTTGCGATCCGGCCTTTGACAATTCATCCTATGCGTTCAGGGGCCGTGGCGAACAAGGCAAAACGCCCACGCACCATCACGCCTTCGACGCCATATACACGTTGAAGAACGGCGCACCAACTCGTGATCTTTATGTGGCCGAATGTGACATCCGGGGTTTCTACGACACGGTGGATCACCAGGTCGCTTTGGATGCGTTCGAAAGCGTTGTGAATCAAGTGCACAGTTTTAAGCCTAGCCTGACGTTGGACCCTCGCGCTGAGCAGATCTTCCGCGCATACCTGCAGTGCTATACATTTCCCCGGAACGTACTTGAGGATGCAACCCCTCTTTTGCGGCGTGAACACCCGAAAGGCGAGTTTCCTTGGCCAGAGGACGCTCTGGACAAACATCACACAAACCCCAGAAGCGAACCCATCGGGGTGCCGCAAGGTGGCGCTCTCTCCTGTATCATCTCGAATCTCGTCCTGGATCTGGCTGACAAGCGGGTTCGGGCTGTCAAGGAGCGCGTTCCTGACCAAATCCATTACTTCCGTTATTGCGACGATATGATTCTGCTGGCGAACAGGGAACCGCACTGCCAGGAGGCTTTTCAGGCCTACCTCAATGCGCTCGACGAACTGAAATTGCCCTACCACCAGCCGACATCCGTGCATAAATACGACAAGAGCTTTTGGGCCGCCAAATCCAAGAATCCGTATTGCTGGACGGGCAGGAAAGAACCCGGCTGCGTTCCGTGGGTTCAATTCGTGGGGTATCAAGTCCGCTATGATGGTTTGGTCAGGATCAAGAAGAAGTCGTTCAAGAAACAGATCAGGAAGCTCAGGAACGCCACCGACCACGTGAAGTTCGGGCTGGGGTGTAAGCCTGGCAACCCTGGCATCGCGGCTCCCCCATCAGTTCCTGCCAGTAAGGACCAGGTAAAGCTCTCTTTGCTTTGGACGCTGGTGCAATCAGGAGTGGGTAAAGTAAGCTTAAAAACTTCAGGCCAAGGTCCCCAGCCACTTTGCTGGGCTGGAGGGTACAAGGCACTGCACGGGAAGCCCCTGGTGCCGCTGATGTTGAAGGGCCTCGACCGGCAGCGAGAGCAGCAACTCAGACGCATGGACCAGGCCCGGATCGCTTATGGCCAGGGGACGGCTTCCCAACATGGCAGAAAAAGCAAGCGACCGAAGCCAATCCGATACCCGTTTAGCTACATGGCCCAATTCTGCAACGCCGGCGGACAACACCTGGTCAATAATCCCTATCGCCCGTGGTTTGAACGTTTTGTCGCCCATCCTCTGTTCCTCCTAGGGCACCATAAGATTCTCAAGGAAGCCCGCAGAAAGGTTCTGGGCTGGCTCCGGCGCCTGGATCCACAGCAGGCTTTCCCTGTTGACGAATAGCCACAGTGCATCCTGGCAAATAGACAACCGCTGGTGCCAGAGTTGTTTACGGTAAGATGCAGTCAACCAGAGCTTATCCTACAAACATTGGTTGTGGCGTGTTTTCTGGTCATTCCCTCACCTCTGAAAACTATAAATACGAGCGGGGGCTTGACAGGCAGATTAGACTTTGATACTCTGTCTTAAGATTCAAGAACTTCCAAAGAATCTGCCGGAATCCAACTCAAATCCGGCGCGGGCATAAATCCAACGCCCGCAGTTAGAACACCACAAATCCAAAAGCGTGTTGTGCGTACTAGACTGTAATTCTGGTCGTGCTATACAGTTCGAGCCTTTGTGCCGGCTAAGAAGCTCATCCAGTGATTCCGGCAGTTAGTTAACAACAAAGCCCATGAGGGTTTAAGACAGAATACAATAATATGATTAATAAAGACACAGATAGTATAATTGGCGAAGAGCCAATCCTCCAGTTCGGTTTTTCCTATGACAAGACCAAGAAACTCCCAAAAACCCACCTCATCACTGAGAATGCTGATGACGAAGTGGAAAAGTCCCCACTCACCCACAAAGAGAAGAAACGGCTGACGGAGTATGAAAAGGACATCAATGAAGGGTTAAAATCCTTTGTCCTTGTGGGTTTGCGGTTGTCCCAGATCAAGACCCATAAGTTGTTCCGGGGCAGCCATCGATCCTTTCATCAGTATTGTCAGGAGCGCTTCGGTTTTGGTTGTAGCTATGCCAAACGATTGATGGAGGCAAGCCGGTGTGACGAGAACCTGAAAAGCGTGCCAATTGGCACGGTTTCTACTCCTGCCAACGAAAGCCAGGCGCGTGTTGTGAGTAACCTGTGCGCCAAGGACCAAATCCAAGTTGCCAAGAGGACCAAGGAGATTGTGGGTGACCGGGAACCAACAGCCAAGGACTTCGAGGATGCCAAGAGCCAGGTAATCCCAGGCAAAGCCAGCAAGAAGACCGCTAAACCCAAAGCTAAGGCGATCCACGAAAAGGCCTCAGAACCGTCGAACGTTATCCCAATGACCCCACAGCCTAGCCCATCACCGGTAACAGGATCTTTTGTGGTGCCGTCTGATTTCCACAAAGGAATCAATCTACCCACGTTGAAGGATCTCAGTGAAACGGCTACCACGCTCAAATACATCGGTTGGCGCAGTGAAAAACAGGCTGAACGGGAGATGCTGCTTATTAAACTGACAAAATGGCTTCCACTATATGCACAATGGGAGCAGGAAGTTCTCACATCGGTCCATCATCAGGAGGCGGCATAATGAGCATCCCCGTTAAAAGCATATACCCCACAGTCACATTCGCCCCAATGATCACCACCACATCAACTACGACTGGACCGAAAACGCCCAGTTATCAACAAAGAGAACATCCTATTATCACCGCAAATATTCCACGAGAGGTGACTTTCGAGCTGCCAGAAGGTCGATATCGAGCCACCTTCTCCGGGATTAGACCCCTCATCAAGCAGGCCAACCAGGGAGCCCACGAATGGATTAGGATGCTATTCGACGTCCACATTCCTGGGTTATCAGAGCAATATGATGCGTGTGCTGGTCGTAACTTCAAACTCGACCTTAATCCTGGCAGCGACTTGAGGAACTGGCTTACTGGGCTTTTGGGTAAGGACTTCTTCCGGGATCGCTCAGGTCAACAGATGAACTTGGATTCATTGCTTGGGACCGAGTGCGAAGTGGAGTTGAAGCACTTCTATGGAAAGGGATATGACAAGCCTCTGGTCGTAGTGGCAGGTATTCATCCAGTGCGTTCATCCCAGCCTACCCAAGCAACCGGAGGTAAGGACTAACAACTGACCTTCCACCTGGGCACTACAACTAAAAGGTGTCCAGGTCGAGGGCCTGGGTTGAAACAATGGAGGGCGTTGGTTTCCTAAAATGGGCGCTCTCCTACCCAAGGCTTTCAATGAATCTTCCCCACAATGTAACGGTAACCGAGGCATGCCCAATCACCGCCTTTGTCATCACTCTGGGCAAACACTTATTACAGGAAAAGGTGAAGGATTGGCTGGATATGGATACTACAGCGCGGTTTTCCAAGGATCACGGCATTCAACTCGATGGAAAACAGCCCGGGAGTAGGGAGCTGGAAACGGCACTGAGATCGTTCTTCCAATCAAGTGGCGAGTATTATGGCACAGATGTCAATGTGGATGGTTATGAGCGTCCAAAGGGCTGGGATCGACCTTTCATGATTCGGGCCTACCCATACCGCAAAGGGCAACATTCCCCCATCACCCCTCCCTATGAACTGGATGGGGCTGGTCCTGTGACGGCTTGTAGTGATTAACCCATATGTTGCTGATGGAGGGAGTGATATTAAATCCACTGGCTGCCGATTCGAGGAATTCTGCCATTAGTACAAATTGTCACTCTCTCGAAAACAGAATTCATAAGTATAGTGAATTTGTCTTGCGTTTGTTTGTATGAAGCTGATAAACTCAAATCATACAGTAATAGTTGCTTCAAAGTCCTACAGAAACCAAAAGGAGGCTCGGAAGACACCCTACTGAAACGGACATTTGTATTATGCGCGATATGACAGTCATGAATCTCAACCTTTTGGCAGGCGGCTTTATCCCGTTCCTCTTGGGGTCTTGTCCACCTCATTTGTCATATCGCGGCGGGAATGAAGCTGCCTGCCTTTCTTACCACCAACGATGAAGACTATGAACAAGAAGATTGATGTAACTCTGTTGAAAGAGAAATGCCCCTTGCCCGACCTTATGAAACTGGTAGGCCTGGGACAATATGCCAAGACCTGTTGCGAATCCCCTTTTTGCCAGAATCACAAGGCTTGGCGCATTTTTCAATATCAGGGCCGATGGATGTATAAGGACTATTGCACGGGGGAGATTGGGGATGAAATCGGTTTGGTGGCCCGGATGCATAAACTCGACCCCCACAATGATTTCAAGGCCGTCCTCAAGATTTACCAGGATATCGTGAATGGCAAACGTAAGGGCAAGGGCAAGATATTCAAGTGCAAGGGGCCGGCTGCTTCACTTTCACCCACATCAAAGACCAAGCCTAATTGTAGTGGCTTTGGACCGGGCACCTACGAGCAGATTGAAAAGCTATCCCACCTCCGGGGAATATCAGTGGAGGGTCTTCTGTTTGCCCAAGAACGTGGTGTGCTGGTGTTTGGAAGACCGTGGGGATTCGAGGTCTATGCGGTCAGGGATCAGAGCCGGAGATTAATTGAGGCCCGTTGTTTGAATGGCAGCAACTTTGACGTCTCGGGAAATTTACCAGTCAGGACGAGCCATGTGGTGAGTGACAGTCAGTTGGATTGGTCACTGGGAATACTGGAAGCCAAGGAATGCGAATATCTGGCGCTGGTGCAGGGATCGGTTGAATTCCTTACCTTGCATCAATACGTGGTGGAAGAGAAGGCTCAGGGCAGGGTTGGTCCGGTGGGCATGTTGTCGTCCAGTTTGATTGCCTCGGACGCCTTGGAGCATTTCAAAGGCAAGCATGTTCGAATCTACCCAAGACAGGACGAAGCGGGTATCGAGGCGAGGGACAAATGGGTTAAGCAATTACAGGGAGCAGGAGCCCACAAAATCGAATTGTTCAACTTCTCGGCGTTTCAGTCCGCCGAAGGCCGTGTAGTGAAGGATTTGTGTGAGTTTAACCGGCTCAAGTTGGGTGGGAGTGATTATTCAGAAAGGACCATTTTGCCATGAATCCTTCCAAGCCCAAGAACATGAAGATCGATATCGCATTGTTGAAGGAGAAGTGCCCCTTGCCTGTATTATTGCGACGGATTGGCTTGGGAAAATATGCCAAATCGAGTTGCCCTTCTCCATTCAGATCCGATTCGAAGCCGTCGTGGGGTATCTTTCAGCGCGACGGCCACTGGTATTTCAAGGATTTTGCCACGGATGAATCTGGTGACGAGATTGCTTTGTTGGCCCGATATTGGAAGCTCGACGAAAAGAAGGATTTCAAAGCCATAGTTCAACGATATCAGGAGATTGCCAGCCAGGAGTCCAATTCACCAACCGCCCCAGCCAATGATCTACAACCACCCCAAGCTGCTGAGGTGGAGACGGCCAGGCCCAATTCCAGTTTGTTCTCCCCTGGTACCACGGAGCAACTGGCAAGGCTTTCAACATCAAGGGGCATTTCCATGGAGGGGTTGCAGTGGGCGCAGGATCGAGGGGTGCTGGTCTTTGGTCGTTGGTATGGCGGCGAGGTTTACGGGGTCAGGGATAGTTCCGGGCGGGTGATGGAGATTCGCAAGTTGGATGGCAGCCTGTTCGATGCAGTTGGAGGGTTGGATGAACGGAAAAGTCACGCTCTCAAAGGAAGCCAAAAGAAGTGGCCAGTGGGGATTCAAGAGGCGGCCGGGTGTTCGATGATCGTTCTGGTGGAGGGTATCCCGGATTTTCTGGCGGCTCATCAGGTGGTGGTTGAGGGAGGCCGTCAAAGTGTTGTGGCGCCAGTCAGTATGTTGTGTGCCTCGGTGTCCATCGCGGAGCCAGCACTGGTATTCTTCAAAGGCAAGCATGTGCGGTTGTTTCCCCATGCTGATCAAGCTGGGGTAAAGGCGGCCCGGCAATGGTCGCAGCAACTGAAGGCGGCCGGTGTGGTGAAGGTGGATTTTTATGATTTGGCACGGGTAAAAGTAGCTCCTGGAGAGCGCATCAAGGACCTGTGCGATTTAATTGGATGGCTGAAAATCCATCCTGAACATGAAAGGAAATTGTTAGTATGAGTGAGATTATCAACAATAGTGAGGAACTTGGATTACTGGAGTCTGAATCGGCAGCGGTGGAGGTTGTGGCTGAGCCGAATTTGCCCAATGTATATTTGCCATCGGACGGCAGGAATATGTCCGATTTTGCATCACAGGTTGGCCGGATTATGGGGCCGAAGAAGACCTGGTTCCTGAAAGGTGACGCCGCAGTCGAGGTGCGAGAGGTTCAAATCACTAAGGAAGTGCGGACCAATGTGTTTCATCCCTTGGCACCGGCTGAGGTCATTACCGCCATCGAGGACCATCTTCTGACGGGCCGAAGTTCCAAGGGAGAGGATGGGGATGTGCTCTTTGCCAGAAGGAGCATGAGCCGTGAGATTGCCACAGCCCTGCTCGCGTCATCCCAGTTCAAACGCCAACTGCCCAGGATAGACCGCATTTTGGATGTGCCGGTCCCCTATCTCCAAGATGAGGCGTTGCTCTTTGCCAGCACTAGGTATGATGAAAGGCTCAACACCTTCTGCCCGGCGGTAGATCTGGCCATCACCCCGCTTGGCCTGGAGCAATCGAAGGAATTGCTCAGGGAATTGTTCCAGGATTTCTGCTTCGCCAACCGGGATTCAGCCACCATAGCCATCGCTCGACTCATTACCCCAATGTGCCGGGGGTTGATGGGTTGGAGTGCTCGGCCGCCGGTATTCATCTTCGAAGGTAACCGACCTAGAGCTGGCAAGGATTATCTGGCTGGCTGCACGAGCGTTTTGTATGAGGGCTATGCCAACGAAGATGCTCCCCTGGATTCAGAACGGGAAGAAACGATCAAACGGATTGGGGCTGCCTTGTCCTCTGGCCGCAGGTTCATGCACTTCGCCAACTGCAAAGGCCATATTGATAACGGCGGCTTCGAGCAAGCTTCTACGGCCAAGGTGTTCAATTGTCGAAAACTGGGCTCAAATGACAGCAGTGCCGACCTAAAACTGCCCAATGAGACGGAATTCAGCATCTCAGCCAATACCGGATTCAGCTTCTCGGAGGACTTCAACCTGCGCTGCCGTAAAATCAGCCTCGCCTATTCAGAAGAGGATGCCAATAGCCGCAGGTTCAGCCACACAGATCTTCATGGGTGGATTTTGGAACATCGCCAGGAACTGCTCAATGCGGTAGCCGGGCTGATCCATTACTGGCACCAGAGAGGATGTCCACCAGGAGAGACCGCATTTACAAGCTTTCCTGAATGGGCGAGGGTGGTAGGGGGGATCTTGGTAACCTGTGGGCTGGGTGATCCGTGCGTACCCCAGCTCGATGGCACCCTGACCAGCGATACCACAACGGCTGAGATGAAGAAGTTGTTTCAGCTCGCCTTCCTGGAGCATCCGAATGAATGGCTGACCAAGAACGAGGTATATCAACTGGTCCGTACTCCTGATATCGACATTTTCGGCTGGCTGGATATGAGCGAGCGTAGTGGCCAGACGACCTTTGGGATGAGATTACGGGCATTCATCGGTCGCTCCCTTGGCGGCATTTACCTCCATATCGACAATCATGATAACCGCCGTCCTCGCTATCGTTTCACCCGGGAGACCCCACCCGCCCAGGAAAACATGGCTGCCGCGGTCTTGGGAATCCCCCAGACCCCCTGCAACCAGGAAAACACCTGTCAACTACGTCAACTTCGTCTACCTCTCCCACCCCAACACGTTTTTCTAAATCCCAAAACAGCCGTAAGCGTAATATGTGGTAGGGGGGCAGAGGTTCCAAACGTTGACGTGGTTGCAATATCGAACCCCGCGAAATCGGCTTCCCTGGCTGAAGAGGGGAAAAACGCCAATCTCAGGTGCGACGAGGATGGACTCCCACTGCCTCCAGTTGGTTTGGTAGATCCTGCCCCCCCTGTGCAGCCAATGCTCTTGCCGGTGCTGGATCTGAGTACCCGGGTAGAAAGGGCCTTGGATTCAGCTACCATCGCTCAATCACTCACCAGGTACGCAGCCAGGATTCCGGACTGCGCCAGTAAATCCTGATCACTGGGATCTAAAACTTATGACTTTCGAGGGAGGGGCAAATCTCACTCAGGTTCGATCATCATGCCATTCCTTATGAATGGGGATCGATCACCTCACCTTGCCTCTCCCTCGACCATCAAACCCACGTAATTATGAATATAATCAACAATCAGCCCATGCAAGAAAGGACTGGTCCCGAAGGCAAGGAGATCTTCACACAGATCTTCACGGCCCTTTTACCCCGTGAACATCATGAACATCAGGAAGGAGCTGCTCTTCTGCCCGTTGATGAAACAAGCGCCCGTGAAGATGGACCTCCTGCACCTCCCGCTTGCCTTTTCCAGCGCCAACCTGATGAACTACCCACGACTCCGCTCCCTCCATTACCAGAAACCACCGCCATACCCAACTTGGCATCGAACACATGCCCAACCAAAGCAGCGGACGACGGCAAATGCAGAGTCACAGCAAAATTCCCCCTGCCAATTCAACCTGTTAACGCCGGTCACCGGATACTCGAGTTCCATGACAGCAAGGACTTCTGGAATATCGGACTTGGTGAAATGCTCATCCGCCTTGGTCAGAAGCTGATTCAGGGCAACCAACGCGACGAATGGCTGAGTATGGTGCAGGTCGCTTCTTTGTGCAGGCGATACCATTTGAAGTGGCAAGGAGGCAGCACCCGAGCCACGAAATTGGAGCAGGTCACCAAGGACTATTTTGACAAGCACGGTGACATTTCTGGCGGCGGTGTGCAGGTGGAATACAAAACGGAATTCAACGAGGACAAACGCCGAGATGATCTGTTCCTGAAATTCCGCAAGGTGTATGGAGACGGGCTCTGCAATTAACCCCTTATGAACACAATCAATATGAACCAGAACAAAATCAACGTAATGGCCAAAGACGCTATACCCCCATCTCCATCAACCCAACCTACCACCAAGAAGGAACCTCCCGTCGATCCCTGGCTTCCGAGGTGGGTGGAATTTCAGGAACTGGCAAGAAAAGCAATAGACCGGAAGGACAACAATTACATGGACCAATTCATCAAAAACGACGACGAAAACAGGAAAGCCCGGGCCGAGAAGAGAATGATGGCCAAGTTGCGGAAAATGGAAGTCGAGCAAAAGGCAGTCCTATTGGCAGAAGCGCAGAAGAACCTCAAAGAAGCCCGCCATAACTTTCAATCCCCGGAAGATTACACCCCCAACTCCCCATCCCTCATCGAAGACCTGAGGGCCTGGGAAGAATTGAGAGCCTTGGAGCGGGAGCAAAAGGAGGAGCTGTATAATGAGGTGATGGAAAAGCGTGCCAAAGAAGCAGGTGATGATTGGCCACGAATACAACAACTATCCCAAGATCCCCGCTTCGACCACATCCCCAAACCCCGACCTGGCGACCAGAACATCATAGCAAAGGCATTCCCCTGGACTTCCCCAATCAAAGCAAAGGAATCAGATGAATGAGAATCCACATTTGAAGCGCCTGGAAGAACTGGAAAAGGCCCGAAAACTGTGGCAGGAAAGTGAGTGGCGTTTGAACTTCCTCAGAACAGAAACCGGCACCCCCATCCCTGAAGCAACCGAAGAGGAGATTCTAAAATGGTATCAACAACCCCGGAAATAATCCACGACCAGATCAGCATAGCCAAGTTACTGTTGAAGAAATGGGAACCTGAACCTTGGATGTTTGGTGATCCTGCCAATGAAAAGAAGCCAACCACACCCTCGGAATATTTCAGCAAGATGTTTCCGGAACAAGCGCACATCTGGGGTTGTCCCTTTATCGAAATGGCAGAAGATCAATCAGACGGCCTCAAGAAGATCAATCCACTCGCACCCAACCTCGACTTTTTGGCGGCGATTCTGGGGGGTGATGGCAAAATGGGTCACAAGGTCGTTTATCTGGAGGGGGAGATGCAGTGGTACTATTTGGATCAACCCAGCAACATCTTCAAACCCACGACTGCTGACAAACTGGCCAACCTGCTTCGAGCCCTTTTGGTGAGATGTGCCGAAGAACTCCCGGAAAACGTCCATAAGCTCAACCTGTTTTTGGAGTTTCGATCTGACAAAACCCTCAGAACAGTAATTCATCGTGCCAAATCCATCCTTGCTGCTGACTACACCTTCTTTAGCGTGGAATCCAAACATCAAAGGCAAAAGGGAGTAGAAGTTCATGAGCGGGTGGCAAGGGTATTCGTGGAACAGGTCTTGGAGAGGCAGCAAGGGGAAGTTTTAACCCTGACCAACGCATACCTGGTTTTCACCGAGTATTTGAG
>Ga0194060_10000858_pt1 | contig 22172 bp, 23 predicted proteins | sample SepL225m_MetaG_FD_163427 | JGI IMG/M metagenome (GOLD analysis project Ga0194060, IMG submission 163427) | Anoxic zone freshwater microbial communities from boreal shield lake in IISD Experimental Lakes Area, Ontario, Canada - Sep2016-L222-5m | ecosystem: Environmental > Aquatic > Freshwater >... | reverse complement strand
GTAGAGTGAGGGTGAATAGCCGGAAACTTTCATAATTAACTGTTTCCCCTTCAACTCCACTCCGTAGGCTATTGGAGCTTTCGACCAGTCACCCTGAGAGTTGCCCATCATGGCCAGCATTATTTCCGTACCTTTTAACTCCGGGTTTTTAGCGATAGCCGCTTCACTCTCTGCCGGTGTCGGATTTACTTTGTATTTGAACGGCATCGGCATGTTGGGCGAAATCATTTTGCCATCAGCGGTAAATTCGATCTTTTCGCCGACGAACGGGCATGGTTTCCCATCCTTGTCCTTCGCCCTTTCGACAAGTTGCCACTTGCCGATAAGTCCCGCTTGATCCAAAGCAAAAGCTGCCGATGCTGCCATCATGATCACTACCACTGTTGCGCACAAAATAAATCGGTTCATCGTGATTCCTCCAGGTGCTTGTCTTTCAACCTTTAATTTTTAACTTTCAACCCCTCAACTGTTTCACTAAACTCCAGTTTTTTTACCCGGTACTGTACATCTTCCATAAGGCGCCGGTTAACCGCGAGGAGATCCGCCAGGAATGCGGTCAGCATGGTCTGGAAACCAACACCAAGAAGTATCGATGCCAATATCAGTGACTGAACATGGCCGGCACTGTCTCCGGAAAAATAGTAGCATAGATACCTGATGCCGCCGATCAGTCCCAGAGAGAAAAGAGTCAGTCCCACGGATAGAAAAAACCTGAAAGCCTTGTAAACGACAAAAATCCTGACGATTGTGACCAGGGATTTTCTGACGTAGGAAGGGATGCTCTTCACCAGGCGTGACGGCCGCAACTCACCGTTGACCCTGATTGGCACCGAAGTAATGGCCATTCCCTTTTGTCCCGCCTGGATGATCGTTTCCAATGTATACGTATAGTCATTGAACACGTTAAAACGCATGGCTGCCTCGCGCGTCATCGCCCTGAATCCGCTCGGTGCATCTGGGATGTCCGTTTTGCTGACGAATCGTACCACGGAGCTGCCCGCTTTCTGCAGCATCTTCTTTGCCAGCGAAAAGGATTTAATTCCGTCAATAGGGCGGGCACCGATAACTACATCAGCCCTGCCTGCAAGGATAGGGACAACCAGTGCCGGAATGTCTGCAGCCATGTATTGGTTATCGGCATCGGTGTTGACGATAACGTCTGCGCCAAGTTTTACACAGCTGTCCAGACCGGCCAGGAAGGCTCTTGCTAACCCCTGATTATTTGTAAGGCTTACAATATGGTCGACTCCGTTATTTCTGGCAACCTCCTCGGTATTGTCCGTACTGCCGTCGTTAATTACGAGCCACTCCACAGAGCTGAACCCCGGCACCTCACGAGGCAAATCATTCAACGTAATCGGCAGCGCCTCTGCCTCATTGAAGCATGGTATCTGGATTATGAGTTTCATGTTATCAGCCTGTACTGCTGCGATGCGACCAATCCCCATTTGTTGAGTCGGAACATCAGTGCCGTCCCCAGAACCCCCAGGCCGTAAATGACGCTGCGCCGGAAATTTATGGAGGATGCGTCCTTGAAATACTTTGTGGGGCAGGAGAGTTCTCCAACACGGAAACCGAACCAGACCATCTGAGCGATCATCTGGTTGTCAAAGACAAAATCGTCTGAATTTGCGTCGAGCGGCAGCTTTTCGAGCACCTCTCTCGAAAAGGCGCGGAAGCCGGTGTGATATTCGGAAAATTTCTGCCCCAAAAGGATATTCTCCACCATGGTCAGGAAGCGGTTTGCAATATATTTGTAAAGCGGCATGCCACCTTTAAGTGCTCCAGTTCCCAGAATACGGGAAGCGAGTACGGAGTCGAACTCGCCATAAGCAATCATCGCGGCCATGGCGGTGACCAGGCGGGGAGTGTACTGATAGTCGGGGTGAACCATGACCACGATATCCGCACCCATATCCAGTGCAATACGGTAACAGGTCTTCTGGTTGCCGCCGTAGCCGGTGTTTGCCTCGTGGATGACAGTGGTTATTCCCAGTCGTTGCGACAGTGCGGCAGTATTATCCCGGCTGCAGTCATCCACAAGTACAATATCATCGACCTCGGGGGGGATTTCCCTCCAGGTGTACTCCAATGTTTTTTCCGCATTGTACGCCGGAAGCACAACAATCACTTTTTTACCGTTTATCACGCACCTACTCCGTATTTAGACAGGCTGATGAGGGATGATGGATGAAAGCAGCAGTGCAACATATTGATTTTCAAGGAAGATGTCAAATAAAAACAGTCGCAAACCTCAAAAAGATTCTGTTTGTAAATATCTTTTGATGGCCAGCTCAAGGCTCAACACTCTTTCACCTTCAGGAATACTTGGCAAGATGACGGTTTACTGCTACAGTTTGGAAAACTCATCAGGGAGGGACTATGGATCCTGTTTATCATCGACTCATCATTCTTGGTGCCGGACCGGCCGGCTATACTGCTGCCGTCTACGCCGCCCGTGCTAATCTCAATCCGGTTCTCATTACGGGACTGCAGCCTGGAGGGCAACTGACAACTACCTCCGAAGTTGATAACTGGCCTGGTGATCATGCGGGGGTTGAAGGGTCGGAATTGATGGAGCGGATGCGACTCCACGCCGAACGCTTCCATACCGAAATTGTTTATGATCATATAACCGCTGCGGATCTGAAACAGCGCCCATTTCTGCTGCAGGGCGACTCAGTGACTTACAGTTGTGATGCCTTGATTATTGCTACCGGAGCGTCGGCCAGATACATTGGCCTCCCCTCTGAAACCGCTTTCAAGGGAAAGGGAGTGTCAGCCTGTGCAACGTGCGATGGTTTTTTCTACCGTGGCAAGGACGTTGCGGTTATAGGTGGAGGGAGTACGGCGGTCGAAGAGGCGCTTTATCTGTCAAATATTGCGCGGCACGTAACCGTTGTTCACCGCCGCGAAGAGTTCCGGGCTGAAAAGGTGCTGGCAGACCGCCTGATTGAGAAGAGTAAGGGGAGCAACGTCACCATTGAATGGAACCAGCAGCTTGATGAAGTTCTGGGTGATGCGAGCGGTGTAACTGGCATGTGTCTTCGTCACCGGAGCGGCTCCACCAAGGAGCTGGCGCTGCACGGTGTTTTCATCGCTATCGGGCACTCACCCAATACTGCGATATTTGAGGGGCAGTTGGAGATGCTGGATGGTTATATCAAGACAAAATCCGGGGGGTTTGAGGGAAACATGACTGCAACAAGCGTCGCAGGTGTCTTTGCGGCCGGTGATGTCCAGGACTTTACCTATCGTCAAGCCATTACTTCGGCTGGCAGCGGCTGCATGGCGGCAAAGGATGCGGAACGTTATCTGGATGCAGCTGGTCGCTGATTATGGCTATCGTTGATCAAGCGCCGGATGAACTTGAAAAATTGCTGGCCGACGTACAGCGCACCATTCGTGAGAATGATCTGTTCCTCCGCTCGCTTAGGAAGGAGGCTGCCGATTCTGCTGCGGCATACGTTGATGAAGAAAATGATGATGCAGAAGTTACTGAGGAATACGAGGAGTTGTAGCGCTTGATGTTCGATGAAACTGTCTAAAAAGGAAATGGCATCCACGAATGGATGCCATTTCCTTTTTAGACAGTTTTTGAAACAGGTCTTACTTGGCTGCGGTTTCTGCCAGTTTCAGTGCGATATCTTTGTAGGGGTTGGCGAACAGGATGATCAGGCATATAACCAGCGCATAGATCGCCAGTGACTCGATCATGGCCAGACCGATCATCATTGTTGTAAGAATCTTGCCGGAAGCGCCCGGGTTGCGTGCAACGCCCTCAACTGCGCCTTTAACTGCGAAACCCTGGCCGATACCGGTGCCTACTGCGCCGAGACCCATGCCGATACCTGCTGCAAATACACACATCGAAAAAAAATCCATTGTAAATCTCCTTCTATCTTTTGATTATCCTAAACAGTATAGGATTTTGAGTTCAGTATCAGTGCGCGTGTTCAAGCGACCCCTGTATGTAGATCATTGCCAGCAGCATGAAGACGAATGCCTGGATGAATGAAACCAGAACACCCATCAGCATCATTGGCAGTGGCACAAAGAAAGGGGCTAATGCGAAGAAAACCATAAGAACCAGTTCGTGTCCGTTCATGTTGCCGAACAGACGCAATGTCAGAGAAACAGGACGACTTAGATGACCGATTATTTCAATGAAGAAGATCATGGGGGCAAGCCACCATATCGGTCCAAGAAAATGTTTAATGTATCCTATACCGTGATGTTTGATTCCAACAACATGGGTTGAGACAAAAACGATTATCGCACAGGCTGCAGTTGTATTGATGTTTGCGGTCGGCGGAAAAAACCCGGGGATCAGCCCTATCAGATTTGACACCAGCACGAAGATAGCCAGGGTTGCAATAAGCGGAAAGAATGGACGGCCATGTTCACCCATTGTATCGACAATCATGTTTTCAATGCCCAGGATGACTGTTTCCATGAAGTTCTGCATTGCACCCGGAATTGACTTGATCGCCGACGTTGCAAGGAGCGAAAGAACTAGCAGCAGCAGTATGACCAGCCATGTGTAGCTTATTGCATCGGCACTTGCGTCCGGAATATGGAGTGGCGCCAGCAGTTTGCGGAAAAATTCAAGAAAGAGTAACGGGTGAACCATGTAGCTAACCTCCCGCGCGCACGGCGCTGTATAGTGAAAGTGCTATTATGTTTACTACTATGACTGAAAGGCCGACAAAAAGAGCTGCCAACGAAAACCAGCCCGAAGTTATGATAAAATAAAGCAGTATTGCATTCACGCTTAAACGGGCGATGAAACGGAGTTGCGCATACGTAGTTGCATTAGCCGGCAAAAGTCCGAGAATTCGTCGCAGGGCGTTGCGTATCATCAGAAAATTCATTATTGCAATAGAGCCGCCTGCCAGCGCGCCCAAACCAACCCGTGGCGAAAACAGAGCCCAGCCACCTGAGGTCAGTAAAAGCATCAAGACCAGACTCCCCTTGATGATGACTTCAAGGAGGTTATCCTCGTTGATCGGAGTCATCACTTTTGCGGATCTCCCTGCCGGCGATAACGTAGACATTCTTGAAACCGGCGGCAATCCCGATAAATAGAAAAATATAAAAGAACCAAGGCTTAGTGCCGAACCAGCGATCAAGGGTCAAGCCGAACCAGACGCCGATGGCTATCGCCAACACCACGGAAATGCCCATACTGGACACCATGGCAAGGCTCTGGAAAAGCTGGCGTTTACTATCAGCCATGAAAAGGCATTTGTAAAACGGTTGTAAAACCGGTTCTGCATACCATAGCTGTGCCGGTTCTGTCAAATAGAAATGAGCGCACGCGTTATGCTATCGATTTAAAACATTTGGCGGCAGCTGTGATGGTCTTTTCAATATCGGTATCACTGTGTGCAGCAGATACGAAAGCGGTTTCGAACTGGGACGGGGCAAGATAGATCCCCTCATCCAGCATGCCGAGGAAATATTTGGCGAATGCCTTTGTATCACATTGAGATGCCGTCGGCCAGTTAATCACGTCACCCTTTGTGAAAAAAGCGCAGAACATGCTGCCGATGCGAGTTGAGTAGATCGGGTAACCGGCCTTTTTAGCCGCTTTTGAGATGCCTTCAGCAACGGCGCTACTTTTTGCTTCAAGGGCGGCATAAAACCCTGGCTGCTTCAGGATATTCAGTGTGGCGATCCCTGCCGACATCGCTAATGGGTTTCCTGATAGAGTGCCTGCCTGATAGACTCCACCTGATGGCGAGAGTTTTTCCATAATTTCGCGTTTGCCGCCGAAGGCACCGACCGGAAGACCGCCGCCGATTATTTTGCCGAGAGTTGTCATGTCCGGTATCACGCCGGTCAGCTCCTGCATCCCGCCGTAGGCAACCCGGAAACCGGACATTACTTCGTCAAAAATAAGTATGATCCCTTCATTACTGCAGATCTCCCGCAACCCTTCCAGGAAGCCTTCGCGTGGCGGAACCGTTCCCATATTTCCGGCGACCGGCTCAATAATAATACAGGCAATTTTATCCCTGTTGGCGGCAACCAGCTCATTTACAGATTCGAGAGAATTATATTCGGCGGTGAGTGTGTGTTTGGCAAAATCAGCCGGAACGCCGGGAGAATCCGGCACTCCGAAGGTGGCGGCACCGGAGCCGGCCTTGACAAGAAGGGAATCTGAGTGGCCGTGATAGCAGCCGGAGAATTTTATGATCTTATCGCGCCCGGTAAAGCCGCGGGCAAGCCTTATGGCACTCATGGTTGCTTCGGTGCCGGAACTGACCATGCGCACCATTTCAATTGACGGAACCGCATCAATGACCATGTTTGCAAGGATTGTTTCACGCTCAGTAGGCGCTCCAAAACTGGCGCCGCTGGCCATTGTCTCCTGAACCGCTTTAATAATGTCAGGATGGCAATGACCCACTATCATCGGGCCCCATGAGCCAACGTAGTCAATAAAATCGTTGCCGTCTTCATCATAGATATGCGAACCAGATGCTTTTTTGATAAAAAGAGGGTCAGCGCCGACCGACTTGAAGGCGCGTACAGGGCTGTTGACTCCGCCAGGAATTGCAGCTTTAGCTTGCAGGAAAAGAGAACTGGAGCGTTCATGGTTCATAATCGGCCTCGCGTTGAATTGGAATATAAAGTGAAATGAGAGGGGGAGGATTTAACATGCATAAGCTCTGCATGTCAATGGTAATGTACTAATTTTATTTGTAATTTAGATTTTTCCAGAGCAGTGACTAATTTATCAGGAGTAAAAAAACTGTTGACAAAGAAACCCACATGCCATATTAAATCCAGCGTTTGTATACAGTATTCCGTTAGCTGCAAGGAGGATTTTAATGCTTGGTGCATACCTGCCAATACTACTTTTGGTGCTCGTAGCGATAGCTTTCGGTCTCTGCTCGCTGGTTTTTTCTTCCCTGATCGGCTCGAAAAGGCCGTCAAAACTAAAGCTGCAGCCGTATGAAAGCGGATGTGACCCTGTCGGAACGGCTCGCGAGCGTTACTCGATCAAGTTTTATCTGATCGCAGTTCTGTTCATACTGTTTGATATCGAGGCGGTGTTCCTCTATCCGTGGGCTATTCTCACAAAGAAACTGGGTGTTTTCGGCCTGATCGAGATGGGGCTTTTTATTGTTATACTTTTTGTTGGTTACATTTATGTCTGGAAAAAAGGAGCGCTGGAATGGGAGTAGACAATCCGCTTGGCGATAACGTTATCACCACGTCACTGGATCTCTTGGTTAACTGGTCCCGGAAGTCATCCATCTGGCCTATGACATTTGGTCTGGCATGCTGCGCTATTGAGATGATGGCCACCGGTGCTTCTCACAACGACCTGGACCGTTTCGGTATAATTTTCCGCGCCTCTCCACGTCAGTCAGACTGCATTATTATTGCCGGTACGGTTACAAAAAAAATGTTGCCGGTAATCATGACTGTTTATGAACAAATGCCTGAGCCGAAATGGGTTATCGCGATGGGTGCCTGCGCCTGTTCGGGCGGCATTTTTGACACCTACAGCGTTGTGCAGGGTATTGATGAAGCGTTGCCGGTGGACGTATATATCCCCGGCTGTCCTCCGCGCCCTGAGGCGTTGTTGTTCGGCCTCATGAAACTTCAGGACAAAATTATGAAAGAGAGAAACTCTTTCGGCAACGCGATTGGTCTTGGTGAGCGCTATATTCCTGAAGCGGCCTGAGCAGCAGTAAATATACTTACACTTTAAAATCCCACAAAAGGGCTGGAAACCATGGCAGAAAACAATCGAGCAGTACTGAAGCTGAAGGAAAAGTTTGCCGCTTCGATCATTGATGTGGTCGAATTCAGGGGCGAGGTTACGGTGACAGTAGCAAAAAGTGCTATTATTGAAGTGCTTTCGTTTTTGAAGCAGTCTCTGGCATATAATCTCCTTACCGACTTAACTGCGGTGGATTATTTGGGAAAGAAAGAAGAGCGCTTTATGATGGTATATCAGCTCTACTCTATTCCGAATAAAGATCGGCTCCGTATCAAAACAGCGGTGTCTGAAACCAATTGCACAATACCAAGTGCAACTACAGTCTGGAAGACGGCCAACTGGCTGGAGCGCGAGGTGTTTGACCTGTTCGGCATTACCTTCAGCGGACATCCGAACCTTCTGCGTATACTCATGGCCGACGACTGGGTTGGACATCCGCTCCGGAAGGACTATCCGTTGCAGGGGCCAGATCGTGAGCCCTACAAGGGGCGTTTGTCATAGTTTTATTACTTCGTTTTGTAATTCGATCATAGAAGAGGCGATACATGGCTGCTACTGAAACAATGACACTAAATATGGGTCCCCAGCATCCCAGTACTCACGGGGTTTTGCGACTTGTTCTCGAGCTTGATGGCGAGGTAATCGTTAAAGTCACCCCCCATATCGGTTTTCTCCACCGTGGTATTGAGAAGCTCTCAGAACACCGAACCTATCACCAGATCCTGCCGCTGACGGATCGCCTCGACTACCTGGCGCCGATGAGCAACAATCTGGGGTATATCCTGACGGTAGAAAAACTGATGGCGGTCGAGGTTCCCGAACGTGCCGAAACAATCAGAATCATAATGGCTGAACTGACAAGGCTTGAATCACATCTGGTATGGATTGCCTGCCATGCCCTTGATATCGGTGCGATGACAGTCTTTATTTACGCCTTCCGCGAGCGTGAAACGGTCATGGAAATATATGAGTTAATTTCCGGCGCACGTATGACCTCCAACTTTTTCCGTGTCGGCGGCCTGTCGCAGGATGTTCCTGAAGAGTTTGTAAAGAAAGTCAGCGACTTTATCGATGTTATGCCGGGCTATCTTGATCAGTATGAGGGGTTGTTGACAACAAACCCTATCTGGCTCAAGCGTACGGTCGGCAACGGAGTAATTTCCGCAGAAGATGCCATCGATATCGGTCTTACCGGACCTGCCTTGCGTGGATCGGGTGTTGATTGGGATCTTCGCCGCGATAATCCGTACTCCGGTTACGAAAAGTACCAGTTCAAAGTGCCGACCGGCGAAAACTGTGACACGTTTGATCGCTATAAAGTGCGTCTGGTTGAAATGCGCGAAGCTTGCAAAATTGTCCGCCAGGCTCTTGACAGTCTCAAGCCGGGACCGGTGCTCGCCGATTGCCCGCAGGTCTGCTATCCGCCGAAAGAAAATGTTTATAACAGTATCGAAGGACTCATCCATCACTTTAAAATAGCTTCCGAAGGCTTCCCAGCCCCAGAAGGGGAAGTGTATCAAGGGGTTGAGGCACCAAAAGGTGAGCTCGGTTTCTATATCGTCAGCGACGGCGGCAATATGCCGGAACGCCTGAGAATTCGTCCCCCTTCATTCGTAAATCTGCAGGCCATCGAGCAGATGAGTGTTGGCTCCATGATTGCCGACCTGGTAGCTGTAATTGGTACCCTTGACATTGTACTAGGTGAAATAGACAGATAACTCCGCATGATTCGAAGGAGATGGGGCGCATGAGTAAAGTTGACGCGCAGCAGACCACAGAGCAGGAACCGGTAATTGACCTTTCGATAGCTGATGCTATTATCGACAAATATATAGATTTACCTGGAAACCTGATGCCGGTTCTCCAGGGAGCTCAGGATGAGTATGGGTACATCCCGCGAATAGTGGCTGAGCATATTGCAGAGCGTCTGAATGTGTATCCGAGCCAGATCTACGGTGTCCTTACTTTTTATGCACAGTTTCATCTCAAACCACGAGGCAAGTTCATAATCAGAGTTTGCGTCGGCACCGCCTGCCATGTGCAGGGGGCCCCCCGAATCGTTGAAACTTTTTTTGATAAACTAGGTATTGGTCATGCCGAGACGACCACGGATCTTCGTTTTACATTTGAGAAGGTTGCCTGTCTTGGGGCATGCGGAATGGCGCCGTTGGCGATGGTTAATGATTCAACGTACGGTGGTATGACTGTACAGAAAGTCGATGAAATCGTAACCGACTACTGTCAGCGGCCAATGAAGTAGCCAGTAGCTCGAAACTATCCAGCAAGGGACAAATTGAGTCATGAGCGAAAACGCAGGAATAAAAATTCTGATCTGCCAGGGTACCGGCGGTGTTTCGATGGGTGCCAAGGAGGTTGAGGCGGCCTTCGTGAAGATTCTCTCGGAAAAGGGTGTTGACGCCCAGGTTGGCAAGCGGTGTGACGTCATAAAGACCGGTTGCCGCGGACTCTGCGCCAACGACGTTCTTGTTGATATTATAACCCCTGATCAGGGGCGTGTGACTTATGACTTTGTCAAGCCCGAAGAGGTGGAGAAAATAATTGACGAGCATATCGTAAACCATGCCGTCCTTGAAAAAAGAAAAGCCAAGCCGTATTACAACAAGTTTGTAGATGCCCAGATGCGCGTTGTTATGACCGGTTGTGGTCAGATTGATCCTGATAGTATCGATGCCTATAAAGAAGAAGATGGTTTCAAGGCTATAGAAAAATGCGTAAAGAGCATGAAGCCGGAAGAGGTCATTGAGGAAGTAAAGAAGTCAGGACTTCGTGGTCGTGGAGGGGGTGGATTTCCCACCGGTATGAAATGGTCTTTCTGCAAGGCCACACCAGGTGAGCACAAATATCTTATCTGCAATGCCGACGAAGGCGACCCCGGTGCGTTTATGGATCGTTCGCTCCTTGAAGGTGACCCGTATTGTATCATTGAAGGGATGATGATCGCCGCTTATGCGATCGGCTGTGATTTCGGTTATGTATACGTACGCGCGGAATATCCACTGGCCGTTCAGCGTCTTCAGCATGCAATCGATATCTGTTATGAAAAGGGTTACCTCGGCAAGAATATTCAGGGTTGGGGTTTTGACTTTGACATGCGCATCAAGATGGGGGCTGGTGCTTTCGTCTGTGGCGAAGAGACGGCACTTATGGCTTCCATAGAAGGTTACCGGGGTATGAGTCGTCCGCGCCCCCCCTTTCCAGCTGTGCGCGGTCTATGGGGCAAACCCACCAACATTAATAACGTAGAGACTTTCGGTAACGTTAGACACATAATCAACAAGGGTGGCGATTGGTACGCATCACTGGGAACTGAAACCACCAAAGGTACCAAGATATTTGCAGTCACCGGCAAAGTAAAGCATACCGGTCTGGTTGAAGTCCCTGCTGGAATGAAAATCCGAGAAGTTATTTATGATGTCTGCGGCGGTATTGCCAACAATCGTAAATTCAAGGCTGTTCAGGCCGGAGGGCCGTCTGGTGGCTGTATTCCTGCAGAAATTCTGGATACTCCGGTTGACTACGACTCACTGATTAAAGCCGGCGCCATGATGGGGTCGGGCGGTCTGGTTGTCATGGATGAGACCACCTGCATGGTAGACGTCTCAAGGTTTTTTCTCAATTTTACACGTGACGAGTCTTGTGGCAAATGCGTCCCCTGCCGCATTGGTCTCAAAGTCATGCTCGATATCCTGGAGCGGATCACTGAAGGGCGAGGAGAGCCGACTGACATAGCCACGCTTCAGGACTTGGGTATTGCCATCAAAAAGGCCTCATTATGCGGCCTCGGGCAGACCGCGCCCAATCCGATTCTATCCACCATAAATTATTTCCGTGAAGAGTATGAGGCTCATATTAACGAAAAGCGCTGCCCGTCCAATTGCTGCAAAGAGCTGTTGTTGTGGCAGGTTGTTGAGGATAAATGTGTCAAGTGCGGCGCATGTAAGAAGGCCTGTCCGGTTGATGCAATCACCTGGGAAAAAGGGCAACTGGCTTTTCTTGATAAAGAAAAATGTACGAAATGCAAGTCATGCTACGATGCCTGCCGATTTATGGCGCTTGAATAAATATCTACTTCGCACACACGGTCAAACTCACTGAACAGAGGTTGAGATGGTAAATCTTACAATAGATGACAAGCAGGTTACTGCACCTAAAAGTGCGACGATTTATGAGGCGGCCAAGCTGAACGGGATCAAGATTCCGATTCTCTGCCACGATAATAAGTTGAAGCCGTTCGGCGCATGCCGCATGTGTCTGGTTGAAGTTGAGCAGATGAAAGGGCGGCAGATACCTGCCTGTACGACTCCTGTGACCGAGGGGATGATTATCCGCACTTCGACACCGGAGATCATGAAAGCCCGTAAAATGGTTCTTGAGCTGCTGCTCCTCAACCATCCGCTTGACTGCCCGGTCTGCGATAAAGCCGGGGATTGTGACCTACAGAACCTAACTTACGATTACAAGGTTGACAGCAACCGTTTTACCGACCAGAAATTCCAGCATGAAATAGACTACAACAACCCACTGATCGAGCGCGATATGAACCGTTGTGTACTCTGCGGCAAATGTGTGCGTATCTGCGACGAAATTGTTGGTTACGGAGCGTTGACATTCATTAACCGAGGGATAGAAACAAAGATCGGTTGTGAATTTGAAGGTGCTCTGAATTGCGAGTTCTGCGGATCCTGCATATCGGTCTGTCCCGTTGGTTCTCTTCTGGCTCGTCCGTTCAAGCATAAAGCCCGTTTCTGGGCGCTTACGAAACACTCATCCGTCTGCGGCTATTGTGGAACCGGCTGCGGCCTGACGCTTGGCGTCAAGGATAATAAAGTTCTCACAACCATTTATAACGAAGATCAGGGCTTTCACAAAGGCCAGCTCTGCGTCCGCGGAAGGTTTGGCTATCAGTTCATAAACAGCGAAAAGCGGCTGACCACGCCACTAATCAAGAAAAACGGCAGATTGGTTGAATCGACATGGGGTGAGGCTCTTGAGCTTGTTGCAGGGAGACTTAAAGATGGAAATTCTGTTGCCGCGCTGGCGACCCCGCGACTGACAAATGAGGAGCTTACTCTCTTTAGAAAGCTGCTTGTTGACAATGTCGGCACGAAAAATTTTGACCATGCAGCTGGCTATGCACATGCAGCACTGACTGAAGGATTTGCAAGAAGCTTCGGAACTGCCGCCTCCTCTGCGTCAATTCTTGATATTCAGAAGAGTGACATGCTGTTGGTGATAAAAACAGATGCTTATGAGACGCACCCGGTCGTTGGTTTTGAAATCAATATGGCTGTAATGAATAAGGGTGTGAAGCTCTCGATACTCTCCGACAAACGCGGCAAACTATCAAAGCTGCCTCGGGCGCAGACTCTGGTGCATAAGCCTGGAGCTGAAGTGGCTATTCTTAACTCGATTGCAAAGACTCTTTTAGACGATAAACTGACAGCCGGAGGAGCTGCGGCTTTGGTCGGCTATGCAGAACTTGAAAAATCACTGTCAGGCTTTACTGCTGAGTCGGTTGCCGCAAAGGTCGGCGTTTCTGCTGCCGATATCAAGAAGATCGCCTATGACTACGCCGCTTCAGAAAAGGCGTTGATTGTTTTCCCGGCGGGCCAGGCGTACAGCGGTCACGCTGGAGATCTTGCCACTGCTGCGGCAAATCTTGCGCTTCTAACAGGCAAGTATGACAAAGAGGGGTGTGGGGTTCTCTGTCTTTCCGAGAAAAATAACAGTCAGGGTGCCGTAGATATGGGCTTTTTTGCTCAGGATGGCGGCATGAACGGTATGCAGATACTGGATGCATGTGTCGTGGGAACGGTGAAAACGCTCTTTATTGCCGGCGAAAATCCAATGATTTCCTACCCTGACCGCTACAAAGTCAAAGCCGCTCTTGAAAATGTTGAATTTCTGGTCGTATCAGAGCTGTTCCTCACTGAAACTGCCGCTATGGCTGACGTTGTTCTGCCGGTCTGTTCGTTTGCGGAAAAAGAGGGAACCTTTACCAGCACTGATCGTCACGTACAGTTCTTTAAACCGGCAATTCGCAAAAGTATACAGATAAAGTCTGATTACGAAGTCTTCTCCGATTTGATTGGACGATTGGGTGGAACGCCTACCCCGACTCCAGCACTCCTTTTTGGTGAAATTGCTGCTAACACTCCCGGCTATCAGGGCATGACCCATGTCTCACTCCGCAAAGATAGCGCTTTTGCTCCGGTTGCAACAGCTCCGAAATTTGTTGTGCCGAATGTTCCTGAACCGTTTGTAGCTGAAGCCGGCAAGCTGGCTCTTGTTACCGGCAGCGCGCTGTATCACAACGGCACTTTGTCAGAATACGGCGAAGGGCCGATGCACGTCTGCCCGGAAAACTACATCGAGCTGTCCAGTAGTGATGCAAACCTCTACAAAATTGCTCAAGGTGATGTCGTAACCGTAACTTCGTCCGGCGGAAGCGTGAAGCTAAAAGCAAAAGTTACGCCACGTATACCGGCAGGGGTAGTATTTTCCCCGTATCATTTCAGTGATGCTCCGATTAATACAATCTGGAACGGCTCGCCTGTAACGGCTGTAACTGTGTCGAAGTAGAACCGTTTAAAGCAGCGTAATATAACAACATCATACAGGTATAGAAAGAGGGACAGATGGGAATCGAGATATTAGGACTGCCGCTGATGTATTACATCGCCATGGTTGTAAAGGTCCTGGTGGCTTTTGTCTTTGTATTGCTGACCGTAGCCTACGCAACATACGCTGAGCGTAAGATAATCGGGCATATGCAGGTTCGCCTGGGACCGATGCGCACCGGTTGGCATGGACTGTTACAGCCGATTGCAGACGGGGTCAAACTTTTCTTCAAGGAAGAGATAATTCCCTCTCAAGCCAGCACATTCGCTTTTCTGGTAGCTCCGCTGATTGCACTGATACCGGCGTTCATTACATTCGCAGTTATCCCGTTCGGCGGGGTGATCGAAGTCGCCGGCTATAAGATTCCGCTGCAGATAGCAGCATATTACGACACTGCCGCCGGTCAGGTGTTCGACGTTAATGTAGGTGTCCTCTACATCCTGGCGATGTCATCACTCGGCGTCTACGGTATAGTTCTCGCGGGTTGGGCTTCCAACAGTAAATACTCGCTTATGGGCGGACTGCGCGCTTCAGCGCAGATGATTTCGTATGAGCTTGCCGCCGGTCTGTCAATAATAGCGGTGTTCATGCTCTCTGGTACCCTGTCTCTTACCAGAATTGTAGAGCTTCAGTCCGGTTTCGGCGGCTTTGAGTGGTATCTCTTCAAGCAGCCTCTGGCCGCTTTCATGTTCTTTGTCTGTTCTCTTGCAGAGATTAACAGGACTCCATTCGATCTTCCCGAGGCGGAAACCGAGCTTGTATCCGGCTTTTGTACGGAATATTCGTCAATGAAATACGCCATGTTTTTCATGGCTGAATATGCAAACATGGTGACCGTCTGTGCACTCACTGCAACATTGTTCCTTGGCGGCTGGAACGGCCCGATGGCAGTTGCAGTTCCTATCCTTGGACCGGTTTATTTTGTTGCGAAGGTCTATTTCCTGATGTTTGTCTGCATGTGGATCCGTGCGACTTTGCCGCGTTACAGATATGATCAGTTAATGTATCTGGGATGGAAGGTGTTTATTCCGGTAGCGCTTGTGAACATAGTAGTAACAGGAATTATAGGCTTTTTTATTTAACTGCCGTAGCATTGCGTAACGTTATTTTTGAAGCGAGGATGGAAATATGAATCCGATTACACCGATAATAAACGGCATGAAAATAACATTGAAACATATGTTCATGAAGCCGGTCACTTTACAGTATCCTACTGAACGCCCCAAGGTTGCGACGCGATTTCGTGGTTTGCACGCGCTGAATGTATCGCACGACAAGGCGAAATGTGTGGCCTGCTACCTCTGCCCAACGGTATGCCCTGCCAAATGTATCACGGTTGAAGCGGCCGAAGATGCCAATCATGATAAATATGCATCGGTGTACGAAATTGATATGCTGCGCTGCATTTTTTGCGGCTATTGCGTTGAAGCGTGTCCGGTTGATGCCGTCAAGATGACGGAAGAGTTTGAGTTGGCCAACTATAATCGCAAAGATTTCATCTACTCAAAAGAACGTCTCTTAGTAAAGAAATAAGGAGCAGTGCATGGAAACCCTCTTCTTTCTCATAATATCGCTAGTCGCCATTGTCTCGGCGATACTGGTGATCACCTGTAAGAACCCTATTAATAGTGCGCTGGCTCTTATAATGACTTTTTTCTGTCTCGCTACCTATTACGTCATGCTGGATGCTCCGTTTATGGCGGCCGTTCAAGTCATGGTTTATGCCGGTGCAATCATGGTTTTAATGGTGTTCACCATCATGCTGCTTAATATCAGGGTCGATGCCACGAAGCAGCACTCTCATAAACTTATCTTCGCATCAATCATCGGCTTCTTTACCGTTGTAAACCTCATAGTAATGCTGGTCAAAAGCAAGGCAGCTCTTCCGACCGGTCCCTACAGCGGAGATATGATAAGGAAAATAGGTCACACAGAACTGGTCGGTCGGGAGATATTCACTAATTTTCTTCTGCCGTTTGAAGTCACCTCGATACTGCTGCTGGTTGCAATAATCGGTGCGGTAATTCTGGCCAAGAAAAAAATATAAGAGGGCTCTATTTCATGGAAAACCTGAACAGCTATCTCATCGTAAGCGCCTTACTTTTTACTATAGGCACAATAGGCGTACTGACCAGAAAGAATGTAATCGTTATGTTTATGTGTATTGAGTTGATGCTCAATGCTGTAAACCTGACTTTTGTGGCCTTCTCCCGGCATCTTGGCAATCTTGACGGACAGGTATTCGTTTTTTTCATCATGACTGTTGCGGCCGCTGAAGCCGCTGTGGGTCTGGCTCTGATAATTGCATTTTTCAATAACAGAGAGTCGATTGATGTTGATGACGTTAATCTGATGAAGTGGTAGCGACATACTACACCCTAAAACAAAATGCTTACTGATTGCATAAAAGGAGTCTTACATGTTTGACAAGGTATGGCTAATCCCGCTTTTCCCGCTCATCGGGTTCCTGATTAACGGGCTCTTCGGGAAAAAGATCAAGAATGAATCAGTTATCGGCGGAATCGGAACGCTGATGATATTTCTGTCATTTCTTGTGTCATGCGGAATACTCATGCAGATGATCGGCCTCCCGCCAGAACAGAGAGTTTTTGAAAAGGTGCTTTTCCCGTGGATCCATTCCGGCAGCTTTAAGGCCGATATGGCCTTCCTGGTGGATCCGCTGTCAGCGGTCATGATCATGGTCGTAACCGGAGTTGGCTCGCTGATTCATTTATACTCTATCGGTTATATGCATGGAGAGGAAGGTTTCTACCGTTTCTTTGCTTACTTGAACCTTTTCTGCATGTCGATGCTTCTGCTGGTACTCGGCAGCAATATGCTTGTCATGTTCATCGGCTGGGAAGGAGTAGGTCTCTGCTCATACCTCCTTATCGGCTATTACTTCCACAAAAAATCGGCCGGTGATGCCGCCAAAAAGGCGTTTGTCATGAACCGTGTCGGCGACTTCGGCTTTTTGATCGGCCTGTTTACGCTCTACTGGTGGTTTGGCAGCAACCATAACATCTGGACGATCAACTTCGTGGAAATCAAGGCTGCTTCACACTTGCTTCCGTATGGTGGAGTAGTTACCTTTGCCTCGTTATGCTTTTTCCTGGGCGCTACCGGCAAGTCGGCTCAGCTTCCGCTATTCACCTGGCTGCCTGACGCGATGGAAGGTCCGACGCCTGTTTCCGCACTTATCCACGCGGCGACAATGGTAACGGCCGGTGTCTATATGATCGGCAGGATGAGTTTCGTATTCGTAAAGTCTCCTGAAACCATGATGATCATCGCTGTTGTCGGTGCAGCAACAGCAATATTTGCCGCAACTATCGGCACCGCTCAAAACGATATCAAGCGTGTATTGGCGTATTCAACAGTATCACAGCTCGGCTTCATGTTTCTCGCAATGGGAGTTGGAGCATTCAGTGCCGGCATCTTCCACCTGATGACCCACGCTTTCTTCAAGGCCTGTCTGTTTCTTGGCTCAGGCTCGGTTATACATGCGATGCACTATGCACTGCATAAAATCCACTCTCATGACGACGCTCAGGATATGCGCAATATGGGTGGTCTGAAGTCCGTCATGCCGATTACCTTCCTGACATTTCTGGTTTCAACCATAGCCATTTCAGGTATCCCAGGGTTTTCGGGATTTTTCTCCAAAGATGAAATACTCTGGATGGCTTTTGCAAATGCCTACCATGGCAATCTTAACATTGTCCTTTGGGGTATTGGAGCCATAGCTGCCTGCTTTACAGCCTTTTACATGTTCCGTCTTGTATTTATGACCTTTTTCGGTGAGTGCCGCATCAATCCAAAAGCCAAGGATTATCTGCACGAGTCGCCGCTGGTAATCACAATTCCATTGATGGTACTTGGAACACTTGCAGTTGTCGGCGGATATCTAGGCATGCCTAAAATTCTGGGTATGCTGCCAAACTACTTCGAACATTGGTTGGATCCTGTGTTTGAACTTGCAAATGAGTACGGAAGCAAATATGCACACCACGGCGCGCATCCGAGTCACGCCGTTGAATGGGGATTGATGGGTCTCTCCGTAGTTATCGCTCTGGTTGGCATAGCGATCGCGTTCACCATGTACGTCAGGAACACGGAACTCCCGGGAAAATTCGTCGCTACATTCCCGACACTGCATCGTGCAGTCTTCAATAAATGGTACGTTGATGAGATTTACGATTATGTTTTTGTTAATCCATGCAAGGCCGCTGGCCAGTTCCTCTGGAAGGGATTCGACGTGCTTATTGTTGACGGTGTGGTAAACGGTGTTGCCAACGTTGTAATGGGATTCAGCGGCATCTTCCGCTACATGCAGTCCGGCTATATTTATAACTATGCATTCTCAATGGCTCTTGGCGTTGTTGTAATGCTTGGCTACTTCATTTTTAAATAATTACATCATAAGCACTTTGTATAAAGGAGCACGAATTCATGAGTAACGTACTGAGCCTGACGACATTCCTGCCGATTTTGGGTGTCCTGCTGCTTCTGTTTATCCCGAAGGAGAGCAAGGGCGTACTTCGGAATGTCACACTCGCGGTTACAGTTGTCACTTTCCTGGTGTCGCTGATCATGCTGGCCGGTTTCCAGACAAACGCCGAGTTTCAGTTTGTTGAAAATGTGCCCTGGATTGCTGCTGGCCCGTTTATGATGCGCTACAACATTGGGATTGACGGAATAAGTCTCTGGCTTGTGATTCTGACGACATTCATCATGCCGATAGCAGTTCTTTCAACATTCACGGCTGTAGAGGAGAAGGTCAAAGAGTACATGATCTGCCTGCTGCTGCTTGAAACAGGTATGCTGGGAGCTTTTATCTCGCTTGACCTGTTTCTGTTTTATATCTTCTGGGAAGTCATGCTGATTCCGATGTATTTCATGATCGGTATCTGGGGTGGAAAAAACAAAATTTATGCGGCTGTAAAGTTCTTCATTTATACCATGGTCGGCTCGCTACTAATGCTTGTGGCTCTGGTTTTCCTCTATTTCAAAGGAATGGAGTCCGGTTTCAGTAATTTTGGTCTGCTTCAGTTTTATACTCTAAAGCTTGATTTAGCCACGCAGATATGGCTTTTCCTGGCTTTTGCATTCGCTTTTGCGATCAAGGTGCCGATGTTTCCGCTTCATACCTGGTTGCCTGACGCTCATACCGAGGCTCCAACAGCAGGATCTGTCATTCTGGCCGCAGTGCTTTTGAAGATGGGTACCTACGGCTATGTCCGGTTTGCAATCCCTCTTTTCCCTGAGGCAGCGCACAAGTTTGCTCCACTCATTGCGACACTTGCAGTTATTGGTATCATATACGCCGCACTTGTTGCCATGGTTCAGGAGGATGTTAAAAAGCTGGTTGCCTATTCGTCGGTAGCTCACCTTGGCTTTGTCATGTTGGGAGTCTTCGCCTTTAATACTGAGGGGATAACCGGCGGAATGCTTCAGATGCTTAACCATGGTATTTCAACAGGAGCGCTGTTCCTCATCGTCGGCTTCATTTATGAACGCCGGCATACCAGGCTGATTACCGACTTCGGCGGTCTCTCTAAACAGATGCCGATATTTGCGACAATATTCATGATTGTAACCTTCTCATCAGTGGGCCTGCCTGGTACTAACGGTTTTGTAGGCGAGTTTCTCATACTGCTTGGCGCATTTGAGAGCCATCTGCGTTGGTATACCGTCGTGGCTACAAGTGGCGTCATCCTCTCGGCAGTCTATATGCTCTGGGTGTTCCAGCGTGTCATGTTCGGAGAACTTGATAATCCGAAAAACCAGAAACTGCTTGACCTGAACGGCCGTGAAATTGCGATCATGGTTCCTCTTGTTGTAATGATCTTTTTCATGGGGCTTTACCCCAAGCCGATCATTGACAAAATGGACCCTGCAATCAAAAAACTGGTAGCTCAGGCACGCATTGCTCCGGTTACTGCTCAGATGATGCCCGCGATGAACCAGATGCAAATGCCTGCCGGTCATCAGGGGACCGCTGTTCAGATGCCTGAGGCAAATCAGGGTCAGATGCCCGCCGGACATTCCGTTCAGGCAACGCCTGTAGTTAATCCGCACGATGCAAAGTAAGCAAATAACGAGTCAATCCGACCGGAGGATATTTTAGATGGAGATGATTTTAATTCCAGCCGTCAACATGACGCCGATTTTACCGGAGATATTTCTCTCCGTGCTGGCCATGGCTCTTCTGCTGATCAATGTGTTCAATCCAGGCGGACAGAAGTCATACCTTGCATATGTCAGTTTCATCGGCGTCGTTATTACGGCGGTGCTGGTGGGAGCGGGGTGGGGGAGTCACATCGAGAGTTTCAGCGGTTCAGTGGTTCTCGATAATTTTGCGACATTCTTCAAGATGATTTTTCTGGTGGCCGCAGGGCTGACGGTTCTGATATCTGACAGTTATATGGAGCGGGAAGGGTGTAATCACAGTGAATTGTACCCTCTGATTCTCTTCACGGTTGTCGGCATGATGCTGATGGCGTCAGGCACGGATCTTATGACGATATTCCTCGGCCTTGAAGTGATGTCCATATCACTCTATGTCCTTGCCGGATTTAACCGCGCGAACAGGAAGTCCAACGAAGCCGGACTAAAGTATTTCCTGCTCGGCTCCTTCTCAACCGGTTTCATGCTCTACGGAATGGCGCTGATATACGGAGCCACCGGTACGACACGCCTCTACAAGATTGCGACTGTTCTTGGTCAAATGACTCTTCCTTCGGCAAATATTTTACTTGTTGCCGGTATGTTGCTGATGATGACCGGTTTTGCCTTCAAAATAGCCGCTGCACCGTTCCATATGTGGACGCCTGACGTATATGAGGGTGCTCCGACACCAATGACCGCCTTCATGTCAGCTGGCCCCAAAGCTGCCGGTTTTGCTGCACTGCTCCGAATTTTTCTTGTTGCTCTCCCTACACTTCAGGTTGAGTGGAGCCAGGTACTCTGGGTGCTGGCAGTATTGACAATGACGGTCGGAAATATTACAGCTCTTCGTCAGGACAACATAAAGCGTGTTCTTGCATACTCTTCAATTGCCCATGCCGGTTATGCACTGGTCGGTTTTGTAGCCGGAAACGGAACTGGAGCTGCAGGCATTCTGTTTTATATGCTTTCCTACGCTTTTATGAATATTGGTGCCTTTGCCATTGTAATCCTGGTTTCTAAAAAGGGTGAAACCAATGCTAATGTTTCCGACTTTGCCGGTCTTGGTTTTAAAAGACCGTTACTGGCTCTTGCCATGACACTGTTTCTGTTCTCGCTCGCCGGAGTGCCGCCCGCTGCGGGCTTTATCGGCAAGTTTTATCTTTTCTCCGGTGCTATTCAGAAAGGGTTTATCTGGTTAGCGGTCATAGGTGTTCTTAACAGCGCCGCATCGGTTTATTATTACCTCCGCATCATGGTTTGCATGTATTTCAAAGAATCTACCGAGGATTTTGCCTGGATACAGGTCACTGCGCCGGTAGCCATAGCTCTTGTGATCGCGGCAGCAGGTTCGCTTATCCCAGGCATAGTTCCTTCAATCATTCTTCAGTATGCCCAGTTGGCCGTCAAACTCATGTAGCTTGTTCATGAAATATGGCAGCAAAGAGGGCGGTCTCGATTCGGGATCGCCCTTTTGTTTAAGGTTGTAAGCAAGCAAACAAGGTTTTATAAACTCCTACTAAAATACTTTTTCCAAACCATACAAAGTAATATGTATCCGAAAGCCCGTCTTCTTTTGACTAACACATGCAGTTTATGATAATGATGATCATATGAGTGG
>Ga0194060_10000857_pt1 | contig 22178 bp, 17 predicted proteins | sample SepL225m_MetaG_FD_163427 | JGI IMG/M metagenome (GOLD analysis project Ga0194060, IMG submission 163427) | Anoxic zone freshwater microbial communities from boreal shield lake in IISD Experimental Lakes Area, Ontario, Canada - Sep2016-L222-5m | ecosystem: Environmental > Aquatic > Freshwater >... | reverse complement strand
TAGACGTCGTGAACGGCCGGGTGGCCGGGATCACCACCACCCGCGGCCACATCACCAGCGACCTGATCGTGGTCGCCGGCGGCTGCTGGAGCCAGAAGGTCGCCAGGATGGCGGGGGCGAACATTCCGCTCACGCCGGCCGTCCACCAGATGATCGACGTCGGCCCGGTGCCCGAGTTCGAGGGCCTGCCGGCGCTGGCGTTCCCGGTCATCCGCGACATGGACGCGCGCATGTACGAGCGCCAGGCGGGCGGCGACCTCGAGATCGGCTCCTACGCCCATCGATCGATCCTCGTCCCGGTGGAGGACATCCCGTCCAACGAGCGCGCCCTGCTCTCGCCGACGGAGCTGCCGTTCACCCCGGAGGACTTCGACGAGCACATGGAGAAGGCCCTCGAGCTCTACCCGGCGATCGTCGGCAACGAGAAGGTGGGCATCAAGCACGCGATCAACGGCCTGATCTCGCTCACCGCGGACGGCATGCCGCTCATCGGCGAGACCCCCGAGGTGAAGGGCCTCATCGCCTGCTCCGCGATGTGGATCAAGGAGGCGCCGAGCCTCACCCGGATGCTGGCCGAGTGGATGACCGACGGCAAGCCCGAGATGGATCCCGCGAGCTCGAACATCGCGCGGTTCTACGACACCCAGAAGACCCCGTACCACTACGAGCACCGTGGCGCCGAGTGGTTCCCCAAGTTCTACGGCATCGTCCACCCCGGCGAGCAGTGGGACACCGACCGCAACGTGCGCCTGGGTGCCGCACACGCCCGCCATGCAGCGCTCGGCGCCGAGTTCGTCGAGATCGCCGGCTGGGAGCGCCCGGCCTGGTACACGAGCAACGAGCCCCTGCTCGCCAAGTACGCGGACCGGATCATGGACCGGCCGTTCGAGTGGGACAGCCGCTGGTGGAGCCCCATCGCCAACGCGGAGCATCTCGCGCTGCGCGAGAGCGTCGGCCTGATCGAGAACCCGGCATTCGCCGAGTGGGACGTCTCGGGGCCTGGCGCCCTCGCCTGGCTCCAGCACATGGCCGTCGGCCAGCTGGACGTGCCCGTGGGCAGGATGGTCTACACGCAGCTGCTCAACGAGGCCGGCGGCATCCGCGCCGACATCGTCGTCATGCGGCTCGGCCACGACCTCTTCCGGGTGGTGGATGCGGGCTTCGCCGGCCACGCGGACGGGAAGTGGATGACCGACCACCTCCCCGAGGACGGCTCCGTCAACTTCGCGGACGTCACCACCTCCTGGTCGATGATCGCGATCTGGGGTCCGCGCGCCCGCGATGTGGTCGCGACGGTCACCACGGACGACGTCTCCAACGAGGCCCTGCCCTTCGGCAGCTGCGTGCCGATCGACATCAAGTCGGTCCGGGTCATCGCGAACCGCATCAGCTACGCCGGCGAGCTGGGCTGGGAGCTCCACGTCCCGTTCGAGCAGGGCGCGCACCTGTGGGACATCCTCATGGAGGCCGGGCAGCCGTTCGACATCGTCCCCGTGGGGCTCGCCGCGTACGGCGGCAGCCTGCGCGTGGAGAAGGGCTATCGCCTGATGGGCAACGAGCTCGAGCTCGACCGGAGCCTGGTCGAGGCGGGCATGGCGCGCCCCAGGGTCAAGGCAGTCGACTTCATCGGCAAGGCCGCGTACCTCGCGCAGCGCGAGGCGGGCCCGGCCAACCTCCTGTGCACGCTGGCGGTTGAGGACAACACCTCCGCCTCGGGCGTCAAGCGGTACATGCTGGGCAAGGAGCCCATCTGCAAGCCCGACGGCACGGTGCTCCAGGATCGCAACGGGCGTCGCTCGTTCGTGACCACGGCGGCAACCGGCGTGTCGGTCGGCAAGCACCTGCTCATGGCGTACCTGCCGATCGATGAGGCGGTCATGGGCAACCGGCTGGCCGTCGAGTACATCGGCGAGCTGTACCCTGTGACAGTCGCGGCCGTCGGCGCGTCGGCGGTGTTCGATCCGGAGAACCTGCGGCTGAAGGGCTGACGGCCGCCAGCAGCCAGCCAGCGAGGTCCGGGTCCAGCAACGACCTGGACCTCGCCCGATTCCAGTGCGGAGTGGGACCATGAAGATCACCGCAGTCCGGCTCACGCCGGTCAACATCCCGATGGACGTGCCGTACTTCTGGAGCGGCGGTCTCTACACGGGAACCACGAAGGTGGTGATCGAGGTGGAGACCGACGAGGGCCTCATCGGGCTGGGCGAGGCTCCATCGGACGAGCTGCTGCCCACGCTCCGGAGGATGGGCGACCGGATCATCGGCCTCGACCCGCTCGACATCGCCGACCTCGAAGGACGATGCGTGCCGCCCTGGCAGATCGTCCAGAACACCGACGGCAACGGCGTCGTGCGTGCCTTCGGCGCCATCGAGATCGCGCTCTGGGACCTGCGCGGCAAGGCCTGGGGCCAGCCGCTGTACCAGCTGCTGGGCGGGGCCGTACGCAAGGACATCCCGTTCACCGAGTACTTCTCGTACCGCTCCTCACTCGACGGCTCCGAGACCAGGGTGTCCGCCGACTACATCGTCGACTACTGCCTCCAGATGCGGGAGGACCACGGCTCGACGTACTTCGAGGGCAAGCTCACCCTCGGCGACCCGGACCTCGAGATCGAGACGGTGCGCCGGCTGCGGGAGGCGCTGGGCCCCAAGGCGATGATCCGCCTCGACTCCAACATGGCCTGGTCGGTGCCGACCGCGATCCGGATCCTGCGCGAGATCGAGCCCTACGACATTCGCAACTACGAGGACCCGGTTGGGACCTTCGAGGAGATGGCGATCCTGCGCCGCCATTCCTCGATCCCGTTCTCGTCCCACGTGCCGGACATCCGCCGCGCCGTCGCGCTCGGGGTGCCGGACACCATCGTCGTCAACTTCGCGGTCCTCGGCGGGATCGGGCGCTCCTTGCGGTTCATCGGCGCCTGTGAGGCGATGGGCGTTGGCTTCTGGTGCTACAGCGGCGATGCCGGCATCTGCACCGCGGCCTACCTGCACATGGTCGCAGCGATGCCCTACCTCACGGAGCCCAGCCAGTCGCTGTTCCGCTGGCAGGTTGGCGATGTCATCGTGGACGGACCGTTCCGGCAGACCAACAACGTCGTCCGCGTGCCCGAAGGGCTGGGCCTCGGCGTGGAGCTGGACCGCGAGGCCCTGGCGCGCTGGCACCAGCACTACGTTGACCACGGACCGATGAACCACTTCCTGGACCCGCACAGCGACGGCCACTACCGGCGGCTGCCGCTGGGTTGACCGACGGGCTCTCGCTGTGGGCGGGGGCCCTCGCCAGGTCGACCGCGCGGTCATGCGCCCCCGCCCCGCGGCGACCGCCCCGGTGAGGAGCCCGTCCGCACGGGTGGGGCATGGGGAGCCACGATTCCGACCGCCCTCGGCCGTTTCGGGCTTCGGGTGCCCCACGCGTGCAACGGGCAGCCGGCCGAACGCGGAGGCGCGGCGAGTCTCGCGGGCTACCGGGCCTGGCGAACGCTCGCCGACACGCGAGCGGCCGCGGCCACCACGAGCCCGGCGATCCGCGCCGGGGCCCCGGCATCATCGGGGTCGGGGAACCGGTACGACGGGCCATGGACGTGGATCGCCGCCACGACCTCGCCGGAGTCATCGGCCACCGCGGCCGAGACCGATGTGATCCCCTCGGCAACCTCGTCACGCGTCCACGCGTACCCGTCCAGGCGTGCGCGCGCGATCCGCTCCCGGATCCTGGCCGGATCCACGATCGTCGCAGGCGTCATCCGCTCCAGCGGCAGGGCCAGGAACCGCTCCACCTCGTCGGGCCGGCGGTGGGCAAGGAAGACGATCCCCGCGGACACCGCGTGCATCGGGAGCCGGGTCCCGGTCCAATCACGGATCCCAACCGGGTTGGAGCTGTCCTCCTGGTCCACGTAGTGGACGTCGAAGCCGTCGGGGATCCCGAGGCCGGCCGCCTCACCCACCGTCTCCGCGAGGATCACGAGCTGCGGCCGGGCCAGGGCGATGAGGTTCCGCGACGGCCGCACGCCCGCGGCCAGGGTCACCAGCCGGCCGCCGATCCGGTAGTCCGTGCCGTCAGCCAGCTGCTCCACGGCCCCCTCGGCGACGAGTGCCGCCAGCAGCCGGGCGACCGTGCTCTTGGGCAGCCCCACCCGGTCCGCGACACCGGTCACGCCAAGCGGTCCGTCGCCGAGGGCGGAGAGCACATCGAAGGCACGTTCGATGGATTGGACTCTGGACACGAGACTCCCATTGGACTACGCTTCGCGCACCATTTGTTCCATCATACGGAATTGTTCCACGATGTGGAACAACGAACTTGCGGTGGAGCACACAGCGATCGACTCCCCCGCCGGCGGACCGTCCCGCCACCGGCCGGGCGCCCGGGCCTTCAAAGGAGGGGCCGACCCATGACCGACGAGCAGGAGCTCGACCTCGCGAGCCTGTCCGACGAAGAGCTCGTCGAGCAGATGCACAACGACCTCTACGACGGCCTTGCGGACGAGATCACCGCGGGCACCAACATCTTCCTCGGCCGCGGCTGGACCCCCAGCCGGGTCCTCAGCGAGGCGCTGGTCGAGGGGATGCGCATCGTCGGCGTGGACTTCCGCGACGGCATCCTGTTCGTGCCCGAGGTGCTCCTCGCCGCCAACGCGATGAAGAAGGGCATGGCCATCCTCCGGCCGCTGCTCGCCGAGACCGGCGCCAAGCCGGTGGGCAAGGTCGTCATCGGCACCGTCAAGGGCGACATCCACGACATCGGCAAGAACCTCGTCGGGATGATGCTCGAGGGCGCGGGCTTCGAGGTCATCGACCTCGGCATCAACACCGACGCCGACAAGTTCCTCGCCGCGCTCGAGGAGCACCAGCCCAACATCCTGGGGATGTCGGCGCTGCTGACCACGACGATGCCGTACATGAAGACCGTCATCGAGACGCTCAAGGAGCGCGGCCTGCGCGACAAGTACATCGTGATGGTCGGCGGGGCACCCCTCAACGAGGACTTCGCCCGGGCCATCGGCGCCGACGCGTACTGCCGCGACGCAGCGGTCGCCGCTGAGACGGCCACCCGCCTCGTCGCCTGATCTCCGGTCCACGAGGGCCCGGCTGACCCGCCGGGCCCTGACCGTCTCCCCGAGCCGGCGCCGTCCCCGCGCCAGCGGCCCTTGCCCTCTGGAGGCCCGAGCCTTGGCCCACACCATCATCTCGTCGATGACCCGCGAGGTCGTGATCGGCGATGACCGGCCGTTCGTGATCATCGGCGAGCGCATCAACCCCACCGGCCGCAAGGTCCTCGCCGCCGAGATGGCCGCAGGGGACTTCAGCCGCGTCGAGTCCGACGTGTTCGCGCAGGTCGCCGCGGGCGCCCACATGCTCGACGTGAACGCCGGCATCCCGCTCGCGGACGAGCCCGCGATCCTCGCGCGGACCATCCAGCTGGTCCAGTCGCTGACGGACCTGCCGCTCTCGATCGACTCCTCGATCGTCGAAGCGCTCGAGGCGGGCCTCGCGGTCTACCAGGGCAAGGCGCTGGTGAACTCGGTCACCGGCGAGGATGAGCGCCTCGAGCGCGTCCTGCCGCTGATCAAGAAGTACGGCGCGGCCGTGGTGGCCATCTCCAACGACGAGACCGGGATCTCGATGGACCCCGACGTCCGCTACGCGGTCGCGAAGAAGATCGTCGAGCGGGCGGCGGACTACGGCATCCCCAAGGACGACATCGTCGTCGATCCGCTCGTGATGCCGATCGGCGCCGTCTCCACGGCCGGCCGGGGCGTCTTCCGCCTCCTCGCCCGCCTGCGCGACGAGCTGGGCGTCAACACCACCTGCGGCGCGTCCAACGTCAGCTTCGGCCTGCCGAACCGCGAGGGCGTCAACGCCGCGTTCCTCGCGATGGCGATCTCCAACGGCCTCACCTCCGCGATCACGAATCCGATCGCCGAGGGTGTCAAGCACGCCGTGATGGCCTCGGACGTGCTCCTCGGCAACGACCAGGACGCGGCCCGCTGGATCCGCCAGTTCCGCATCGCTCCGCCGGACGGCGAAGAGGGCGGCCGCCGCGTGAACCGGCGCCGCGCCGCCGCAGGCTGAGGCACAGCCCATGACCGGACAGGGCGACGACGCCCTGGTCGTCTTCACGCCATCGGGGAGGCGCGGCCACTTCCCCACGGGCACCGTGGTCCTCGAGGCCGCGCGCTCGCTGGGCGTGGACATCGATTCTGTCTGTGGCACGCGCGGCATCTGCGGCCGGTGCCAGGTGGTCCAGGCGACGGGCGAGTTCCCCAAGCACGGCATCACCTCGGATCCGGCCAACCTGTCCGGGACGTCGGCCAAGGAGCTCGAGTACGCGGAACGCAAGGGGCTCGCCGAGGGCCGACGCCTGGCGTGCTCGATCACGGTCGAGGGCGACATCGTCATCGACGTCCCGGCCGAGAGCCAGGTCCACCGCCAGGTGGTGCGCAAGGCGCTGGACCTGCGCCAGTTCGTCGTCGATCCGGTCCTGACCCTGCGCTACGTGGAGGTCGCGCCACCGGACATGGCCGTGCCGTCCGGCGAGGCGGAGCGGCTGCTCAAGGCGCTCGAGACCGAGTGGGGGCTCACGGGCCTGCGCCTGGATCTCGCGGTCCTGCGCGAGCTGCCGGCCATCCTGCGGGCCGGCAGGTATGCGCTGACCGTCGCGATCCGCGACGACGGCGGGGCCGGCGAGGTCGTGGCCGCGTGGCCGGGCCTCAAGGAGTCCATCTACGGGATCGCGGTGGACATCGGCTCCACGACGATCGCAGGCCACATCGCGGACCTGGGCACAGGCGAGGTCAAAGCGTCGTCCGGCGCCATGAACCCCCAGATCCGGTACGGCGAGGACCTGATGAGCCGGGTCTCCTACGCCATGATCCACGACGACGGAGCGGCCACGATGACGGCCGCCGTCCGCGAGGCGCTCGACGACCTCGTGACGGGGCTGCTGACGCAGGCGGGGGTCGCGCGCGAGGATGTGCTCGACGTCGTGCTCGTCGGCAACCCGATCATGCACCACCTGGTGCTGGGCATCGACCCCGTGCCCCTTGGTGGTGCGCCCTTCGCGCTCGCCACCGACGCGGCGGTCCACACGCGGGCCTCGGAGATCGGCCTGCACCTGCGGCCCGGCGTCCGGGTCTACGTCCTGCCCTGCATCGCGGGCCACGTGGGCGCCGACACCGCGGGCGTCATCCTGTCCGACGAGCCGCACCTCGCCGACAGGATCCGCCTGATCGTGGACGTGGGCACCAACGCGGAGATCGTCCTGGGCAACAAGGACCGCCTCCTCGCCGCCTCCTCGCCCACCGGGCCCGCCTTCGAGGGCGCCCAGATCAGCAGCGGACAGCGGGCGGCACCCGGTGCCATCGAGCGGGTCCGGATCGACCCCGTCACCCTCGAGCCGCGGTTCAAGGTGATCGGCTCGGAGCGCTGGTCCGACGAGGCGGGTTTCGCGCGCGTGCTCGCGGGGACCGGCGTGACCGGCATCTGCGGCTCCGGGATCATCGAAGCCGTGGCCGAGCTGTTCCTCTCCGGGATCATGACCACGGACGGCGTGATCGACGGTGAGCTCGCGGCGCGCTCGTCGCGCATCGAGGCCTCCGGCCGCACCTTCGCCTACGTCCTCCACGAGGGCTCGCCGCGGATCCTCGTCACCCAGGAGGACGTCCGCGCCATCCAGCTCGCGAAGGCCGCGCTGTACGCCGGCGCGCGGCTGCTGATGGACCACCTCGGCGTGGAGACCGTGGACGAGGTGCGCCTCGCGGGCGCCTTCGGCTCCCACATCGACACCAGGCACGCCATGGTCCTCGGCCTCGTCCCCGACTGCGACCTCGCGCACGTGCGTTCCATCGGCAACGCGGCCGGGACCGGCGCGCTCATCGCCCTCCTGTCCAAGGCCTCGCGCGCCGAGATCGAGGGCGTCGTGCGGCGCGTCGAGAAGATCGAGACCGCCGTGGAGCCCAGGTTCCAGGAGCACTTCGTGGAGGCGCTCGCGATCCCCCACAAGACCGCGCCGTCCACACACCTCGCGGCCGCGGTGGACCTGCCGGCGCCGCGCATCGCCGTGACCGCAGGGCGCGAGGGCGGCCGCCGGCGCGTCGCCCGCCAGACCTCCGACTGACCCGGCACCCAACCCCGATCACCCGGCACCCGATACCCCACCGGACCCAGACCCGCCGCACACCCAGAGGAGCCGCAGATGACCGAAGAGACCACCCATCGCCGGTCCGGCGGGCGCGCCGCGCGCCAGGCGGCCCGGGCACACGCCCACGCGCAGACGGTGCCGTTCCTGACCCGCAAGCTCGCGCCGTTCGAGGTCCTCTCCGAGGAGGGGCTCGCGACGATCGAGGCGAACGCGGACACCCTGCTCGCGGAGGTGGGCCTGGAGTTCCTCGACGACCACGCCCTCGCCACCTTCCGCGAGGCCGGCGCCGACGTCACCGGGACCCGCGTTCGCTTCCCCAGGGGGATGTGCCGCCAGATCGTGCAGGCCTCCGCCCCGCGCCAGTTCACGCAGTACGCGCGCAACCCCGAGCGCAATGTCCAGATCGGCGGGGACGCGACCGTCTTCGCACCTGCCTACGGCTCGCCGTTCGTGCGCGATCTCGACGGCGGCCGCCGCTACGGCACGATCGAGGACTTCCGCAACTTCGTGAAGCTGGCCTACAGCCACCCGCACATGCACCACTCGGGCGGCACGGTCTGCGAGCCGGTCAACCTGCCGGTGAACAAGCGCCACTTCGACATGGTGGAAGCGCACCTGCGGTATTCCGACAAGGCGTTCATGGGCTCGGTGACGCGCCCGGACCGCGCGCAGGACACCGTGGACATGGCGCGGATCGTGTTCGGCGCCGGGTTCATGGAGGACCATCCGGTCATCCTCTCGCTGTGCAACGCCAACTCGCCGCTGGTCTGGGACTCGCTGATGCTGGGCGCCGCCCGCACGTACGCGGAGGCCAACCAGGCCGTCCTGCTGACCCCGTTCATCCTCGCGGGCGCGATGGCCCCGGTCACTGCGGCCGCCACCGTCACCCAGACCCTCGCCGAGGCGCTGGGCGGCATGGCGTACGTGCAGCTGGTCCGCCCCGGCGCACCGGTGGTGTTCGGATCGTTCGCCTCGTCGATCTCGATGCAGTCGGGCGCACCGACGTTCGGCACGCCGGAACCCGCCCTCGTCCTGTACGCGATGGCGGCCCTGGCCCGGCGCCTGGGCGTCCCGTTCCGTTCCGGCGGCTCGCTCTGCGGCTCCAAGATCCCCGACGCGCAGGCGGCGTACGAGTCGGCGGCGACCCTCCAGCCGACGGTCCTGGCCGGCGTGAACTTCGTGCTCCACGCGGCAGGCTGGCTCGAGGGCGGCCTCACGATGGGCTACGAGAAGTTCATCCTCGACGCGGACCAGTGCGGGATGATGGGCACATTCGTGAACGGCATCGACATGTCCGAGAACGGCCAGGCGATGGACACGCTCCTCACCAACGGCCCGAGCAACCACTACCTGGGCACCGCCCACACGCTGGCCAACTTCGAGACCGCGTTCTACCGCTCGGACATCGCCGACAACAACTCCTTCGAGCAATGGCTCGACGAGGGCTCCCTCGACGCGCCTGCTCGTGCCAACAGGATCTGGAAGAAGATGCTCGACGAGTACCAGCAGCCGGCCATGGACGAGGGCACCTCGGAGGCCCTGGCGGAATACATCACCCGCCGCAAGGCCGAGTTCCCGGACTCGGACACGTAGTGATGAACAAGCACGAAGACCTCCTCCGGCGGCTGGCGACGGCCCCGGAGCGGCTTGCGGTCGCAGCCCTGGCCCGCGTGACCGCGGAAGCGGCAGCGGGCGGGCCGCCGGCAGGCGAATGGTCCGCGCGCGAGGTGATCGCCCACCTCGTGGCCGTGGAGACCCACGTCTGGCAGGCCCGCCTCGACAGCCTCGAGGCGGGCGGCGTGCCGCGCTGGATCTGGGTCGAGCCGGAGCCCGTGGACAACCCCAGGGCCGGCACGGTCGAGGGCGTGCTCTCGCTGTTCGCGGACTTCCGGGCGGCGACGGTGATCCAGTGCGCCGGCTTCGATGATGCCCAGTGGGCCAGGACCGGCGATCACGACACGTACGGGCTGCTCGACGTGGGAGGCCTCCTCACGGTCGCCGCCGATCACGACGACGAGCACCTGGCGGGGCTCCTCTCCGGCTGATGCCGGCTCCCTCCTCCCAAGCCGCCGCGCCGGCAGGCAACCCCAAGGAGCATGCATGGCCACCGTCGGCTTCATCGGTCTGGGCAACATGGGTCGGGCCGCAGCGCGCAACCTCCAGCGCGCCGGCTTCGATCTCGTCGTCAATGACATCCGGCGCGAGGCCGGCGCTCCGCTCGAGGAGCACGGCGCGACCTGGGCGGACAGCCCGGCCGCGGTCATCGCGCAGGCGGATACCGTGTTCACCATGGTCTTCGGACCCGCGCAGATCGCGGACGTCGTCCGCGGCGAGCGGGGCCTCCTGGCCGGCGGAGCGGCCGGCAGGGTCTGGGTGGACATGACCACCAGCTCGCCGTTCCTGATGCGAGAGCTGGCCACGGAGATCTCGGCCGCCGGCGGCTTCCCCGTGGACGCGCCGGTCACGGGCTCGGTGGACTCGGCGATCCGTGGCGACATGATCCTGTTCGTGGGCGGCACCGACGAGGCCGTCGCCATGGCCCAGCCGATGCTGGATGCCGTGGGCGTCACCCGGCGCGTGGGCCAGTACGGCAACGGCTACGTGGCCAAGCTGGTGAACAACCAGCTGTGGTTCATCCACGCCGCGGCGATCGGCGAGGCCATGGTCACCGCCAAGCTCGCCGGCCTCGAGCCCGACACGTGGTGGGCAGCGATGAAGGGCGGTGCGGCCGAGTCGTTCGTGATGGCGCACGATGTGCCGTCGATCTTCGCCGGCCACTACGACCCGTCCTTCCGCCTCGCGCTCTGCCTCAAGGACCTCGGACTCATCGATGGGCTCATCGACGCCGTGGGCACGCGCAGCGAGCTGACGGACGCCACCTACGCCCGCTTCAAGGAGGCGGGCAGCCGCTACGGCGAGGACGCCGGCGAGATGACCGTGTGCAAGGTGATCGAGGACGACGCCGGCGTGGAGCTGCGGGTCGCCGGTGACTGGGTGGAGCCCTGGAAGGTGCAGCACCCCGGCGAGAAGTAGCCGGGACGAGCGGCTCGAAGCCCCGTCAGGCTCGAAGCCGCGTCAGGCTCGAAGCCCCGTCAGACCAGGTCGGACGGGGCTTCTCCATGCGCCGCCAGGCCGCTGCAGCCGCCACCGGGGCCCCGAAGCAACGAAGCGCGGGCGCCGTCCGGCTCCCGCGCTCCTGTCGTTCGATCGGGTTGCGGCCCGGGCCGCACGGGCCGGGCACACCCGGAGGGTCAGGCCGTCTCGACGCTCTCCGCGAGCCCGGCCTCGGCGGACGCCTTGGCCAGCCAGCGCGACTGGAGCCGTCCGGTGGCGCCACGGATCACACCAGCCACGCCGCCCGGCCAGAAGATCATCACGACGATGAGCAGCAGGCCGTAGATCACCAGGTGGAGCCCCGGCAGGCCGGACAGGTTGGTCCGCATCAGCTCCACGGCGATCGTCATCGGGAACGCGATGACCGCCGGGCCCCACAGGCTGCCGCGCCCCCCGATATAGGCGATCGCGAGCACCTCGACCGTGTGCGAGGTGGCCATGATCTCCGGGGTGAGGATGCCGTAGTAGTGGGCGTAGAAGGCGCCCAGGATGCCGGCGAACAGGCACGACAGGGTGAAGTTGATGACCAGGAACCGGGTGGGGTTGATGCCCGACGCGCGGGCCGACTGGAGGTTCATGCCGATCGCCCGGAAGGCGAGGCCCAGGTCGGAGCGGATGACGAAGGTCAGCACAACGATCGTCAGGACCAGGAGGCCCAGGATCACGTAGTAGTACGGGAGGTTGTCCGAGCTCTCCAGCAGCGACGGCACGTTGAGGCCCATCGACCCGCGGGTGATCTCGGTCAGGTTGCGGGCGAGGCCCATGACGGCAAGACCCACGAACCAGGTCATGACGGCCGCGTAGATGCCGCGCAGGCGGAGCGTGAGCATGCCGGTGAGCAGGCCCACGAAGCCCGACACGAGGCCGCCGGCCACCATGCCGATCCAGGGCGAGACGTGGAGATCGACCGCGAGCAGGCCGGACGTGTAGGCGCCGACGCCGACGAAGGCGGCGAAGCCGAAGTTGACGATGTTGATGTAGCCGGCCGTGAAGTCGAAGGCGACGGCCAGCGCGGCCGTGTACGCCGCGACGACCAGCCAGCGCTGGTAGTCCTGGCCGTTGAACGGCGGGATGAAGGGCAGGACGACGGCGAGCACCAGCAGCGCGATCGACCCGACGCGGGAATACCGTCCCATCCTGGCGTGGACCTGGTTGTTGATGGCCACCGGGGTGGCGGTGTCGGTGACCACTACTGCTCCCAGACGCCTTTCACTTCACTGCCGAACAGGCCCGATGGCTTGAACAGCAGGATCACGATGATGAACGCCGTGGGCAGCACGTCCACCCAGCCGAGGCCGACGAACGTCACTGCCAGCGTCTGGAGCAGGGCCACGATGAAGGCGCCGATGATGGCGCCCTGGACGTTGCCCAGGCCCGCCAGGATGACCACGTACCACGCGAGGTAGAGCGGCTGGACACCGACGTCCGGGAAGTTCGGGTACATGAACAGCAGCGCACCGCCCGCCAGCGCGGCGAGGCCGCAGCTGAGCCCCATGGTGAGCACGAAGATCCGGTTGAGGGCGATACCCGCCATCTGGGCACCGGTCTCGTCCTGGGAGACCGCGCGCATCGCGCGGCCGATGCGGGTCTTCTGCAGGAAGAGGGCGAAGACGGCGATGACCGCCATCGCGATGACGAACACCATCGCGCGGTCAACCGAGACCGGCTGCCCGAGGATCACGATCGGGTGGACGTCCCAGTAGCGGCTGATGCCGCGGTAGTCGTTGCCGAAGACCAGGCGGTCACCGTTGACGAGGACCACCGACACGCCGGCCGTGAGCAGGAAGGTGTTCATCACCCACTGGTCGCGGCTGCGCTTGCGCAGCGGACGGAAGAGCACGACCTCGAGCAGCACGCCGCACACGAAGCCGACCAGCGCCGCCAGGATCATGCCCGGGAAGGGCCCGAACATCTTGAGCACGCCGGTGTTCGCCGGGTCGGAGAGGACGGTGTCCTGGATCGGGGAGAAGACCGTGAACGCCACGAGCGAGCCGATCATGAAGAACTCGCCGTGGGCGAAGTTCGGGACGTTCATCACGCCGAACACGAGGGCGAGGCCGCCGGCCATGAGGGCCCACATGCCGCCCGTCACGAGCGTGTCCACGAGGATCGACGGTCGCATGACCGCCGAGAGCGCCAGGACGAGCACGAGGGCGAACAGCACGAACCCCGTGAACGTGAGGTAGCGCTTGGCGAAGGGGACTTTCTGGAGGTTGGTCGCGGTCGTCATCGGTCGCTCAAATCCCCAGGTAGGCTTCTTGAACGTGGGTGTTCCCGAGCAGCTCGGCACCGGTCCCCTCGAGGACGATCTTCCCCTGCTCGAGGACGTAGGCGCGATCGACGAGGTGGAGCGTGGTGTTCACGTTCTGCTCGACGAGGAGGATCGTGACGCCGCGCTTGTTGAGGGCCTTGAGCGCCTCGAACGCGGTGAGGGTGGCCATCGGGGCGAGACCCAGCGACGGCTCGTCCACCAGCAGCAGCGACGGCGAGGGCATCAGGCCCCGGCCGATCGCGAGCATCTTGCGCTCACCACCGCTGAGCGTGCCGGCGAGCTGGTCACGGCGCTCGAGGAGCCGCGGAAAGAGCTCGAACACGAGGTCGATGGTGGCCTTGATCCTGGCCTTGTCCCTGATCGTGTAGGCGCCCACGAGCAGGTTCTCGTAGATCGACATGGCCGGGAACAGGTTCAGGTTCTCGGAGACGTACCCGATCCCGAGGGTGCTGACCTTGTGCGGCTGCACGCCGTTGACCGGCTGGCCGCGGAAGGTGATGGAGCCTTTGAGGGGAGGCACGAAGCCTGCGATCGTGCGAAGCGTGGTCGTCTTGCCTGCGCCGTTGGGGCCCAGGAGCGCGACGAACTCGCCCTCTTCGACGTGCAGATCCACTCCCCACAGGACCTGCAGGAGGTCGTAGCCAGCTTCGACGCCGGTGAGTTGGAGCACCCTTTCCTCCGGATGTCTGCGATCCGATGACGCGAGGTTTGCGGCCCGAGCCTCAGAGCATGTAGTTGGTGCCGAGGTAGGCCTCGCGCACCTTCTCGTCCTGGGCAACCGTGGAGGCATCGCCGTAGGCGATGAGCTCGCCGTACTGGAGCACTGCCAGGCGACCGCACAGGTCGAGGATCAGCCGCATGACGTGCTCGACCATCACGATCGTGGTGCCGTCGGCGCGGATGCGGCGGAGCAGGGCTGCGATGTCAACCAGCTCGCTGGGCGTGAGGCCCGCGGCGAACTCGTCGAGGAACAGCAGCTTGGGCTTGCTCGCGAGGGCACGGGCCAGGTCGAGCCGCTTGAGCTGCGTCGCGTTGAGATGGGAGGCCATCGTGCTGACCGGCCGCGGGAACTCCACGTACTCGAGCATCGCGAGCGCGCGGGTCGCCACGTCAGCGTGGTGGATGTGGGGATCGCCGAAGGTCGCGGAGACCACGACGTTCTCGAGCACGGTCATGCCGGGGAAGGGGCGCGGGATCTGGAACGTCCGGCCGACGCCGAGGCGGCACATGCGGTCGGCCGGGAGGCCGGTCGTGTCCTTGCCGTCGATGTGGATCGTGCCGCCGTTGGGCCTGGTCGCCCCCGCGAGACAGTTGAGGAGCGTGGACTTGCCGGCCCCGTTGGGACCGATCAGGCCGAAGATCTCGCCCGCTTCGACGTTGAAGGTGACGTTGTTGACGGCGGTCAGGCCACCAAACCGCTTGGTGACCCCGGAGAGCTCAAGGAGCGCCATACGCCTCGTCGCCAGGGTGCCCCGGGGGCCGGCTTGCGCCGGCCCCCGTGATCACCCGATCAGGTTCTGGGGAACCCGGATGGAGCCCTTAGGGCTTGGTCTGGAGCGCGCCGGTGGCCACGTCCGTCGGCCAGATCACGGTGGCGTTGCCGCCGCTGTACTGGAGCGCCGGGAAGATGTAGTGGCCCTTGCCCACGATCGGGTCCGGGATCGAGTCCGCGGAGTAATCGTAGTTCGACATGATGATGCCGTCGGTGTAGGTGATCTTGCCGGTCCAGAGCTGCTCCTGGGCGACCTTGTAGAGCGAAGCGCTCGAGATCTCGCAGGAGTCGGCCAGGGCCTGGTTGGCGATCTTGATGAAGAAGTTCGTGAAGTCGTAGGACAGGCCGGCCGCGGACGGGCTCGGCTTGCTGCCGAACTTCGCCTCGTAGTCGGTGGCGAACTTCTTGGCCTTGTCGGACGCGAACTGCGGGATCTGGTCGATCACGTAGTCGGACGCGGAGCCGCTGAGCTTGTACCAGTCGCCGATCCAGCCGAGGCCGTCGGCCACGACGAGGGACTTGAGACCGGAGTCGTCAACGGCCTTGAGGAAGGACGAGATCGAGGCCGGGATCGTGGTCGTGCCCGCGATGAGCGGGATGTTGTCGTTCTTGTAGCGGGACACGATCGCCGAGAAGTCGGTCTGGGTGATCGGGAAGTAGTCCTCGCTCGCGACGGTCCAGCCGACGGCCGTGAGCTGGTCCTTGAGACCCTTCACGAACGAGCGGCCCCAGTCGGTGTCCTCGCCGTAGAGGGCGACCTTCTTCTCGGCGGGCTTGTAGGTGCCGGCCGTGATGGCGTCCTCGATGGCCTGGACGTAGCCGATGGTCAGCTTGGCCGGATCCGGCCAGCCCTTGCTGGTCCAGTAGCCGTACTTGGCGCGGTCGGAGTTGAACTTCTCGTTGACGACGCCGGTGGCGCCCAGGGCGAAGAAGTGGGGGATCTTGTACTTCGCGGTGACTTCCATCTGGGCCACGGCGACGGAGCTGTGCCAGCCCAGGACGCCGGCCACGATCTTCTGGCTCACGGCGGCCTGCTCGTAGGCGGCAGCGCCCTTGGCGGGATCGGACTGGTCGTCGATCCAGACCGGGTTGATGGTGTACGGACCGATCTTCCAGTTGATCGCGTCGAACGCCATGGTCTCGGCGTTCTTCTGCTCGGTGCCGGTCAACGCGTTGGGGCCGGTGAACGGGCCCTCGAAGCCCACGTTGATCGTCTGCGCGGCCGGCAGGTTGGTGCAGCCGGTGGCAGCCGAGGCGCCGGGATCGGTGCTGGCGGGAGCGGCGGTTGCCGGCGCGGCGGTTGCGGGCGCGGCGGTGGGGGCAGGCGTGGCGGCTGAACCGCCGCATGCGCTCACCGCGAGCACGGTTGCGGCCACGAGGCCCACGATGCGGTACTTCGTCCCTGACTTGATCACTGTGTGTACTCCTCCTCCAGGTGAACCATGGTCTGACCAGATGTCGTTGTCGTCGGCTACCTCGCTACGCGTATCCCCTCCCGGGCTCGGGGGGGGGTTGACCACGATGCCGTGCGGCACGGTGCTCCGGCCGGGGGACGCGCCCGACAGGTGTGGCAGCCGTGGAGGTCCGCACGTAGGGCAAGCTAGGACCCGCGCACCCGCCGGATCTCCGCAGAGATCGCCGGCAGCACCTGGTGGAGATCACCGATCACCGCGTAATCGGCGTCGCCCATGATCGGGGCTTCAGGGTCCTTGTTGATGGCGAGGATCTTCTTGGAGGCCTTGCAGCCGGCCATGTGCTGGGTTGCCCCGCTGATGCCGGCGGCGATGTAGAGGTCGGGCGCGATCCTGGTCCCCGTCTGGCCAACCTGCGCGGTATGCGAGCGCCAGCCGGCGATCGTCACGGCGCGGGAGCAGCCGACGGCGGCACCCAGGAGGCCCGCGAGCTCCTCGACCGGCGTGAAGCCGGCCTCCGAGCCCACGCCGCGGCCGCCGGAGACGACGATCCTGGCCTCGCCGAGGGCGATGCCGGTCGCCGCAGGCGCGACGCGGTCAACCACGCGGACGGCGAGGTCCACGTCATCGAGGGTGGGGGTGAAGGACAAGACGGCCGCCGAGTCGCCGGTCTCGATCGCCGCCACCGCGTGCGGGGCGGAGGTCAGGATTGCGCGGTCGGCGCGGAGGATTGCCTCCTCGGACAGGCTGCCGCCCCAGCGGAGCCGGGTGACGGTGACGGGGCTGCCGCTCGCCGCAGTGCAGTTGGCCGCGAATGGCTGTCCGGAGCGTGCGGCCACGCGGGCCAGGATCGTGTTGCCGGCATCGGTGCCGGGACCGACGATCGCATCCACGCCGAGCGAGTCGGCGAGGTCTGCGATGACGCGGGCACGGGCGTCGGGCGCCATGGCCGCCAGGCCCGGGTGCTCGGCCACGTGGACCGCGGTGGCGCCGCGGGCGCCGAGGGCTGCCGCCGCCGCCGCGTCGCCGATGACGACCGCGTTGACAGCGCCGCCGGCCGCGAGCTGCGCGCCCAGGGCAAGCGCCTGGAGCGCGACCTCGTCGGCCGCGCCGTCGGTGGTGGAGACGTAGACGAGAACGCCGGCCATCTAGAGGACCCCCAGGCTGGCGAGCAGCTCGACGACGGCAGGTGCGGCGTCAGGGCCACTGCCCAGGACGACCGCCTGCGAGGAGGTCTGCGGCGGGACGATGAGCTTGACCATCTCCATCTGCGCGGCGGGCCGCGCAGGCTCGGAGGCGGCGATCGGCTTGCTCTTGGCGCGGATCCGGCCGGGCACCGAGGGGTACCGCGGCAGGTTCAGGCCCTCGAGCACGCCCACGACGGCCGGCAGGGCGACCTCGTAGACATCGCGGGCGCCGGCGGACTCCTGCTCGCAGCGTGCGGTGCCGCCGGAGACCGTCAGGCTCTTGATGCCGGTCACGACCGGACGGCCGAGCGCGTACCCGACGCGCACGCCCACCTGGTAGTCGCCGGTGTCGCCGGCCTCGTTGCCCATGAGCACGAGGTCGAACGGGCCGCTCTCGGCCTCGTCAGCGCGGATCGCATCCACGATGGCCGAAGCCGTGGCCTGCGGGTCCCACTCCTCGCCGTCGGTGACGACCTGGATGCCGCGGTTGATGCCGATCGCCATGGCGTCGCGGATCTGCTCGGTGGACCCGGCAGTGCCGAGGGTGAAGACGACCGACTCGCCGCCGTTCGCCTCGACCAGGCGCACGGCCTCCTCGACCGCGCACTCCTCGTGCGGGCCGATCGCGTAGCCCAGGTATTTCACGTCGATGGCGCGTGCATCGTCGGTGAGCGTGATGCGTCCGGCCACCGCCGGGACACGCTTGATGCAGACCAGAACCTTCACAGTCACTCCCACCAGCCGGATGCAAGGCGCAATTCTGGCAGTTCGTCAACCCCCGATTCCCGGGAGCGACAAGGGCACGGCGAGCCGTTCACGCTTGCCGGCCTGGTCGCCGTCGCGCATCGCCACGCCGCGTCATGGCGGATGTTCCGGATTGCGGAACACCCGCCACTCCGGCAGGAGGCTGCGAGACGAGGACCCTGCAGGTGTCCACTAGGCCCGGATGCGATCGTTCTCGGGATCGAACAGCGGCACGGAACCCACACGGGCCACCGTGACCGGGTACAGATCGCCGAAGTACTGGACAGCGAGCCTGGTCCCCTCGACGGCCTGGGCCGGCGGGAGGTAGGCCATCAGCAGGTGCTTGCCCAGCGAGGGGCCGGCGCCGGCGGAGGTGGCGTAGGAGTGGCGGCCCTTGGCGTCGATGATCGCCGAGCCGTCCGGGTTCACGATCGGCTGGCGGCCGAGCATGACGCGGCGCTCGCCAGTCCGCGGCGAGATGTGGTCGTCCACGGTGAGGGTGCAGCAGACCGCGGCCCGCTCCGTGCCCATGGCCGCCTCGACCGCGGCGCGGCCGATGAAGTCCTGGACCTTGAGCCGCGGCGTGGTCATGTCCGCTTCGAGCATGTCGTAGTCGTTGTCGAGCTCGGCACCGTACGCGCGGTAGCCCTTCTCGAGCCGGCCGGTGGTGCCGTAGACACCCATGCCGCAGGGCGTGATGCCGAACTCCTGCCCGGCCTCCCAGAGCTCGTCCCAGAGCCGCTGGCCCTGCTCCATCGGGACGTACAGCTCCCAGCCCAGGTCGCCGACGTAGCTGATGCGCGAGGCCAGGACGAGCTGGCTGCCAAGCTCGATGGTCTTGCAGGTGCTGAACTTGAAGGCCGCGGCCGACATGTCGGCGCGGGTCAGCTTCTGGACGATCCTGCGGGCGTTGGGGCCCCAGAGGCCGATCGTCGTGCAGGCGGTCGTCAGGTCGATGATCGTGGCGTTCTCGGCGAGGTTGTCCCCGAACCACTTGAGGTCGGCCATGCCGTGGGCGCCGCCGGTGACCACGCGGAAATGGTTCTTGGCGAGGCGCATCACGGTGAGGTCGGACTTGAAGCCGCCCGTGGGCGAGAGCACCGGGGTGTAGACGACGCGGCCGAGCGCGACGTCCATCTGGCGGACGCAGACCTTCTGGACCGACTCCAGGGCGCCGGGGCCCTGGATGTCGAACAAGGCGAAGGCGGAGAGGTCGAAGATGCCGGCCGACTCGCGCATGGCGAGGTGCTCGGCGTTGATGATCGGGCTCCACCAGCGGGCGTCCCACTCGTTCGGGCGATCGAGGACGCCGTACTTCTCAACAAGCGGGGCGTTGCACTTGTACCACTGGGCGCGCTCCCAGCCCACGACCTCGAAGAACTCCGCGTCGTGCGCCTTCTGCCAGTCGTACATCGGCGTCTTGCGGATCATCCGGTCGGACAGGTACTGCTCGGCCGGGTGGACGATGCCGTACGTCTTGGGGAACGCCTCGAACGCGCGGGCCTTGGTGTGCTGGCGCGTCTTCTGGTGGGCGTGGAAGCGGCTGATGTCGCTCTGGTTGCAGTCGATCTCGGGCTGGCCGTGGGTCATCCACTCGGCGATGGCCCTGCCGACCGCCGGGCCCTCCTTGACCCAGACCGCGCAGGCGGACCAGAGGTTCTTGACCTCCGGCGTCTCGCCGAGGATGGGCATGCCGTCCGGCGTGAGTGAGATCAGGCCGTTGATGGCGTACTTCTGGCCAACGGTCTCGTCACCGAGGATCGACGGGAAGAGCTCGAGCGCGTCCTCGAGCTGCGGGTCGAAGTCGTCCTGGGTGAACGGGAACTCGGTCGGGGAGAGCGCGGCCTCCTCGTTGGACGGGATCGTCTCCGGGTCGTGGAGGATCGAACGGTGGGCGTAGGAGCCCACCTCGAAGCCGATGCCGTCCTGGCGCTCGTACATGAGCGTGTCCATGTCGCGCACGATCGGGTACTCGATCGCCTTGGTGGACTGCTCGAAGATCTTCACCGGCCCGTAGTCGGCCATCTGGTGGACGACCGGCGTGAGCGGGATGTAGGCACCGGCCATCTCGGCCAGGAGCGGGGCCCAGACACCGACCGCGATGATCACGTACTCGGCCTCGATGGTGCCGCGCGACGTGGTCACGCTCTTGATCCTGCCGTCCTCGACGCCCATCGCGGTCACCTCGGTGTTCGCGAAGGACACCAGGGCGCCCATCTCCTCGGCCTTCTCGCGGGCGATCGTGCCGAAGCGGAGCGAGTCGCAGACGCCGGTCTCAGGCGTGTAGAACCCGCCGACGAGGATCTCCTCGTTGATGAACGGGACCATGGCCTTGATCTCGGCCGGGGTCACCATGTGGGCGTCGATGCCCCAGTTGCGCGACGAATCCACCTTGCGGCGGAGCTCCTCCAGGCGCTCGTTCGTGCGCGCGACCTCGAGGCCGCCGCACATCGTGTAGACGTCCCACTCGCGGTACTGGCGGGCGGAGTCGAGCGTGAGCTCCGCCATCTCCTTGTTGTGGTCCACGAGGTAGAGGAAGTTCGACGCATGGCCGGTGGAGCCGCCCGGGTTCGGGAGCGGGCCCTTGTCGATGAGGACGAGATCCTTCCAGCCGAGGCGCGCAAGGTGGTAGGCGATGCTGTTGCCGACGATGCCGGCGCCGATGATCACGACCTTCGCGCTGGTCGGGAAGCTGGCCATCAACACTGCTCCTAGGTGGTAGCGGGCGGGTACTGGATTTCGGGGCGAGGCATCCGGGCGGTGGCGGGGCGGATCCTGATGATCCGAGGCGCGGGATCGGCCGATTGCCGAAACGTGGGTCCACTTGTCACGAGGCCCTGCGGTGGCGGGGAGCGCACGGTCCCGCGAAGGCTCGACGGCGGCACAGTAACTGTTGACAATCTTACTGTCAACATCAAAGATGACCCCCCACAGGCGGGCTTCACGGCACTGTCGCCGTCACCGCAGACCCTCGGGGAGACGATGGCCGGGTTCGCCCACAAGCAGCTCTGGGAAGCGATCGCAGACGAGGTTCGCGACGAGATCCTCGATGGTCGCCTGCCTGCGGGCTCACGTCTCGGGGAGGCGGAGCTCGCGGAGCGCTTCGGCGTGTCGCGCGGTCCCATCCGGCAGGCGCTCGCAGAGCTCGCACGGACGGGCCTCGCGGAGGACCTGCCCAGGCGCGGGACCTTCGTCGCGTCACTCACCGAGAAGGACCTCGACGAGGTCTACTGGCTGCGGCGCGCGATCGAGGAGGCCGCCGTCCGGCTCGCGATCATGAAGGCGACTGAGGCGGACATCGCCGGGATCCTGGTGCTGCTCGACGACGTGGAGCGCGCCTACGAGGCCGGCGACCTGGGCGTCGCATGGGAGGCGGACATGGCCTTCCACCGCTCGTACTGCCGGCTCTCGGGCAACGGCAGGCTCCTGGACATGTTCGACCACCTCGCCTCGCAGACGGTCCTGCTGATGCGGACCTCGCTCGCGACGCACGCGTCGCTCGGCTGGACGCCGCCGGTGGAGATGCACCAGCACATCGCCCAGGGCATCGCCAAGCGCGACGTGGAGGCCGCGGTGCGCGCCGTCGGCCGCCACTACCAGTACACGCAGGACCGCCTGTTCATGGTCGAGCAGCCGGCCGACGCCGAGGAAGCCTCGGGGATCTGACGCCTCGCCGTTGGGCGAGCAGCTGGCGGCCGGGCATCAACCCGAGGGTGGACGGGCCGGCCAGCGGCCAGCCGAGGTCGTCGGGGCCGGTATGATGCGTGCAACCGTTTGCACCCTCCCATGAGCCCGAGCCCCCACGGAGCCCCTC
>Ga0194060_10000856_pt1 | contig 22180 bp, 18 predicted proteins | sample SepL225m_MetaG_FD_163427 | JGI IMG/M metagenome (GOLD analysis project Ga0194060, IMG submission 163427) | Anoxic zone freshwater microbial communities from boreal shield lake in IISD Experimental Lakes Area, Ontario, Canada - Sep2016-L222-5m | ecosystem: Environmental > Aquatic > Freshwater >... | reverse complement strand
GATTTCAAAAACCCTTGGCGAATTCTGGCGGAAACCCCCGTCGCGTCGCTTTGCGACGCTCCGCATTTTGGCGAAAAAACGAATTCTGAAACTTGGCTGGGGGACTTGGATTCGAACCAAAATTAGAAGCTTCAAAGGCTCCGGTCCTACCATTAGACGATCCCCCAATATGGTAAACTACTATAGGATACATCAAAAATGTTTATTTTTCAAGAGATATTATTTTTACCAATGCTAACTCAAGTGGAAGTTCGGATATAAAGGCATTATCCATATTTTTATATGCGTCAAGGAGGATAGATAATGCGCCTGAGCGAATCATGCCTTCTTTGTCATTCTTTACAAGTTGTTGCAAGAATTCTAAATCACTCTCTGATAAATCCCCCACCATCTCATTTTTTAAATTTGGAGCGTATCGCAAAATTATACCCATGCGAAACTTCTGAATTATGAGTTTGAAATATAGTTTGATATCAAGATTTGCGTTTGATGCTGTTTTTACAGACATGATTCCCTTTTCTAAATCTTTTTCGGCTATAGCAGAAATAAAATTATTTATTAAAGTTGTTTTTGGTGTGCCTGTTATTTTCTCAATGTCTTCTCTTTTAATTTTTTTATTTTTACTAAAATTCAAAACCTTTTGCAGTTCACCTAATGCATCTCTATATGAACCGTCGGCCAAAATTGCTAGTAATTCTGCAGAGCCAGCATCTAATTCAAAACCTTCTTTATTAGCAACATCAACCAGCATTTTCTTGCAAACAGAATCAGAAGCCTTCTTAAATGTAAAAACTTGGCAACGAGAAATAATTGTCTCAGGTACTTTATGGAGCTCTGTGGTAGCAAGAATAAATATTACATGTTTTGGAGGCTCTTCCAATGTCTTTAATAATGCGCCCCAAGCATCTTTGGAAAGCATGTGCACCTCGTCTATGATATAAACCTTGTATTTTGAATTGAAAGGCAAAACGCGAACACCATCACGTAGTTCTTTCATGTCTTCGATTCCTCTATTTGAAGCAGCGTCTATTTCGTATAGGTCATTTACTGATACGCCAATGTTTGTCGCAAATATTCTAGCCACGGAAGTTTTACCTGTGCCACGTGAGCCAACAAAGAGATACGCATGAGAGACCTTGTTGGTCTCCACAGAGCTCTCAAGTACACTTACTATATGGTCCTGACCTAAAACTTCCTTGAATTTACTAGGTCGATATTTCCTGTATAAAGCTAAATCATGCATAAAAAGTATTTTATCATAAAAATTCTTTCTTGGCATACTTTTTATAATACAATCTATCTGGGCCTACTAGCCCAGCGAACTGCTCGGCTCGAGAGCTGGTCGCAAGGCATTCTAAAAAGTACGCCTGCGACAAATTTTTATTTATTCCTCAAAAAAGCATTTATAATTTTTTCTACCTGTATAGCGTTTTCGGTTTCCATTAATTTCACTCTGAGTTCTTTTGCTCCAGAAAAATCATTCACGTACGCTTTGAAATGTTTTTTCATTGTTGCAAAATTTTTGTGTTTTGGCACGGAGAGTTCTTTATCAAAAATTTGTGTGTGTTCGATCAAAATCTTCAGCTTTTCTTCTGTCGTTACTTCCTTGTTCCCCTTCGAAGAAAAATACCATGGGTTACCAAACACACCACGGCCTATCATGACACCATCACATCCATACTTCAATGCTTTTTCTTCTGCATCTTTTAAGTCACCTATGTCTCCGTTTCCTATGAGCAAAACATCTTTGCCACTTTTTTTAATAACCTTTTTAATTTTTTCTATATAATCCCAGTGCGCAGGAACAAGTGATAATTCTTTTGTTGTCCGCAAATGAATAGTGAGAGCAGCAATATCTTCTTTTAATAATTCCCATATCCAGTTATCAATATCTTCCTTATTGAAACCAACTCTTGTCTTAACAGATACAGGAATATGTAACCCTGCAGCCTCTATCCCCGAATGAGCAGCCTGAATAATTTTCCTTGCGAGTTCCGGAGTTTTTATTAATGCCGAACCTGCACCTTGAGCAACCACTGACTTGTCTGGACAACCCATGTTTATGTCTATCCCATCAAAACCAAGACTCGCAATATACTGACAAGCTTTCTTCATATTTTCAGGATTAGCGCCGAAAACCTGTGCGACAATTGGTCTTTCTCGTTCGGAGAATTTTAATATATGTGTAAGTTTCTTTTTAGCAAGCTTGTTACAAAGTCCATCCGCGGCAACAAACTCAGTCCAAAAGACCACTTTATCCTTGTTTTCTCTATCTTTGCTGTACTTCGCTAATATAAAACGAAAAGCAATATCTGTAACATCAGACATTGGAGCAAGGCAGAAAAATGGTTTATTTAGTTTTTGCCAGAAATTCATTTGAATTTGTAATATACCTTATTTCCGAACCGTAAATCAATGTATTCAAGTGTAGAATATTTATTTTTAAAATCAGTTTTGAGTGGCTCTGCCGTCAGTGCTGCCTCTAAGTTTTCGGCAGCACTCTCAAAACTCGAATCAACATTTAATATTAGTTTCGGCTCAGTCTTTGATAAAGATGTTTTTTCTAATAAAACTTCTACCACATTATTATTTGTGATGTGTAATGCAACTGGTTTTAATTTTAGACCCACGAGAACATCATGCAAAGCAGCAAACTGAGCAAAATTTTGTTTATAAAAATATAAACCCAGAGGACTTTCTGTGAAGCTAGAATTAATATAATTTATTGCCCCATAAAATTTGAAATAAACATCACCAGAAAAGTAAGGAGCCTCGTCAAAAATATAACCATCTTCGTCTGTAAAATAACATTTTTGGTTGATAGTGTTTTCCTGCTCTGGAGGGTTGACTCCGCACCATGTATATAGAGCGTTTCGTTCGGTTACTGATATTAATAAATTTTTGTTGCTTTTGATTGATAAAACTATATTTTTAAGTCTCTTGAATTTATTAAGAAGATTATTTTTAATATCGTTTGTAGGATAAAGCAAAATATTCGTTTTCGGAAAAACCCATAGGTATTTTCCAGAAATCTTGTTTTCGACTTCTGTTTTGATTGCACTGGCGTCTATAACTCTATTGCCAGTTATTTCTACACCAACAATATTTAGACTCTCCAGCCTAGATAAATATGCCAAGAATACAAGAATAGTGATAAGTAGAAAAAGAAATATTAGAATTTTATTTACAAAAGCTTTTTGTCTACGTTTCTTTAGTTCTATAAGGCGAGGAGAGTTTAGAACATTATATTTTTGCATTTAATTTACTATTTAACCCATTATGGATCCTCTACTTAATAAACTCCCTGTTGCCCATATATTTTCTAAGAGCTTCTGGGATTTTTATTGAACCATCTGCTTGTTGAAAGTTTTCAATAATTGCGACGAGCGTACGCCCGAGTGCCACCACAGTAGCATCATTCATGTGAACGTGTTCAATCTTTCCATCACTTCTCCTTACTCTAGTATTCAAACGACGAGATTGAAACCCCCCAGTAAAATCAGAACTGTGAGTCTCTCTATATTTATTTTGACCTGGCATCCATGTCTCTATGTCCATCTGTCTACTATCTGGAAACCCCATGTCACCAGTGCAGACAAAGACAACCTGATATGGCAACATTAAAGTCTTTAAAATATGTTCTTGGATTGCTACGAGAAAATTTTGCTCTTGAATAGAATTTTCTGGTAATGAAAATACTTCCATTTCCAACTTATCAAACTGATGTTGGCGCAATATTCCGTTTGTATCCTTTCCAGCAGCTCCCGCCTCTCTACGAAACGCTGTTGAATATCCCGCATATCGAATAGGCAAATCTTTTTCATCAAAAATTTTATTCATATGCATTGAGCCCAAAGTATGTTCGGCGCTTCCTATTAACATTAGATCATCATTAGGAAACATATAATGCTCTTCCGGCTTCATATATCTAGCCATTTTTACCTGCACAAGAGGCCTGATAAAAACTGGTGGAATCACAGGTAGAAACTTTGAAGCTGTTATCAAAATATTTGCATCTGCCGCTATTTTTTTTAAAACCTCTTCATTGGTTAAAATTTCTAGGCAGGTTTGTATTAAAGCAAACTGCATTATGACTAAGTCACCCTTCAGATATGAATATCTTGAGCCAGAAACTTCTGCTGCAGTTTCGGTGTCGATTATTCCGAGTATTTTTCCTAGTTCATAATGTTCCTTCGGTACGAAAGAGAACTGTGGCTTTTCTCCCCAGCTTCTAATTATTTGATTGCCGGTTTCATTTAAACCCTCTGGAGTATCTACGGAAGGGATATTTGGTATTCTTAGCATTAGCTTCTGCCACTCTTCCATTGTTGTCTTTAATTTTTCCTCTTTTGTTTTTATCTCTTCTTTTACAATACTCATCTCCTTGATTAACTGCATCTTGAGTGCAGAATCCTGATTACGAGCAATATCATTTGAAACTTTATTCACCTCAGCTCTTAGCTCTTCCACCTCTTTGAGAAATTTGAGGCGTTCATCGTCTAATATGAGTAATTTTTCAATATCAACATCCACGAGCTTTTTCTTTGCTCCTGCTTGAACAATATCCTTATTTTCACGGATGAATTTAATATCTAACATATTCGTATTATATATTATTGTTGTTATAATGAAAAGTGTGAAATATAATTTAAAAGTTTTAGTAGAAAATGACATACCCCAAGATTTACTAGAAATACCTCAGCCACCTAAAAAACTTTATCTATGGGGAGTGCTGCCACCAGAAGACACAATATATCTTGCAGTAGTTGGTTCCAGAAAAGCTACCACCTATGGAAAGGATGTTGTCCGTAAATTAATTTCTGGATTAAAAGGATATCCTATAGCTATAGTTTCTGGTCTAGCCATGGGTATCGATGCATTATCTCACGAAGCAGCACTTGATGCGGGGCTTCTTGCTGTAGCTTTTCCAGGATCTGGTATATCTGATACGTCTCTATCATATAACCCAAACATGAAATTGATGAGAAGAATTATTGCTAGTGGTGGATGCTTGATATCTGAGTTTGAACCAGAAACAAAAGCCGCTTACTATACTTTTCCTATGCGCAATCGTCTAGTCGCTGGAATTTCCAAGGCGTCACTTATAATAGAGGCACAAGAAAAATCTGGCACTCTAATTACAGCACGTATGGCTCTAGACTATAATAGAGATGTATTGGCTGTGCCTGGACCAATAAATTCTGATTTTTCAAAAGGAACGAATAGACTCATAAAAAATGGTGCTACTCCTATAACTTGCAGTGATGATATTCTCGAAGCACTTGGCTTTAAGGTAGATAAGGAGAGTAAACAAATAAGTCTTTTTGAAGATGCTTTACCGCAAGAAAAAACAGTACTCAAAATGCTTACCGAGCCACTAGAGCGTGATGAATTAATTCGTAAAATGAAAATGCCGACCGGAGAAGCAAATGCGACTCTATCTGTAATGGAAATAAAAGGATTAATCAAAGAAGAAATGGGAGAGATACGAGCTAGTTTTTAAAAAAAGTTGCTAAAAAAATAACTTTCGTGTAATACTAAGTAAATTAACGAGCGAAGTGAGTATAATTTTCTTACCCTGTTAAATAATTTTTGCGAAGCAAAAATTGCCCAAAGGGCATTTAACAGGGTGTCGATTTTTATAGTCGCTAAACTCCTTAAAAATCAGCCATGAAATTATTAATTGTGGAATCACCATCTAAGGCAAAAACAATCGAGAAATATCTCGAGGGTGCTTTTACTGTACGCGCTTCGGTGGGTCATATTCGTGATTTACCTAAATCAAACAAACAAGCTATCGATATAGAAGGTGGTTTTATACCTCATTACGAAATATCAAAGGGTAAAGAAAAAATTGTTCATGAGCTTCAAGGACTCGCAGAAAAAGCGAGCGAAATACTTTTAGCAACAGACCCCGACCGTGAAGGCGAAGCTATCGCTTGGCATATTGAAACACTATTAAATGAAGACAAAAAAGTTAAGGCGCCTATAGAGCGTGTGACTTTCTATGAAATTACAAAAGATGCAGTGACAGAAGCTATTAAGCACCCAAGACAAATTGATACTGCACTCCGTAAGGCACAAGAGGCGCGTAGAGTATTGGATAGGCTCGTAGGGTATGACTTGAGTGGCCTTATCTGGAAGAAAGTTAGATATGGACTCTCTGCTGGCCGTGTTCAGTCCCCTGCGCTTCGTATAATAATGGAACGTGAGCGTGAAATTCGAGCATTTGTTCCAGAAAAATATTGGAAGATACTAGGATTATTTGATACTGAAAAGAAAGATAAAATAACATTGGAATGCAGTGAGGAACCAAGAGACGAAAAACTCGTATCAAAAATATTAGAATTAGGAAAGTCTGGAATCTGGGTTGTAAGTGGTATAAAAGAAAGTGAACAAAAACGTACCCCGCGCGCACCATTTACTACTTCTACTTTACAACAAACTGCTAGCTCGCGTCTTGGATACTCTCCATCGCGCACTATGCAAATAGCACAGAAGCTCTATGAGGCTGGACATATAACATACATGAGAACCGATAGTACAAATCTATCTACTGTTGCTCAGGGTCAGATTCTTTCTTTTATCAAGAAGGAGTATGGTGACAACTATGCTGAGGCACATATATATAAAACTAAATCAAAAAATGCTCAAGAAGCACATGAAGCTATTCGTCCCACTCATATAGAAAAACTACAAGCAGGCAATGATGATCAAAGCAGACTTTATCGTCTCATATGGGAACGCGCAGTATCATCCCAAATGACTGATGCAAAATTACTAAAAACAAAAATAACTGCAGTGATAGAAGGACATGAAGACCTGCCGAACTTTGGAGTAGTGGGTTCTCGTCTACTTTTCCCAGGATGGCTTGCCGTTGATGTCGGTGCACGTGGTGATGATGTAGAGCTTCCTATATGTAAAGAAGGTGAAAAACTTAAATTACTTAATTTAATAAGTGAAGAAAAATTTACATTACCTCCTGGTAGATATTCTGAAGCAGGTCTCGTCAAAGAGCTAGAGAGTCGAGGCATAGGGAGACCTTCTACTTATGCATCGATAATGAGGACGATCGAAGATCGTGGTTATGTAAAAAAAGAAAACAAAACTCTGTTCCCTACAGATGTAGGCGAGGTTGTTTCTGATTTTCTCGAAGCTCATTTTGCAAATTATATTTCGGATACATTTACTGCTGGGATGGAAGATAAGTTGGATGAAATTTCTCGTGGCGAAAGTGAATACGAAAAAACCTTGAGAGATTTTTATATCCCCTTTTCTAAAGAAGTAAAAACAAAAGAAAAACTCGAGAAAGCAACAAACTTGGGAGATGCACCAGAAAATATTAAATGCCCAAAATGTGGCAGTTCAATGATTATTAAGCTTTCACGTGGTGGTAAATTTTATTCTTGTTCTAAATATCCTGATTGTGATGGTGCTCTCATGCTCGATGGCACGGAGTTGAAGGGTCCCGAGGAAACTGGTGAGATGTGTCCTTTATGTGGAGAAAAAAAGGGAAAATCAGGAGGAGGAAAACTTGTCATCAAACAAAGACGAGATGGTACGGGAACTTTTATATCATGTTCAAGATATCCAAAATGTAAATTTATTAAAAAAGATGAAGCAGAAGAAGCTAGAAAAAGAACAGGTGTAATTTGCCCTATATGCAAGAAGGGAGATATTTCCGAACGACGTGGTAGGTTTGGTATTTTCTATTCATGCTCAAATTATCCAGACTGCAAATTTGCAATAAAAGCAAAGCCTACAGGAAATATTTGTAAGGAGTGCGGCAGTCTAATGATGGAAGGCACAAAAACAATTCCTGAACGTTGCAGCAACAAAGCGTGTCCTAACCACAATCCACACAAAATACCAAAAATTGAAGCATAATTAGTATTTTTTTATTTTAGTTATAGGTGATATACTCATTTTATGTCAAATATAAAGGAAATAATTGACCTAATAGACGGCGGACTGAACAAAAATGATACTGAATTACTCAGCAAAGCATATATATTTTCCGAGAAATCTCACGAAGGGCAAAAAAGAATGAGTGGTGAGCCATATTTTATTCACCCCGTAGAAACAGCAAAAATTCTTGCAAAACAAGGCATGGATGTACAAACCATAGCCGCTGGATTGCTTCATGATGTACTAGAAGACACACAAGTCAAGGAAGAAGAAATTCAAAAAATATTTGGTGATGATATTGTATTTTTAATTAAAGGGGTTACTAAGCTCGGAACCTTGAAATATAGAGGACATGAAAGACACGTGGAAAGTTTGCGCAAATTTTTCATTGCTATGGCAAATGATCTACGAGTGGTGATTATAAAATTTGCCGATAGACTCCATAATTTGAGAACGCTAAAACACGTACGAGAAGACAAAAGAGAAAGAATTGCCATCGAATCAATTGAGGTTTATGCACCACTCGCAAACCGTCTCGGTATGGGAAAATTAAAAGGTGAAATCGAGGACGCTGCATTTCCTTATGCTTATCCAAAAGAGTTTCTCAAGACCGAAGAAATGATCAAAGATAGAATGAATATCTATGAGGGTAATCTAAGAGAAGTTAGTGGAGAATTAAAAAAGGAACTAAAGAAGAATAAAGTAAAATTGGTTGAGATTAGTTTTAGATTAAAGCACAAATATAGTCTTTACAAAAAACTCTTGCGCTACGATATGGATATTGAGAAGATTTATGATATCGTTGCTCTTCGTGTGGTTGTTGATACTGTCGAGGAATGTTATAGAGTTCTTGGTATCGTCCACTCTATCTGGAATCCATTGCCTGGAAGAATCAAAGATTATATTGCGGTTCCAAAACCAAACGGCTATCAATCAATACACACCACCATACTTACAGGTCTTGGTGGTGCTGCCGAAGTTCAAATCAGAACCAAGAAAATGCACGCGGAGGCTGCATATGGTATTGCTGCTCATTTCGCATACAAAGAACACGGTGACAAAAAGGCAAAAGATGACAAAAGCAAATTCAAATGGATCGAAGAGCTAAAGGAATTGAATTATAATCCGGACAACCCAAAGACTTTTATCGACCACCTCAAAACCGATTTTTTTAATTATCGTATTTTCGTTTTTACTCCAAAAGGAGATGTCATCGACTTACCAGAGGATTCTTGCCCGATTGATTTTGCATACTCTATACATTCTGATATTGGTGAACACACCTCTGCAGCAAAGGTAAATGGGAATATGTGTCCAATTTTTACAAAACTAAAGAATGGAGATATCGTAGAAATAATAACCAAAAAAAATTCTAAGCCATCAGAGAAGTGGCTAGAACGAGTAAAAACAACAATTGCAAAAAAACACATTAAATCATATATGGAGAAAAACACTCTTCTTTCTAGGCTAAATTCATTCGGTCGTAGCTAGGACTCTGGTTATGTTATTTTTGCTATCTCCATATACTAAATACTAAAACTTGAGATATTATACAAATCAGTTTCGTCTTTTTGGGCTTCTTCTTTTGTTCTATCGTCAATTGGCGTATCTAGGGCTGTTTCAACTGCATTGATGCTCGTATCCTCGGGTAAATTTTCTATTACAGACTTGATCTCTTGAGGGATATTTTGTGCAATATAGTTTTCCATCATTTCTGCTGGCTTTTTTTCTATACTTCCTTTTTGTATTAAGTCTAGAATAGTTCGCAGGTCTTCTGTTGAAAAAAAGTCAATTTTAATTTGTCCGCCCAACTCCTTTCTGTCTATGTGTACTCTAGTCCCGAGTTTTTCTTGAAACTCCTCCTCTAGCTCTGTAATTTCTGGATCAGGCATGAATTCTTTCTTGCGAACACGATCATACGCAATCTTTCTTGCCAACCTTTCGGCTTCGCGAACAGTTATTTTCTTATAAACAATTTCTTTGAATAATACCAATTGTTCCTCTGGGTGGTCTGCTAACATTAATATCGGCCTAGTATGTCCTTCTGTAATTTTGCCTTCTGATAATGCGTTTAGAATTTCCTCTGGTAATCCTAGTATGCGTAGAGAGTTTGAAACATATTCCCTGCTGCGTCCCATTTTTTTGGCGATTTCATTATGTGTGAACTTAAATTCACTTGCAAGGCGGAAAAAAGCACGAGCTCTATCTACTACATTTAGATCTTCTCTTTGTAAATTTTCAATAATTGCAAGCTCAAGCTTCATAATTGCTGTATCCCCAGTACGAATAATTACTGGAACCTGAGATACGCCAGCGAGCTTCGTAGCTCTAAGTCTGCGTTCTCCAGCAATGAGCTCATATTCGGTCAAAATGCCCTCTCCTCCTTCTTTCTCTACTTCAACCCTAGAAACTGTAAGTGGCTGAAGCACGCCATATTGCTTGATAGAGTCAGCCAGATCCTGCAAACGAGCCTCATCAAAATCGCGCCTTGGCTGAAAAGGGTTTGGCTTAATTTTATCTGTGTCAATCCAGAATATTGAATTGGAATAAATGTTCGACATTATTTGATTGTAACATATTCATAAAAATTATTAAATTGATTTCAAGTATAAACTTGTGTAGAATGTGTGCATTGCCCGGGTGGATGAAAACCAAACTGCTTTGGTTTTCATCCGAGCAAAGCGAGGAGGCCGACACCCGGGCAGCGGTCCTGATTTATCAGGATTCAAAACTTAATGTTTTGAAAGATGCCCGGGTGGCGGAATTGGTAGACGCGATAGACTCAAAATCTATTGTTGGCAACAACATGAGAGTTCGATTCTCTCCCCGGGCACTATTTGCACACTTGCATTATCTCATATATGAGATATACTATTCTTATGTCAAAAAATATAAAAGAAACAGAACAACAAAAAATAGGTTTTTTTATTAAAGAGTTACGTGAACGTCGTGGGTTAACGCAGGAAGAATTCGCAAAAGAGCTCGGCACTTCTCAAAGCTCTGTGCCCCGTATGGAAAAGGGTGAACAAAATTTCACCACAGAATTATTATCAAAAATAAGCAGTATTCTAGAACACAAACTCGTTTGCATAAATGATTCAATTGATTTTCAGGTTAATGGTGGAAAAAAACTAAGCGGGAGCATCAAAACAAATTTCTCAAAGAACGGATCTGTTGGATTATTGTGTGCTTCCCTTCTAAACAAAGGAATTACAACACTTCACGGAATTGCGCGCATAGAAGAAGTTAATAGAGTTATAGAGATTCTCGAAAGTATAGGGGTACAAGTAAAATGGCAAAGTCAAAACACTGTAGCACTTACTCCACCAAAACAATTCAAGCTACAAAATATTAATGTCTCTTCTGCTGTAAAAACCCGTTCGGTGGTGATGCTTATTGGTCCGTTGATTCACCACTTGACTTCATTTTCTCTTCCTCACGCTCAAGGATGCAATCTAGGAAAACGTACTATAGCGGCTCATACTTACGCACTAGAAGAGCTCGGTATTAAGATAAAAACCACTTCAGACGATTATAGAATAAGCACTACTAAACTAAAACCAGCTGAAATCGTAATGTACGAATCAGGTGATACTGCCTGCGAAAATATTCTTACTGCTGCTGCGTTAATTGATGGAGTGACGACTATATCATTTGCCAGTGCAAATTATATGGTACAGGAAATATGCTTCTTCCTCGAGGCACTTGGGGTAAAAATTGAAGGTATTGGTTCTTCGACACTTATAGTGCATGGAGTTAAGGATATAAATAAAAATATTGAATATTGGAATAGTGAAGATCCAATAGAATCAATGATGTTCATATCTGCATGTATTGTTACTGACTCAAGACTTACGATAACCAGGTGCCCAATTGATTTTCTTTCTCTTGAACTAGAAAAGTTAAAAAGAATGAATCTAAAATTTAAAATCCTTAAAAAGTACCATTCATACAACAACCGCACCAAGCTTGCAGACATAGAAATATTTCCAAGTAAACTGAGAGCTCTAGCGGATAAAATTCATTCCAATCCATACCCTGGGATAAATATTGACAACTTGCCATTCTTTGTTCCTATCGCAATCAAAGCCAGTGGTCAAACAATGATTCATGATTGGGTCTATGAGAACAGAGCTATCTATTTTACAGAACTGAATAGGTTCGGAGCAAACATTACCTTGGCTGACCCACATAGAGTATATATACAAGGAGGAACACCTCTCAAGGCTGCGCAAGTAGTATGCCCTCCAGCTCTCCGACCCTCTATGGTAATACTCATTTCTATGCTCGGAGCTCCCGGCACATCTGTCCTTCGAAATGTCTATATGATATTTAGAGGATACGAAGAAATTGCCGAACGCTTGAATTCTATTGGCGCTGATATTAAAATACTGAAGTAATGCAAAAAGTAATTGTAATTTTAGGACAAACAGCTACTGGAAAAAGTGCTTTAGCTGTAAAAATCGCCAAGAAAATAAATGGCGAAATAATTTCTGCTGATTCGAGGCAAGTTTACAAAGGTCTTGATATTGGAACAGGAAAAATATCTAAGAAAGAAATGCATGGTGTGCCTCACCACCTTATTGATGTCGCAAATCCAAAGCATAAATTTTCTGTAACTGAATATCAAAAGCTAACAAACTCTGCGATATCAGAGATTGTTAATAAACAAAAAATACCCATTATTTGTGGTGGTACTGGATTTTACATTGACGCCATAACTAAAGGCGTTGTTTTTCCTGAGGTTCCGCCAAATAATAAACTTCGGAAAATTTTATCCACAAAATCAGAAGCAGAGCTTTTTAAAGTATTAAAAAAAATGGACTCCTCTCGCGCCAAGAGTATAGATAAAAATAACAAAGTAAGACTAATTAGAGCTATAGAGATAGCCAAGGCTTTAGGAAAAGTCCCAAAGATTATTGAAGTTAAACCTAAATATAAATTTATAAAAATTGGGTTATATTTGCCGGAAGATTTATTAAAAAAGAAAGTAGAAAGAAGAGTCAAAAAAATGTTTAAAATGGGATTATTAAATGAAATTAAAAAATTAAAAAAGAATGGTGTATCAGACAAACGACTAAAAGAATTTGGCTTTGAATACAATGAGCCCACTCCAAAAAAAGTAATATTAGAAACTATAAAATATGCAAAACGTCAGATGACTTGGTTTAAAAGAGATAAGAGCATCAAATGGCTGGATGCAGACCCAAAGAATAATTTAAATAATATTATTCCTCTCATTAAATATGTTTCATGATATCTTCACTTTCAATATATAGAATTACGTGAGATTTTGCTATTCACAACAACACAGGTAACCCTACCCCCCCCTTATGAATTGGAGTTGAACAATGAGCTTACCAACCCTGGTCAAAAGATTTTCGATCAGTCGTGCTTCAGGTTACACTAACCCAGAATCTTTCTTTGATGGAAGAGTGGTTAGGGTTGACCGTGATTTCCGTAAACTAATCGAGACAGCAGGAGAAAAATATTATGTGGATCATCTTGACTGTAAAGTATTTCAGACACACACAGGCAGCAACACAGACAAGATAATCACGGAATCACTATTTCTCGACATCAGCAAAAGCCCAGACACAAGAAGAATCTGCGCTATTCTTGCTTATTTGGGTAAAGAAGACTTTTCACTTCTGGAAATTCCAGAAGGCAAGAGAGAGATACAGCTCATCCTCGGGTATGTATCAGTCTCTTCGAAATGGTCGGTTCTTTATCTTGAACACGAGAAGGAAGGTGGAGTAAGCAACGAGGTTCACCTTCATGTAAGGTCTCTGAATCGCTGGGGCAACAAGACACCAATGGTGCTAAAATTTTAGCAATTGGTATTAATAGAACCCCCGCCGATAACGTTTCGGCGGGTAGAAATATATCACCACGATTCCTCAGTTTGATGAGATCAAGCTGAGGTAAAATTATGCTTTTTTATGAAATTATTTTACAGCAAACGGATTAAAATTGGTATCTTTGTCGTAATAATCCTCCTCTTCTTTAAGTTTTAAAAATTTTACTACTTTATATGTTACTGGCGTAAACAGTATTTCTACTGCTGTTTTGAATATGTAATTTGAAATTATCAGTGTAAAGAGCAATGAACTTGGCAATATACCAGTAAAAGCTATCAAAATAAACAACATACTATCTACCAACTCTCCAACCACAGTAGAGCCAATTGTTCGTGTCCAAAGCCACTTACCTTTTGTCCACATTTTCATTTTAGCTAAAATAAAAGAATTAGAAAATTCTCCAAAAAAATACGCAATCAAACTGGCTATTACTATCCTCGGTGTTAGCCCTAGAATAGCGTCATATGCTGTTTGATTATGCCAATCTGATGCTGGTGGAAGCTTCCCCACAATAATGAAAACAACCGACATAAGCAGTGCCATAAAAAAACCGAGCCATATCACACCTCTGGACCTTTTATATCCATAAACTTCTGTCAAAATATCTCCAAATATATAAGAGAGAGGAAAAAGCAATGTTCCTCCATCAAATACAAAATATTTCAAATCTACTATTTTTGTTGAAGCTACGTTTGAAATGAGCAGTACTGAAACAAAGAAAACACTTATAATACTCAAATATTTATAATTTTTTTGCATATATTGTTATAACTGCGGGCCCATGAGGATTTGAACCTCAGTCGCTCGTTTTGGAGACGAGAATTCTACCGCTGAACTATAGGCCCAAAAAACCAAAACAACCCTTATAGGGTCGTCTTTAGTGTAGCATAAATAAGAAGAAAATCTATTTCTTGATCTCTTTATGCTTAGTCTGCTTTCGGCACCATTTGCAGAATTTTTTAAGCTCTATCTTTTTAGTGACGAGTTTCTTATTTTTGCTGGACCAGTAATTTATGTGCTTGCAAGTTCCGCAAGCAAGTTTTATAAGTCTATCTTGTGACATGTATATAGATTAGTATAAAAAGCTAAAAAACGCAAGGAAAAGAAGCCTAAACAACTATCCTACCCAATAATGGGTTAATACGTGTGACGATTTCATAATTAATAGTTCCAATTCTCTTTGCCATATCCTCTGCTGTTATTTCTTCGTTACCTTGCTTGCCCAATATTATGACGCTATCTTCTGCATTAACTTTTTTTAAATGACTTACATCAATTACACTCATATTCATCATTACTCTACCTAAAACCTTACATCTTGTCCCCCTAACAAGCATTTCGCCATTATTGGAAAATCCTCTATCAAGACCATCTGCATAACCTTGTGGAATAATGGCAATTTTTGTTTCTCTCTTTGTCTTGTAAGTTAATCCGTAACCAATAGTACTATCTTTAGGTAAAATTTTAATTTGAGCAATTTTTGTTTTCCATGTGAGAACCGGCTTAAGTTCGATATTGTCCTTATACCAAGTTTTCAAATGAGATGATGGCCACAAACCATATACCCCTATACCCAAACGAACAAGCGGGTGTATTCCTTTTTCTTTTTCATAAACCAAAAGACCAGAAGTAGCAGAGATGTGAGTTTGTAAATTTTTGAAACCAAATTCTTTTGCCAATTCCTGTGCTTTTTCATACTCTTTAATTTGCTTTTCTGCATGAGAAAAACTTGCAGTATCTTCAATGTTTGCGAAGTGAGCATACATTCCTGTAAATTTTATAGATTTGGACTTTTTTATTTCATTTAGAACTTCTGGTAATTCATTTAATAAAAAACCTTCTCTTCCTAGATATGCGTCCACTGGTATGTGTACTTCCTGAATTATATTAAAGGTTTTTGCGATAGCAGAGATTCTTAATAATTGCTTGATAGAAAAAACTGATAAAATACAACCCAATTTTATTGCTTCTGATAATTCAGATTTTTGTATGTAGCCTAGAACAAATGTTTTCTTCTTGCTTGTTTTGCGCAATAATCTGAGCTCCTCAATACTATCTACTTGAAAATAATCTACGTGTGGCTCAAGAATCTTTGCAATTTCGTTTTGGCCATGACCATACGCATTCCCCTTTATTGCAACAGAAAACTTCGTACCTGCTTTTGCAAGATTTCTGAATTGTTTAATATTGTGAACTAAATTATTTTTGGAAAGTTCAATATATGATAGCGGTAATGTTTTTTTCACAGTATCTATTTAACAGTAGTTTTTAATTTCTGCTCTCTTTGAAATCTTTCTATCGCAAGGCTTACTAATCTATCCAAAAGTTTCGGCAGTGGCATTCCACTCGCTTCCCAGAGTTTCGGATACATACTAATTGCAGTAAATCCAGGAATAGTATTAATTTCATTCACTATTACTTCACCATTTTTTTTCAAAAATACATCCACGCGTCCCATTCCTTCACAGCACAAAACCTTAAATACTTTTATTGCGATTTTTTGTATTTCGTTAGCTTTATTACTAGAAATTTTTGCAGGAATAACAACCTCATATCCTGCATCGATATATTTAGCATTATATGAATAAAATTCTTGATTTGCAATAATTTCTCCTGGAACAGAGGCAACTGGATTTTCATTACCCAAAACAGAACACTCTATCTCCTGACCGGCAATATTTTCCTCTATAACAATCTTTGTGTCATATTGAAATGCATTTTTTAAAGCGGCGTTCAACTCATTTTCATTTCTAACCTTACTAATACCAACAGATGAACCTAAATTAGCTGGCTTGACGAACACAGGAAGTCCTAAGGTTTTTTTAATTTCACTAAACGATTTCTTTTCACCGGCACTAAGAGTTATAAATTTCCCAATAGGAATACCTGCATCTCGAAAGAGCCTCTTCATCACATCCTTATCCATCCCAACTGCTGAACCAAGAACACTTGGGCCAACAAACGGAACACCAGCGAGCTTAAGCAAGCCCTGCATGCTGCCATCCTCGCCGAAAGGCCCATGCATAACAGGAAAAACCACATCAAATTTTTTCAGTTCATCAAATTTAAACTTTCCATCCTTGTTAATTTTGATAGGTGTTATTAAATATTTTGATTTATCTAGTGCATTAATAACATTTTTTGCAGATTGCAAAGAAACCTCGTGCTCAGCTGATTTACCTCCAAAAAGTACTCCTATCTTTAGTTTTTTACCAGCGGTTTTCTTTTGCATTTTTAGAGTATAAACTAATTTTAGACTAAAACAACTTCACGACATCGTGATATGTAACGATAAGCATGAGGAAAATAAGAAGACCAAAACCAACCATGTTTGCTGTATTTGTAATTTTTGGATTAATTCGTGAACCCTTTATTTTTTCTATAAATAAGAAGAAAAGTCTGCCTCCATCAAGGGCTGGAAATGGAAGTAAGTTTATGATTGCAAGGTTTATTGAAATAAGTGCAGCAAAGGAAAGAAGATAAACAAAGCCAAACTGGTATGCATCACCCACAATACTTACCATTCCTACAGGTCCTGTAACAGAAGCAAAGCTACCTTTCCCCATAATACCCTCAGAAACAAGCGCATACAGCCCTACGACAGTGTTTTTGGTCATTGATAGGTCTAACTTCATTCCTTCCCAAAGTGCCACAAAAAATGGCAATCTCGCTATCCCAATCATATCCATAGATATTCCAATAGTAGGTACTGTATTTGTGTTATTCCTCTGCGGAACAACAGGCACACTAGTTACCTGCATGTTACCACGAATATAACTTATCGATATTGGATTCCTCTCTGTTACTACAGATGCGTGACTTATAATATAATTTTTTAATTGATCAGGATTTGGAGCCTTTAGATAATCATTCGAATTAGAAGAACTCGGTATAGAAATTTCAACTATTTTATCACCAATTTTTAATCCAGCATTTTCTGCAGGAGATTTCGCCAAGACAGAAACAACAACTAGATTAATATCAGAAAGTGCATAGCCAGCTCTTTCGCTTCCTACTGAAGTTGGAAGTCCCGACATAAATCCGAAGGAAAATAAAATCCAGGCCAAAATAAAATTCGCAAGAACCCCAGCAAAAAGAACAATGGCTTGTTGCCATTTTGGTTTATAGGCTAGGCTTCTAGAAGATTCGTTTATTATAGTGTTATCATCTTTTTTATCAAGAAAACCTACTTCTACAAAATCAGCTTCCTCAATATTTTCTCCATAAATCTTAACAAAACCACCTAATGGCAGAAGATTGATTGTGTATTCTGTCTCACCTTTTTTAAAACCAAATAACTTTGGAGGAAATCCAAAACCAAATTCATCAACTCGTATTCCAAATCTCTTCGCAGCAAAAAAATGCCCCGCTTCATGAACTAAGACTAAAACCAACAGTATTACAATGAAAATAAATATGCTCAAATTCGTAATTCGTAATTAATAATTCGTAATTGTTTTCTACCCCATTACCTCCTTTTCTTTCTTCTCAAAAACCGCCTCTAGGTTATTATTTGTTTCAGTTATTATTTTCTGTAATTCTTCTTTAGCGCGGAACATTTCATCTTCGGTCATGATGCTTTCTTTTTCCTTAGCCTCCATATCGCGAAAAATAACTTCTCGCTCACGACGCACAGTGATCCTCTGCTCTTCTAGCTTCTCCTTCAACACTTTTACTAGAGTCTGCCTAGTTTCGGTAGTCAACTGCGGAAAAATAACCCTTATTCCCAAATCATCAGTTGCAACAGATAATCCTAAATTTGATACTAATATAGCTTTTTCTATTCCCTTAACCTGACTTTTGTCCCAAGGAGCAATACGTAATGTCTTTGAATCCTCTATTGAGATAGAAGCCACGTTCTTAAGTGGCAAATATGAACCATAGGATTCTACTGATACACCGTCTAGAACCATTGGAGAAGCTCTGCCGATATTAAGCTGGGTATATTCCTTACTCAAAAAATCTTCAACCTTTTTTAACGCTATTTTAAAATTTGAAAAATTGTATTGCATATTTATTTATTATAGCATGTAAAAATTATTTTGAAAAACCTGGAATCACGAAGACGATTGACTCCATCAAGCTCTTGGTAGAACTACCTGGCATACGCAAAAACTCACGTATTTTAAATATATGCTCAAAAATCATTACACTCGAATTATCGCTCGGTAGTCTGTTGTGCAATACAACCTCTAGAGAGTCTAGAAATTGTAAAGCTTTCGAACGAGATGATTCCAGTGCAAGAATTTTGTTCCCTTCATCGTCCTCAACATCTTCTTCTTTAAGTAATTTTTTTATAAAATCAATTCTGTCTTTGTGCAATAATGAAATAAATATTTCGGCCTCGTCGTTGCTATTTTTATTTCCAGCGTCTGATTTTAAGGAAATTAAATAAAATCTAGAAACAAAAGTTTTTAAAAGACCATTGAGGTCTGGCATTATAATAAAGAAATGTGTGTTTTCTATTGGCTCCTCGAACATTTTTAGCAGACTATTCTGTGCCTCAAGTAAAAAATTGTTTACGGAAATAATAAATATTTTTTTATTTGAGGTATAACTCTTTTCACTGCTAAATGATTTTAAATTGCGAGCATCTTCAATTTTAAATGAATCTAGACTAATATTTAAAAAATCAGAACTGCCTTCTGTATTTATTCCAATATCTTTAAGAAAAGAAATAACTTCCTGGGTAATTTCATCCCGACTACCCTCTATGAGATATGCGTGGTGCAAACTATTTTTATCTAAATGTTTGGACATCATAGGCTTTAGGCTTTGAGCATTAGACTTTAGCTAGTTTACTAGAGCCTAGCGCCTAGTTGCCTACTTCTTACTTAAAACTGTTTTCTTGTAAACATCCAAATGATCAAGCGCTATTCCGGTGCCTTTTACTACGCAGAACAATGGATCCTCCGCCATTGATGCTTTTACCCCTGTTTTTCTATAAACCAAATCAGTGAGATTGCGAAGCTGAGATGAACCACCAGTCATGATTATACCGTGATCAATAATATCAGATGCTAGCTCGGGGGGAGTTTCTTGTAGTACATCCTTAATCGCTTTAATTATTTGTTTCAATTCTACATCAATTGCACGAACAATTTCATTAGTTCCTACTTGTGCACTTCTAGGTAGTCCTTGAATAAAATCTCTACCTTTAATTGTTACTCGTAGTTCTTCCTCTAGAAGTACAGCAGCCCCAATTTTAATTTTTACCTCTTCTGCTGTTCTATCTCCTATGGCAAGATTAAAAGTTTTTTTAATATAGTCAGCTATCGCTGCATCAATTTTATTTCCTGCACATTTTACTGAAGTAGAGGCGACTATTCCACCAAGTGAAATAACAGCAACATCTGTAGTTCCACCACCGATATCGACAACCATGTAACCCTTGGATTCATAAATTGGAATGCCAGCTCCAATTGCTGCCAAGATGGGTTCTTTTACAACATAAGCATTTTTTGCGCCTGCACGTATTGCAGCCTCTATCACTGCTCGTCTCTCTGTGCTTGTAACTCCAGCCGGAACAGAAACCATAACATCTGGCTTAAACAAGTTGAACCTACCCATAGCCTTGCCAATAAAATATCTAAGCATTGCTTCTGTCACGCGATAGTCTGCTATCACACCATCTTTCATTGGACAGTAAGTGATTATATTGCCGGGAGTTTTGCCTATCATATCTTTCGCTTCAAATCCAATCGCCAGAATTCTATTATCTTGTTCGGAAACAGCTACCACAGAAGGCTCATTTAGAACAATTCCTTTTCCAGGTAGAAAAACCAAGGTGTTTGCTGTCCCCAAGTCGATTCCGATTTTTTTAGAAAAAATTCCCATACAGAGTAATATACATCCGCGCCTTGATTAAATCAAGAATAATATAAATACAAAATAAAAGAAGATTTGTGCTAGAATAAATGACATGAAAATTGTGACAATAATCCCTCTTAAGAAAGGTGCTTGGCAAGAAGACCTTACCTATTTTACTGCGAAAGATATACAAAATGGCAGTATCGTGACAGCACCACTCCGTAACAAGAAAGTTTTAGGACTAGTCATTTCTTCTATAGATGTTAGTAATACAAAATCTAGCATAAAGGATATGCCATTTAATATTAAAAAAATAAGCGAAGTAAAAGAAAGCTCTGTATTTCTAAAAGAATATTTTGACGCAGCTATTGAGACTAGCAAATATTTTGCTGGAAGTAAAAACAATGGAATAACCTCGCTGATCCCAGCACCACTACGAGAAAACTATGATGCTATTGCTAAGATTTTTAGAAAAAACGACCCAAGACTTCAAGAGGATAAAATAAATATTTCTAAAAATATTAAATCAGAGAAACTACTTTTTCAAGCACCATTCGTGGATCGTGTCTCTGCATATAAGACCCTAATACGTGGCTCATTTGCCCAAAAGAAATCCGTATTTATTGTTTTACCTACAGAGCATGATATAAAGATTTTTGAGGAAGCTCTCTCCAAAGGTATCGAGCAATTTACTATTTCAATCCATGGCACACATACCTCAAAAAAAATCATCCATAAGTTTGAGCAAATAGTCTCTACTCCACACCCAGTATTGATAATAGGAACTGCGCCGTTTTTATGTATTCCTCGACATGATCTAGGAACAATCATCCTAGAACATGAATATTCAACTGTATATAAAATGATACAGAGGCCACATTTTGATCTTCGGTTCTTCGCTGAACTTTTTGCTTCTAAAATAAACGCAAAATTTATACTCGGTGATACTTTTCTACGATATGAAAGTATCGCAAGACAAGACATAGATGGACTAATCCCTATGCACACCATGCAATACAGAATAAGTTTCGATGGTGATATTAATATTCAAAAGAAAAATAAGGAATTTAAGATTTTAGAGGATGAATGCATATTTGAAATACAAAAAGCGATAGAAATGAAAAATAATACTTTTATTTTTACTTTAAGAAAAGGCCTCGCAACTATGACTATCTGCCGAGATTGCAACAAGACTGTGAGCTGTGATAGATGTGGAGCACCACTGGTTCTATACTCATCTCACCAAGAGAAAAAGAAAGTTTTTGTTTGCAATAAGTGCGAAAGAGAAATCGATGGGGATACTACATGTGAGCACTGTGGGAGTTGGAATTTGATACCTCTTGGGGTAGGAACTGATACAGTTTTTGAATATTTAAATAAGATTTTTCCAAATACAAAGATTTTTAAATTTGACAAAGATTCTGTTAAGACCGCGAGTGCGGCCTTCAAAATAATTCAGGAGTACTATGATAATCCTGGTTCAATCCTTGTTGGAACTGAAATGAGTTTTTTCTATCTAAATAACAAAATACCACTCTCAATCATTGCTTCATTTGATTCACTTTGGAGCATTCCAAGCTTTAAAATGAGTGAAAAAATAA
>Ga0194060_10000853_pt1 | contig 22218 bp, 23 predicted proteins | sample SepL225m_MetaG_FD_163427 | JGI IMG/M metagenome (GOLD analysis project Ga0194060, IMG submission 163427) | Anoxic zone freshwater microbial communities from boreal shield lake in IISD Experimental Lakes Area, Ontario, Canada - Sep2016-L222-5m | ecosystem: Environmental > Aquatic > Freshwater >... | reverse complement strand
AATGGCGCAGGTGTATCGGCAGCATCAGTGCTCGGTGCTGGGGGTAGAAGAAGTGCCGCGCGAGCACACGCGCCAATACGGCATTGTCAAGACCGACGGCGGTGAACCGGGCACTGTCAGCGCTATCGTCGAGAAGCCGCGGCCGGAGGACGCACCGTCGACGCTGGCTGTGGTCGGCCGCTACATACTGAGTCCGAAGATTTTTCTTCATTTGGCGCAAGTGCGGGCGGGTGCCGGTGGCGAGATCCAGCTTACCGATGGTATTGCCGCCATGATGCAGGAAGAAAAGGTGCTGGCTTATCGATTCGACGGCGTGCGCTACGATTGCGGCTCCAAGCTCGGCTATCTGCAGGCGATGGTCGCGTACGGAAAAAAACATCCTGAGACTGGCGCAGCGTTTGAAGCCTATTTGAAGACGCTGCAGACTTGATACCGTAGGCCCAGAATGGACAGAATAGCGCGTGCTTGGCAAGTTCTTGATTCCGCAGACTTGATCCACAGTGCAGCGGCCGTGGATGCAGCGATCGCGCGCGTTGCCGCGGAAATCGCCGCCGAGCTCAAGGACCGGTATCCGCTGGTGCTGTCGGTGATGGGCGGGGCAGTGGTGTTTACCGGTCGACTTCTTCCGCTGCTCAGTTTTCCGCTGGATTTCGACTATATCCACGCTTCGCGCTACGGTGCCGCGACGAGCGGCGGGGCGGTTGACTGGAAAGTCGAACCCACGGGCAATGTGGCCGGCAGGGTGGTGCTGGTGCTGGACGACATACTCGATATTGGCGATACCATGCTGGCAATTCGCGAGCGCGTCCTCGGGCTTGGCGCGCGCGCGTTCTATAGCGCGGTGCTTTCGGACAAATGCAAAGGCAGGGCCAAACCCATCAGCGCCGATTTTGTCGGCCTTGCCCTTCCAGACCGCTACGTGTTCGGCTGCGGCATGGACGCACACGGGATCTGGCGCAACCTGCCGGCGATCTACGCGCTGAAGGAGGAGGTCAAGGAAAGAGAAGCGGGGTGAAGCGGCACCGAAAAAAACGACCTTCCGTCCGGTGCGCTTGCGGCCGTGATAGTATCGTCGCCGCGAAAACGCCGAAATCCGGCCACGCGCCTCCCTTCCCACAGCATACTTTCCCACATTGACATGTTAGCCATCATCGGCGGCAGCGGCCTTACACAGTTGTCCAACCTCGATGTAACCCACCGTCTTGCGGTGCGCACGCCTTATGGCGAGCCATCGGGTGCGCTGACTTTTGGCCGCATTGCGGGGGAGGAGGTTGTGTTCCTCGCGCGGCACGGTTACGGTCACACTATTCCGCCGCATGAAGTGAACTACCGCGCCAATATCTGGGCACTGAAAGAACAGAAAGTCGAGGGGGTGATTTCAGTGGCTTCGGTGGGGGGGATACGCTCCGACATGCAGCCCGGTGTCATTGCTGTGCCGCATCAGATCATTGACTATACATGGGGACGGAAAAATACCTTTTTCGAAGGCGGAGAGCAGCCGGTTACCCATATTGATTTTACCGAGCCTTATTCGGAGCAACTGCGCCGCCGCATCGTCGATGCCGCCCGTGCGTGCGGTGAACCGGTGATAGAGAACGCGATCTACGCTGCAAGCCAGGGCCCGCGTCTGGAGACTGCAGCCGAGATTGACCGCCTGGAGCGCGATGGCGCCGACTTGGTCGGCATGACCGGAATGCCCGAGGCAGCGCTGGCGCGGGAACAGGAACTGGAATACGCTACGATCGCGGTGATCGTAAATTCCGCGGCCGGACGTGGCGGCAGTCTTCACGGTATTCAACTGGAGCGAATCGGGCAGGTGCTGCAGGAGTCGCTGGCGCGGGCGCGCCGCATCATCGAAGAACTGGTGGCGCAGAAGTGATCCGGGAGGTGCTTAAGATGGGCGACCCGCGCCTGTTGCAACAGGCGCAGCCGCTGGTGCGTTTCGACACCCCCGAACTGCATGCCCTGTTGGCCGACATGCGCGACACCATGGCACACTTGAGCGGGGCGGGCCTGTCCGCGCCGCAGATCGGTATCGGACTGCAGGTGGTGATCTTCGGCGTTGAGCAAAACCCGCGGTACCCGAAGGCAGAAGCTATTCCGGACACGGTACTCATCAATCCCGTACTGACGCCGCTATCGGACGAGTTGGAGGATGACTGGGAGGGGTGTCTGTCGGTACCTGGCCTGCGCGGCATGGTGCCGCGGCACGCCAGATTGAGGTACCAGGGCTGCGACGAGCGCGGCAATCCGATCGATCGCAGCGTCAGCGGTTTTCACGCGCGCGTGGTGCAGCATGAATGCGATCACCTGCTGGGCGTTTTGTATCCGATGCGGATCCGTGACTTCAGTAAATTCGGCTTTATCGAGGCGCTGTTTCCGGGCGAGGATACCCTGGACGAATAGCGGTTGCAGTGGCTGGTGGTGAGATTTTAGCGGTTCAGGCCTTTTGCGCACAGCAGGCGGCAGCTAATCCGCGCGCAGAGCTTCGAGGAGTTCGCTCTCCAGTTGCAACACGGTATTGGGTTTCGAGAGCGCCGCGCCAGAGACCAGAAATACGTCTTCCGCCCGCTCCCCCAGCGTCACGATCTTGGCAGTGATTAAATTGATTTCGTATTTCCCCAGGACCCGCGCGATCGCATAGAGCAGGCCCGGCCGGTCCCCGGCAATAATGGACAGCGCATGGCTTGCGCCTTTCTCGTCCGGTCTGATATTGACTTCTGGAGTGATTGGAAAATGCCGCAGCTGGCGCGATACTCTGCCGCGGGTAGGCGCATGCAGCGGCGTCTGGCTGCGCAGCCTTTCGACAAGCTCAGTTTCGATCAGATTGATCATGTCACGGTAATGCGGATTGTTGCCTGTCCCAAGCAGTACGAAAGTATCGAGGGCATAGCCATGACGCGTGGTGTGTATGCGGGCATCGGCGATGCTGTAATTGATCTGTTCGAAATAGCCGCAGATTCGCGCAAACAAGTCACGCTGATCGCGGGTGTAGATCATCACCTGCAGGCCTTCGCCTATCGGTGAAAGCCGCGCTTTCACCACTGGCTTGTCGGTATCGACGCGGTAATGCAGGGTGCGTGTCTGCCAGGCGATATCCTGTGCGTCATGGCGCAGGAAATAGGCCACATCCAGCTGACTCCACAGCTTGTCCTTGACCTCATCCGATAGCGCGTACAGGCGCAGCAGGCGCAGCGCCTCATCCTGTTTCGCCTGGATGTCCTGCTCAAAGCCGATGCTGTCGCCGCGCAGCAATCTGCGTGCTAGCAAAAACAGGTCTTCCAGCAGCTTGCCTTTCCATGCATTCCACACTTTCGGGCTGGTGCCGCGCACGTCAGCCACCGTGAGCAGGTAGAGCGCGGTCAATCGGCGCTCGGTCTTCGCCGTGCTGGCGAATGCCTTGATCGCGTCCGGATCGGAAAGGTCCTGCTTCTGCGCAACCGACGACATGGTCAGATGATGCTCTACCAGGAAAACCACCAAATCCGTGTCGTCGCGCGTCAGGCCGTGTGCGCGGCAGAAGCTGCGCGCGTCCATCATGCCCAGCCGGGAGTGATCGCCTCCCCGGCCTTTGGCGATATCGTGGAACAGCGCCGCTACGTACAGCAGCCAATGGCGTTCGAAGCCCGCCATCAGGCGGCTGCATTGCGGATACTCGTGTGCGAACTCGAGCATGGTGAAGCGGCGCAGATTGCGAATAACGGTGAGAATGTGCTGATCCACGGTATAGGCGTGGAACAGGTCATATTGCATCTGGCCAACGATCTTGCCGAACGCCGGGAGGTAGCGTCCGAGGATGGAATACTGGTTCATGCGCCGCAGCTCATGCACCAGGCCGCGCGGCTGTTGCAGGATCTTCAGGAACATTGCGCGGTTGGCCGGGTCGCGCCGGAAGCGGGCGTTGATCCTGGCCCGGGCGCGCCAGAGCGCGCGCAGCGTGGCTGCGCCCATGCCCTTCAGTTCGGCGTGCTGTTGTAGCAGCAGGAACCCTTCCAGGATGGCGTTCGGCTGCCGCTCGAACAGTTCTGGATTGCGCGCTTCGAGCAACTCGTAGGCGATCTGGAAGCGTTCGTTGAGGATTTCAGGCTGGCTTTCTTCGCGAGATGAAAGCTGCACGGCGATATTCTGCAGCAGAAGCGTATTGAGTTGCGTGATGGCTTTTGCTGTGCGGTAATATCGCTGCATCAGCTGCTCGCTGGCGCGCTTGCTCGGTGTGTCGCTATACCCGAACTGCGCGGCGAGGCCTGTCTGGTAGTCGAACAGCAGACGGTCTTCGCGGCGGCCCGCGGCGTAGTGCAGTCGGATGCGCAATTCGCTCAGGAATTTCTGGTAGCGGGCAAGCTGGCGGGCTTCGATCGCGGTGATCAGACCGCGAATTGCAAGGTCCATCCAGTTTTCCCCAAGGCCGGCAGAACGGCTGATCCACAGGATCGCCTGCAAATCGCGCAGACCCCCGGGCGCCTCTTTCAAGTTTGGTTCGAGGCTGTAAGGGCTATCCTGGTACTTGCCGTGGCGCTGTTCCTGTTCCAGTCGTTTGGATTGGGAAAACAGTTGCGGGTTCAGCTGTTTGCGCATGGCTCCGGTAAATGTGGCAAACAGGCTGCGGCTACCTGCGAGCCATCTGGCTTCGAGCAGGCTGGTCTGCACCGTGATGTCTTTGGTTGACTCCGATAGGCATTCGGCAATCGTGCGCACCCCATGGCCGGGCTCCAGGCCGGCGTCCCAAAGGCCGCCTATCAAGGTCTCAAGCTTGGTTCTCAGCTCTGCATCCGGTTCGCCCGGGAGCAGTACCAGAAGGTCGACATCAGAATGGGGAAAAAGCTCACCGCGGCCGTAGCCGCCTACGGCCACGAGCGCGAGCGAGCCGGGCAGACCGGCTTCGTTCCACAGGCTTTTGAGCGTACGGTCTATAAGCAGGCGGTGCTGGCGCAGCACGTTCTGCGCCTTCCCGTCCTTGGCAAAGTGCTCGCGCAGACCGCGCCGGCCAGTCTGCAGTTGTTCCCGCAGACTGGCTGAAGATGAGGTTTTGGCAGGCGTCGGAGGCGTGCCCGGAATCAAGGCTTTTTGACTGCCGGTCCGGGTTGCGCGGGCATGCCCGCGGATAAAGTCAGCACCTCGTGACCAGAATCAGTCACCAGCACCGTATGCTCCCATTGTGCCGACAGGCTGTGATCTTTTGTAACTATGGTCCAACCATCCGAGAGCTCACGGATACCCGCCTTGCCCGCATTGATCATGGGTTCGATGGTAAAAATCATGCCGGGTTGCAACGGAACGCCGGAACCGGTGCGGCCGTAATGCAGCACCTGCGGCTCTTCGTGGAACTTGCTGCCAATGCCGTGGCCGCAGAATTCACGCACCACGCTGTATCCGTGCTCTTCGGCGTGTTTCTGGATTGCTGCGCCGATGTCCCCCAGACGGGCGCCAGGTTTGACCGTCTGGATGCCGAGCCACATGCATTCGTAGGTGATTTCGCACAGACGGCGTGCCTGGATCGCGGGCTCACCGGCATAGAACATGCGGCTTGTGTCGCCGTGGTAGCCGTCCTTGATTACCGTGACGTCGATGTTGACGATGTCGCCATGCTTCAACTGTTTCTCGCCGGGAATGCCATGGCATACTTGGTGATTGATGGAGGTGCAGATCGACTTGGGGTAGGGCTGGTACCCAGGCGGCGCATAATTAAGTGGTGCCGGCACCGTTTTTTGTACCTTGACCATGTATTCATGGCATAGACGGTCAATTTCGCCGGTGGTTATTCCTGGCCTGACGCGCGGCGCAATGAAATCTAGGACTTCGGCGGCCAGGCGACCGGCAACTCGCATCTTTTCGATTTCGTCCGGCGTTTTGATCTGAATGGTCATCTTCAGGTTACGGCTAAAGGGTGGGAAGGATAAAGGATAGCTTTGGCTATGGGAAGCGCCGCCTGATGCTTGAATTCCAGGGATGTCGCAATCCGCTGTTTAGTCTTACTTTTATTGAAAAGAGCAAGTACCCCGTGTTACAATCCAAAGCTAGTCAAAATTCTTGGCTAAATTTAATCCGCCCCTCTTTAGGGTGCCCCTTGCGGGGTTATAACGAGCCGGGCGGTTATGTCCAACCCTAAATGGAGAAGTTCGAATGTCGACGACCATGCGTCAAATGCTGGAAGCTGGGGTGCATTTTGGCCACCAGACCCGCTTCTGGAATCCCAAGATGGCTCCTTTCATATTCGGCCATCGCAATAAAATCCACATCGTCAACCTGGAAAAGACCTTGGTCATGTACCAGGAGGCGATGAAATTCGTGAAGAAACTGTCCTCGAACAAGGGCACGATTCTGTTTGTTGGCACCAAGCGTCAAGCGCGCGAAATTGTCAAGGAGGAGGCTTTGCGCTGCGGGGCACCCTATGTCGACCATCGCTGGCTGGGCGGCATGCTGACCAATTTCAAGACCGTGAAGCAGTCGATCAAGCGCTTGAAGGAGATGGAAATCATGCTTCAAGACGGGAGCCTCGAAAAGCTTCCGAAAAAGGAAGCCTTGGGTATCCAGCGCGAGTTGGTGAAATTCGAGCGCAGCTTGGGTGGTATCAAGGATTTGACCGGCGTGCCGGACGCATTGTTTATCATTGATGTCGGTTATCAGAAAGGCGCTGTGGTTGAGGCCAATAAACTTGGCATTCCCATAGTTGGTGTGGTCGACACCAATCACTCGCCAGAGGGCATCACCCATGTGATTCCGGGCAACGACGATTCCAGCCGCGCCATCCGTTTGTACGCCCGCGGTGTGGCTGACGCCATTCTCGAGGGTCGCAACACCTCGATTCAGGAAATTGTGGCCGGAGGCGGCGACGAATTCGTGGAAGTCGATACGCACGAAGAATCCGCCGGCTAAGTTGCCGGCGTTGCTGCGCAAGAGGGGGCGCAAGCCCCTTTTTTTGGACGTCAGAGGGTTGTTTGCTTGGCTTTGTTGCTGACGTCAAGAACCTGAGGAGCGAATAAATGGCAGAAGTTACCGCAGCCCTGGTGAAGGAACTGCGTGAGATCACCGGACTGGGAATGATGGAGTGCAAAAAAGCGCTGGTTGAATCCAATGGCGTTCTGAAAGCTGCGGAAGATCTGCTGCGGGTGAAAAGTGGCGCCAAGGCAAACAAAGCCTCAGGGCGCATTGCGGCTGAGGGCGTGATCGGCACTTGTATTTCCGGGGACGGCAAGCTGGCAGCAATGGTGGAAATCAATTGCGAAACGGATTTTGTCGCCAAGAACGCAGATTTCCTGGATTTTGCTTCTACATTGGCGCAACTCGTGGCGAAGCACAATCCGTCCGATTTGGCGGCACTCTCGGCGATAAGCGTCGAAGGCGGCTTGGTCGAGGCCAAGCGTCAGGCCCTGGTGCAGAAAATCGGTGAGAATCTGAGCATTCGCCGTTTTCATCGCATACAAACCGGAGCAAAATTGGTTCAATATTTGCACGGCGTCAAGATCGGAGTGCTGGTCGAGTTCGAGGGCGAAGGCGACGTAGGCAAAGATCTTGCAATGCACATCGCCTTCGCCAAACCGCAATTCATGTCCCGCAGCGAAGTGGCGCCCGAGACGATCACAAGGGAGCGGGATGTGCTTGTGGCACGAGCGCAGGAATCGGGCAAGCCGGCCAATATTGCGGAAAAAATGGTGGAAGGCGGTTTGAACAAATTTCTGGGTGATATCACCTTGCTCGGCCAGGCTTTCATCAAGGACGACAAACTGACTGTGGAAAAGATGCTTGCAGCAAGGCATGCGAAGCTGCTCAGCTACAAGTTTTTTGTCGTGGGCGATGGAATCGAAAAGAAATCCAGCGATTTTGCCGCAGAAGTTGCGGCCCAGGCAAAAGCGGCTGTAGGTTGATCGACGTGCCATCGGTGCCTGCGTATAAACGCATCCTGCTCAAGCTGTCGGGCGAGGCCCTGATGGGCGAGGATGCCTATGGCATCAATCGAATGACCATAGATCGAATCGTCGCAGAAATCGCCGTGGTGGCGTCCATGGGCTTGGAGATCGCCGTAGTGATCGGCGGTGGCAATATTTTTCGCGGTGTAGCACCGGCTGCCGCGGGCATGGACAGGGCCACGGCGGACTATATGGGCATGCTCGCTACGGTCATGAATGCGCTGGCTCTACAGGACGCAATGCGCCGTGGAGGGTTGAATGGCCGGGTGCAATCGGCGCTGAATATAGAACAGGTGGTGGAACCGTATATTCGCGGCAAGGCGATGCGCTACCTAGAGGAGGGAAAAATCGTCATTTTCGCCGCCGGTACGGGAAATCCGTTTTTTACAACCGATACTGCAGCTGCGCTGCGCGGCACTGAGATGGGCTGTGATATCGTACTGAAGGCGACCAAAGTTGACGGGGTATACAGCGCAGATCCCAAGACAAATCCGCAGGCGCGGCGCTACGCCAGGGTCAGCTTCGACGATGCGATAAATCAGAATCTTAAGGTGATGGACGCAACAGCGCTTACCCTATGCCGGGATCAGAAGCTGCCAATCAACGTTTTCAGCATATTTAAAGCGGGTGCGCTGAAGCGGGTAGTGATGGGCGAAGACGAGGGAACGCTGGTACATAGCTGAATGAGGGAGTGACGATGATTGCTGACGTCAAGAAGACCGCAGAGCAGAAGATGCACAAGTCGCTAGAAGCGCTGAAGACAGATCTTGGCAAGGTACGGACCGGACGGGCGCATACCGGACTCCTGGATCATATTACGGTTGATTACTACGGCACCCAAATGCCGCTCAATCAGGTCGCGAACCTGACCCTGCTCGATGCGCGCACTATCGGCATTTCGCCATGGGAAAAGAAAATGGGTGCAGTGATAGAGAAAGCGATCCGCGAGTCCGATCTTGGACTTAATCCTTCAGCCATGGGCGAAGTCATCCGAGTACCGATGCCGGCATTGACCGAGGAGCGCCGCCGCGAACTGATCAAGGTGGTAAAGAGCGAAGGTGAAAATGCCAAGGTGGCGGTGCGAAATCTCCGGCGCGATGCCAACCACCACCTCAAGGATCTTTTGAAGCAAAAGGCCGTCTCCGAGGACGATGAGCGCCGCGCTCAGGATGAAATCCAGAAGCTTACCGACAAATTCATTGCGGAGATCGACAAGCTCCTCTCTGCTAAAGAAACTGATCTGATGGCAGTTTAAGTCGGTTACCGTCCCAGACGGGAATCCTCATGCCTTCATTTTCCAGCTCAACACGCGACATTCCGCAGGTGAAGGCGGTGCCCCGCCATATCGCAATCATCATGGACGGCAACGGGCGCTGGGCTAAACAGCGCCTGCTGCCGCGGTCGGCAGGTCATAAACGCGGCGTGGAAGTCGTGCGCGAAGCAGTCAAAGCCTGCTCGGCGCGCGGCGTCGAATTTCTTACGTTATTTGCATTCAGTTCGGAAAACTGGCGCCGGCCAGCCGAAGAAGTGTCGTTGCTGAAGCAGTTGTTCATATTTGCGCTGGAGCGGGAAGCGGAAAAGCTGCACCGCAACGGCATACGCCTGCGCGTCGTGGGGGACATCGCACCGTTTGGCAAGAAGATTGCAGAACTGGTCATTCGCGCCGAGAAGATGACACAAAAAAACCCGGGCATGACGCTCACTATCGCAGCTAATTATGGAGGACGCTGGGATCTGCTACAGGCTATCCAGCACTTGGTTGAATCACATCCACAGCAACGTGGCGCGTTCACTGAGGAGCAATTGGCCAATTCTCTGGCCATGGCCTACGCGCCGGAACCCGACCTTTTCATCCGCACTGGGGGCGAACAGCGCATCAGTAACTTTCTTCTGTGGCAGCTTGCATACAGCGAGTTCTATTTCACCGATACACTCTGGCCCGACTTTGACGCTGCGGCGTTGGACCAGGCGATATCATCGTATCAGCGGCGCGAACGCCGGTTTGGCCGTACCAGCGAGCAAGTCGAGGTTGCAAAAGCATTTCCGCAAAAAACGGAGCTCGCCTGATTGTGCCACACTGCCGGATGCGCTGACCCATGCTGAAGACACGGGTTGTCACAGCGCTGGTGCTGCTGGTCGCGTTTCTCGCAGCACTATTCTGGTTGCCACCGACAATTTGGGCTGTGTTCGCTGGTATGCTGGTCGTGCCTGCAGCGTGGGAATGGGCCCGGCTCATCAAGTTTAAGCCAGGTACCTCCGGCCTGTATGTTCTGGTTGTTATGGCAATCTGCGCGGCGCTTTTCGGTTTTGCGCCGACCGGCCGTCAGCAAATTGTCGTCTACCTTGGCGCAAGTCTGTTCTGGGTAGTCGTAGTGCCACTCTGGCTTTGGCGTTCATGGCTGCCCCGCGCACCCTGGCTGGGGGCGCTGACCGGTTTGCTGGTACTGGTGCCGACCTGGCTGGCATTGGTCGAATTGCACCATCGCAGCCCCCTGCTGTTATTGCTGCTGATGTCAATTGCGTGGATTTCAGATAGCGCAGCCTACTTTGCAGGGCGCCGCTTCGGGCGGCACAAACTGGCGCTGTCAATCAGCCCGGGCAAGACATGGGAGGGCGTATTCGGTGCGATTCTCGCGGTCGGCCTATATGCCGCACTTTGGGGAGGTGCTTGGCCAGCCTATTTTCCGCATGTATTTGAATCCATGCGCTTCGGGGCATTGGGCATGCTGCTGCTCCTGTGGTTTCTTGCGGTAATCGGTATATACGGCGACCTGTTCGAGTCGGCGCTGAAGCGGCAGGCGGGAGTCAAAGATAGTGGCGCGCTGCTACCTGGGCACGGTGGTGTGCTTGATCGCATCGATGCACTCACTTCCGTGCTGCCGGTTGCGGCTCTGGTCTACCTAATATGAGCAAGCTGCAGAATCTGGTCGTATTGGGAGCGACCGGATCGATAGGGCTCAACACCCTCGATGTGGCAGCGCGCCATCCGCTTCGGTTCCGCATATTTGCCTTGAGCGCAAACGAACGCATCGATGCGCTGGCTGATTTGTGCGTGCGGCACAGGCCCCGTTATGCCGTGGTAGCGCTTGCCGCGCAAGCCGACGCGATGCGTGCTCGCCTGGGCTCAGGGACTACGGAAATTCTGGTCGGGACCCAGGGACTGGAACACATTTCAGCTCTTCCAGAAGTCGATTGCGTCATGGCGGCTATTGTTGGCGCGGCCGGCCTCGCTCCCACCCTGGCTGCAGCGCGCGCTGGCAAGAAAGTACTGTTGGCCAATAAGGAAGCTCTGGTCATGGCCGGCCCTATTTTCATGGAGGCAGTGCGCGCGCATGGGGCGACCCTGCTGCCCATAGACAGTGAGCACAACGCCATATTTCAGTGCCTGTCCGGATCACAAGGCGGAGACCTAGGCAGCCGCGGGGTACGGCGCGTGCTGTTGACCGCTTCCGGCGGACCGTTTCGCGAGACTGCGCTGGCGCGATTGGCGGGGGTTACGCCTGATGAGGCATGTGCGCATCCAAACTGGGTGATGGGGCGCAAGATATCAGTGGATTCGGCCACCATGATGAACAAGGCACTTGAAATCATCGAGGCGCACTGGTTGTTTGGCGCAACGTCCGAGCAAATCCAAGTGGTGATCCATCCTCAGAGTGTGGTGCATTCCATGGTCGAATATGCCGACGGTTCGGTCATCGCCCAGCTTGGGAATCCCGATATGCGCACACCGATTGCACATGCGCTGTCTTACCCGGAGCGGATCGAATCCGGCGCAGGTTCGCTCGATTTGGCCTGCATTGGCAGGCTGGATTTCGAGGCCCCGGATTTTGCACGCTTTCCTGCGCTGAGGCTGGGGTATCGAGCACTTGCTGAAGCCGGGACCAGTCCGACGACACTGAACGCCGCGAATGAGGTTGCGGTGAGCGCCTTTCTCGAACGAAAGCTTCCGTTTCTTGCCATTACCGCCGTGATCGAGGCTGTGATGGACGAATTGCCCTCCCGCCCGCTGGCGACTCTGGCAGACGTAATGGACGCCGATACAGCCGCCCGCCATCACGCAGTGCTTCAAGTCGGATCGATTAAGGCCACGGCATGAGCTTGCTGAATACTATTGCCGCCTTTGTGGTCGCGCTGGGCGCATTGGTCATCGTGCACGAATTCGGTCACTACTTAGTTGCGCGGATTTGCGGCGTCAAGGTACTGCGTTTTTCGATTGGTTTTGGTTGGCCGTTATGGAAGAAACGATTCGGCCTCGACGCGACCGAATGGATCGTGGCTGCGGTGCCGCTCGGGGGGTACGTCAAGATGCTGGACGAGCGTGAGGGCGATGTCGCACCGCAGGAACTCGGCCGAGCGTTCAATAGGCAGAGCGTATGGCGGCGTTCGGCGGTCGTCATCGCCGGCCCGCTTGCCAATTTCCTGTTTGCGATCATGCTCTACTGGTTGCTGTTCATGCACGGGGTTCAGGAAGCGCGGCCGGTGGTGGCCACGCCCCAGCCGGACACGCCGGCCGCAAGCGCTGGTTTCCAATCCGGCGAGACCATACGCGCGATCAACGGCGAGCCTGTGAGGTCCTGGCAGGAGGTGCGCTGGCGCATGCTGCAGCTCGCGCTGGAGCGGCGGCAGGTGAAGGTGGAGGTACTCAATCAGAACAGCCAACTCAACTGGCGCACACTCGATTTGTCGCCATTCGACGCGGAGCAGCTTGAAGGCGACACGCTGGCGCTGATCGGATTCAGGCTCTACCGACCGGAGGTCAGCCCCGTAATCGGCCAAATCGTCCCTGGGGGCGTGGCGGAAATTGCGGGATTGCTGGCGGGCGATCGCATTTTGGAGGTGAATTCAAAATCCATCCATGCCTGGAACGAATTGGTGGAACAGGTGCGGCGGCATCCCGCCCGCGAATTGCGGCTGACTTACCAGCGGGGCAGTGAACGCCGAGAGCTTGCGCTTGTTCCCGAAGCGGTGCAGCAGAACGGTTCCACAGTAGGGCGCATAGGCGCAGCGGCCAGACTGGACCAGCAGGCACTGGATAAACTCGTTACCCTGGTCCGCTATGATGCGGCAAGCGCGCTGGCCAAGGCCGTGGAAAAGACTTGGGAAACATCGGTGTTCAGTTTGCGCATGCTTGGACGTATGCTGATCGGACAAGTCTCATGGAAGAATCTAAGCGGTCCAGTGACTATCGCCGACTATGCCGGCCAGTCTGCACAACTCGGAATTATCTCGTATCTCAACTTCATGGCGCTTATAAGCATCAGCCTCGGGGTGCTCAATCTGTTGCCGATTCCGTTATTGGATGGCGGACATTTGATGTATTATACGGTCGAAATTTTCAAAGGCAGTCCGGTATCGGATCGGATGATGGAAATCGGCCAGAAACTCGGGCTGGCGCTGTTGTTGGTTCTGATGGCTTTTGCATTCTATAACGATATTAATCGCTTGATCTCCGGCTAACCAAATATGATCAGATACCTTGCCCTCGGACTCCTTTGCATGTGGGCCGGCGCAACACTTGCATTCGACCCTTTCGTGGTGCGAGATATTCGCGTTGAAGGCATCCAGCGCATCGAGGCCGGTACGGTATTCAGCTACCTGCCGGTGAAGGTTGGCGAAACCGTCACCGACGAAAAAGCGGCTGCTGCAATTAAAGCCTTGTTTGCAACTGGGTTTTTCAAAGACGTGCGCCTGGAGGTTCAGCGTGATGTGTTGATTGTGGTGGTCGAAGAGCGCCAGGCCATATCGCAGATCGACTTTATCGGCAACAAGGAGTTCGATAAGGACGCTTTGCGCAAAGGGTTGCGTGAAGTCGGTTTGGCTGAAGGACGATCGCTGGATAAAGCGCTGCTGGATCAGTCGGAGCAGGAGATCAAGCGCCAATATCTGGCGCGTGGACGATATGGCGCGAGCGTGGTCACGACGGTTACACCGCTCGAACACAATCGCGTGGGAGTGAGTTTCTCCATCAACGAGGGCGAAGTTACCAAGATCCACCAGATTAATATTATTGGCAACAAGGTATTCAAGGAAAAGGATTTGCTTCAATTATTCGTGCTGCAAACGCCGGGTTGGCTGACTTGGTACACGAAGAACGACCAGTATTCAAAGCAGAAATTGTCGGGCGATCTGGAGTCCTTGCGCTCGTATTACCTGAATAACGGCTATCTTGAATTCGACATCAATTCGACCCAGGTATCGATTACCCCTGACAAGAAAGACATTTACATCGCAATCAGCCTCACCGAAGGCGAGAAATATACCGTGTCGGAGGTCAAGATCGGCGGCGAGATGCTGCTGCCGCAGGCCGAGTTGCAGCGATTGGTCCAGCTAAAGTCGGGCGATACTTTCTCCCGCGAGAAGCTCACCGAGAGCACGAAGAAGATCACCGACCGGCTGGGCAACGAAGGCTATGCCTTTGCCAACGCGAACGCCGTCCCGGAACTGGACAAAAGCGCAAAACGCGTGGCGTTGACGATAATGATCGATCCAGGTCGGCGCGTCTATGTGCGCCGCATCAATATTGCGGGCAACACGCGGTCTCGCGATGAAGTGATACGCCGCGAGATGCGCCAACTCGAAGGCGCATACTACGACGGGGCAAAAATTCAGAAATCCAAACAACGGCTGGATCGGCTGGGGTACTTTTCCGAAGTTGAGGTGGAAACGCCGGCAGTGCCGAACACTTCCGATCAGGTGGACGTGAATTTTAAAGTCAAGGAAAAGGCGACTGGCGCCGTTATGGTTGGCGCCGGCTTGTCGTCCACGGAAGGTGTCGTGCTGAGCGGCTCGGTTTCGCAGCAAAACATTTTCGGCAGCGGCAAGCACATCAGCATGCAAGTCAACACCAGTAAGATCAGCCGGAATATCGGTTTTAGCTTTACCGATCCTTATTACACAGTGGACGGAGTCAGCCGCGGCTTCGATCTTTACGATCGCCACGTAAACGGTTCTTTGATGGGCATGGGTTTTTACACCAGCGCTACGATGGGCGGCGGGGTGCGCTTTGGCATGCCTCTCACCGATGTGGATAGTCTCGGCTTAGGTCTCGGCACGGAAAACACCAGGATTGGCACCGATCCGAGCAGTCCGCAGCGGTACCAGGATTTTGTCAGTATATTCGGCAACAGCAACACGACGATTCCGGGGACCGTAGGCTGGTTTCACGATGCGCGCGATAGCGCCATCCTGCCGACCAAGGGTCTCCTGATGCGCGCCAGTGCGGAAGTCGCACTGCCTGGAGGTTCGCTGCAATACCACAAGACCACCGGTCAAGCGCAATGGTATTACCCGATATCGCGCAACTATACGCTGATGCTCAACGGTGAGATTGGGGCAGCCGGCGGCCAGGGCGGGAAGCCTTTGCCGTTTTACAAGAATTTTTATGCCGGCGGAGTTACTTCGGTGCGTGGCTACAATTCCTTCTCTCTGGGCCCACGCGATCCCCTTGGCGCTATCCTGGGGGGGACTAAGCGCGTGGTCGGGAACGCCGAATTCCTGTTCCCGATGCCCGGGACGGGCGTGGATCGTTCGATGCGGTTGGCGGCGTTTCTCGATGGTGGTCAGGTATACGGGGCGGATGAGAATATCCGGTTGTCGGAACTGCGCTATTCGACCGGGTTGGCGTTCAGTTGGAATTCCCCGATGGGGCCGTTGCGCCTGAGCTATGGTCGGCCGCTGAATTCCAAGCCGGGCGATTCTCTACAGCATTTCCAGTTTCAGTTTGGGCAGACGTTCTAGGGTTTGAGGAGATCAGATTGAAAAAGCTTATATTTGTTGCGCTGGCTGCATTGATGTGCAGTACAGCGTTTGCCGCCGATTCGAAAATCGGATTTGTCAATACCGAAAAAGTGTTTCGTGAAGCGGCCCCGGCGGTGCGCGCGCAGAAGAAGATCGAACAGGAATTCGCCAAACGCGACCAGGAAATGCAGAAAATGGCCGAACAGATTCGTAAACTGCAGGAAGCGCTGGAGAAAAACGGGGTCACCATGCCGGAGTCCGAGCGCCGCACGAAGGAGCGAGAGTTTGCCGATATGAACAAGGATTTCCAGCGTAAGCAGCGCGAGTTCCAGGAAGACCTCAACCAGCGGCGCAACGAGGAACTTGCCGGGGTGCTCGAGCGCGCCAATCGCACCATCAAGGCGATTGCCGAAGCGGAGAAATACGACATCATCTTCCAGGAGGCGGTCTACGCCAGTCCTCGCGTAGATATCACTGACAAGGTGATCAAGGCACTGGAAGACAAGCCGGCAGGGAAATAGTCAGCGCTGATGGCTAAGGCAGAGAAATACCGCCTGGCCGAACTCGTCGAACGCTTTGGTGGGGAGGTCCTAGGCAACCCGCAGACGGCGATCAGCCAGGTGGCCACGCTGGAGAGCGCCGGTTCGCAGCACATCAGCTTCCTCAGCCATCGCAAATACCGCAAGCAACTCGCCTGCACGGGAGCCGGCGCGGTCATTTTGGGCAGGGCCGACAGCAAGCTTACCGAACTGCCGCGCGTGGTTTGCGACGACCCCTATGTTTATTTCGCAAAAATCTCGGCATTGTTCAACCCGCCAACGGCTGCGAAACCGGGTGTACACAAGACCGCTGTGGTCGAACGGGGCACCAGGGTTCCGGCCAGCGCCAGCATCGGCGCCGGGGCCTACATCGGGCGCGGAGTCAAGCTCGGTAGGGCGGTGGTGATCGGTCCGGGCTGCCATATCGGCGACGGTGTCGAAATCGGCGCAGCCAGCTACTTGCACGCGCGCTCTACCATCTATTCGGCCTGCCGCCTCGGCGAGCGCGCACTGGTGCATTCCGGTGCGGTGATCGGTGCCGATGGATTTGGCATTGCGCTGGATGATGGCAGGTGGCACAAGATCCCCCAGATAGGCCGGGTGATGATCGGAAATGACGTCGAAATCGGCGCCAATACCTGCATAGATCGCGGTGCGCTGGACGACACGGTGATAGAAGACGGCGTCAAGCTGGATAATTTGATTCAGATTGCGCACAACGTGCACATCGGAGCGCACACCGCGATCGCCGGATGTAGCGGCATCGCCGGCAGCACGCGCATAGGGAAACACTGCATGATAGGCGGGGCTGCTTCGATTGTGGGGCACCTTGACATCGCCGATCGGGTCGTCATCCTTGCCGGTGCCCTTGTTACCAGTTCGATCAAGCAGGCTGGAACCTACGGCGGTCATCCGGCCCAAGACAGCCGTAGTTGGACACATAATATGGCGCGTCTGCGCCGCCTGGAAGCGCTAAACGAGCGGGTACGCCGTATCGAGCAACAGCTGCCATTGCCGGAGGAACAAGCTTGAACATCCACGAAATCCTTGAATACCTGCCGCACCGCTACCCATTTCTGCTCATCGACCGGGTGACCGAATGCGAACTTGGCAAGCGCATCCGCGCAGTTAAAAATGTCAGCGTCAACGAGCCCTATTTCAATGGCCATTTTCCATATTACAAGGTCATGCCGGGTGTGCTTATCGTCGAAGCGATGGCGCAGGCGGCGGCGATCCTGTCGTTTCGCAGCATGGGGATCAAACCAGACGATAAATCCGTGTACTATTTTGCCGGTATCGACCGGGCGCGATTCAAGAAACCGGTGATACCGGGGGATCAATTGGTGCTGGAAGTCAGCATTGAGCGTACGGTGCGATCGGTGGTGAAATACGTCGGCAAAGCCTACGTCGAAGATGCACTCGTTGCGGAGGCCGAGCTTCTTTGCACCCTGCGACCGATATAATGATTCATCCAAGCGCGATCATTCATTCCGGAGCCAAGCTGGGGACGAAAGTGAGCGTTGGCGCCTACAGCATAGTCGGCGAGCATGTCGAGATCGGCGATGACACCAGAATCGGCCCCCACGTAGTGATCGAAGGCCATACCAGGATAGGCCAAAGCAACCGCATCTTCCAGTTCTGCTCGCTGGGAGCGGCGCCGCAGGACAAGAAATACGCTGACGAACCGACGCGGTTGGAAATAGGCGACGGCAACACCATACGCGAGTTCTGTACCCTCAACTGCGGCACCGTCCAGGACGCCGGCGTCACGCGCCTGGGCAACGATAACTGGATCATGGCATATGTCCATCTGGCGCACGACTGCCAGATTGGCGACCACACGATATTTGCCAACAATGCGCAGCTTGCGGGGCACGTTCATGTCGGCGATTACGCAATACTCGGCGGCTTTACCGGCGTACATCAATTCGTGCGCGTCGGTGCCCATTGCTTTACCGCGATCGCGACAGTATTGGTGCACGATCTTCCACCCTATGTCATGGCAGCGGGCGATAGCGCGAAACCCTATGGAATCAATGTCGAGGGACTGCGCCGGCGCGGCTTTTCGGCCGAATCCATGGCTGCGATCAAGCGCGCCTACAAGACGCTATACAAATCCGGCTTGACTCTGGACCAAGCTAAGGAACGGCTGGCCGAACAGGCTGCGACTTGCGATGAAATAGCGCCGCTCGCCGAATTTTTGCGGGGCTCCACACGCGGGATCGTGCGCTGACGTGACCGAAAGGCCGCTAGTTATTGGCATCGTCGCCGGTGAGGCATCTGGCGACATGCTGGGAGCGCATTTGATGGCGGCGCTGCGCGCCCACCTTCCGGGCGCCAACTTCATCGGCATCGGGGGCCCAAAAATGGAATCCGAGGGTCTAGATTCTCTGTTTTCCATGGAGCGATTGGCGGTGCGCGGTTACGTCGAGGTGTTGCGGCATTATCCGGGCCTCAAATGGATGCGACACAAGCTGCGCCGGGCTTTGCTCGACGCGCGGCTGCAAATGTTCATCGGCGTGGATGCGCCGGATTTCAATCTAGGTCTGGAAGCCGGTCTGAAGCGCGCCGGAACGCCCGTGGTGCATTACGTCAGCCCCTCGATCTGGGCGTGGCGTGGCAGCCGTATTGACGGCATCGCGCGTTCGGTCGATCACATGCTGACCGTGTTTCCTTTCGAGGAGGCGATTTACCGCAAGGCGGGTGTCCCGGCAACCTACGTCGGCCATCCGCTCGCTGATCTGATTCCGGAGGAAGATCAGACTGCAAGCACCCGAATTGCGCTCAGGATTGCGCCCACGCGCAAGGTGATTGCGCTGCTGCCGGGCAGCCGCCAGTCCGAACTGAAATGCATGGCGGAGACCTTCATTGCGACGGCCAAGCTGCTGGCGCAAAGAATGGAAAATCCCTTGTTCCTGGTTCCACTGATCAGCCGCGAAACGCGCGAAATTTTCGAGACTGCACTGTACCGTACCAACGCAGCCGAACTTCCGTTGACTATTCTGTTTGGCCACGCCCGCGATGCGCTCGCGGCTGCGGACGTAGCCCTCGTCGCAAGCGGAACGGCGACACTGGAGGCAGCATTGCTTAAAAAGCCCATGGTCATTGCCTATAAGATGGCGGAGGCCAGTTTTCAGCTGATGCGGCATATGGGATACCTGCCGTATGTCGGCCTGCCTAACATCCTCGCCGAAGAATTTGTCGTGCCTGAATTGATGCAGCACGATGCCACCCCGGAAAACCTGGCGCAGGCTCTGCTTAATACGTTCAACGACCCTGTGGCGCGCGAGCGCATTCCGCGGCGTTTTGCTGCCATCCACCGCGACCTCAAGCGCAACACCGCGGAGCAGGCCGCCAGAGCGGTTTTGCCACTGCTGATGCGCGCAGCCCGATGAAATGCATGGCATGATCCTCATATGCGGTGTGGACGAAGCGGGACGGGGACCGCTTGCCGGCCCGGTTTATGCGGCGGCGGTTATCCTCGATCCGGCACGGCCTATAGCTGGTTTGGCCGATTCCAAGGTTTTGTCCCCGACCCGGCGGTCAAAGCTGGCAGAGGACATACGCCGGTACTCGCTTTCCTGGGCGATCGCGTCGGCCTCTGTCGCCGAGATCGATGCAATCAATATCCTGCAAGCCAGCCTGCTGGCGATGCGCCGCGCGGTGGAACAATTGAACGTTGCACCTGCCGAAGTGTTGGTGGACGGACAACAGTGCCCTTTGATCCAATATCCGGCACGGGCGGTCGTCAGAGGGGACAGCACGATACCTTCAATTTCGGCTGCATCAATCATGGCCAAGACTGCTCGTGACACGGAAATGCTGCGCTTGCACCAGTTGTATCCGCACTACGGCCTGGATCGGCACAAAGGCTACCCGACTGCAGCCCACCTTGCCGCGATCAAGCTGCACGGTGTGGTTGAAATCCACCGTCGCAGCTACGCCCCCATACGCCGGCTGCTCGAAGTATGACCGGCGAGGATCCCAGACTGATAAGTTCGCGGGACAATCAGCGCTTCAGGACGCTGCGGCAGCTCGCCAGTTCCACCCGCGAGAGGCGAAAAGCGGGTCTGGCGCTGCTCGATGGCGTGCATCTCATTTCCGCTTACCGCGCCAGCGGCGGAGTGCCGGAACAGTTGATTCTGAGCGAAAGCGGAAGATCCAAGCCGGAGGTTATGCAACTCGCAGCTGGGATGTCTGGACAGGGGCTGTTGATCTTGGTCGACGCCTTGTTCAACGATATCGCACAAGTCGCGACTCCAACCGGCATCATTGCGCTGATACGCACACCCAAGCCTGGTCCGTTGCCGAATATGATCGACCGCTGCGTCATGCTGGAAAACATCCAGGATGCGGGAAATCTAGGCTCCATCTTGCGCAGCATTGCAGCAGCAGGCGTTTCCACTGTCCTGCTTTCGCAGGGGTGTGCATTTCCCTGGTCGTCCAAGGTGCTGCGCGCGGGCATGGGCGCCCATTTTAGTCTCGAGATTTTTGACAACACGAATCTTGCGGCCATGGTACCCAGGCTTTCTGGCCGGTTGATCTGCGCCAGCGGCCGCGCCGTAAAGTCGATATACCAAGCCGACCTGCGTGGCCCGCTTGCATGGGTGTTCGGCAACGAAGGGGCAGGCGTGAGTGCGGGGCTAAGTGCTGCCGCAACCGAACAACTGTGTATTCCGATGCCCGGTAAAACCGAGTCGCTCAATGTGGCAGCTGCGGCGGCGATCTGTCTGTTCGAGCAATTGCGGCAGAATTCCGTTTAAGCGCTGCTTTTCGTGCGCATCAGGCGCTGTTTCTCCCGGTCCCAATCGCGCTTCTTTTCGGTTTCCCGCTTGTCGTGCTGTTTTTTCCCGTGGGCGAGGCCGATTTCGATTTTTATCCTGCCGTTTTTGTAATGCATATCCAGAGGCACGAGGGTGTAGCCGGCGCGCTCGACTTTGCCGACCAGGTGCTGAATCTCCCCGGCATGCAGCAGCAATTTGCGCGTACGCATAGGATCGGGATGGATGTGGGTGGACGCCGTGGGCAGGGCGCTGATGTGGCCGCCGACCATGAAGATCTCTCCACCCCGGATAAGTACATATGCATCCTTGAGCTGCACACGGCCGGAGCGTATGGCCTTGGCCTCCCATCCCTCCAGCACCAGACCAGCTTCATAGCGCTCTTCTATGAAATAGTCGTGGAAGGCTTTCTTGTTCTGCGCGATCGTCATGGAAGCAGTATTGGTACAATCGCCTAATTCTAACAGTGCGCCGCGCATTCATGGCTATAGTGGAAAAATCGGTTCTTATAGGACATAGTGCGGCAAAGATGTATGCGTTGGTCGCAGACGTCGAGGCCTATCCGCAATTTTTGCCCTGGTGCAGCGGTGCAGAGGTGCAATTGCTCGATGCGCGCAAGGCAATGGCGACCCTGCATGTCAACTATCACGGGCTGCGCCAGAACTTCACCACCGAAAATCGCATGGACAAAGGGGCGTTGATTGAGATGAAACTGGTCAACGGGCCATTCAAGCACCTGGACGGATTCTGGCGCTTCGTGCCGCTCACAGAGCAGGCTTGCAAGGTGGAATTTCGCCTGAGCTACGAACTTTCCGGCAAATTGATGGAAAAAATCGCCGGACCGGTGTTCAATCACATCGCCAACACGTTTGTGGAAGTATTCGTCAAGCGGGCGCGAAATCTCTACGGAGCATGATTGAGGGTGGATCGTGGAACACTTGGACGGGTACGAAGCGCAGCTGTGGCAACATTCTGGTTCCACCCGCTCCGGCATTTTTGATCGGCAATGGGAATACGCATCGAAGTAATCTATGCGCTGCCGCTGCGTCAGGGGCGGGTGTCGCTCGATTTGCCATCAGAAAGCACTGTTCTGGATGCGATTCAGGCGAGCGGCTTGCTGCGGTATCTACCACAGGGTGCGTGTGGCCGCATAGGGGTGTGGGGCAAGCCTGTCACACCTGAAACGAAGCTGCGCCACGGAGATCGGGTGGAGATCTACCGGCCATTGACCGCAGATCCAAAGGAAATCCGGCGCGA
>Ga0194060_10000852_pt1 | contig 22227 bp, 15 predicted proteins | sample SepL225m_MetaG_FD_163427 | JGI IMG/M metagenome (GOLD analysis project Ga0194060, IMG submission 163427) | Anoxic zone freshwater microbial communities from boreal shield lake in IISD Experimental Lakes Area, Ontario, Canada - Sep2016-L222-5m | ecosystem: Environmental > Aquatic > Freshwater >... | reverse complement strand
GTATATCCTGTTCTTGCGAGCGTCCTCACCGACGTCGCGGATGATGTTGGTCAACTGCAGCGCAAGCCCTAGATTTTCCGCATATTTGAGGGTATTCGGGTTGCTGTAGCCAAAAATGCCCGCCGCGAGCAGACCCACGACGCCAGCGACCTTATGGCAGTAAAGCCGCAGTCTCTCGAAATCCGAGTAACGGGGCCGAGTAAGATCCATTTCCACGCCGTCGATGATCTCTCCCAGATGCCGTTGCTGAATATTAAACGGTCCGATAGCCGGAACCAGTGCCTTGGTGACCGGGTGTTGCGCTTCGCCGGCATAGAGTCGTGCGACCTCATGGCGCCACCACTGAAGCTTCGCGCGGGCAACCTCAGGTTGCCCTGTCGCGTCGACCGCATCGCCGACTTCGCGACGGAAGGCACAAAGAGCGGTGATTGCGCGCCGGCGCTCAGGCGCAAGGAGCATGAGCGAGTAATAGAAGCTCGAGCCGCTGGGCGCGGCTTTTTGCCGGCAATACTCCTCAGGTGTCATACGGTCCGTACTCAGTGGTCATGCGCCGGGTAGCGGTGCGGCCGCGCTCGTAATGACCTCGCGGCCTAGCAAGGCCGTACGCTCGAAATACGTAATCCAGTGTATCGAATAGAGGGGGTTGTAGAGGTCGGTTTTGAGCCAGGGGGTGCGACTCTTTGCGATAGTCTCTGAGCGTTGCAAGCCGACTGTTTGGCGCCACGGTGCCCACGGGGCCTTCGGTCTGCAAAGTCGTCGGCCCTGTGTGCAAGGTGGTAGGCGGCATCAATGGATTCGAGCAGCGGGCCCGGCAGCAGGGCAGAGGCGGCTGTAAGGTTCTTGTGGCGACTGACGGACATTGCCAGGCTTTTCAAGCACTTTCTGATGCCTGGAGGATACAGTATAGGGGGTTTGGGGGGATTGAGTTAGAATGGCACCCGGCTTCAATGAGCCGTATCGGCTCCTTGGTTTTCCGGCGAAGGTGGCGGAATTGGTAGACGCACTGGATTTAGGTTCCAGCGCCGAAAGGCATGGGGGTTCGAGTCCCTTCCTTCGCACCAGACGCCCCGCCATATCACAGCACACAGGGCTAGAGACAGGATGCAGACGAATTTTGAAACTTTGAGCCCGCTCGAGCGCAGGCTCACCATGGCCATCCCGGCGGAAACCATCAACCGCGAAGTCGATGAGAGGCTGAAAAAGCTGTCTCGGACGGTACGAATCCCGGGTTTTCGGCCCGGCAAGGTGCCGGTGAAGCTAGTGACCCAGCAATATGGGCCCCAGGTGCGTTCTGAAGTTATTGGCGAGGCGGTGCAGAAGTCGTTCGACGAAGCGGTTCGCGAAAAGAATCTCCGCGTTGCAGGCTATCCGCGCATCGAACCGAAGGATGACGCGACCGATGCGGACAAACTCGCATTCAGCGCGACGTTCGAGATTTACCCGGACTTCAAACTCGGCGATCTGAGCACGGCAACAATCGAGCGCCCGACCCTGACGGTGGGCGATGCCGAAGTCGATCACACGCTCGAAATCCTGCGTAAGCAGCGCGTGCAATACGAGGAAGTCCAACGAGTTGCGCAGTCCGGGGATCGAGTCACCGTTGATTTTGCGGGAAAGATCGACGGCACCGAATTCGCCGGAGGCACCGCGAACGACGCGGCGCTTATCCTCGGTGAAGGGCGCATGCTGCCGGATTTCGAAGCAGGCGTGACCGGCATGGCGCCGGGCGAATCAAGAACCTTTCCGGTCAATTTCCCAGCCGATTACGGCGCCAAGGAGGTCGCGGGTAAGAGCGCGAATTTCGAGGTGAAGGCGAAAAAGATCGAAGGACCTAAGTTGCCTGAACTGGACGCGGAGTTTGCGCGCTCCCTCGGTGTGGCGGACGGAGACTTGGTGAAAATGCGCGCCGAGGTGAAGGCCAACGTCGAGCGCGAAGTCAAGAAGCGCATCGATGGCGAGATCAAGCAGAAGGTCATGCAGGCGCTGCTCGATTCAACCCCGATAGAACTTCCGAAGTCGCTGATCGATGTCGAAATACAAAGGCTGCTGCAGCAAGCCCGCGCGGATCTGGAAGGGCGAGGTATCAAAATGGACCAGGTGCCGCTCAATCCGGAGGTGTTCGAGGTTCAGGCGAAGCGGCGTGTGGCACTGGGATTGATTGTCGGCGAGACTGTAAAACAGCACGGCGTGGCGGCGACTCCGGCACAGGTGCGTTCTCTCGTGGACGATTTCGCTCAGACCTATGAGCAGCCGTCCGAGGTGGTAAAATGGTTCTACTCGGAGCCTCAGAGGCTTGCTGAGTTTGAGGGCTTGGCGTTGGAATCCAACGTCGTGAAATGGGTTCTTGAAAACGCCAAAGTGGCGGACAAGGTGGTCACTTTCGAGGAACTAATGGGGAAGGCGGCATGACGGGTATGAACTGGCAGTCAACCCTGGCGCAGGCTTCGCCTCAGGATCCTCAGGGCTTGGGTCTCGTACCCATGGTCGTAGAGCAGAGCGGCCGTGGCGAGCGTGCGTACGACATCTATTCGCGGTTACTCAAGGAGCGGGTCGTTTTCCTCGTGGGCCCGGTGAACGAGGTGTCGGCCAACCTGATCGTTGCTCAGTTCCTTTTTCTCGAGTCTGAAAATCCCGACAAGGACATTTTTTTCTACATCAACTCGCCGGGCGGCTCCGTTTCGGCCGGGCTTGCGATCTACGACACCATGCAGTTCGTCAAGCCGGATGTTGCAACCCTGTGTGTCGGGCAGGCGGCCAGCATGGGGGCGCTGCTGCTGTGTGCGGGCGCTAAGGGCAAGCGGTCCTGCCTGCCCAATTCGCGCGTGATGATTCATCAACCGATGGGTGGATTCCAGGGGCAGGCGTCGGATATTGAGATCCATGCCAGGGAAATCCTCTACCTGCGGCAACGCCTGAACGAGATCATGGCGAAACATACCGGACAGGATGTCGACAAGATTTCGCGCGACACTGATCGCGACAATTTTCTCTCCGGCGACGAATCCGTCGTGTACGGTCTCGTCGACAAGGTATTGACCGCTCGGGTGGAGGCGACCGCATAACGGGATGGGGGCGCGGCAATGACAGAAAAATCAGGCGGCGAAAAGCTCCTTTACTGCTCCTTCTGCGGCAAGAGCCAGCATGAAGTGCGCAAGCTTATCGCTGGGCCTTCGGTGTTCATCTGCGATGAGTGCATTGAGCTCTGCAATGACATCATCCGCGAGGAAAGCGCCACGGACAAAGGCGGCAAGGCCGTTAAGTCCGACCTGCCCACACCTCGCGAGATCTGCACCATTCTCGACGAATACGTAATAGGGCAGGAACAGGCCAAGAAGATCCTGTCGGTTGCTGTATATAACCACTACAAGCGGCTCAAGCATCTGTCGAAAAACGACGAAGTTGAGCTCGCAAAGTCGAACATCCTCCTCGTAGGCCCGACCGGTTCGGGCAAGACCTTGCTCGCTCAGACCTTGGCGCGGTTGCTCAACGTGCCCTTCGTGATGGCCGACGCAACGACGCTCACCGAGGCCGGCTACGTCGGAGAGGACGTCGAGAACATCATCCAGAAGCTGCTGCAGAACTGCGATTATGACGTCGACAAGGCCAAGCGCGGCATTGTCTATATAGACGAAATCGACAAGATTTCCCGAAAATCGGACAACCCGTCTATTACGCGGGACGTGTCGGGAGAGGGTGTGCAGCAGGCGCTGCTGAAACTGATCGAAGGCACTGTGGCGTCTGTTCCCCCGCAGGGCGGGCGCAAGCATCCGAACCAGGATTTCGTGCAGGTCGACACTACCAACATCCTGTTCATCTGCGGTGGCGCATTCGACGGATTGGACAAGATCATACGAAATCGTTCCGAAAAGGCGGGCATCGGTTTCGGCGCCGATGTCAGGAGCCTGCGGAACAGCAAGGACATCAGCGCGGTGCTGAAGACGGTCGAGCCGGAGGATCTGCTTAAGTACGGGCTGATTCCCGAGTTCGTCGGGCGGCTGCCTGTGGTGGCTACACTGGAAGAACTCGACGAGAAGGCACTGATCCAGATTCTCACCGAGCCGAAGAATGCGCTCCTCAAGCAATACCAGAAGCTGTTCGTGATGGAGGGCGTGGACCTAGAGATCCGTCCGCAGGGGCTCGACGCGATCGCCCGCAAGGCGCTCGCGCGCAAGACTGGCGCGCGCGGACTGCGCTCGATCCTGGAGCAAGTCCTGCTGGACACGATGTTCGACCTGCCAACTATGGAGAACCTGTCCAAAGTCGTGGTCGACGAGGCCATGATACTCGGTGAAGGCAAACCGCTGCTCATCTATGCCGATCAGCCCAAGGTAGCGGGCTCGGCCTGACGCACGCGGATTAGCCGATTAGGCCCTGATCAGAGCAGGGTCATCGCCCGGCTTGTTTTTCAGGCGGGCGCCCCCAACTCCATTCTGTTGTTATCTTATTCAGGAACACCATGGCAAGCGCTGACGATATCTCCCCCGAAATGACCGAGTACCCGCTGCTGCCATTGCGCGACGTGGTGGTGTTCCCGCACATGGTGATACCGCTGTTCGTCGGGCGTCCGAAGTCCATCAAGGCTATGGAAATCGCCATGGAGGCGGGCAAGAGCATTCTCCTGGTCGCGCAAAAGTCTGCGGCGAAAGACGAGCCGACAGCAGAGGACATGTACCAAATAGGATGTATCTCAAACATCCTGCAGATGCTCAAGCTTCCGGACGGAACCGTGAAGGTTCTCGTCGAAGGTAGTCTGCGAGCCCGGATCCAGGGCATAAGCGACGCGCGCACGCATTATGTTGCGCAAGCGGCACCGGTGACCCAGGATGGCGGTGATTCCACGGAGGTGGAGGCCATGCGCCGCGCCCTGATCGCGCAGTTCGATCAATACGTGAAGCTGAACAAGAAAATCCCGCCTGAGATTCTCACGTCCCTTGCGGGCATCGAGGAGGCCGGAAGACTGGCCGACACCATAGCCGCGCATCTTCCGCTCAAGTTGGAGCAGAAGCAGCAGGTCCTCGAAATGTTCGACGTCAAGGCGCGTCTGGAACACCTGCTTTCGCAACTCGAAGCGGAGATCGATATTCTCCAGGTCGAGAAGCGCATCCGCGGCCGGGTCAAGCGCCAGATGGAGAAAAGCCAGCGCGAGTACTACCTGAATGAGCAGGTGAAAGCGATTCAGAAGGAACTGGGCGAAGGCGAGGAAGGCGCGGACCTCGAGGAAATGGAAAAGCGCGTCAAGGCGGCACGCATGCCCAAGGAAGCCCGCAAGAAGGCAGATGGCGAACTCAAGAAGCTGCGCCTGATGTCGCCGATGTCGGCCGAGGCCACCGTGGTGCGCAACTACATCGAGACGCTGGTCAACCTGCCGTGGAAGAAGAAAAGCAAGATTTCCAGGGACATCGCCGCCGCAGAGAAAACTCTGGACATCGACCATTTCGGTCTAGAAAAAGTCAAGGAGCGTATCGTCGAATATCTGGCGGTACAGATCCGAGTAGACCAGCTCAAGGCGCCGATCCTGTGTCTCGTGGGTCCGCCCGGCGTGGGCAAGACATCTCTCGGGCAGTCCATTGCACGTGCCACCAACCGCAAGTTCGTGCGCATGTCTTTGGGCGGCGTACGGGACGAGGCCGAGATTCGTGGACATCGGCGCACCTATATCGGGTCGATGCCCGGCAAGATCCTCCAGAACATGACCAAGGTCGGGGTCAAGAATCCCCTGTTCCTGCTCGACGAGGTCGATAAGATGGGGATGGATTTCCGGGGCGATCCTTCCTCGGCACTGCTCGAGGTCCTCGACCCGGAGCAGAACCACACGTTCGTCGACCATTACATCGAGGTCGAATACGACCTGTCCGAAGTGATGTTCGTCGCTACGGCCAATACGCTGAATATTCCGTCAGCGCTTCTAGACCGGATGGAAGTGATCCGACTGTCTGGCTATACCGAAGACGAGAAGATCAACATTGCCCAGCGCTACCTTCTGCCCAAGCAGATGAAAAACAACGGGCTCAAGAAGGAGGAACTTCTTGTCGCCGAATCGGCCGTTCGCGATATCGTTCGCTATTACACCCGCGAGGCAGGCGTGCGGAGTCTAGAGCGCGAAATCTCCAAGATCTGCCGCAAGGTGGTGAAGACGCTGGTCACCAAGCAGCAGCAGAAGAAGATGGTGGTATCGGCGAAAAATCTGGACAAGATACTCGGCGTGCGCCGCTTTACGTTCGGGATAGCTGAGAAAAAGAACCAGGTCGGCCAGGTTACGGGGCTCGCTTGGACTGAGGTCGGGGGCGAATTGCTTACGATCGAAGCGGTTACCATGCCCGGCAAGGGCAAAACCATCACGACAGGGAAACTCGGCGAGGTGATGCAGGAGTCGATTCAGGCTGCACTTACCGTCGTGCGCAATCGCTCGACGCGGCTGGGTGTCCAGGAAGATTTCTACCAGAAGAACGATATACACATCCACCTCCCGGAGGGCGCAACACCGAAAGACGGCCCCAGCGCCGGTGTGGGAATCTGCACTGCAATGGTTTCGATGCTTACCGGTATTCCGGTGCGCGCGGATGTCGCCATGACCGGCGAGATCACGCTTCGTGGCGAAGTTCTCGTGATTGGCGGGCTGAAGGAGAAACTGCTCGCCGCTCATCGCGGAGGAATCAAGACCGTTCTGATTCCTGAAGAGAACGTGAAGGACCTCGTGGAGATAGCCGAGAACGTCAAGAACCGGCTAGAGATCATTCCGGTGAAGTGGATCGACCAGGTGCTTGAGCTTGCCCTCGAGAGAATGCCGGAACCGCTCAAAATAGGGGACGGTGTGGCGCCTGCTGCGCCCGCAGTCGATGACAAGGCCTCGCCCCTCGTCGTGACGCACTGACGTACTGACGCGAGCACCGTGGCAGCGAGCAGCGCTGCCACGATTTGAAATCCATCCAGTCCGCTGGTTCGCGCGGCATCAATGCGCCAAATGCACGGAGCACCTGTTTTGTCTTGACACGCCACTTTTGCGAGGGCTATAAAGTACGCACCAAGGGGAGTTAGGGGCAAGGATCGACGAATAGGTTGATCCGGATAGTTTTTATTGAATTTCTGGGATGGCGTGCGCCGTCCACACACCCATTGTATTTTTTTGCATGACCCATTTTTCTTGGAGGCCAAGTGAACAAGACTGAAATCATCGACAACATCGCCCGGTCCGCGGATATCTCGAAGGCGGCCGCCGGCCGCTCGCTGGACGCGACGGTGGCGGCGATCAAGACCGCGCTGAAAAAGGGCGGGATGGTCACTCTAGTCGGTTTTGGGACTTTCTATGTCGGCAAACGCGCAGCCCGGACAGGGCGAAATCCACGCACCGGGGCGGCAATTAAGATCAAGGCTGCTAAGGTGCCAAAGTTTCGCGCTGGAAAAGCGCTCAAAGATGCAGTAAACTAGCGCGCCTTCTTGCTGTTGGCCCGGTGACGATATTTTGATGAGGCGGGTCTGACGGAACGGGGGTGCTTAGCTCAGCTGGTAGAGCGTCGCCCTTACAAGGCGAATGTCGGCGGTTCGATCCCGTCAGCACCCACCAGCAAGCTGGCGTGGAAGAAGGTGATAGTAAGGAGTGGTAGTTCAGTTGGTTAGAATGCTGCCCTGTCACGGCAGAGGTCGCGGGTTCGAGTCCCGTCCACTCCGCCAACATGTGGGGATGCGTTGCTCAGCAGTCGGTCATGAGTAGGGCGTCCTCCGACTTGAGGGATACATATTTTTTGGAATACGCGCGGGGGTCAGCCCCCAAGTCTAATTCCTCCCTCGGGGCGAACTTAAGGTTCGCCCTTTTATTTGCGGCGGCCGGGTTTGCGGCCTGGGTAACCGGGCCGCAGTGCGGTGCGGCATCTGCGTATCGGCGTCGTGTCTTGAGGTAAGCAACATGTTCGGGTTTGTAGCCAAGCACAAGCGTTTACTTCAACTCATCCTGGTATTTTTCATCGTGCCGCCGTTCGCTTTTTGGGGTATCGATTCCTACCAGCGATTTTTCAGTGCCACCAACGACGTTGCCAACGTCGACGGGCAGAAGATCTCCGAGCAGGAGTTCGGCGAACAACTCAAACAGCAGCAGGATCGGATGCGCGGACTGCTCGGTGCGAGTTTCAACACCGCCATGTTTGATACGCCGGAAATTCGGGCGCGGATACTCGACAGCATGATCGATCAAAGGCTGCTGCTGCAGCAGGCGGTGCGGGGCAATCTCGCAATCACCGACGAGCAGTTGCGGGAGGTCATAGCCTCCACCCCGGCGTTTCAGGAAGGAAACAAGTTTTCGCGCGAACGCTATGAGGAAACGCTCAGGCGCGAGGGTTACACCCCAGTCATGTTCGAGGCTACCCTACGTCGGGATCTGATCCTCCAGCAATATACGAACGCAATCGGCGACTCCGGAATCGCTTCGAAGGTGGCTTCTAAACAGATCGCCGCTGCGCGCGTCGAGAAACGCGAGGTCGCCGAGTACACGATCGGCGCCGAGTCGCTTGCCTCTAAGATCAAAATCGAGCCGCAAGCGGCACAGGCCTATTATGACGCGAACCGCAGCCAGTTCCTGATTCCCGAACAGGTACGTGTCGAATATGTAGTGTTCGGCAGCGAGGCGATGCTCGCGCTGGAGCCGGTCGGTCAGGACGAGGTCAAAGCCTGGTACGAATCGCACATCGACCAGTACCAGGAAAAAGAGGAGCGCCAAGCGAGCCATATCCTTATAGCGGTCAAGGCTGGCGCGAACGACGCCGACAAGACCAAAGCACGCGAAAAGGCGCAATCCCTGCTGGAGCAAGTGCGTAAATCGCCGGCGACATTCGGCGATCTGGCGAAAAAAAGTTCAGATGATCCAGGATCCGCGACCAAGGGCGGCGATCTGGGTTATTTTGCGCGCGGTATGATGGTAAAGGCGTTTGAGGACACTGCTTTCAAGCTCAAGATCAACGAAACGAGCGGGTTGGTCGAATCGGAATTTGGCTTGCATATCATACGAGTGACCGGCATCAAGCCAGGCAGGGTGCGCGGTCTCGAACAGGTGCGTGCCGAGATCGAACGGGAATTGAAGAAGCAGCGTTCCGGAAGGAAGTTTGCCGAGGCAGCCGAGGCATTCAGCAATCTGGTCTACGAACAACCGGATTCGTTCAAGCCCGTCGTGGAAAAATACAAGCTGTCCCTCCAAACCAGCGGATGGGTGACGCGGCAGGCCGCTTCCGTCCAGATCCTAAATAACCAGCGCTTGCTGTCTGCGCTGTTCGCCGAAGAGGCAATCAAGGGGCGCCGCAACACGGAGGCGATGGAGGTTGCGCCGGGAACGCTGGTATCGGCACGGGTAATAGAGCACCGCCCGGAAACGACGAGGCCGATCGAGGAAGTGCGCGGCGACATCGTTCGGCAGCTTGCACTGAAGGAGGCCGCGGCGCTTGCACACAAGCAGGGTTTGGCGAAACTGGAGGATCTCAGGAACGCCAAGGCGGAGAACATCCAGTTCGGGCCGACTAAGACCGTGAGCCGGGAAGATACGAAGGGCTTAAGCCCGGAAAGCCTGGCGGCAGTTTTCCGCGCCGACCGGGCGCAGCTGCCCGCGTACGCCGGCGTGGCACTGCCTAACGGCTATGTGGTCCTGCGCATCGGCAAAGTGAGCGATGTCGGAATAGACGAGGCGCAACTGAAGAGTCTGCAAACCGAATTTGGGCGCGCGATCGGCAACCAGGAGTTTCATGCTTTCCTCGCAAGCCTGCGCGCGAATGCCAAGGTGGAAATAAACAAGGTGCTGCTGGAAAAGAAGACGAATCCCTGAGCGCGCGGGCAACAGGCAGGCTCCGCGCGCCGGCAGATCGGCGAGGTCTCACCCTTGCTTGTTTCCCCGGCGGAGGAACGAACCGCCGGATCTAGGAAGCGTCGTCCTCTCGCACGCCTGCTATACACTGGTGGTAGCCGGAGTCGACGTAAATGATCTCCCCAGTCATCCCCGCTGCCAAGTCCGACAGCAAGAATGCGGCAACGTTGCCGACATCGTCGATCGTGACGTTGCGGCGCATCGGCGCGTTGTGCTCGACGTGCTTCAGCAATTTTCCGAACTGTGCGATTCCGCTCGCGGCCAGGGTCTTGATCGGGCCGGCCGACAGTCCATTGACGCGAATGCCCCTGGGCCCCAAGCCCGTTGCGAGGTAGCGCACGCTTGCCTCCAGGCTCGCCTTTGCCATACCCATAACGTTGTAATGGGGAACCGGCCGAACCGCGCCGAGGTATGTCATGGTTAGCATCGCGGCGCGGCGTCCTTCCATGAGCGGCAGCGCTGCTTTCGCGAGAGCAGGAAAACTGTACGCGCTGATGTCGTGGGCGATGCGAAAAGCCTCGCGAGAAAGACACTCTATGAAGTCGCCGGCAATGGCCTCGCGTGGTGCAAAAGCGACAGCGTGCACTAGTCCGTCGAATGCTTCCCACTGCTGGCCGAGGGCGGAAAATAGGTCTGAAATCTCATGGTCGTTCGCCACATCGCAGGGAAAAGCGAGCTTGCTGCCGAATTCCGCAGCCATTTCCACGACCCGTTCGCGGAACCGGTCGTTCTGATAGGTGAATGCGAGCTCCGCGCCTTCCCGGTGGCACGCCTTGGCGATGCCGTACGCGATGGAACGGTTGCTGAGCAGACCAGTGACGAGTATGCGCTTGCCCAACAGAAAACCCATCGCTATTCCCCGATTCTGCCTCAATTCGACACGCTCATTATAGCCGATGGTCGTCTGCGTCCGGGAGCGTGTCATCCTCGGCCACTAAAGAATACCAGGCGGATGCCGACAACAGCGGTGGAATCATTGTCAATCGATAGGGGCGCACCATGAAAGTAAGAGCGACCACGCTGGCTGCCGTATTTGCCGTTGCCTTCGCTGTTCCGGTTCATGCAAAGGACGAGTTCGGCACCCGCACCGAGGCTGAAGCGCTGGTCAAGAAGGACGTCGCGTACATCAAATCCGCCGGCAAAGAAGCAGCGTACGCGGACTTCACCGGAAAAAAAGCCGCCTGGGTCGATAGGGACTTGTACGTGGTGGTGTATGGCATGGACGGCAAGGGGCTTGCGCACGGCCAGAACGCAAAAATGGTCGGCAAGGATCTGATTGATCTGAAGGACGCCGATGGCAAGCCCTTCGTGAAGGAGCGCACGGAACTCGCCGCCGCGAAGGGCAAGTTCTGGCAGGAATACAAGTTTGCCGATCCTGTCACCAAGAAGGTAATGCCCAAGGAAATGTGTTGCGAGCGGCTCGAAGACGTAATTCCATGCGTGGGCGTCTACAAGCGCTGAAGGCGGAGCTGCAGCCAAAGGAGGATACGATGTCCATTCGTTGGAAAATTCTGGCTGGGCCTGCCATCGCCGTGGCGTTCATGCTGTTGCTGGGCATTCTCGGGTACGCGGTCTTGAGCGAGCAGCAGGCAGGAATGCGCGATATGGCGGAAAACCGCATCGGTAATTTTGCGTTTGCCAGCCAGCAGTCCGAACGGCTGGGTGCAGTCCATTCCGGCGCATATCGATTTTTTACGTGGATAGAGAGTTTCGACGCCGCCAAGATGGAGCGTGCCATCACGGCGCTTCTTGCCAATGTGGATGTCGTGGTTGAGGCCGTCAAGCGGTTCGACGCGGGCACGGCACTGGAGTCGGATGAACGCGCCGTGCTGGCCAGGGTCAACGAGGCCCTAACGCGCTACCGCAAGGAACTCGCCACGGCACTGGACTTGGCTTCCCGCGACGCCAATATGGGAATGGTGGCGATGCAGACCGTCGACCAGCGCTATCAGGAAACGAACGGACTGATCGGCAGGTGGGTTGAGCTCGAAGGATCGCTTGCCAGCAAGCGTTTCATCAAAGCGGAGGCGGATTCCACGCGTGCCGTCATCGTATCGGGCACGGTCCTGCTGCTCGCCGCGTGTATGGCCGTATTGGCCAGCCTTTGGCTGGCGCGCGCGATCATGCGACCGGTGAGCGAGGCGACCGCGCTCGCGGAGGCGATCGCCGGCGGGGACCTGACGACTGAGATCGGTTTGCGGGAGCAGGGGGATGATGAATTGGGCCGTCTTGTCGGGTCGTTGGCTGCCATGCAGTCCAGACTCAAGCAGATGATACTGGAGATCGGATCGAGCGCCGATCAAGTGACAACAGCTGCTGGAAAACTGGCTGATGCGTCAAACGGAATTTCCACAAGTTCAATCGCGCAGACCGAAGCGGCATCGGCGACTGCCGCGGCCGTCGAGGAGGTCAGCGTCAGTATCGCGCAGGTTTCCGACAACGCCGAGGCTGCGCGCGAAGTGGCCCAGGAGACGGCAAATGTTTCGAAATCCGGCCTGGAGGGCATCAATGATGCCTCGCGCGAAGTGCGCCTCATCGAGGCATCGATTACGGAGTTCTCACGGGATATTACAGAACTTCAGCAGCAGGCCGGCCAGATCGGGTCGGTTGCGCTTCTGATCAAGGACATTGCCGAGCAGACCAACCTGCTTGCGCTCAATGCGGCGATCGAGGCGGCGCGAGCGGGAGAGCAGGGGCGAGGCTTTGCCGTGGTGGCTGACGAGGTGCGCAGACTTGCCGAGCGGACTGCGGCCGCAACCAACGAAATAAGGACAACGATTGATTCAATACAGTCGAAGACCGGGTCCGCTGCCAAGACCATGGCTGGGGTCAACGACCAAGTGGCGCGCGGTGTAAAGGTGATCGGCGATCTGGTAGCGCCGCTGGAGCAGTTGAGCACGAGTGCGGGTCGCGCTTTGGGCAACCTGGTAGAACTTTCCGACGCCACTAAAGAGCAGAGTGAGGCAAGCAATCAGATTGCTCAGAACGTGGAGAGAATTGTGCATATGGCCGAGGAGAACAGTTCCGCCGTTGCGCATAGCGCACAGGCCTCCGAGGAGCTGAGTCAGCTCGCACAGCAGATGCTAGGTATGGTGCGCCACTTCAAGACGTGATCTGTCGGCACTCAAGCCGGGAGCATCCTCCGACCCGGTTAGAGGCGCAATTCCAGTGCTCGACGTGCTTGCACATTGCTCACCCGGTCGTTCAGGTCGCCGGGACTCTTGAGTGCCAGCCGCGTGGAATCGAGGACAGCAATTTCTTGGTGTAGGGATGCTGCGGGTTCAGGTAGATCTCGTCCGAATTGGCAATCTCGACGACCTCGCCTTCGCTCAAGACCATCACCTGATCGGCCATGTACTTGACCACGGCCAGATCGTGCGAGATGAAAATATAGCTCATGCCGTATTCGTCCTGCAGGTCCTGCAAGAGGTTCAGGACCTGCGCCTGGACCGAGACGTCCAGTGCCGACACCGATTCGTCGCAGATGAGCACCTCGGGCTGCATCGTGAGGCAACGCGCAATCGCGATACGTTGCCGCTGGCCTCCTGAGAACTCGTGTGGATACTTGAAGAATGACGCTCCTGCCAGCCCGACTTTTTCCAGCAGCACGTAGGCCATGTCGCGGCGCTGGGTCGCATCGGCTCCGATGCCGTGTATGGTCATGGGCTCCGTCAGGATCTGCCCAATAGTGAAACGCGGATTAAGCGAAGAATAGGGGTTCTGAAACACGATCTGGATGCGGCGCTTGTACGGCATCGCTTCCCTCGGCGACAGCGCGAGTATGTCCTTGCCATCGAATATCACCTGGCCGCTCGAGGCTACGTGCAAGCGCATGAGCATCAGCCCGACCGTCGTTTTACCCGACCCGGACTCACCGACCACTCCCAGTGTCTTGCCCTTGGCCAGACTGAAAGAGACGTTACGGACGGCCTTGAACTCGCGTTGCCCGAACAATCCGAGACGCGAATAGAAGCTTTTTCCCAAGTGATGTGCTTCGAGCACGATCTGTTCGTCCCCGCGCAGCCCCCGCCTGCGCTCCGGTACGTCCCGCACGGTGCCGGGGCCGTGATTGAGAAAATCATCGATCACCGGCAGTCGTTTCGGTCGTCGCGCGAGATGCGGCCGGCATAGCAGGAGCGCCTGTGTGTAATCGTCTAGCGGCGCCTCGAATATCTGGTCCACAGGGCCCTGCTCCCTGATCGTGCCCTCCCGCATCACGATAACGTAGTCGGCGATTTCACCGACCACTGCGAGATCATGGGTGATGAACAGTACCGACATTCCTCTTCTCTTTTGCAGATCGGCGATCAACTCCAGAATCTGCTTCTGGATCGTCACGTCGAGTGCCGTGGTCGGTTCGTCTGCTATCAGGAGCCGGGGTTCGCACGCGATGGCCATAGCGATCATTACGCGCTGCTGCTGGCCACCGGACAATTGGAAGGGATACGCACCGATTTTTTCCTCTGGTTCTGGAATTCCGACCTCGGCGAGCAACTCGACCGCGCGCGAGCGCGCCTGCGTGCGTGTCAGGCCAGCGTGCTGGCGGAGGACTTCGGCGAGTTGAAAACCGACCGTGAACACGGGATTCAGCGAGTTCATCGGTTCCTGGAAGATCATCGAAATATCGGATCCGCGAAGTTTGCGCATCTCCCGTTCGGAAACATCGAGGAGGTTACGGTCGCGGTACAGAATCCTGCTGCCGGATCCGACCGTGGCATTCTCCCTGGGGAGCAGACCCAGTATCGCCAGCGCAGTCACCGACTTGCCGCTCCCGGATTCCCCGACCAGCGCTACCGTGCTGTTTGGCGGGATGTCGAAATCGATATCTTTCACCGCATCGAGGGTCGTGGTCCGGTCAATGCGAAAGCTCACCCGAAGGGCGCGGATGCTCAGAAGAATCCCTCCCGTAGCCATGGCTTTCACAGAGTTCATCGGACTCATTTGAGCTTCGGATCGAGCGCGTCGCGCAAAGCATCGGTGAGCAGACCGAATGCGGTGACCAGCATCGCCATTGCAAGCGTGGCGGCAGCGAGCTGCCACCAATTGCCGATGAGAAGCTCGCTCTGCGCTTCGTTGAGCATGCTTCCCCAGGACACGGTGTCTACGCCGACGCCGAACCCGAGAAAACTGAGCACGACCTCCGACTTGATGAACAGAACGACATGCAGGGAGAGTTGCACCAGTACGACGTGGCTGACGTTCGGGAGAATGTGCACGAACATCCGGCGCATGTCGGAGGCGCCGAGGGCTTCGGCTGCCTGGACATATTCGCGTATTTTGTGCTTCATGTACTCAGCGCGGATCAGCCGGAAGATCCCCGTCCAGCCGGTGAGACTGAGGATCAATACCACTGTCATGGTTCCCTTCTGGTTCAAAACTGCGGCAATGGCGAGAATCAGCAGCAAGTAGGGGATCGAGGTAAAGACGCTGTAGAACCAGTTGAAGAAATCATCGATCCACCCCCCGTAGTAGCCCGCCAGAGCCCCGAAAACGGTGCCGAGCAACGCAGCGAGCGTGGCCGCTGCCAGACCCACGAACATCGATGTTTCGGTCCCCTTGATCGCTTTCTTGAGCACGTCGCGACCCCATTTGTCGCCGCCGAATATCAGTGTTGGCGCTCTCACATCGGTAGCTGACTCGACGCTGGATCCGGCCCTGATCTGGGCGAGCACCTCGGCCAGCGGGTCCACGATAGCAACGTCCCGGGCACCGCTCCGATTCGCGCCGCGGATTTCCGCGAGGATCTCCGCGAGCGGGTCAACCCCATCCGAGTTGCGGCCCTCCGTCTCGCGTGCAGACATCGCAGACTCTGGTGGTGCGGCGCCGGTCGTGATACGGGCGCTCGCGTCTGCCGGCCCCATGAAAGTCGGCGGCGCATGGCTCACACCCACTTCGATGGACCAGTCGCTCGCGATCAATCCGGTGGCTGAAGCCGCCATCAGCGCGACAAAGAACAACACGATGTCAAACGAAATGAGGCCTACCCGGTCGTAGCAGAAGCGCCGCCACGCAAGTACCCAGAGCCCGGGTGATTCGGCGCGAACCTGGCTGCGGGCAAGATGGTTGGGGTTCACAGTGGCGGCGGGTTCATTTGAGCTGCACGCGCGGATCGACTGCTTTGTATAGAAGATCCGCGAGCAGATTGGTGACCATGGTGGCGATCGCAACATAGATGGTCACTGCCTTGATCACGGGGAAGTCGCTGCGCTCCACCGCGAGGAGCACTTCGCGCCCGATGCCGGGAATAGAAAAAAAGCGCTCGATCAGGAAGGCACCTGCCAGCAATCCGGGGAGCTGGATCATTACATTCGTGATGATGGGAATAGATGCGTTGCGCAGCACGTGCACCCAGATCACGCGCATCTCGCTCAGCCCCTTTGCCCGCGCGGTGCGCACATAGTCCTGGTTGATTTCGTCCAGGAAAAAGCTGCGGTATAGCCGCGTGTCTGGCGCCAGGGAAACAATCACGCCGACGAAAATAGGCAACAGGCTGTAGACAAAAATATTTTCAAGGAAGTTTGCGCCCCAGCCCTGCACCGGGAACCACCCCAGACGGTAAGCAAGCAGGTACTGGAACACGATGATGTAGACCAGAATGCTGATCGACTGGCCGATGGTGCAGCCGATCATCACCAGGCGGTCTGTCAGGGATCCGCGCAGGTAGGCCACCAGCATTGCCGCCGCCATTGCAAGCATGGTATCGATCACCAGCAAGGGAACGAGCACCGTCAATGACGGGCCGAGCCGGGTGGCAAAAATTTCCGATACTTGCTCGTTGGTTGACCAGCTTGTGCCAAAGTCACCGGAGGCGATTTGCTGGACGAAAAGCCACAGTTGTACATATGCCGGCTGATCCACGCCCAGTTGGCGGCGGATGCTCTCTATTTGTTCCGGATTGGAAATCTTGCCGGCAAGCAGATACGCCGGGTCGCCGCCGACCCAATTGAACAGCAAGAAGACCAGCAGCACGACACCGATCAGGGTCGGGATGGTCTGCCAGAGGCGGCGGACGAGATATGCAAGCATAGCGGCCCTATGGCTATGTGTGGCCCATGTGTAGCAATCAGCCCTGCTTATCGCCCAGTCTTTGTTTCGATGTCGATATACATCCACTCCTGGGGCAATACCGGGTGCTTCTTGAAACCGATCACATGGGGTTGCATCAGCACATTCCGATACCGGCTGTCACCCATGATCCAGACCGTGTCGGCTTCCATCACGCGTGCCATCGCCCTGTATAGCGCATTGCGCTCCGGGCCATCAGGAAGTGTTCTCGATTGTTCGTAGAGTTTGTCGAGCTTCGGCGATCGGTAACACGCATTGTTGCTTTGACCGGTGTTCGGGCCGTAGAGCAGTTGCATGAAATTGTCGCCATCCGGCGTATCGGCGATCCAGGCGGCGCCGCGCATCATCAGGCGGCAGCGCTTTTCCAACTTGATCAGTTCGGCGAAGCGGTCCTTGTGGATTTCCAGGTGAATGCTGATTGAATCGAGCGAGCGCTTCATCAGTTCGTCGAACTGGCGGTCGCGCTCGTTCGGGGTCGACGAATAGCGGATGACCAGGGGCTTGCCGTCGGGCAGCGTCCTATAGCCGTCCGGCCCTTTCTTGTATCCAAACCTGTCGAGCAGGGCATTGGCGGCTCTTGGATCGTATGGAGTGCCGTTCCTGTAACTTGGGTCGTGCCCGGCGATGCCGGGCGGGATTGGAAACTCCGCGCGGATCGCCTGCCCCTTTCGGATGATCCTGATCTGGTCTTCTATCTTGTACGCCATCGCGATGGCGCGGCGCAGGGCGATCTTTTCGATGCTGTATCCACCGACCGGATTGGGCTGATCGCCGATCGCGTCCTGCATGTTGAAATAGGTGTAGACGATCTCAGGATCGACCGTGCGGTCGAGTTTGATGCCCCGTTTTACAAACTCGGGCTTGAGTTTGTTGTCGTCAGTCATGAAGGTCGAGGAGATGTCCCACAACTGGTATTCCAGATCGGTTTCGCCCTTCTCGAAGGCGAGCCACCGGCTCTGGGTCTCCTCCATGACGCTGACTTCGATGTGGCCGATCGCCGGCAATTTCTTGCCCTTCATCTGCGCTGCGATTTGCTTGTCGAGCGGATCGTCGCCGGGCTGGAAATCCCATATTTTGCCGCGATAGTCTGGGTTCGCCTCCAGAACAATCTTTGAGGAACGCGTGTACTGCTTCAGGCGGTAGGGGCCGGTGCCCACTGGGTGGGCGTTTGCATCCTCACCGTAGGCTTCGATCACCTCCCGGGCAACTGCGCCGACGAGGTTGAACGCCAGTATGTGCGAGAAACCATAGTCGGTTTCCTTGAGGTGGATGCGCAAGGTGTATGGGTCCGGCACCTCGAGTCCGGCGACCCTGGTGTCGTAGTCGAACCGGTTCGTCTTTCTAGCCTGAGAGCCTAGTTCGTCAAGCCCGGTTATTTTTCCCTCGAACAGAAACGCGTACGGTGAGCGAATTCTGGGGTCCATAAAGCGCTTGATCGAATAGGCATAGTCTTCAGCAGTCAATTCCCTCTTTCTGCCCTTGAATGCCGGATCAGAGGTGAAATAGATCCCTTTTCTGATCTTGATTGTGTACGTCTTTCCTTTGTTTGTGATCCGCGGCAACGACTCGGCTGTGTTGGGCACCAGTTTCGCAGGGCGGGCCAGATAGTCGTAGGTCAGCAGTGGATCGAATATGGCCTCGATGATAGTGCCAGAGTAGTAGTCGGACACCCGGGGCGGGTCGAAGCCCGTTTCCGCGGCCTGGAAGGTGAGGCGGAGCGTTTTCCCCGAATCGGCAGCATGCGAAGCACAGGGGATGGTCAGCATAATCAGCGTCGCCAGCGCCCATGCTGGTATGCGCCGCAACCATCTGCGGATCATCGCCGGATCTCTTTGGCGGGTTGCCCTTTTCTCTGCGCTGGTTTGGCTGCCGCAGCGGAGCGACCGCCTGATTTCACGGCTTTGGTCGCTTTTCCCTTGCGGACCGTGGCGCGCGTCTTGATCGAGACAGGCTGCTGGATGGCGAGTTTTTGGCCGGCAGCAAGCCGGCCGATGGTGTTCCAACGCCTGATGTCATCGACCGACACACGGTAACGTTGCGCGATGGACGGCAGGGTATCGCCCTTTTTTACCGTATAGAGAACTTTTTGCATGCGCGGCTCGGGCATCTGGGGAGGCCGGAATACCGCGGGCAGCGGTTCATTTGCAGCACTGCTCCCCTTCAGGGGGACGAGAATCTGCTGCCCCGTTCCGATTTTCGATCGCGGGCCGATCCCGTTTACCTGCTTGAGGCGCGCGAGCGCTATGCCGTATGCAGCGGCAATGCGTTCGAGCTTATCGCCAGGCTTTAGCGTATAGGTCTGCCATGAACTGAGCGGCTTGTCGTGGCTCGCGAGGTTTGCCCTGAATATTTCCGCATGGTCCGCGGGCAGCACCAGCGTCTGCGACTGCGCCGCGGTGATCACCGGCCGGTTGTATGCGGGGTTGAGCGTGATCAGTTCCTCGACCGTCATGTCTGCGAGCTTTGCAGCCGTGCGTATGTCGATATCCTGCGTCCTTTCCACGGTGACGAAATACGGCTCGTTCGGAATCGGATCGAGGTCGATTCCAAATGCGGCAGGATTGGCGACGATGTTCTTCAGCGCTTGTAGCTTTGGAACGTAGTACCGCGTTTCTGCGGGCATGGTCAGGTTCAGGTAATCCGTTGGCAGGTGGCGTGCCTTATTCTTCTCTATGGCGCGCGCGACGGCATTTTCCCCCCAGTTGTAGGAGGCGAGCGCGAGGTGCCAATCGCCGTGCATCTCGTAGAGAAACTGAAGGTAATCGAGCGCCGCGGTGGTTGAAGCGACGATGTCGCGGCGGGCGTCGATCCACCAATTCTGCTGCAGGTTGTAACTCTTCCCGGTGGAGGGAATGAACTGCCACAGGCCCGAGGCTTTGGCGCGAGAATAGGCCATCGGGTTGAACGCCGACTCGACCATGGGCAGCAGTGCCAGTTCTGTTGGCATGCCGCGCCGCTCCAGTTCCTCGACGATGTGATACAGATACCGCCGGCTTCGCTGCAGCATGATCTTAATGGCACTCGGGCGGCTCGCATACCAGATCTGGCGGTCGAGGACGACAGGGCTGGAGATGTTAGGTACGCCGAAACCGTGCCGGATGCGCTCCCACAGATTGTCGGGGGAGGCAGTCAGGTCAATCGCGCGAGCTATGGGGAGAGGATCGCGTACCTCATGGATGCCATCGAGGCCTGCTGTTTCCAGCGGCGGCAGCTTTACGACAACGCTCGCTGCGGCGCGTCCCGGTTCGCGCGGCACAGGGGCTGTTGGCGTCTCTGCAGCGGTCGGAGCGGAGCGCAGGCTGACCGCCGGTCCCGGTGATTCGCTCACTTGGGCGACGGGTGGACTCTCGCGAGCGACCGGCGCCACCGGCGCGACGGAGCACGCGGTGAGCAAGGCGGCAATGAGAAGCGGTGCTGCGCGTCTGCTGAGTGCCACGCGGTGTGATTCCGCCGGTGTCATGGGCAGATGCTATCACGGGCTGGCGTTTGGGCAGGCCGCTCGCTTCGAAGCGGACTTCCCGGCGCTTGCGGATGGGAGGCGGGGGCGGGCGCTGTTGGCCAGACTTGAGCCTGGATCGCGGATGCGCGGTGAGCTGGCCGTGGCTATCGAGCGCACCGAGCGTCTTTTATCAGCGATGTTTGAGGTAGAGGGGAACCCACAAAACTGAGCCGCGGAATGGGCGTCGCAGCAGGATCACATAGCCAACCACCGGCTCCAGAGGTGTCAAATTGATGCTTCCACACAGACCGGGAGGTACTCCCGGTATAGTTCCGCCTGTGGAAAAGACATTCCCTCCCTTACTCAAAGCTTCTGCACTGGCCAAGACCTGGCGGCGTCTGAGGGGCCGCGATGACCGCAGGCCGGCGTTGGGCGACGTGCCGTGTATTCCGGTGGCGGCGGGTTGCGTCACGACCCTGACCGAGCCGATGATATATAGAGAAACCCTGCTGGAACTCATTGCGGGTGCCAAAGAGCGGATTCTGATCGCAACGCTCTACCTGCAGGATGATGATGCCGGCAGGGAGGTGCTTGCGGCGTTGTATGCCGCCAAGGCAGCGCGTCCAGAACTGGAGATCGCGGTATTCGTGGATTGGCATCGGGCTCAGCGGGGGCTCATTGGCAAGACCAAGAGCGCGGGCAACGCGACTCTGTACCGGGAAATGGCCCGCCTTTGTGGGCCAGGCGTTCCTGTCTACGGCGTGCCGGTCCAGACCCGGGAGATGATGGGCGTGATGCACCTCAAGGGCTTCATATTCGACGACACGGTACTCTACAGCGGCGCCAGCATCAACGACGTCTACCTGCACCGACACCAGCGTTACCGGCTGGATCGATACCACGTGATCCAGGATCGTCAGTTGGCCGATAGCTTGGCCGGGTTGCTGCTCCAGGTGATATTGCCCAGTCCGGCGGTGCACGCCCTGGATGGCGAAACTGCGCCTAAGACGGGATCCTTGCGCGCGCACATCGCCAAGTTTCGCCGCATCCTTGCGAAGGCCCGCTACCATATGGCCGAAGGCACCATCAGGAGCGGGGAAGTGGGCGTTACGCCCCTTGTGGGCGTTGGGGGGGGGGATAACGAACTCAACGCCGTCCTGCTGAAACTGGTCCGCCACGCCCAAGACCATTTAGTCCTGTTCACGCCCTATTTCAACCTTCCCGGGCCCCTTCGAAGGGCCATCGACGTGAAAATCAAGGAAGGGTGCAGGGTAACTATCGTCCTGGGTGACAAGATCGCCAACGACTTCTACATTCCGCCAGAAGAACCGTTCAAGACGATTGGCGCATTGCCCTACCTCTACGAAGGTAACCTACGCCGCTTCTGCAAGATCCATCAGGGTGCCATCGATCGAGGGCTGCTCAACGTGCATCTGTGGCGCCACGAGCACCACACCTTCCATATCAAAGGCTTGCTGGTGGACCAGTGCTACGCGCTTCTTACCGGCAACAATATCAATCCCCGGGCCTGGCGCCTGGATCTCGAAAACGGTCTGCTGATCCACGATCCGCATAGGATGCTGCATGAGCAGCACCAGGCCGAACTGGAAAGGATTTTGGCGCACACTGAGCGACTGGACCACCACGAGTCTCTTGAAAGCATCGAAACCTATCCTGCGCCCGTGCAACGCTTGCTCAAACGCCTGGCGCACGCACGCGTGGATAGACTGGTAAGTCAGGTGCTGTGAGAGAACGAGCTCGGGGCGCCTCGCTTCCAGGGTCGCTGCTATCGGGGAAACATCCGCACCCTGCTTGCCGGCGCTGCGACTCTCAGAATACGTTTTTCCAGTCCCGAATTGCCGTGAACACCGCGACGGGATCCGCC
>Ga0194060_10000851_pt1 | contig 22240 bp, 23 predicted proteins | sample SepL225m_MetaG_FD_163427 | JGI IMG/M metagenome (GOLD analysis project Ga0194060, IMG submission 163427) | Anoxic zone freshwater microbial communities from boreal shield lake in IISD Experimental Lakes Area, Ontario, Canada - Sep2016-L222-5m | ecosystem: Environmental > Aquatic > Freshwater >... | reverse complement strand
GAAGATGCTGGGGCGCGGATCGATGGTCAGAACGTCTCCGACCGCTGGAGCTCCCTTGATATTCAGCGAAAGCCCGGGGATGGCGGTGACGGCAATGTTGGCGTCCTTGGTCGTCGTGTAAGTCGCGGACCCGCTGAAAGGGCCCGTAACACCCGGGTTTTCGGCGATGTCATACGTGACCGTGGTGGTTCCAGGAACCGAAGTCGTGTCGACGCCTGAAATGGTGATGGCGTACGATGAACCCGACACCAGCGAGGAATTGACCATTTGAACGCCGCTGGTTGTGATCGAATGTGCAGGTGCGGTGACAGTGGTCAGGCTGACGTTGTATACGCCATCACGCTCAGGCTTCATCATGAAGGCACTGTCGCCGTCCAGCGCAAACGGAATTGCCACATCGGTGCTGGCATTTTGCCCTGGCAATCCGTCAAAAGTGTAGTCCTGCGGCAGGGCCTGCGGTCCGACAAAGGGTTGCAATGCACTGCCCAATGCGCTGAACAGCGGCAGGCCATTGGTGTCTTTGCGGTTGGCTAAGGTCAAAATCTGATTGCGCAAACCCGTCAATTGATCGGCGATAGCGCGGTGCTGTGATGCGGTGTAGGTCCCATTGCCAGCGCTCGACACCATGTCGCGGAAATTTTGCAATGCGTCATTGACATCCCCCAGGGTACTTTCAGCCTGCACAATGGCACTGCGTTGGGACGCCAGCGCACGCTGGTCGGTCTCAATCCGGGCCAGGCGCATGATCGCTCGCTCGGCCAGAGCTGCCCCTGTCGGATCATCGCTTGCTCGCACGACCTTTTTCCCCGAGGTCAAGTTCTCCTGGAGTCCCTCCAGACTAGACTGGCGCGTCAGGATATTGCGAACCGCAATGGCATAAGTGTTGGCTGAGCCAAGTCGTGCAGCTAAGGTCATGATGGGTGTTCCTGTGCCTAGTTCGCTAACGCATCAGGCTGTTCAACAAGGTGTCAAAAATGCTGTTGGCAATTTGAATCATCTTGGCAGATGCTTGGTAGGCCTGCTGGTATTGAAGCAATTTGGAGGCCTCCTCATCAAGGTTGACACCCGATACTCCGGTGCGGGATTGCTCCAAGGTGGTGGCAATCGAATCGGAAACTTGGGCGGTATAGTTTGCGCTTTGGCTGCGGATGCCCACCTGTGAAATGACGCCCGCAAAGCCATCGGTCAGAGATGCACCATCAAACATTGCTGCATCACGCAGTTCGAGCATCGCCATAGCGTTTCCTGCTGACAGTGCCGGGTAGGCGTTGGCTTTCACGGTGAACGTGTCACCAGTTCCAGGCGTTCCCTGCAGTTTCAATGACCAGTCGACAAGCGCAAGCGAGTACGTGGGTGGTGAGGTCAGTGGCTGATCCGCGAGCGTCGCCTCGATGGCCTGGCCCGGTGTGTAGTTGTAAACGTTGACTGCATCGTCGCTTCGGGTGTAGGTGCTCGGGCTGGTGAAGGTCACCGTTACCGGTACGTTGATGGGCGGATTGCTTCTGGCCGAAAGAGACACCTGCTGCAAGCTACCAGTGTTGCTCGCACCCATGGTTCCTGCAACCGGATTTGCCACCGCCAGCGCCCGTGGCGAGGAAAACTGGCTACTGATGTTACTGGCCGATGTGGTGAACGGTTTGAGAAGAAAGCGATCTCCGGGATTGGCACTGCCGCTTTGGGTCAGGCTCAGACCATCAACCACCACAGGGCTGGTAGTTGCAAAATCGAATGGGGTAACCTGTCCATCGGAGCGTCGGGTAGCAGTTCCTGCTGTGGCCCCGCTGAAGCTGATAAAGTAATCCGACGCAGCAAATTGAGTGGCATCACTGATTGCCATCGTTAACGCCGCCGTCCCACCATTGACAAAAGCCGGTGGCGAGGGCTGAAGCACATTCTGACCGCCAAACACGTTCGGGCTGAATATATCGCCGCCTACGTTTCCGTCCAGATCGATCCCGAGCTTGTGCTGGTCATTCATCGCCGTACTGATCGCCATGGTCAGTCGGCCCAGCAAATTACGGCCTTCGTTAAGGTCGCTATTTTGAAATCGTATCAGTCCTGGAACTTCGCCGCCACCCAGCATATTGTCATCCAGCAGTTGCGGCTCGCCATTGCGAATGATGGCCAGTTTGCTCACACGGGAGTCGGAAAAATCATCGGTGGTAATCGTGACGGAGGACGCGCGGGTGCCCAGCACCAGCTCCTGGCTGCTGCTGAGGTAGATCCCAATGGAGCCATCGTCTGCGTTGACTTGGGTCGTTTGAACGTATTGGTTGAGATCGCGAATAAGTTGATCGCGTTGATCAAATAAGTCGTTCGGTGGCTGCCCGCTGCCGAGGGCGCGGACTACCTGGTCGTTCACGGCGGCAATATTTTTGGCGAGGCTGTTGATGGAGCTGACCTTTTGCTCCAGAGATTGCTGGACGACCAGTTGCAGGTCATCGAGTCGCTCCGATGTGGAACGCATACGCGAGGCGGTTTCCTGTACGCGGGTGAGCGCTACCGTGCGCGCGGTCAGATCTGTGGGCGCATTGGCTACATCCGAGAAGGCGTTCATCATGTCGCTGATGGATGAACCCAGGCCCTGCTTGCCACCCTCGAAGATGCCTTCCAACTGCTTCAGGTAGTCTGAGCGCGTCCGGTCAGCATATTGGTTGGACGAGGCCAATGCCGCTTGTCGGGTAAGGAACTCATCGAAATTGCGCTGAATGGTCTGTACATTGACGCCCTTGCCGATGAATCCTGCACCGGTGTATTGGCCTTGGACGGCCTCCAGGACCGCCTTTTGACGCGAATATCCCACCGTGTTGACGTTGGCAATGTTGTTGCCCGTCGTTTGCAGTGCAATCTGATTGACCTGCAGAGCCCGTGTGCCAAGGTTGAGTAAGCTCATGGCGGTGCCTGATTACGTTTGAACGCGCCGAACGGCGATCGTTGCGTTGATGGCACGGCTCAACTTGGCCGCATAGTCTGGGTCGGTCGCGTAACCGGCCTTTTGCAGCCCACTGGCAAAGGCCTGAACGGAGCCAGTTTGCATCTTGGCTTTGGCGTAACGAGGACTCTCGGAGATCAGTCGGGCATAGTCTTTGAACGACTCTGCATAGGAATCGTAGGCACGAAAGCGTGCGACTTTCTTCTCTGCGACCCCATTGACGTATTCCGTGGTCGTGACTTCAGCTACTTTGCCGGTCCAGTTGGATCCAGCCTTCATGCCAAACAAATTAAAGGACGGCGCTCCGCCCTTTTGCTTGATCTCATGTTTGCCCCACCCGGTTTCATGGCCTGCCTGTCCCAGCATATAGGCGGCAGGGATGCCGGTGCTTTTCTCAACTTCGCTGGCTACTTTTGTATGGCGCTGCACAAAATTGAACTGACTCTCAGTGGGTCCATGACGGACCCTCTTGATGTCGGAATCGGCAGGGCTCAGGTTAGGCTTGAGAGCAGACAAGGGGGTCGATGCAGTTTTTTCTGAGGCGGGTGTTGGCGATTGGACCCCCATTTGTCGCGTCAACTGCTGCGCAATGAGATCCGACAGACCACCGGGCTGTCCGGACATTTGCACTGCGAACTGCTGATCCAGCAGGTCGGTCCCTAGGTCCCCGCCCGGGCTGTCTAGCATCCCGGATTTCATTGTGGCGTCCCGCATGCTCTTCATCAGCTCTCGCATGAAGAGGGACTCAAATTGCACTGCCGTTTCCCGTATCGCCTGGGGCGTGCTTTTCCCGGCTTCGAGTTTAAGGTTACCCAGCGATTGGACGTCCGCCGCCAACGACGGCGAGTTGGAGAGGGCGCCAAAGCTCATGTCAAATCACCTCCAGCTCGGCGTTCAGCGCACCGGCGGACTTGATGGCTTGCAGAATTGCCAGCAGGTCCTGCGGCGTGGCTCCAAGCGAGTTCAGAGCCTTGACCACCTCAGCCAACTGCGCTGCTGCAGGAATCTGGATCAGCTTGCCCGCTTCCTGCTTGATCTCGATGTTGGCTTTCTCAGTCACCACCGTCTGACCGCCTGTGGATAACGCGTTAGGCTGGCTGATCACAGGAGTCGATGAGATGCTGATGGACAGGTTGCCGTGCGCAATCGCACATGCGCCCAGTGTGACTGCCTGGTTAAGCACAATCGAGCCGGTGCGCGAGTTGATGATCACCTTGGCAGCGCGCACGGAGGCTTCCACGGGCAACTCTTCCATCTCGGCGAGAAAACTGATGCGCGCATTAGGACTGGTGGGCGCTTGAACTTGAATGGTACGTCCGTCCAGAGCCTGCGCGATGCCGTCACCAAAGCGGGTATTGATGCTTTGGGCGACCTTGCGGGCGGTTTGAAAGTCCGATGCGTTCAGGCTCAGATTGATGCTGGTACCCTCTTGCAAAGAGGTCGGAACACTGCGCTCCACTTGCGCCCCATCCGGAATACGCCCTACGGCGAGGTGATTGACCTGAACCTTGCTGCCACCCGCTGAAGCACCCGCGCCCGCCACGATGAGATTGCCCTGCGCCAAGGCATACACCTCACCATCAGCCCCCTTCAGGGGCGTCGCGATGAGTGTGCCACCTTTGAGTGACTTTGAATTGCCCAGCGAGGATACATTGATGTCCAAAAGCTGCCCGGGTCGGGCAAAGGCCGGAAGCTGCGTGGTGACCAGCACCGCCGCAACATTCTTCATTTGAAGCTGGCTGAGCGACGCGGGAGTGAGCGTCAAACCGAGTTGCTGCATGTAATTGGCCAGGCCCTGGGTCGTATAGGGCATCTGGGTCGTCTGGTCGCCTGTGCCATCCAGGCCCACCACCAGCCCGAATCCGGTCAGCTGGTTGCTACGCACGCCTTCGATGCTGGCCACTTCCTTGATACGGGTCGCCGCCAAGGAAAGCGACGGAACCACAAGACACAGCGTCAACGTCAGACTTAGTATGCGTCGCAGTCCTGTTTTATTTGCTGTTGAAGTCCAAGTGTTCATGTGCAGAGTCTGTAGAGGGAGATCCGGGCGGATCTCTTACCCCTCGGCACTATTCTGGACAAATTTAGAAAGGCAGAAAGCTCAAAAAGAACCGGGAAATCCAGCCAACTGTTTGGGCTTCACCCTGTGTGCCACGGCCACGGGACTCCACGCGCACATTGGCAACCTGGGTCGAGCTCACCACCGAGCCCGGTTGCACCAACCGGGGGTCCACCGTACCGGAGAACCGCAAGACATCGACATTCTGGTTCACGCCAATCTGCTTTTCGCCCGACACCACCAGGTGTCCATTGGGAAGCACCTCAATCACGGTGGCTGTAATGGAGCCGGAGAATGTATTGGCACTTTCCGTCCCACCCTTGCCCGAAAAGGAGTTGTTGGTCGAAGCGCCGATTCCCAGTTTCGCCAGATCCGCAGCCGGTTGCAACGGTAGCGCGGTCACTTTGGCATCGATGGACGAATTTCGGTCGACCGTGGACGTTGATTTCTGGCTTGCCGTCACGTTCTCGACGATCAGGATGGTGACAGTGTCCCCCACCAACCTGGCGCGTCGATCCTCAAACACCGGACGATAGCTTGCAGATTGAAACAGGCTGCCGTTGGCAGGCCGGATCGCCTGGTTGACCGTCGCAGGTAACGGGGTGACTTTCGGTTCTGCAAAATCGACCACCACTTTTTGCGGCAGCGATTGGCAGGCGCAGCATAGCAGGGATAGTGAAATTGGCAGCACGGTCCTCCGGACCCATGGTGAAGGCCGGCAATGAGCGAGTAACCTAGTCATGGCAAACCTCACAGTTGGCCCAGTTTTTGGAGCATTTGGTCGGATGTTTGTATGGCCTTGGAGTTCATCTCATAGGCGCGTTGCGTCTGAATCATGGTCACCAGTTCCTGCACCACATTCACGTTAGAGGTTTCCACGAACCCCTGCACCAGCGTACCCAGTCCATTGGCACCAGCGGTGCCAGCATTGGGTTGTCCTGAAGCCGCCGTCTCGGTGTATATGTTTTGACCCTTGGGCTCCAGGCCTGCTGGGTTGACGAAGTTAGTCAGTGAAATCGTTCCTACCGGCTGTGGTGCCACGTTGCCGGGAATCGTTACTGATACATTGCCGTCTTGTGCCACTGAAACAGAAGTTGCGTTGGCCGGTATCGTGATGCCGCCCGCGACAGGTAGCCCCCCTGAAGTGACCATGCGTCCCTGGTTGTCGATTTGAAATGCACCATCTCGGGTGTAACCATTGGAGCCATCGGGAAGCGTGACCTGGAAAAAGCCATTGCCTTGAACCGCAACGTCCAGATTGTTGCCGGTTTGCTGCAAGTTTCCTTGGGAAAAGTTGCGGCTGGTGGCAACGGTGCGCACACCGAGCCCGACCTGCAAGCCGGTCGGCAGTAAGGATTGCTCTGAAGTATTGGCGCCGGCCTGGCGCAGATTTTGGTACATGAGGTCTTCAAAGACCGCGTGGGACTTCTTGAAGCCATTGGTGGATACATTGGCCAAGTTGTTTGAGATGACGTCCAGCTGCATTTGCTGGGCTTCCATGCCGGTCTTGGAGATCCAGAGTGAGTTGATCATGATGGTTTCCTGCTATTTACGATTGCGAGTGCTTATCCCTGGAGTCCCAACAATTGCCCGGCGGACCGGTCATTGGATTCGGCCGTTTGCATCAGGCGCATCTGGGTTTCAAACTGCCGCGCGGTTTGAATCATGCCCACCATGGCCTCAATGGCATTGACGTTGGAACCCTCCAGCACGCCGGTTTGCACACGAGCGGTGTCGTCGCTGTTCAGGGGGTCACCAGAAAGTGCGCGAAAAAGCCCATCGTCTCCCCGCTTGAAGGGGTCTTCTCCATTGGGTGTCACTAGCTTGAGCTTGCCAATGGTGTTGGCGGGCTGGTTCCCTACTTTGGCGCTGATGCCGCCATCCTGCGCAATTGTCAACGCCGCTCCTGGGGGGACTGAAATCGGAGAGCCGTCACTGGACAACACGGGCAAGCCATTGCCAGTCACCAAGGTACCGTCGGTTGATACTTCAAAGTGACCGTTGCGGGTGTAGCCCTCGTTGCCGTCCAGCCCCTGTACTCCGAACCACGCATTGCCCACGGCCATAGCATCGAGTGCACGGTCGGTGCGCTGTGCTGGACCAGCCTTGTCCGAGTAACCCGCGCTGGCTTCCAGGGCAAAGACCCGCGTGGGAGCGCCTTCGCCTTGTACGGGCACGGCTCTGTAGGTTGCCAGTTGGGCTCGAAACCCGTTGGTAGATGCATTGGCAAGATTGTTGGAGAGGATCGCCTGGCGATTCGCCGCTGCGTTCGCTCCGGACATCGCGGTGTAAATGAGCCGATCCATCGTCTATGTCTCCCGATTAGCGCAGGTTCACCAGGGTTTGCAGCGCCTGATCCTGGGTTTTGATGGTCTGCGCGTTGGCTTGGTACTGGCGTTGCGCAGTCATCATGTCGACCAGCATCGCCGTCAGATCCACATTCGATTCCTCAACCGCCCCGGGACGCAGGTTTGCGAACTGCCCCTCGCCGGGCGCACCTTGCAGCGCGGGGCCCGAGGTATTGGTCACGACCCAAGCACCGCCGCCTCTTTGAGCAAGTCCTTGTACGTTTCGGAAGTCTGCCAAAGCAATCTGCCCTTGAATCTGCGTTTGTCCATTCGAGTACTTGGTTGTTATTTTTCCGATTTCACTGATGGTGACGCCCGTTAGATTGCCTGCGGTATAGCCGTCCTGCTCGAGTTTGACTACACCAAATGCCGTACCGTATTGGGTCGTGGACCCCAGTTCCAGAGTCACCACATTGGCCGCGATGGCAGGGTTCACCGACTGCAATGACAGCGTAGGCTGTGGCGCAATCGGAATCATCTTTCCGGCAGCATCAAAGGTAATCTGAAACAAAGCTCCGGACGGCAATGTTGAAGGTGCAGTCGGCGTCAGGCTGGCGCTTGGCAGTGGCAAAGGCGCCGGAATCACCAGTCCCGATGTCGGGTCCGGGTTGGTGTAGGTCATCAGATTGAGGTTCCCATTGGCGATGTTCAATGCCGTATTCTTCTTGTCCAGGGCGAAGTCCGTTGCGTTCTTCGCTCCTACAGGAGCATCTAGAGCCAGAGCAGCTTGACCCGCAGCAATGGTGCTTGAGTCAAAGACGTCCCATTGATCGATCAGTATGGGCGGGACCGAGGACGCATTGGGTCCCGTCCGGACAAAAGCCAGCGTAATGGGTGTTTCCAGACCCTGAGAGTCGTACCCGTTGAGTGTTGTTCCGTAAGTAGAAATGGATAGGGGCGGGTAGACGTTCGCAGCAATTGGTGCCCGCGCGTCGAGGTTGAAAGTTGCAGTCACTGCAGTCGTTTGTTTGGCCGGAATCGGCGCGCCCGTTGGAACGACAAGCGGCACTGCTGTGCTGCTGGTAGTGTTGCCCAATACATCCGTCGGGAAACCCATGACGCCCGCGCCCGAGTTGGCCACCAGGTTGCCGGCTTTGTCGAGCTTGAACTGTCCGTCTCGCGTGTAGGCGGTAGTACCGTCGAGCTGTTTGAGTTGAAAGAAACCAGCACCGTTTAACGCCACATCGAGTCCGTTGCCAGTTACATTGATACCACCCTGCGTAAATTGTTGCGATATCGTGGCAATCGCGACACCGATTCCGTCGGAAGTGCCTCCTCCGGAGCCAACCGCTGAAGCGATCAGATCGGCAAATTCAGCACGTGCGACCTTGAAGCCAACAGTGTTGGCATTGGCAATGTTGTTGCCAATAATGTCCAGGTTCTTTGCGGAAGAATTTAGGCCAGACAGGCCTGTTTGTGAACTCATGGTGTGGTCCTCTTCAATTGACGGTGGGGGTGTTAGAGAATGGCTTGAATAGCGCTATAGGCCACTGAATCGCGACCCTTGAGCTGCACGCTCAGTTCGGAGCCGTTGGTCCCGACGGAGACAACGGTATCCCTGGCAAGCGTTGTGCTTGAAACACTTTGGCCGCCGCTGGTGGCGACGACTCTGAATTTTGGACTGGTGGTCCCAGCGTACTTGGACGCATCCCATTCAAAATTGTGCCGACCGGCGCTCAGTGAGCCGAGGTCGATCTTGTCAATCAACTGCCCACCCGGAGTCGTGATTTCGACACTGACCTTATCCGCCGACGCGGAGAGGTCCAGTGCTCCCTTCGCTACTCCCGCGTTGATCGAAAGTGCGTTGCCTTGAACGAGGACATCATGGCCAATCATCGCCGTTCCCTGCATTGATTGCATGGCACTGAACTGGCTGACCATGGACTTCATGGTCTCGTTAAGTTGTTGAATGCCTGAAACCGTGTTGATCTGGGCCATCTGACTGGTCATCTGGGCGTTGTCCATCGGGTTCATGGGATCCTGGTTGTTGAGCTGAGCGACCAGAAGCTTGAGAAAGCGGTCCTGCGAAGCATTCGCATCGCTTAAGGCGGTGGTCTTGTTGGTGCTGCCGCTGAGGGTGGTCGCGGAGTCAATCGCTGAAATGCTGGTTGTCATGGCAATGTCCTATTCGATTACTGACCCATCTGGAGGGTCTTGAGCAGAAGCGTTTTGGCGGTGTTCATGACCTCAACGTTGTTTTGGTAGGAACGCGAGGCTGAAATCATGTTCACCATTTCCTCGACCGGATTCACGTTGGATTGGGTGATGTAGCCCTCAGCATCGGCAGATGGGTGAGACGGGTTGTGCACTCGGCGAAGTGGATCATTGCTCTCTTTGATGGAGCTCACTTTCACGCCGGAGGATGCGTCGGATCCCATGGGGACGGTTTCGAAAACAACTTGCCGACTCTTGTAACCTTGGCCATCAGGTCCCGCTACGGCGTCGGCGTTGGCAAGATTGCTGGCCACCACGTTGAGCCGTTGCGACTGCGCGCTGACTGCGCTGCCCGACACGTTGAATATGGAAAACATGGACATGGCTTACTCCGTAGTCGTCGCTGTTGCTGTCATTGGCCTTGAATGGCACTCAAGATGGTCTTGGACTGTCCGTTAATAAAGCGAAGGGTCGCCTCATACCGCACAGAGTTGTCCACGAAACTGGCGCGCTCGCGGTCCAGATCCACACTGTTGCCGTCCATCGCCGGTTGGGTTTGCACCGTGTAGTCCAGGCGAGATGTGCCCAGACTGGCCGTGCTCGCTTGTAGCGGTATATGGCGTGAATTGGTGGCGCCGTTTCCTTGGCTGGCAAGGCTGGCTTTCGCTTGCAGGTTGGAACCTCCCACGGCGGCTTCCATCGCGGACTGGAAATTGATGTCACGTCCAACGTAGCCCGGGGTATCCGCGTTGGCGATGTTGCTGGCGATGATGCGTTGCCGTTCGGCGCGCAGCACCAGTGCTTTCGATTGAAAGTCCAGTGCGTTGGTCAAATTGGCAAGCATGGGAGTCACCTCGGAGTTGGATTCTTAATCGCCCTAACTAAGTCAAGTCGTCGACGTGGAGCAATTATGGGAAAACCTTTAATGTTTTAGCCTTGGAATAAGGGTCAGAAATACCAGCATTTGCCGCGCTTGCCGAGCAACGCATTCTCTATAGTCAGATGGCGCAGTAGTTCCCGTTCAGGCTGAACCACCAATTGGAGTTGTCTATGGCCCCCCATTCCTTGCTATCTATTTTTCGCCTTGCGACTGCGCTGGTTGCCACTGGAGCTGCGGCATTTTTCTGCGTCCCCGCGTCTGCGCAGGGGGTGGAGGACTATCAAATGCTTGCGCAGCAGTGGGTAGGTGGAGTGGTTAGCGGCGCGCAATCCGATACGACAACCGCGTTTCGCTTTGATGTGCGCGTGGGGAAACTTGATAGTCGCTTGAAACTTGCACCGTGCGGCAAAGTTGAACCCTATCTGCACCCGGGGTCGCGTTTGTGGGGGACTACTCGAATTGGTTTGCAGTGCGCTGACGGCGTGTCTCGATGGAACGTTTCCCTGCCTGTGACCGTAAGCGCATTTGGCAAGGCATGGGTCATCCGCGATCAGGTCGCCGTGGGCGCCAAGTTGACAGAGGCCGACGTGATGGAGGCCGAAGTGGATTGGGCTTTGGAGTCCGCAAAGGTTCTTAAAGACAAGAGCCTGTGGTTGGGGCAGTTGACTACACGCGTGCTTCATACTGGACAAACGCTTCGCGAGGGCATGGTGAGGCCGGCGCAAGTATTTCAGGCGGGAACCCAGGTGCGGGTTGTGGCACGGGGCTCCGGTTTCGAAGTTTCGTCCGATGGTCAGGCGCTCTCTGCGGGTGTGGTGGGGCAGATAGCAAGGGTCAAAATGGAAAATGGGCGTATTGCATCCGGCGTGGTACTGGATGTTCGTACAGTCAGAATTGAGATTTGAATTGAAATGTCAGTGCAAAAACTCCTAAAGTCAGTCATGATCCAGTCGATAACATTCGTACGAGGCTACACCTCCTGTAGTTTTGGAGAACACGATGAAAATCTCAGAGTCCTATTCCGTCAATCAGGCGGCCACGGCCAATGCGGCCAAGGCCGAAAAAAATGCGAGCGCTCCAGTAGCGGCCGGCACCAACGCATCGCAACGGGCGCACTCAAGCGGTGTAGCCGTTACGGTGTCTTCGTTAGCGCGCGGGTTGGAGAAATCTGGGCGTGCCAGCACCGCCGAAGTGGACGCTCAGAAAGTGGCAACGGTCAAGGCGTCCATGCAGGATGGAACCTACGTTGTGAACCCGGAGGCCATCGCAGACAAATTGCTGTCGAACGCCAAGGAAATGCTCGATCGCACGACGAGCTAGATCAAACTCGTGCTCAATGCCTGGTGAAAGGGCGAGAGTCATGAGTGGGCAATTTTGGATGGATCAATTGGACCTCGTTGAACAGCAGTTCGACGAGGTTTTTGCGCTGCTGCTTAAGGGAGAGTCTTCGGATTTCCAGACATCAGCTGGCAGGCTGCAGGATTTAGCAATCAACATGAAGCAACTGGTCGATAGCGTGGGCCGCCAGCAGGTGAAGTCGCCTCTATTTGTAGAAAGACTGAGAAAGCTGTCCCATGCCTTGCCCAGTTTGCGTGAAGCTCTTCTCAGGCGTACTGCGCAGGTGGAGCGTGCCTTGCAAATTGTGGTTCCGGTAGCAGCGCAGTCTACCTATGGCACTAACGGGATGTACGGAAACGGGTTGCGGCAGTCAGGAGCCTTTAACGTACTTTCTGCCTGACCCCGGATAAGTTGTTTAGTGTGAATGCATTTTTACCCGCAAGCGGGCTATCGACTGACTGTGGAGCTGGCACACCCGTGATTCGGTCACGTCCAGGACAGCAGCAATTTCCTTGAGGTTCATGTCCTGCTCGTAATACATGCTCATGATGTATTGCTCTCGCTCAGGCAAGGTCTTGATAGCAGCAACAAGGGATTCGCGAATCCGTTGATCGCGCAATAGGTTCACTGGATCGGCGTCGCTGTCCGCCACATGCCGGTCCAGATAATCGTCGTCGTCTTCACCTTTGCGCGCCATGTCTTCCAGATACACCAGTTGGGTTCCTCGCACTTTGGACAGTAAGCTTTGGTATTCGTCCAGGGGCATGCCAAGCTCAGCCGCAATTTCCGACTCCAGAGGGCTCCGCCCCAGACGTTGCTCCAACCGCCGCATGGCGGTCTCAATTTCTTTCTGGTTCTTGCGCGCGCCACGTGACATCCAGTCGTTCTCACGAAGTTCATCGAGCATGGCGCCGCGAATCCGCTGGGTGGCAAAAGTTTCAAACTGAACACCTTGCGACGACTCGTATCGGGAAAGTGCGTCAGACAAGCCGATCAACCCGACTTGAATCAGATCATCAACTTCAACGCTCGGAGGCAACTTTGCCATCATGTGGTGTGCCAACCGCCGCACCAACGGCTGATATTGCCGGATGAGTGCAGAGCGATCCAGTTGGCCTTTAACCGTGTACATCAGTGACTCCTGGCGCCCTGGCCCAATGCCGAGATTCGCGTTGGCACGTACGGACTCGGGTCTCGTCGGTCGGAATTGGACACAAATAGGGCGCTCTCCAGCAAACGCAGAGCAAGGCGCTGCACGTCCTCGCGTGGGCGATTGTCAATGGAGGGTGTCGCAATACTGATGGGCTTCACTTCGTAACCTAAAAAATTTCTGGCACATACGCCCAAGCTTGCGGATACCGCACGCTCGTCATGTGCCAAGTTTACGATAGTTGGCTCGAGGTCTCCATTTTTGATGAGTCGCTTCAAGGCAAGGTAACTGGTCATCAAAGAGGTCTTCATGGAGGAGACCGCAAGCAAGGGCGCCGCACTGCTGTTGCCCAACAACAAGCTGAGCCACTCAGCATTGCTGTACAAAATAACAGCCCCATCGCCGGGAATCACGCGTCCCAGCCTTCCTAGCCTGCTATCCCTGTCGGATGACGCGCAAAGACTTTGTAGCCCAAGTGCCGATGGAATCACGGTCCAAAGTCGTGATTCTTCGTGTGTTACTTGCCAATAACTGAAGTCGAGCATTTGCTCAAGTCCTGGGTTGGCACTCGTTTCGCATACTGTGGCGTCCAGGACTGTCACTGCGTAGCCCAATTCGGAAAGAGCCATACACAGTTGCCAAAGCACGGGGAGCTCGACTCGCTCATCGCCGTGGCTCACCATGGCCATGAGTCTTGCGCCTCGTGGATGGCCCATGGCCATCAGACCCGCAGCCTGGTTGAGGGTCGGCTCATGCATCTAGGTGACCTTTGGCTACAGACCGAGAGCCAGATTGACTGAAGAAGAAGCCCAAATCTTTGGCACTGGGATCGTAGGCTGAATTGCTGGACTCCCTCAGCGATTGGCGAACCAGTTTGGACGCCACCGCAGACTCCCAGTCTTCTGGAACACGTTGTCCATTGGTCACGCCTCGCAGCAACAGTTGGTGCCGGATGGCCGCATCGATCGCCGGACCTAGTTTCACCGCCTCGTCAATTTTGGAAAGGATGGCCTGCTGTGACGATGCCTGTTTGAAGGATGTGATGACATCGTCGAGCGTGTCACCATGTCCGCCCGCATTGAGCACCAGCAAACGCTTGATGCCTGGCAAGTCCAGCAACTCCATCAATTCACGTTTGCGCGGATCTCGCGGTGCGAGGCCAGCGGTATCCACCAGCACCATTTTCTTGTTGGACAGCAATCCCAGGAGGTCCTGCAACGCGGCGCGGTCATGCGCCAGGTGTGCCACGACACCCAGCATCTTTCCATAGGCGCGCAGTTGTTCGTGTGCTCCAATACGGTAGGTGTCCAAGGTGATGAGTCCGATGCTTGAGGCACCATAGGTACTAGCGCACGAACCGGCCAACTTGGCAGCTGTCGTCGTCTTACCTACGCCGGTCGCGCCAGTCAGGGCGAAAATGCCGCCCTCTTCATGCAGGGAAGGACTCTCTGCATCGGTTCTCAAGTTGCGCTCCAGAACATCCATTACCCACCGCGCTGAACTGCCGGCATCTGTTTCCGCTGGCATGCGCTCCAATATGGCGCGAGACAGGGTTGGTGAATAACCCGCTCGTATGAGTTTGAGCATCAGGTTGGCCTGAATCGGATTTTGACGGGCCTGACCTAGCCATGTCAGGGTATTGAAGCGGTCTTCAATGAGATCCTTCATGGCATGAAGCTCGTCAACGATGCCCTGCGGAATGGCAGCCGGGGCGGCAATAGAGGTAGTTCCCGCTTTGCGCAAGATTTGCGGTGCCTTGGGCGCAGTTGGCGTAGTCTTGGAGATCGGTTCATCCTTGTCGAACGTGCTGCTGCGTTCCTGGGCGGGACTCTGGCCAGACTCGTGGCGCTTACGTAACATGCGCTCGCGTACATAGTCCTGAAACGACAGTGTGCTCATCGCGAGCTGTGCCACATCCTCCTCGACTTTGGTCGCTACTTCCTTGTAGCTCGGTGTCGCCTCATGTACCGGAGCACTGCTGTTTTTTGCAGTCGGTGCAGCCGGACGCCCGTCAAATTGGGCGAGGGAGTCTTCGGCGGTCGCTACCACTTCAACACCGTGCTCGGTGGGGCGATTCGAAAGTATCAGGGTGCCGTCGCCAAAGGTCATGCGGGCTTTGGCGAGTGCTTCACGGGAGGTGGCAGCGGTAAAGCGTTGGATGTTCATGGTAGTGCGCCTCTGAGGATCGGACCGATGCGGATGGTGTGGGTTTCAGGAATTTCGCTGTGTGCCAGTACTTGCAGTCGCGGTGCAACGCGACGTACCAGTCGGGATATCGAACTGCGAATCTGGTCAGGGACTAACAAACATGCAGGAACACCTACTTCTTCCTGTTTCATGGCTGTTTCGGCAGCCGTGCGCGTCAGCATATCGGCGACGCCTGGATCGAGTGCGGGACCTGAAGAATTGCCCAGAGCTTGAACCAAAAGGCGTTCCAGCCCCGGATCAATTGCAATGACGTTGAGTTCACGTGTGGGGCCATAGATCTGCTGCACGATGGCAGGTGAAAGGGCGACACGGACCCGCTTGGCCAATTCAACCGGATCGGATGTGGATACGGCATGCTCGGCAATGGATTCGATGATGGTACGAATGTCGCGAATATGCACTGACTCATCCAGGAGGAGTTGAAGTACCTTTTGAAAAACTGCGATCGACACCATTTTGGGGACTACCTCTTCGATCAATTTCGGCGCCAGTTTCGCTACGTGTTCCACGAGTTGCTGGGTTTCTGTTCGGCTCAGCAATTTGGATGCCTGAACTTGCATCAAGTGTGACAAATGTGTCGCCATGACAGTCTCTGAATCAACCACGGTAAATCCAGCCATTTGCGCCGCTTCCTTCTGGCGCTCGTCAATCCAGTGCGCAGGAAGTCCAAAAGCCGGGTCGGTCGTTGCGGTGCCAATGAGAGGTGTGGTGATGCCACCGGGGTTGATTGCCAAGTACATTCCCGGGAAGGCCTCCCCTTCGCCCACGATGACACCGCGCAAGGTAATGCGGTATCCACTTGGCTTTAACTCCAGATTGTCACGAACGTGAACGGCAGGGGGAAGAAAACCGACCTCTTGAGCAAATTTGCGGCGAACCCCTTTGATACGGGTCAGCAAATCACCTTGACGGTTTTTGTCGACCAATGCGATGAGGCGGTACCCTAATTCCAGACCCAACTGGTCGACCGGTTGCAGGTCGTCCCATGAGGCTTCGCCGTCGTTTGATGGCGTGGGTGCCAGCAACTCGGGGTCGGGTGGAAGCGGCTTATGTGCCAGCATCCATGCCCCATATGCGAGAACAGATGCGATTGCGAGGAATACAAAGTGAGGCATGTTGGGGATGATCCCCAGAATAAACATGATGGTGGCAGTAATCCCGAGAACGCGGGGCGACACAAACATCTGTCCAACGATTTGTTTCCCAATGTCGTCTTCCTTGCCCACCCGGGACACCACCATGGCTGCTGCGACCGAAATCAACAAGCCAGGAATTTGAGCCACCAGAGCATCGCCCACGGCAAGAAGAATATAGGTATTGGCCGCCTGCGTCGCAGTCAAATCATGCTGCAGAATGCCGATGGCAAATCCACCAAAGATATTGATCAGCAAAATCAGAATGCCCGCCATGGCGTCGCCACGGACAAACTTAGAGGCGCCGTCCATCGAGCCGAAGAATTCGGCCTCTTCGCCGACCTCTGCGCGCCTGCGTTTGGCCTCCTTCTCGTCAATGAGGCCCGCGTTCAAATCGGCGTCAACGGCCATCTGCTTGCCGGGCATGGCATCCAGCGTAAACCTGGCAGACACTTCAGCAATTCGCTCGGAACCCTTGGTCACCACGACAAAATTGATAACCACCAGAATAGCAAACACGATCAGACCGACTGCAAAGTTGCCACCAATCAGGAAGTGCCCAAACGCTTCGATCACGGCGCCCGCTGCGCCCGCACCCGTATGGCCCTCGAGCAGCACAACGCGCGTGGATGCGACGTTGAGGGATAGTCGCATCAGTGTGGTTAATAGCAGGACCGAAGGAAAAGCCGCGAAGTCCAGCGGACGGATCATGTAGGCTGCCACCATCATGACCATCAGCGCGACTGCGATGTTGATGGTGAAAAATGCATCCAGCAACAGCGGTGGTAAAGGTAAAACCATCATAGCCAGGATCGCTACCACAAGCATCGGTGCTGCAGCACCCTGGACTACATTGGCGTTGGACCGGTACCATTCCAGTACCGATTTCAATGAGGCATTCATGCGGTGGCCGCCTTAATGGTGTTGGCCAAAGGGTCCAGTTCTGGTGGAACAAATGGTTGTGGAGCTTCGCCGGGCATGGGGCCTTCGCCGCGCAAGGCTGCGCGCAGGCGGTACACATAGGCCAACACTTGAGCAACTGCGGTGTAGAGGGCTGACGGAATGTCTTGATCCAACTCAGCGTTGGCATACAGCGCGCGTGCCAACATAGGCGATTGCAGCACCGGGATGGAGTGGTTCCTCGCGATATCGCGAATTTTGAGAGCCAGCAAATCGGCTCCTTTGGAGATGACCTGAGGTGCTTGCATGGTGGAGTCGTCGTATCGAATGGCCACCGCGAAGTGAGTAGGATTCATCACGACAAAGTCTGCCTTGGGCACAGCATTCACACTGCTTCGTTGAGCCATTTCTCGCTGCTTCTGACGAATTTTCCCCTTAATCTGGGGGTTTCCATCTGACTCCTTTCCTTCTTGCTTGACTTCCTGGTGCGACATCTTGAGCTCGCCGCGGTGCAGGAAAGCCTGCAGGGGAACATCCACGAGCGCAGAGAGAAGGATCACCAGCAGAAGTAGCCCCAGGCCACTGGTAAGCCATTGGGTTAAGTGTGCGATAGCAGCGCTCGAGGGTTGCAGTTCCAGCAGTGCAATCTTCTGCAAACCGGAGCTCAGGTAAAGGGCTGCAATGGTGGTCAAGACTCCGGTCAAGAGCGTCATCTTGGCAATGGAGATCAACTTCTTCTTGGTAAAAAGATTGCCCAAACCTGAGAGCGGGTTGAGTCGGCTGAAATCCGGCATGAGCGGCTTGAGACTGTTGACCCAGCCGCCGGACGCTACCGAAGCCCCTATAGCCGCAGAGATGATGATTGCAGCAAATGCCACACAACCTGCCAATCCAATCGTCGTGGCCTCTTCGAGTCGAAGGATCATGGAGCCAGTTTGTTGCACCGTGGTGGCATCAAACGAGAGTTGTCTGCTCAAACCTTGTCTCAACTGCTCAAACAATAGCGGTGACAGGGCAAGAACGGCCGCCGCACCAGTACCCAAAACGGCCAAGTGAGACAGATCCTCAGATCGGTTGACTTGACCATCCTCTCGTGCCTTGCGAAGCTTGCGTTCGGTGGCTGGTAGGTTGCGATCTTGACTGCCTTGTTCCATGGTGGGGAGACTTTAAAGTTCCTACCATTGTCGCCACCAGTCTGCGAAACTAAAGGGTGAAAAGAGGGGGGGAATCACCCCAATTTACTTCCGGCTGACTCCCGAGTCGGCCCAGCGACCCGGACATGCCATTGAGGCGAGCGTCAACCGATGGACCGGGTGGGCTGTCGCGGGAAGTGTCGTCTGCTTCCTGGTCTATTTGAGCCCCAACTTTGTCAAAATGTGGTTGACTTTGTCTTCAAGGGTTGCCTTGGTAAAGGGCTTCACGATATAACCGGCAGCACCTTGTTGGGCGGCGAGTACGATGTCTTCTTTGCGTGCTTCGGCTGTCACCATCAGAACCGGGATGTGTTTCAGTTTTTCGTCTTTCTTGATCTCAGACAGCAATTGAAACCCGTTCATGTTGGGCATGTTGATGTCGCTAACAACGAAATCGAAACTGGCGTTACGAAGTTTTTGCAATGCAATCACTCCATCTTCGGCCTCATCGGCGTCGGCATAACCGCTTTCTTTCAGCAGATTGCGCACGATTCTGCGCATAGTGGAGAAATCATCAACGATTAAAAAACGCAATTCTTTTGCCATGGATAACCCTTTCCCGGGCGATTTTCGGATGTTCGCAAGTATGACCTAATTTTGGCAGACTTAAGGCGTCGATTGTGCACGGCCTGAAGTGGCAGGTCCCGCAGCGTCCGCCTCCATCTCTACCGGAATGCGGTTACCACCTAAAAGTCGCTCTTCTGCATCTTTGGTCATGACCAAAATGCTGATGCGCCGATTGCTCGGGCTGAGTGGGTTTTCAGGGTCCAGCAACAGGCTCGACGCCATTCCCACCACGCGCGCGAGTTTTTCTTCCGGCATACCCGCGGCAGCGAGTTCCCGCCGGGATGCGTTAGCCCGGTCTGCAGAAAGTTCCCAGTTGCTATAGCCCCTCGCCGCGTTCGCATAGGACGATCGGTCTGTGTGGCCATCCAGGCTGATCTTATTTTCGACGTCCAACAATGCAATGCCGATTTCTTGCAAGATCTCGCGCATATAGGGTTTAACAGTGGCGCTCCCGCTATCGAACATGGGTCGTTTCTGGTCATCGACGATCTGAATTTGAAGACCGTCGGGCGTGATCTCCAGCCGAATTTGTGAACTGAACTCCGACATTCTTGGGTTGCTGGCGATGACGCCCGCAATTTTGGAGCTAAGCGCCGCCAGCATCTTCGCATCACGGCGTGCCACTTCTGCCTTCAGCTTATCACCCGACATTTTTCGTGCCGACTTGTCCGCACCATCGCCTCGCTTGGACTGCCCTGCAGATTGGGTCAGGTCGTTTCCCCCACCCTGAATCACACTATTGCTGGCGCCGGCACCCGTACCGCCCTGCATCGCAACCTTCAAAGGCGATTGGAAATAGTCCGAAAGTCCCTTCTTGTCGCCCTCACTGGTGCTTCCGAGCAACCACATCAGCAAGAAAAACGCCATCATGGCGGTCACGAAGTCAGCGTAGGCGATCTTCCAGGCACCACCATGCACAGCGTGGCCGCCTTTTTTGACCCGCTTGATGATGATGGGTTGAAGTTTTTTTGCGTCTCCCGCCATGCTTAATTGCCCCTAAGGCTATTTGCGTTTGACATGCGCTTCAAGCTCAACAAATGAGGGGCGCTCGGTTGAGAAAAGCACTTTGCGGCCAAACTCGATGGCCGTGGACGGGTTGTAGCCTTGCATGCTGGCGAGCAGCGTGGTCTTGATGCATTGCAATTCTTTGCCGGCTTCTTCCACTTTCTGCTCAAGTATGCCCGCGAGAGGCTCGGCAAAGGCGTACGAAAGCAAGATCCCCAGGAACGTCCCCACTAGCGCAGAACCAATCATTCCCCCCAGCACCGCTGGCGGCTGTCCCACTGAGCCCATGGTGTTTACCACGCCCAGCACCGCGGCCACAATGCCGAACGCCGGCAATCCGCCGGCCACGCGCTGCAGGGCCGCCACAGCGGCATGTTCTTCTTGGTGGTGGGTGTCGATTTCGTTATCCATCAGGGACTCGATCTCGTGTGCATTGAGATTGCCCGACACCATCATGCGTAGGTAGTCAGTGACAAACTCCACAACGTGGTGGTCCGAGCCCACTGCCGGGTATTTTTTGAAGAGCGCGGACTCGTGGGGTTCTTCGACATCCTTCTCGATGGCCATAAGACCTTCCTTGCGCGCCTTCTGCAAAATGTCGTAGAGCAACGCTAGCAGTTCCATGTAGCGTTCCTTGGTGTACTTGCTGCTCTTGAAGCAGGATGCAAGGCCTTTCATGGTGGCCTTGATTACTTTTTTCTGGTTATTGGCAAGAAAAGCGCCGCCAGTGGCGCCGCCAATGGTGATCAATTCAAAAGGTAAAGCCTTCGCGATCACCATGATGTTTCCACCGTGGAAGATGTACACACCAAACACGCAAACGATGATGACGGCCCAACCAATGAGTACAAACATATGCGAATTGTGACAGCGATGCTACCGGCCTAAGAGAGTTAATGGGCGGCTCAATTAGAAGCCAGAACCCATCTTATCGGTGAAGATCGATTGTGCATGAATTATCACCATCTCCGAGCGATTTGCGCTTTACGTCAGAATTTTGAATGAAATTGGCTTCCAGACCGCGCATACATTGCGTAAGCAGCTATCAAAATAGTAGCGCTAGTGAAGCAGAATTCCACCAGAAGACGCCCCCTTGCCGGCCCGCGCGGGCGGTGTGCAGAGACCACACTCATAGTGACGGGCATTTTCATAGGCCTCGCTGACAAAGTGACCTCCGCATTTGGAACACTTGGTCATCGACAGCATGTTGTTGTCGATGAACTTCACCAGACGCCAGGCTCGGGTGATCGACAGCAACGGCTCCACACCGCAGGCTGCAATCTGTTCGGTGTAGAGCCGGTAGGCCGCCATCACGGCGTCAATATCTTCCATGGCGCTCACCTTGGTCAAATACTCGTAGGTATTCTGGAAGAGTGATGCGTGGATATTGGGCTGCCATGTCAGGAACCATTCCGTCGAGAACGGGAGCTGGCCTTTGCTGGGTGAGCGCCCTGCCACTTCCTTGTATAGACGCAGGAGACGCTCATAGGACAAGTCGGTCTCACTCTCGAGCACCTGCAGACGCGCTCCGAGTTGAATGAGGGCAACGGCCCGCTCGACTTGTTTGGAATCGCTCAAAACGCTTTTGGTGGCCATGGTGAAACTCCGGGTGCAGTAGTGGTTGTGTTGGTTTACATCGCTTCGGCGTAACGCCCAGCCATCAGAATGCTGGCATGCAACTTGGTCGTTGCATCATTGTCGATCTTGCTTGTGGTGTGATTGGTCAGAAGGTTCCAGACCATGTCATCGTCCACGCGGAAGCGGCACAGAAGCATGTTTCCTGACGCAATTTTCAAGATTTGGGCGGGTGACAGCGTCGCGATCAGATCTGCAGACTCCTCTGACATTCCGAGGCGAAACAGTGCGCCTGGCTTGTCGTGGCGGATGAGGCTTTGCGCCAGCATCAAGTAGGTGAGATTAGCTTCGCGGATTTCAGCAGTCATTTGTGAGTCGGTCATTGGGTGCTCCTGGTAAGCGATTCAATTGGTATCGCGTTGGAGTCAATTTTGGACACACGGGGAGGGAAATGAAATCAGCGTTTGGCTGTTTGCAGTGTAGGTGCGTGCGTGGGCTCTTGTAGGAGAAATTCCTACAGACAATTGGCCTGCATGGGCATAACTGGCGCACTAGCCCCGAAATTGCGAGCGCAATTCAGGATGCACAGAGTAGCGATGTTCGCTGGTCACGTGCGAGAAAAATCTGATCGTGCAGATGCTGTAAGCGAAATCTTCGCTACATGGGTGCCAAGCTTTCTGACCTCGTGGACAGAATCGATAAGCGACTAACGATGCCAGTGAACCACTGACAAAACAACAATTAAGTGTCGACGATTGTTGTCGATATCACTACTGACGCAGCAGAGATAACACACTT
>Ga0194060_10000849_pt1 | contig 22262 bp, 20 predicted proteins | sample SepL225m_MetaG_FD_163427 | JGI IMG/M metagenome (GOLD analysis project Ga0194060, IMG submission 163427) | Anoxic zone freshwater microbial communities from boreal shield lake in IISD Experimental Lakes Area, Ontario, Canada - Sep2016-L222-5m | ecosystem: Environmental > Aquatic > Freshwater >... | reverse complement strand
CAGCATTACGGTGGCCAACCGCACGCTGGCGCGCGCCAGCGTGCGGTTGGCCACCGTAATGCTGGCCGGGCGCTCACACAGCAGCGGGCCCAGCACACCGGCAGCGGCACCGCCAGCGCCGATCAGCAGCAGATGGCGGCCGCGCAAATCAAAGCCGGCATTGCGTTGCAGATCACTGACCAGACCAGCACCATCGGTGTTGTCGCCCAGAATCGTGCCATCGCGAAAGCTCAGCACATTGGCCGCACCGGCCAGCGCCGCGCGCGCACTGATCTGGTCGGCGATTTTTGCGGCGTCAAACTTGAAGGGAACGGTGATATTGCAGCCGCGCCCGCCCTCGTCAACAAAAGCGCGCACAGAGGTGGCAAAACCGTCCAGCGCAATCAAACGCTTCTCGTAAATCAGCGTCTGGCCGGTAAGCTCGGCAAAGCGCGCATGAATCCAGGGTGAGCGGCTGTGCGCCACGGGATTGCCCATGACACAGTAGAGATCGGTCGGCATGTATTTCTTCTATCTTGAGCTGATACTTGTTTCCAGTGTTTCATCGCGTGTGAACTTGAAGCGCGAGCTCATCACGATTAGGTCCGTCTGGCGCAGCATCTCAATATTGAACCGGCCAAACGGCCCGGCGCTGCGGACAATCGCCTCGGCGCGCAGATCGAGCGCGCGGTTGCCCGAGCTTTCCACGATCTTGACCCAGTCAATCCGGCCATCCAAATTGACTGCAATGGACATTGTCAGTTCCCCATAGAGTTTTCTGCCACCGGTTTCCGGGAAGTTGTCGGTACCTTTTTCTTCGATGCGCCGGCGCATATGATCGTAATACAGGGCGTAAACCGCTTCGCGCGTTGCCGGACTGATGTAGCGCTTGCGTGGACTCTTGTTTTCCTGGTTGATGCGTCGCTCGATCTCGGCCAGCAGTTTGCTGAGCTGGCGCCGCCGCTCTTCGCGTTGCACTTGATCGCTTGCTGGACTGGACTGACGCAAATCGGGCGCTGGCAGTGCCGCGAGTTGCGCCTTGACCTGGGACAGCAGCAGACTTTGTCGCTCCTGCAACTGCTCCAGCTGCGCCTCGGTCTGCGCCTCGGTATCGTCGCCAGTCTCAGCCTGCGGGGAAGGCGGCAGCGGACTGGTAACCCGGCCCTGCTTGGCGTCGCCGCCACCAGCCAGCGAAGCCTGCGCGATGGCCTGCGCCTTGGGTGCATGCTCGTTGGTGCGCGCATTGACCAAAATAACTTCCAGCGGTGTGTCTTCAAAGATGCGGTTGAAGGCCTGTGGATCGACAAAACGAACCGTCAACAACACCCCGTGCACCGCAATCGAGACGCCGAGCGCAAGCTGAAAGGAGCTCAATGCACTCAGCTTCACGGTGTTGGTGCAGCCCCAACCGGAGCGCCGGCTTCACTGTCGCTCTCCTGCAGGTCCAGCGCAATCGCAATCGGTCCTGCCACGGCGCCCTCATCCTCTTCCTCGTCAGCGCCACTGTCAGCTGCGCCCTGCCCGATCTCAGGCAGGCTGTCCAGACGCGCCAGCACCGTGCCGTTCACATCCAGCGAAACTTCATCGATGTCGCCCAGGCGCACACGCAAACGCGCGCCGCGCGGCATGCCGCTGGCCCCGGCCACCGGCAGCACCAGTGGCAGGTCGTCAGCGCGCACCATGTTTTCCTTGAACACCGTGGCCTCTATTTCACTGATGCCGTTTTGCTGCAGGTACTTGAGCGTCCAGAAACGTTCCATCGCGCCCTGGTAGGCGTTGTAGCCAGAATAGGCCGCATCGAAGCTGGAGATGATGGCGAACAGGTCGGCATCCTTGGGCTTGAAGGGTGCCACCAGTGCTGCCATCTTGCCGTGGCGAGCGCAGGCGATGATCTGCCACTGATTGACCAGATCGGTGTAGCGGCGCAGCGGCGAGGTGCTCCAGGCGTAGCTCTTGACGCCGATGCCGGCATGCGGCAGGGCCTTGGTGCCCATGCGCACCTTGACGCCTGGCAGCAGCGAGGCCTGGCTGCGGTAAATGCCGGGCACGCCCAGCTCAGCCATCCAGCCACCCCAGGTGCTGTTGGCGAGAATCATGGCTTCGGAGACGATCAAATCCAGCGGCGCGCCGCGCTGGCGGATGCTGATCTGCACGGTCTCCGTTCCCTGCGGCTCGCGGCCTTCATTGCCAACGAGTCTGAAGTTGTAATCAGGCCGGTTAAAGGTTTCGGGCTTGCCGCGCACCACTTCACGCGCCGCCTTCTGGTGCTTGGCCAGCCGGTACAGGAATGACAACTGGGGTCGCTTGTGCTGCAGGACCTGCGGGTCCACCTGATGCAAGAATGTTGGGTCTTCCAGCCAATCGGTGGTGACGATGGCGTCGAGCTGGTCATGGCGCAAATTGGCGCCAATCAACACCCGTTCGATCCGGGTTTCGCTCGCTTTGATTGTCAGCGTGGCCTCATCGATCGTCAGGTAAAGCGACACTGCGGGGCACTCGCGTCCCTCCTGCAGTGTGTAGTTCTGCACCACATCGTCGGGCAGCATGGTCACTTTGTAACCCGGCATGTAAACCGTCGACAGGCGCTGGCGCCCGACCTGATCGACCGCACTGCCGGGCGCAATGGCCAGACCCGGCGCCGCAATGTGAATCCCCAGACAAACCGTGCCCGATCCCAGGCCCTGTACCGAGAGCGCATCATCTATCTCGGTGGTAGCCGAGTCGTCAATCGAGAAGGCGCGCGCACTCGAAAGCGGCAATTCGTCACGGATGAGCGGCGCCTCCAACTTGCCAAAGCCCGTACCCTTGGGGAAGTTCTCAAGCAGAAAACGACGCCAGTGGAACTGATACGGTGAGTCGATGGCGCCGGCCTTGATCAGCAATTCCAGCGGACCCAGATGGGTGGCGCGCGAGGCTTCAACCACCGCCTTGTACTCGGGCGCATTCTTGTCGGGCTTGAACAGGATCTTGTAGAGTTGCTCACGCACTGCCGCCGGACATTGGCCCCGGCTAAGTTCGCCAACCCACTGTGCTGTCTGCAGCGCAACCTGTTTTTTCTTTTCAATCGCGGCCAGGGCCTGCGCAATGATGTCGGCCGGCGCCTTGCGAAAGCGCCCCTTGCCGGCACGGCGGAAATAATGCGGCGCCTCAAACAGACAAAGCAACATGCCCGCCTGTTGCTCCAACGTTGCCTTGTCACTGAAATACTCGCGCGCCAGATCAGCAAAACCAAACTCATCGGCAGGCGAGAACTCCCAGGCCATCTCCAACTCAATGCCCTGGCTGATCGCAAGGGCCTCGCTGAGCATTTGCGCCGGCACTGGTTTCTCGAACTTCAGAAGGAAATTGGTGGCCTTGACCTTGACCCGTTTGCCGCTGTCGAGCTCAACCTGCGCCGAGGTATCGGCTTCTGACAAGACGCGACCGGCCAGGAACTTTCCGGCTTCTTCAAACAATAAAAACATGAGGCGCATTGTCCCAGCAAAAACCGGGAACCAGCGCGGGCGGTGGCGCGCGCTCAGTCGGGCTTGTTAAAAGCGCCAGCCATTGAACAACAAATTTATTCTCGGTCGATTTCCTCCAAGTCGTTGATTTTGTTCATATTTTTGTTTCAAATCGATTTTGCCTGCCTGAAAATTTTGTACATCAATGCCGATTCAGAATCGTCAATTTTCGTCGCCAGAGCTGGGGGTGATCCGCAACACCTTGATTTCATTGGGTTTTTCAGATTGTCTCGGAGTTGGCACGGGCTATGCAAAGGATTAATCATCTGAATCAACTGAACTTCCAAGGAGAACCATCATGACAACCACCATTCGCACCGCCGGCCAAATGCCCGTCCAATTCGCTATCACGATGCCGACCCCAGCAGCAACCGCCGCAGCTGCAACAACCTTGAAGAACATTGCCCTGTTCCTGGCAGCGCCCTTCATCGGTCTGGTTTATGCGATGGCACTGCCCTTCGTCGGTATGGCCATGCTGGCTGTCATCGGTGGCAAGGCACTCGTCAAAGCCCCGGCAACCTGGCAAGCACTGGCAGCCGCCAAGGAAGTCGCCCTGTTCCTGGCCGCTCCGTTCATCGGTCTGGTTTATGCGGTGACACTGCCCTTCGTCGGCATCGCCCTGATCGCCCGGGCTGCCTACAAGGCCTATCGCGCCTAAGCCTCCAAACAGCTTCTTTCAAACGCCCCCGGTCTGATGACCGGGGGCGTTTTTTGTGCGCTGCGCCGATGCGCGGGTAACCCTGGAACGAGGCGGGGCAATCAAAGAGGTATACATAATGCATCTTAGATATTAGAATTCAGCCACCAACCCATCCATTGAAGGAAATGCACATGAACGCTCGAATTGACTCGCTGGAAACAGCGCTTGCCCCAAACCGCGCCGACCAGGCTCTGGGCCAGATTGCGGTACAGCTACCGGGGGCTACGGCGGTGTTTCGGCGCCTGAAACTCGATTTTTGCTGCGGTGGCCAGATCAGCCTGCGCCAGGCCGCACTCGACAAGAAGCTCGATCTGGCGGCCGTGCTGGCAGAACTGGCCACTCTGGAACGCAGCAGCGAAGCACCCGAGACGACAGCGCCGGCGGCGCTGATTGACCACATTCTGGAGCGCTACCATGCGGTGCATCGCACGCAACTGCCCGAGTTGATCAAAATGGCGCGCCGCGTCGAAGCCGTGCACCGCGATAACCCGCAGGTTCCGACCGGCTTGGCGGACCTGCTTGAAGCCATCGAGCGGGAAATGCTGGAACACATGGAAAAAGAAGAGGGCGTGCTGTTTCCCATGCTCAAGGCCGGCGGCAATCCTTTTGTCGTGCACCCGATCGGCATGATGCGCAGCGAGCACATCAGTCACGGTGCGCAGCTCGACCGTCTCAATGCCTTGACGCAGGACGCGACGCCACCCGACGGTGCCTGCAACACCTGGTGTGCGCTGTACACTGGCATCGCGCAACTGAACGATGACCTGATCAACCACATCCACCTGGAAAACAATGTTCTTTTCCCGCAGTTCGAGCCAGAACAAGCCAAACAAAACGGCTGTGGCTGTTCGGCCTGAGCAAAATCCGTCCGGGCGACGGGAAAACTGAAACCGGTTGCTCCCCCAGCGATGACAAAGAAGTTTCCCGTCAACCCGCAGCACCCGGAGCGAATCTGCTGGGGCTGCGACACCTATTGCCCGGTTGATTCACTCAACTGCGGCAACGGTTCGGAGCGCACGCAACACCCGGCTGAGTTGTTCGGTGCGGATTGGCTCGAGTGGGGTAAGGACTATGCGGCGGCGACGCCGGACGCACCGACACCCATGCCAACCGCCACCCTGCGCGGAGCCTGACGCCAAACAAGTTCTGGCAGCGGTCGGAGCTCGCAAAACCGTAGGCGTGCAAAAAATCCTTGATCAGTTAGTATCGGGCCCTTCGAACCAAGGGCCGCAACCAGAGGAACCACTCAGCGTGGCAATCGCAACCATCAATCGCATGATTCTCTGGTTCCACGAGGCATTTCGCGCGCTGTCAGCGAAAGTCCCGATGGTTGAGGTTGAGCAATTGGCCATGCTGGTGCACCACTCCATGGACTCGAAAACGCGTGCGTTCCATACAACGCGGCACGTCTTCGCCATTGGCGAGGGGATGAAACCCTTGCAGGTGCTCGCTGCAATCTTTCATGACGTGGTTTACTACCAGCTCGATGATGGTTTCCCGGCACGACTGGCCACCCTGCTGGAGGGCGTCACGCGCAAGGAAGGCGCCGTACTGATCCTGCAGCCGATCGACGCGGATGACCGGGCCACCGCCCTGTGCGCAGAGATTTTTGGCTTCACCCCGGGGCAAATCTTGCCGCTGCATTGTGGGATGAATGAATTCCTGAGCGCGGTGGCCGCAGCCCGGCTTTTGCAGCGCCACCTGACCACACCCCAGCTGATCGCCGTCCTTGCATGCATTGAGGCGACCATTCCGTTTCGACCACGGGATGCCCAAGGTCGAACAGCGGCAGAGGTGCTGGCACAGCGGGTTCACGCATGCGCCACGAAGCGCCAGAACGAACCTCAACTTGGTGCGCTGGAAGTGGCAAGCTTCGTCAAGTCGGTGGTGACCGACGCGGTGACGCTGGCCAACCGGGACGTTGCGGGATTTACCGAGGCCGACCCCGGAAGCTGTTTGTCCAATACCTGGTTGCTGATCGAAGAGTCCAACGCGCCTTTGGCTGCGGTCGGTGTTTATTCTTTGCAGGAGTACCGCAGTGCCTTGCTGCGCATGGATGTTTTCCTTAGAAATCTCAGCCCCACGCTGGTATGCCAAAGCTACGACGGGTTCCCCGATGCCACCGTACTTGCGAAGATGGAAGCGGTAGCCGGCCGCAACATCGCCTTTTCATCTGATTTTCTCGGTGCCAAATTAGCCTCGATCGCCATCATTGAAGCGCTGGCCATGTGTACCGGCACCGACTGTCCCATTGCCATGTTGCTCGGCGGCATCAGCAGTGCCGATGGCCGCCCGGAACGGGTGGAGGACTTCTTGCCCGAACCCCCGTCGGAACAAGCCACCAACGCTCAGTTGCTTGCGGTGTTGGAAAAAGGGTGTTCGCTGGAATCCGTGAACGACTTGACCGCATCGAAACTGACGGCGTTTGTGTACCGATACTTGGGCGAAGCGGGCGCCCGGTCAACGCTGGAACAAGCCAAGAAGATGTTCGAAGGCACGCTTTCCCCGAGAGCGTTCTTGACCGATTTGAACCGTGACATGGTCCGCGCCATCATCCGGGCCTGCGCAAAAATTTCACTGTCGCGCCGCGAAGCACTCACATCCCTGGAAAGCAGTTTTTAACCCGACCGGTGCCAAGCATCCTGTAAGCCGGCGGCGAGTGCCGTTGTGAAGTTGCCGGTCTTTCTTTGCACAATGCTTTCTAGAATGCAACTGCGTCGGCATCTGCAATCGACTTGTCGCGTGCCTGATCCATTCAATCCCATTACTCATGCCCACTGGCTCTGCCAATCTTTCCGAAGCGACACGACGCTCCATCCTGTTGCTCTCTTTTGCAACGTTTGCCAGCATGGTGGCGCAGCGCATCTGCGACGCCATGCTGCCCGAGTTGTCCCGCGTCTTCACGGTTGAACTGTCGCAAGCGGCCAGAGTGATTTGGGTGTTTGCCGTGGTCTACGGTTTGGCACAGCTCATCTATGGGCCCCTGGGCGACCGCCTGGGGAAGTTCCGTGTCGTCACCTTTGCCACGCTGGCGTGCAGTATCGGCAGTATGACTGCCGTCTTTGCCACAAGCCTGGAGTGGCTGGTGCTCTCGCGTGTCATGGTGGCGCTCGGCGCAGCGGCCATCATTCCACTGTCGCTGGCCTGGATCGGCGACGCCGTCGCTCCCGATCAGGTGCAGGAGACCTTGGCACGCGTCGGACTTGGCACCACGCTGGGTGTAGGCGCCGGTCAGTTATTGGGCGGTCTGCTGACCGATTGGTTAGGCTGGCGCTGGGTTTTCGGTTTCATGACGCTACTTTTCAGCCTGGTCGGTCTGCAGCTTTACGCGCATGCCCGGCGTCAGCACCACAGCACTTCAACTCCGGTAAGCGAACCTTCACGCCAAGCAATCGCCTTTGGTGCGCAAGCGCTGCGCATCGTCACCGATGACTGGTCGCGCACCGTCTTGCTGGTGGCGTTTATTGAAGGCGCGGCGGGATTCGGGGTGCTGGCCATGTGGGCCTCGCATTTGCACCGGGTGCTGGGTCTGTCGCTGTCGTCGTCCGGCGCCATTGTGGCCTTGTACGGCCTTGGCGGCATGCTCTACATGGCCGTGGCACGCCCGCTGATCCGGCGTTTCGGTGAGCGCGGGCTTGCGCTGTTGGGAGTTTGCCTGCTGGCACTCTCGGCCTTGCTTGTGGCCTACTCCCCCTATTGGCCACCGACCGTTGCAGCAAGTTTTTTTGGCGGTTTTGGCTTCTTCATGTTCCACAACACGATGCAGGCCAACGCCACTCAAATGGCGCCTGGCGCACGCGGCACCGCCGTCTCGCTGTTTGCCGCAGCGCTGTTTATGGGACAGTCTCTCGGCGCCTTGCTGGCGGCCAATCTGATCGACCGTATCGGCTCGACAGCGGTGATTGCGCTGGGCGGGGGTGTGGTGTTGCTGCTGGGCGTGTTCTTTGCGCGCGCCTTGCGCCGGCGCGCGCAACTTCTGGATCCAACATGAACTCAAGGTCTGGCTTGCGCGGGCGCCATGCGCAGGGGCATGGTAGATTCATCCTGTCGCACGCCGGAGGTGTTCCCGGTAGCCGTGCAGGATCCCAGAATTGAAAGCAATGAGCAAAAAAGTCTTTATCAAAACCTTTGGCTGCCAGATGAACGAGTACGACTCGGGCAAGATGGCCGATGTACTCCATGCCGCCCAGGGTTATGAAACGACCGACAAGGTCGAGGAAGCCGACCTGATTTTGTTCAACACCTGTTCGGTGCGGGAAAAAGCGCAGGAGAAGGTGTTTTCGGATCTGGGGCGCGTGCGGCACCTGAAAAAGAAAGGTGTCCTGATTGGCGTCGGCGGCTGTGTCGCGAGCCAGGAAGGTGCCGCCATCATCGAGCGCGCGCCCTATGTTGACTTCGTATTTGGTCCACAAACCCTGCACCGGTTGCCGCAGATGCTGGCAGCACGTGACCTGCAGAACCGCGCCCAGGTCGACATCAGTTTCCCCGAAATCGAAAAGTTTGATCACCTGCCGCCGGCCCGCGTGGAGGGGGCCACCGCCTTTGTCAGCATCATGGAAGGCTGCTCCAAGTATTGCAGTTACTGCGTCGTGCCGTACACGCGGGGCGAAGAGGTATCACGCCCATTTGAGGACGTGCTGGTGGAAGTCGCCGGCCTGGCGGACCAGGGCGTCAAGGAGGTCACGCTGCTGGGCCAGAACGTGAATGCCTACCGCGCCCACATGACCAGCGAAGCGGCAGCGCCGAGCAACGAAATGGCCGACTTCGCCACACTGCTGGAATACGTGGCCGAGATTCCCGGCATCGAGCGCATCCGCTACACCACGAGCCACCCCAACGAGTTCACGCCAGCCCTGATTGCAGCGTATGAAACGATCCCAAAGTTGGTGAGTCATCTGCATTTGCCGGTGCAGCACGGCTCGGACCGGATCCTGATGGCCATGAAACGCGGCTATACCGCCATGGAATACAAATCGACCGTGCGCAAGCTGCGCGCGATCCGCCCTGACATGGCCCTGAGCAGCGATTTCATCGTCGGCTTCCCCGGCGAGACCGAAGACGACTTCGACAAGATGATGCGGCTGATCGATGAGGTCGGTTTCGACAATTCATTTAGTTTCATCTTCAGTCCGCGCCCCGGCACGCCGGCTGCCAATCTGCATGACGATACGCCGCACGAGGTCAAGTTGCGCCGGCTGCAACACCTGCAAGGCGTGATCAACGACAGCATCCGCCGCATCAGTGAAAGCCGTCTGGGGACGGTGCAGCGCCTGCTGGTGGAAGGCCACTCCAAACGCGATGAGGCCGAACTAATGGGGCGCACCGAGTGCAACCGTGTCGTCAATTTTGTCGGTGACGCGACGCTGATCGGGCAGATGGTCGATGTCAGAATTAGCGAAACGCGGCCCTACACGCTGCGCGGCGAACTGGTGAAATAGCCGATAGCCTGGTTCGAGTGCGTAGCCCGCATGAAGCCGTAGGCGTAATGCGGGGACAGTTCCACGTTGCCCACCCCGTATTGCGCTGCGCTCCATACGGGCTATGCGACTGTCCCACAAGGGAGACATCCAACATCCGGGTTCGTGTTGGGGACAGAGCTGGCTCGCTTCGCGTAGCTGCGGTCTGTCCCACAAGGCCTCAGAAAGGCATTTTCGGCATGCCTTTCATGCCACCCATGCGTTTCATCATCTTCATCATGCCGCCGCCCTTCATCTTCTTCATCATGTCCTGCATCTGCTCGAATTCCTTGAGCATGCGATTGACTTCCTGAACCTGTACGCCTGCGCCGGCAGCAATCCGGCGTTTGCGGGTGGCCTTGATGAGTTCGGGTTTGCGCCGCTCCAGCGGCGTCATGCTGTGGATGATGCCCTGCTTGCGCTGAATGTCTTTCTCAGCCCGGCCCATGTCCATCTGCCCGGCCTTGGCGGCGATGGAGGCCGGCATCTTGTCCATCAAACTGGACAGGCCGCCCATCTGTTTCATCTGCTGGATCTGTGCCAGGAAATCATTCAAATCAAAGCCGCCACCACTCTTGACCTTGGCCGCGAGCTTTTGCGCCGCTGCCATGTCGACGCCCGAAGTGACCTGCTCGACCAGCGCCAGGATATCGCCCATGCCCAGGATGCGTCCGGCATGGCGTTCGGCGTCAAAGACTTCAAGGCCATCGATCTTCTCGCTGGTGCCGGCGAACTTGATCGGCGCCCCCGTCACCTGGCGCACCGACAGCGCGGCACCGCCGCGCGAATCGCCATCGGTCTTGGTCAGGATGATGCCGGTCAGTGGCAGCGCCTCCTTGAATGCCCTGGCGGTATTGACCGCGTCCTGACCCTGCATGGCATCAACGACAAACAGCGTCTCCACTGGATTGAGCGCGCTGTGCAGTTCCCGGATCTCAAGCATCAAGGCTTCGTCAATGGCGAGGCGGCCAGCGGTATCGACCAGCAACACGTCAAAAAAGTGCTTGCGCGCATAGTCCAGCGCCGCCAGACCAATGGCCACCGGCTTCTGATCCGGCGTGCTGGGAAACCACTCGGCGCCGGCTTGCGCGGTGACGGTCTTCAACTGCTCAATGGCGGCCGGGCGATAAACGTCGCCGGAGACGGTCAGCACTTTCTTGCGACGTTTCTCGATCAGGTGCTTCGCCAACTTGGCCGTGGTCGTGGTCTTACCCGCGCCCTGCAAACCGGCCATCAGAATCACCGCTGGCGGCTGGGCTGCCAGATTGATGTCGACAACGCCATCGCCCATGGTGGCCGCCAGTTCCTTGCTGACAATGCCAACCAGGGCCTGGCCCGGCGACAAGGAGCCCAGCACTTCCTGGCCCAGCGCTTTCTCTTTGACACGGGCAATAAAGTCGCGCACGACCGGCAACGCAACGTCGGCTTCCAACAGGGCCAGGCGCACCTCGCGCAGCATATCGGCGACGTTGCTTTCGGTGATGCGTGCTTGGCCGCGGATTTCCTTGACCAGGCGTGAGAGTTTTTCGGTGAGAGCGGAGGCCATAGGGGTATTCCGATGATCGGAACCAGAATTGGGAGCCAATCGGGACTGGCAATATGCAAAACGCTAAACTGTGGGCATGATTTTAGCCAGTGCTTCCCCTCTCGGTCTCAGCTTGGCAGTCGGGGCTGCCTTGGCCTATTCGGTCTCCGCCATCGGCGCGACCCGCTTGGGCAAACAAGCAGCCAAAACGGCGGTCGTGCTGGCCTGGCTGGCGCACGGCTTGTTACTGTTCATGGGGCTCTTTGGTGAGGAACCGCGTTTCGGCTTCGCACCGGCCCTGTCCGTCACAGCCTGGCTGATTGCTGCGGTCTACGCAATCGAGAGTCACGTCTACCCGCTGCTCGAGACGCGTTGGGCTTTGTCCGCACTGGGGGCGTTTGCGGTTGTGCTGGCCATGCTGTTTCCAGGCAGCGCCCTGCATGCCACGGCCTCGCCCTGGCTGCCACTGCACTGGGCGCTGGGGATTGCATCCTATGGTTTGTTTGGTGCCGCTGTCGTGCACGCCTGGTTCATGACGCGGGCTGAAGAGCGTTTTCGCGTCGCGGCCGATCCGCACAGCGGCATGCCGCTTCTAACCATTGAACGCCTGACTTTCCGCTTTGTCGCCGCCGGTTTTCTACTGTTAACCGCCACCTTGCTGGTGGGCGCACTGTTTGGAACGCAACTCTACGGGGCGAACACCGGTTTGAAGTGGAGCCACAAGACAGCGTTTTCTGTTTTGTCGTGGTTGACCTTTGCCGTGCTGTTGACCGGTCGCGCCCGCTTTGGCTGGCGTGGCAAACGCGCGGTACGGGTTCTTTATATCGGCGCCGCGCTGTTGCTGCTGGCTTATGTCGGCTCCCGATTCGTCATGGAAATCGTTCTGGGGCGCTCGGTATGAAGTTCCTGCTGCTGCTGGCCGTCTTGCTGTTCGGTGTCTGGCTTTGGCGCACCAATCGGGAAGCCAGTGGCAAATCAAAGCCAAACGACACCAGCAGCAAACCCGCACCGATGGAGATGGTTGGCTGCAGTTTGTGTGCAGTCCACGTTCTGGCAGGTGACGCTTTGCAGGGCAAGAAAGGTTTCTACTGCTGCCAGGAACATCGCCAGCGCGCGGAGCCCTGAATGAGCCTGCCGGCACAAGCGCAAGCCTGGTTCGACACGGTCCTGCCTGCGCCAGGTTTCGAGACGATCGCCAAGCCCCAGGAGGTTCAGCGCTTATGGCGTGGCTTCATGAGCGCGCGCGTGGCGCTGGGCCTTGGATTGCTTCTATTCCAGAGCATCATCTACGCCCTTGGCACTGCCAGGGACAGCCGCCTGATCCTGATCTGTGCCGTTTATTGCGTGCTGGCCACGGCCATGCGTTTGTGGGCCCAACCGCGCCCGACTGGCAAGGCATTCGATACACAATGGATCGCCATCGGTGGTGTCGATATCGTGGCTTTTGTGGTGCTGCAAATCGCCCAGGGCAGCGCCATCAATTACGCGCCCCTGTTTGTGCTGCCGGTCTTGATGGCCGCCGTTCTTGGCTCACTGCTGCTGGCCATGGCGGGCGCAGCAGGCGTAACTTTGCTGCTTTTTGTTCATGCGGCCTGGCTGTCGTTTCTGATCCCATTCGATACGGTGGCGCATTTTCTGCAAGCAGCTTTGGCCGGCGCGGGTTGCTTCGCCATCGCATTTCTTGCCAACCAGATCTCTATTCGGCTGGCCGATGTTGAACTATTGGCACAGCGCAGCCAGTTGGCCGAACGCACACAACGACAAGTCAATGAACTGGTGATCGAGTCCTTGACCGATGGCATCCTGGTGCTCGATCAACACAGCCTTGTGCGTGCCGCCAATCCCGCCGCGCGTCATTTGCTCGGCGCCGAACACGCATTGGCTGTCAAATCGTTCAACCTTGCAGAGTTGGCGGTCTGGCAGGAGCTGGTTGATCTGATGACGCTGAGTTTTTCGGACCGAACACCCAGGCAGGCCGACATCACGATCCGGCACGTAGGCGAAGGCCCCAGACGCATGCGGGTGAGGACCCAATTGACCGCCGCCCCAGGAGACCATGACGAGCCACTGTGTGTCATGTTCATGCAGGATCAACGCGAGGTGGAGGCGCGCATGCGCGCCGACAAGTTGGCCAGCATGGGACGCATGTCGGCGGCTGTTGCGCATGAAATCCGCAACCCGCTGGCCGCCATCGCCCAGGCCAACGCGCTGCTTGACGAAGACCTGAAGGATCCCCGGCACAAGCAACTCACGCAAATGGTCCAGCAAAACGCAAGGCGGCTGGAAAGAATTGTCGAAGAGGTTCTCGACATATCCCGCGTGCCGCAGCATGAAAGTGCCGTCACTTCGAGCGCGCTGGCTTTGGGCAACGAGGTTGAGAAAATATGCCATGACTGGCGTCAGCAAACCCAAAGTGGGCAGCGTTTGCTGCTTGTGCTGCCACCCCAAGGCATCCTGATCAGGTTTGAGTCCGAGCATTTGCGTCGTGTCCTGGTCAACCTGCTTGACAATGCGTTGCGTCATTCGACTGACCAAATTGGCGCGATCGAGGTCTCGGTCAGCATGACAATCGCAGGACAGGGCGCCTTGCACGTGTGGAGCAACGGACAGCCGATGGATCAATCCGTCGAGCGACATTTGTTCGAGCCATTTTTTTCTTCCGAAAGCCGCTCAACGGGTTTGGGACTTTATATCTGCCGCGAACTGTGTGAAAAACAAGGCGCCTCGATTGCCCACCTGCGAACTTCACGGTCAGGCAACAATGGCCCGGTCGACGGAAACGAATTTCTGGTGACCTTCCAGACCCATCGAGGCTAACACCATGGATTCAAAAACAAACCTGAGCCCGCCCCGAATCCTGGTCGTCGACGACGAACCCGATTTGCGCACGCTCTACGAGTTGACGCTGCTGCGTGAAGGCTTCCGGGTTGAAACCGCTGAAAACCTGGCGCAGGCTTTCGAGTACCTGCGTGAAGAGCGATTCGATCTGCTCATCACCGATATGCGCCTGCCCGACGGCCTGGGCCTGGAACTGATACGCCACATCCGGTCCCAGAATCGCAAGGAGCGCTGCATCGTGATTACGGCCTACGGCTCAGCAGAAAACGCCGTCGAGTCACTCAAGGCCGGTGCTTTTGATTATTTGACCAAACCAGTTGATCTCAAGCAGTTCCGGATGCTCATTGCATCGGCAGTAACGGAGCCGGCGCCGTCGGGCAGGCGTACCACGGACACTGTTGCACCGTCAGGCGGCGCCAAAGCCGGTGCAGCACCGGCCCCCGCCTCGGCTGGTGAAGCAGCGCTGCAAAGGCTGGTCGGTAACTCCAATAGCATGCGCGCCGTCAAAGAACGTATTGTCAGGGTGGCGCGCAACATGGCACCCGTTTTGGTGATGGGCGAATCGGGTACCGGCAAAGAACTGGTGGCCAATGCCATTCACGCCAACAGCCACCGCTGCGGTGCTGCGCTGATTGCCGTCAATTGCAGCGCTATCCCGGAAAGCCTGCTCGAGACGGAATTTTTTGGCGCCAAGAAGGGCTCCTATACCGGCGCAACACAAGACCGCGATGGTTTCTTTCAGGCGGCTCGTGGTGGCAGCTTGTTTCTTGATGAGATTGGGGATTTGCCGCTGGCCATGCAAGCGAAGCTGCTGCGCGCCATTCAGGAACGCTGCATCCGGCCGATCGGTTCACCCCAGGAAGAGCCAGTCGATGTGCGGATCATCAGCGCAACGCACAAGGATCTGGCGGCCGAGGTTCATGCTGGGCGCTTTCGACAGGATCTGTATTACCGCTTGAATGTGATCCAGATTGTGATTCCGCCTTTGCGAGAGCGTCGTGATGACTTGCCAGCCCTGTGCACCGCCCTGCTGCAGCGGATTGCGGCCGAGTCTGGCATCGCGGTACCCGTGCTCTCGGACGCGGTACTGGCGCAACTTGCACTCGACCCCCTGCCCGGTAATGTGCGGGAACTCGAAAATCTTCTGCATCGTGCGGTTGCCCTGAGTGAAGAAGATGATCTGCGAATTGAACCGCCAATACACCCCACGCCAAGCCAGCATGCAGCGTTAATGACTGCGGAAACCAGGCTTGAGGATGACGACAGGGTTCCCATTCCGACCGATTTGCAAGGCCATCTGGACGCGGCGGAACGTGAAATATTGATTCAGGCGCTGCGGCAAGCCGACTTTAACCGGACCGCTGCCGCCGCCCGGCTCGGTTTGAGTCTGAGACAAATGCGATACCGAATCGCCCGCCTGCATATCGACGTACAGGGTCAAGGCGACCCGTCGGATGGGCCCGTCTGACATGCCGGCGCAATCGCAGCTTTGGCGCGATGGCTGGTACCAGTTCGCCAGTCGACAAGCCTCTCCGAATTTTGGCCCGCGGCCACTTGCCACCCAGCCTGATCTGATCGTCCTGCATTGCATCAGCCTGCCGCCGGGCCGCTATGGCGGCGATGAGGTGCAACGCCTGTTTGCCAACCAGCTCGACTGGAACCAGCATCCCTATTTCAAGGGCATTGAAGGCCTGAGGGTGTCATCTCATTTTTACATCCGACGCCATGGTGAACTATTGCAGTTCGTCAGTGCCGATGAGCGGGCCTGGCATGCTGGCCTGTCGCACTATCGTGGACGCAGCGATTGCAACAATGACTCTGTCGGTATCGAACTCGAAGGTGTCGAAGGCGGCATCTTCGAGGACAGTCAATACGAGTCACTGGCCGGTTTGTGCGCTGGACTGTTGGAACATTATCCGATCACCGATATCGCCGGACACGAGCATGTCGCTGCGGGACGAAAGACCGATCCGGGTCCCGGCTTTGAATGGCGTCGTCTACAGCAGATGCTGGGATTGCCGTCAACATATTTTCCTCCCGGAAGTTTGCCAAGCGAAACACGCTGAACGCCTGCGTCACGGCGGGTCAAAAAATTCAGGAAATCTCGACTTGACTGCGACACGCTACCGGTAGTGGCTTGCAATCAGTCCAGACACCATATATAGTGTCTCCTGCTCACTAGCCCAAAACCGGATTGACACGCCGCTACCGACAGAATTTGAATGCAAACCACACTGGTTCCGATCACCATCCTTCAACTTGCGAGTCACGCCAGTGAAGTTTGATACCGACTTTCCAATGCCCCTGTGCGATGTTGCTGCACAACACTTGGCAGCCCATTCGAGCAGTGATGTGAAGGAATACTTTTCATTTCATTTCACCTCTCGGATAATCCGCTGACTGGAACTATTTATGTTGAACTGGGACGAAGATATCAAGCCCACCTCGCCATCACGTATTGCACGCGACTCATCCGCCAGTCGTGCTGCGGCATCCCTCGCAACCGTTACCGGCACCGCGCATCATGTTGGCGCGACTTCCCGGGATTGATGATTCAAATGCTGACAAGAATTTCACAAGTGGCCAATTGCCCTCAACGGGTATGGGCCACTTGTGCACCCGAGTTCATGGTGCTGGGCTTAAGCCCAACATCATGGATCGCTTCATGCTCTCCAACTCGCATGAAGTGCTCTTTGTAAATTGATCAAGGAGAAATAAATGGCAACTGCAAAAAAACCGGCCGCAAAAAAGGCCGCTCCCGCGAAGAAAGCGGCTCCCGCAAAGAAAGTAGCAGCTAAGAAAGCTGCGCCGGCCAAGAAAGCGGCACCAGCGAAAAAAGTAGCGGCAAAGAAAGTCGCTGCCAAGAAGCCGGCCGCCAAGAAAGCGGCACCAGCGAAAAAAGTAGCGGCAAAGAAAGTCGCTGCCAAGAAGGCTGCACCCGCTAAGAAAGCGGCAGCCAAGAAGGCCGCTCCGGCCAAGAAGGTAGCAGCCAAAAAGGTTGCCGCCAAAAAGCCAGCAGCCAAGAAAGCCGCTGTAGCGAAAAAGCCGGCCGCCAAGAAGCCAGCAGCCAAGAAAGCAGCCAAGAAGCCGGCCGCGAAGAAAGCCGCGAAAGCACCCGCTGCCAAGGCAGCGCCTGCTCCGGCTGCCCCTGCTGCTCAGACCACTTTGAGCCCGCAGGCCGCATGGCCCTTTCCGACTGCCGCCAAGCCCTGAACCCCTGACAAGGTTCGGCTACAAGCCCGGTGCCTGACGGCATCGGGCTTTTTTTGTGGTGCCAACAGTGGCATTCGTCAATTGGAGACTTTTGAAGTCGTTGCGCTATCGCAATTTCAAGGATAGTAGGCAAGCAAGCGGTAACCGACAATGCGCTCGGCCAGCCCTGCGGTCTTTACCACCATGGTGAGTGATGTCGTCCACTCCGCAGCAGCTGCCAGGCTTTCTGTCTGGCTGGCAAGCTCTGCCGCCAGGAAGACACGACGCAGCACCGGCTGATCGAGCGAATCAGTCAGGGTCAGTTCAATAGCGGGGACGGCCAACGCCGTGGTCGCTGTGTTCTTGAGCGTGAAATTCAGGCGGTAGGTATCAGGCTTGATCCTGCTGAATGATGCGCCATCAATCACGACCGCATCTTTTTGCCGTAAGGGTGACAACGCACAATTGAACGGCTGGCAAAGCGCCAGAAACAAGTTCTTCAGGCCTGGCTGCAGGACCACAATCCGGTCGCGCTCACGCAACACAACTTGCCCAGCAAGCGCGATCAGCAAGAGCAAGCAAAGCGCCATCCATCCGATGCGACTCAATGATTTACGCCTTGCACTGGCTTGATCTACTGCAGATAAAAAAGATGGCGGGTGTAATTCTGCAATCGATTGACGATCCGGGTCTGCCAGATCGTTGGGGTCAATTTCAAGCGGCGTGCCCGCGTCCACTGGCGGAACCAATTGGGATTCATTGCGCTGATCGGCAGTTTCGGCTTCGCAGTCAACCTCGTCTACACCTGCGGCGGTTGCCTCGGGCAAAGTCGGCTCCGGAGTAGGCGAAATTTCCTGCAGGGGTTCAACAGACGAAGCAGATGGCAGTAGTTGATTCGAGGCATCGAATACTTCCCCGCACTGTCCGCAGCGAACCCATCCTTCGGAAATCCTGAGTTGATCGGCCACCACCTTGAACAGGGTCTGGCATGCCGGGCATCGTGTAATCAGGCTCATGGGTGGCAAATTGTAGAGCCGTCACCGATAACGATCAGCGCATCGCGGTCATCAGTATCCAGCCGTCTTCCTGGTCAGTGACCTTGAGCTGGCAATAAGGTGCGTAGGCCGCTTTCAATTCGTCTGACTGTCGCTCCAGAATGCCGGCCAGTACCAAAGAGCCGCCTGGCGCAACGCGCGACCAGAGCAGTGGCGCAAGAACCTTCAGGGGCGTGGCGAGAATATTGGCCAGCACCGTCTGATAAACACCCGTCGCAATTACCGGCAAGCCCGTCTTGAGGGTTACCAGATTGGCCTGCGCGTTCAGTCCGGTCGATTGCACGGCAGCTTCATCGATGTCAACCGCGTCAATGTCGATGGCGCCGTACTTGGCCGCGCCGATGGCCAGAATTCCGGAGCCGCAACCGTAATCCAGAACCCGGCCCAAAGGATTACCACTGGCACCCGTTTGTGGCTGGCCATGCTGCGCGATCCAGCGCAGGCACATCCGTGTTGTCGGATGCGTCCCGGTGCCAAACGCCAGCCCCGGGTCTAGCCGAATGATGACGCGTGCCTGCTTCGGTGGCTCGTGCCAGGTCGGCACGATCCAGAATTCCGGGGTGATCGCCACGGGCGTGAACTGGGATTGCGTCAGCCGCACCCAGTCCTGTGGCGCCAACTCTTGCAGACCCAGCAGCGTACAGTCAGCAAAAAAATCCTGCGCCTGCAGCAAGGTCAAGGCATCACGGGACAAAGTCTCTGTGTCATACAAGGCCACAACCCTTGAACGCTGCCAACCGGCCTTCGGCGGCGGCATGCCGGGTTCACCAAACAAGGCCTGCTCGGCCTCGGTCTGGGCGTCAGCGTCCTCGACGCTGACACTCAGGGCATCGAGTGCTTCAAGTGCATCGCACAGGGTTTCAACCCGACGCTCCGGGCACATCAAACTCAATTCAAACATGCAAGACCTGAATCAGCGCTGATGGTGGCTGAGCCACTCTTCGAGATAGTGAATATTGGTGCCACCCGTCATGAACTTGGCATCGACCAGCAACTCCCGGTGTAGCGGTATGTTGCTGCTGATGCCTTCAACCACGGTTTCGCTCAGGGCTGTGAGCATGCGGGCCAGTGCCTGCTCACGGGTGTCACCATGCGCGATGATCTTTCCAATCATGGAATCGTAATGCGGCGGGACAAAGTAGTTGCTGTAAATATGCGAATCCACCCGAACCCCCGGCCCACCCGGCGCGTGCCACATGGTGATTCGCCCCGGCGACGGAATACATTTGTAAGGGTCTTCCGCATTAACGCGGCATTCAATGGCGTGCCCCCGAATCTGAATCTGGCGCTGCGTGAACGGCAGCTTTTCTCCCGCCGCCACCATAATTTGTGTCTTGACGATGTCGATGCCTGTGATCATCTCGGTCACCGGGTGTTCCACCTGGACGCGGGTATTCATTTCAATGAAATAAAACTCGCCGTCCTCGTACAGAAACTCGAAAGTCCCGGCACCGCGATAACCGATCTTCTTGCAGGCTGCAACGCAACGCTCACCCAGACGCTCAATCTGCTTGCGCGGTATACCGGGTGCGGGTGCTTCTTCGATGATCTTCTGGTGCCGACGTTGCATTGAACAATCACGCTCACCCAGATAGACCGCATTCTTGTACTTGTCAGCCAGCACCTGGATCTCGATATGGCGCGGATTCTGGAGAAACTTCTCCATGTAAACAGCCGGATTGCCAAATGCACTGGCGGCTTCGGCCTTGGTCATGGACACGGCATTGATCAGGGCTGCCTCGGTATGCACCACACGCATGCCACGCCCGCCACCGCCGCCGGCAGCCTTGATGATGACCGGATATCCAACCACCTTGGCAATCCGGCGCACTTGCGCCGGGTCATCAGGCAGTTCGCCTTCCGAGCCCGGAACGCAGGGAACACCCGCTTTGATCATCGCCTGCTTGGCTGAAACCTTGTCCCCCATGATGCGAATCGACTCGGGTGTCGGACCAATAAACTGAAACCCGCTTTTCTCAACGCGCTCGGCAAAATCTGCGTTCTCGCTCAAAAAACCATAGCCCGGATGAATGGCCTCTGCATCCGTCACTTCGGCCGCCGAAATGATGGCCGGCATGTTGAGATAACTCAGGGCGGAAGCCGCCGGACCGATGCAAACTGCTTCCTCGGCCAGTTTGACGTACTTGGCATCCCGATCGGCCTCGGAATAAACCATGACGGCCTTGATGCCGAGTTCTCGGCAGGCGCGTTGAATTCTCAGGGCAATCTCGCCTCGATTGGCTACCAGAATTTTTTTGAACATAGACTTGGGCGTTTGCGCTATTCGATCACGAACAGGGGTTGCCCATATTCAACCGCCTGCCCATTGACGCAGTGAATCTGCGTCACAACGCCAGCGCGGTCGGCCTCAATCTCATTGAGAATCTTCATCGCCTCAATAATGCAAATGGTTTGACCGATCTTGATGGTGTCGCCGATTTCAACAAATGACTTGGCCTCGGGCGAGGCGGCACGGTAGAAGGTGCCGACCATGGGCGATTTGACGGTGTGGTTGACGGCCACAGGCTCGGCAGCCACCAGCGGTTCGACCGTTGCTGACGCTTGAATCGGTGCCGCCACAGATGCCGCTGGCGCGACAGTCACATACTGCGGCGCCATCGCAAAGCCGCCCTTGACGATGCGAACCTTGCCCTCCGCTTCCGTAATTTCCAGCTCCGAGACATTTGAGTCTGACACCAAATCAATCAGCGTCTTGAGTTTTCTTAGATCCATAAGGTCTCCAGCGATTTCCAACAACAATGCGCTAATTTACCTTAATTTCATGCAATGTTCGACGAACTTCGTTCATTTTATGAAAATAACTCGATGTTCCGGGTAATTTATGGGGTTGAACGCTGTTACGCCAGACCTTAAGTGAGGCTTGACCAGGCGTCAAACGTCGCTCGGATTCGCCCAAGCTTTCAGCTCATCGGTCGTGAGCGCCCCTATTTTACGATGCCGAACGACCCCGTCGGACCCAAGAACAAGGGTAAAGGGTAAAACTCCCACCAGATTTCCAAGCGTTCGACTGAGCTCTATCCCCGATGCGCCAGCCAGGACAACCGGAAAAGTGACCGGGTTTTGCAACAAAAAGCGTTTGACCGGATCGATACTGTCAACCGCAATACCAAGCACTTTCCATCCTTTGGCTGCATTTAAGTCATGAAAGCCACTTAATAACGGCATTTCTTGCACGCAGGGAGGGCACCAGGTGGCCCAGAAATTAAGCAGCAAGGGTTTGTTGCGCAGTTCATCCATGCGCAGCATGACGCCATCCGGCTTGGAAAAAACCAATTGCCAAAACGCAGGGTCGATCACACGGTCGCCTTGACGAGCCCGATTGGTCCGCCAGGCCAAGCCGGCGCCGCCAAGAACGGCCGCTGCGGCGACTGCAGTACCCAGCCAGTGCCGGCGCCGCCAACCCGTCGTGGACGCCGAAGATGGGATATCGCTTGATTCAGTCATATCGGCTCATCATGCAGCAAACGGGCAAGCGCTGCCAGATCGCCACGCGGCACGCGACCTTTTGCGTCAGGCCGCAAGGCCCCGCGCACATCATCGTGGTCATACACCAAAAGATGCACGGGCGTCAGATCGCCCAAACCCTGGCAGACGGCGTTCAAGCTCAAGGCCGCGACCGGTTTGCCATGAAGCCCGGTCATGGTGTGCGCCACGTATTTCACCCCATGGTCAATCAAGGCGATTTCGGCGGATTTGCAATCGTCGCAAAACAATTGAATGTAGATCTCAGACAGCCGTGTGGCACTGCCGTGCCACACGGCTCCACCCAGGTGCGGCCGAAATGCCGCCATGCGCTGCATCCAGAGCAGGGCCAGTCGGCGCAAAGCCAGCAACTCGCCGGGCTGCGTTTCGGCGCAAAAAAGGGCGATGTACTCGAGCACGGCATCCTCCACCGCGTCGTTGTCCGGCAGAGCCGTGCGGCCGGGCAGTCCAAGTTGCCTGACAGCGCGGCGTTTGGCGGCCCCATAGTCGAGACCTCCCTCAACCACGAGC
>Ga0194060_10000848_pt1 | contig 22289 bp, 17 predicted proteins | sample SepL225m_MetaG_FD_163427 | JGI IMG/M metagenome (GOLD analysis project Ga0194060, IMG submission 163427) | Anoxic zone freshwater microbial communities from boreal shield lake in IISD Experimental Lakes Area, Ontario, Canada - Sep2016-L222-5m | ecosystem: Environmental > Aquatic > Freshwater >... | reverse complement strand
TTGAGCATGTTGCTTATGCAGTTATAACTGGCAACATTCAGCCGTAGCGCCTTTACGCAGGCCTGTTCCACCCGGTTATCCCCATAATGCTTGCCCAGCCGGATAAGCCCCAGACAGGGCCGGTATCGACCCTTGGAAGCCAGAGCACACCCCAGGAGTGATCCTACCACGATGCCAAAGATCAGCTGTATCCACCATGCCAGCCAGTCTGCCTTGGGTTTCATAGGCTTACCATCGTAGCCATCCATAAGTTCTCAACACGGCAAAAATCATCAGCCCTAATCCTGTGATACCAATCAGCAGGGACAATAGCTTGCTGGCTTTGCTTTGGTTGATCTTATCAGGGTTTATTGAGTCTCGTGGAGCCCATACACTGTTCCCTGCATTTGAGAAGCTCGCTCCCATGAACAATCCCATCCCAATGACAAACAGGGGAATGTCGCCACCCTCCAGCCAGCTTCCAGATCCGTTACGCCCATAGAAATACGGGTGGTTCCAGCCTTTCCCCACCGCAACAAGCCCTATTCCTGCCCCGGCGAAACATCCAAAGATGAGTTGAAGGATCCACGATAGCCAGTCTGCCTTGGGTTTATTCATGTGGCATATCCGTTGATGTCCATTTGGGGAGGATGGCAGAAATCCAGTGATGCTTCAAGGAGGAGGATTGCATTGAGGACTGTTACTGGCTCACAACCCCACACATTGCCCCCCGGTCGGCTCCACACGGCTCGTTCGGGACTATGCGGCTATGATGTCACCTCGGGATGATCAGTCGGGGTGTGTGGAGGGTCGTGGGCTGCCGTGGACAAGGGATGACTAGGTGGGGCGAGGAAGGGCTATTGGTAATTTCCGTTAATGCTCCATTTTGCATCAATTACTTTTTGGCTCTATACGGCGTAAGACTGCATTTTTCTCATCAATTCTCACCATCTCAATGCCGTTATCCTTCAATGTCTTTTCAAGCAACAAAATCGCTTCAGGTATGGTCAGTTGTTTTTCTGTTTTGAGTGTGATCAGAGCATTTATGTCTTTTTCTGCAGTAATGCTGAGCCCCAGGGTCTCGAAATATTGAATTACCATCGGCACAGAAGCCTTATAAAAAACTAATTCAACTGTCTTGTTGTCCGTGATACCCGGCTTCCACTCCATAACCATCTGATCTTCATCGCTAAACTCCTTGCAATTCTGGGGTATTTTCACCAGTGAGCCAATCTTCTGCCATATGGCAACCACCCTTTTCGCAATGACAATCTGCGGATCATTGGAAACTATCCGGTTGTGAAGAGCCTTGATGGTGATGGATTGCTGGTAGTCTCCCACACGGATACTAAGGGATCTGGATGACGCATCAATGATATCATCCCCAATAACAGGCGGAAGGGAGAAGTAATTGTTATCAATAATGGACTTCCGTAACTCACTCATTTGCTCAACGGATAGAGTTGCCACTGGTTCCGAGGCCTTTTTGTCGTCACACCCATAATCTTGGATTTCAAAATGGGTTTCTCCGCTTGGGAGGATAATCATTTCCCATGGCCGGGCTGTTGTGTATCCGGGATATGTGGTCACACGGATGCTGATGGGCTTATATAATATGTTGGAGGATGCAGGCTTCATACCGGCTGAATCCGTGCGAAATCCCCAAAGCTGTAGTCTTTTCGTATACGCCTTCATGCTCCAGCTCTGCCCTTCCGGGGATGTGTCAATGCGGTCTAAGTTCCTCATCGTGGCAACAACATCCATTCCGTTGGTCACCACCTCGGGATTGAACCATAGCTTCTTGAGGGGCATGTCCTTGATGATGGAAAGATCAGGCACCCGGAGCTCCCCAATCCCCAGGCTGACAAGTGGTTTGCCTCTTAATGGGGAAATGTCTGCATTCGAGCTACAAATCAATGTCAGCACAGTCAGCGGAATACTTGCGAGAGGGGTCAAATCCTTCACTTTGGGGGTGTCAAGATAGAGATCACTAATAGGCATCCCTGCAAGGACGTTGATATTGGTGATGGATCTATTTCTGACATACAGCTGGAACAGGTTGTTGCTTACCGGCTTCAGATACGAATAGGGAGGATTGTAGGGATCTGCCTCCACATTTGCCGGCCATAGGGGTATGCCGGAATTAGCCAGCTTCTGCCTCATTTCTGCTTCCGACATGCAGAAAGCTGTTGAGCATTGAACGAGGATAAGAAGTGTGCACAGCAGTAATGTTTTCATAGGTTTTCCTTCTATCTCTACTGACCTACAGGGGGCTCAGCGATGGGCTCACTGTCCTGATGCCTCATTCTTGTGGAACAAACCATACGTGTCCGTTCGTCTCAACATGAACTCCGCGATGACCGAGCCACCGCTCGGAATCCGGTATCGGATATAGCACAAGCCAACGGTTGGGTGGCTCCCCTGTGCCGTGACGGATCCAACTACCGGAGTTGTCTGGAGGCGACCCATCCTGCCACCTCACCTCGACGGGATCGCCCCAGTTCAAGCCTGACTGCCTGACGAAACCATTCGCCGCAGCAATGACGGTGGAAGTCGGAGCAGACGCGGGGAAGGAAGCGGACGATGTGGGAATCTTCTGCTGCGGCTGTCTGGTAGCCTCAGAGCAGCCCGAAGCGGCGATAGCCAGACCAACAGCTAATATCCAAGGTGCCTGTTTCATCTTAAGCTGAACTTCTTATTATGCCGATCCCGTTATTTCAGGTTTTTCTCGGATGATCGGCTACGTCCACCACATCCGTCTTCGATGCGATGATTCTAGCGGGGCAGGGGGGGCTGTAAAGGACTTTTGAGCCGAAGCACTGTCAAGGAATCGTCCCCAAGTTGGCATTAAACTGATGGAATGCGGTGATTGAGTTTGGAACTACAGGGTTGTCCTTCTGATGATCAAACTACTTTTACTTTCATCCCCCTCAGCCGCCCAACTATCTCCACCATCCCCATCGTATCCAAGCCGCAATACTCCTCCAGCTGGCTGATCACCTTGTCACGATCATCCTTCCCAGCCCCAAACATCACCCTCATATACTCCGTGGATGCCATCTTTCCATTTGAAATATCCATTGTCTCGTAAGATTTTCCGGTCAAAGCAGGCAGAACGTCCTTGATTGATGCTGATCCTTTTTGGGCTGGATGATAATAGGAAAACGATCTGAATGGCTCCAGTAGGTCTATGAACCTATCCAGTATGCCCGTCAGCCAATCCGTATGCTCAGGTGAAATCTTCATTGCCTGTCGGAGAATCATCCTCTCAAATTGGGCACTGTAAACAATGATGGATCCAGCCGTGCCAAGTAACCCAGCCAGCCTATTCAACAATTCAAGCCGTGGATCCCCGTCGCCATCCCAAATCCATGAATGATGAGCAATTTGGCAAGGATTCTGATTTGGGGCGGTCTGGATATGAAGGCTGAACTGGAAGGGGATCTGCTGATAGGGGGATGAGTTCTGGAGTAGTGGTATGGCAGGGGCAATGGTTTCAAAGTCCAAATAGTACAGGGGATAGCTCAGCCGCCCTATGAAATCACTGACCGCCCCCTTGTTGATATATGGCTTTCCAGTCCTCTCAGCCTTGATCTGGATCTTCTGCTTTTCAGTAAGGGGATAGTCTATGGGGATGTCACTGTTCTTCAATATGCCCTGACCGTACCAGCCCCATGCCCGTTTGGATGGGATTCGATATAAAGTGAATGGATTGCAGGGCTCAGCCAGGATGTGTGAGAAGCAACCGTCCGGGGAATCAGCGAGGGGACAATCTTTACACTTCAATCCGATGGGGGTGTCTGGAGGGGAAGGAAGGTCAATTATCCTCAAGGCCTCAGTGATGTTCTTGGCTGTGGAAGGCATAAGATCATCAACTTCTCCGGAAACGTCAGTGATCTTGAACAGCCCTTGCCCTGAAGACACATCCACGGAGCCCTGCCTTAAATATTTGCTGTTAAGGGTGATAAGGGCACATTCACCGATATCCAAGCCAGCCTTCTGAGCCACAAACCGCTGAAAAGCTATGTCATGGAGGTATTCAGGCTTCACCTCAGAACTACTTTTAACCTCATAGATATTAAGAAGGTGGTCGCGGGTGGTATGTAGGATATCAATTTCAGCCACCAGTCTCCCTGATTTAGCCACAACGTTGAAGAAAACATCCCCACTATCAGGGTTATGCAGATCCTTTTCAGCCTCCGCAGCCATTGCCTCAAACTCATTTTCATGGCGGTACTGGTATTGATCAAAGAGCCGCTGAGCCAGCTTCTCAACCTTTTTGCCCTCAGCCATACGGTACAGATCAGTTTCAGAGGGAAGGGGGATGACGGCGGGGGTATTGGCGGAGAGCCATAGAAGGCGAGGGCAGTGAAAATTCAGGTAAAGGGATTTGGAGAGCACTTTCATAGGTGGATGCTTACCGGAGCGGATCCACTAATGCAAGGAGGGGAAGGGAGGTGGAGGTGGAAGAGGAGGGGGGTGGCTAAAAACTGATGAATTGAGCCCCGTTCCACCTTGACCCTGATCTGGAGGGACACCAAGGATGTGGGGCGTGAGATTTTGGAGAGTCTCCGGAATCTGCCTCACCTCCGCCTGAAAACTCATCCGGAATAGCCTGCATCTCAACCGATTGTGGAGCATTTCACCACAGATTCGGCAGGCACCTGCTGGATTTGGCACCTCAGAATCTGGCAACTCTTGCCAAATCTGTCTCTTTTGGCACCCCACACCCTTTGGAATGGTTAAAGAAGGTGATCATGTCTTACATATGAAAGGCAGCCAGATTTTGACAAGTTGGCAAAGTTCAATCCATTTTCCAATCAATTGGAAAATGGCAGGATTGATTTCCAACCATCGTTAATTCGGTGCTTCGCGGGAGCCCAGCTTCTCCGGTAGTCTTTCCATATGCAAACCACCATGAAATCTGACCACAGGAAGACCAAGGATGCCGTTAGGAACGGTTATACCCATCGCGGTGGAGCAATGGTGTCCGATGGCAGTCCAACGGCAACAGGGGACAATATTCTCCGTCTGAAAATAATAGTCAGTATGTTTGGATTGGGGCTGGGTGCTGTGGCTCACGCGGGACAGGTTTCACGACCCTACGTCAGTCGTGTCCTCGGTGGCGGGCTCCAGCCCAGCACCCGGTTTCTCCGTTCCCTGGAATCCAACCTTCACACCTTGATCCAGCAGAGGCATGGGCAAGTTTTCTCTATTGCCGTAACCCAGCCACCAGTGACTTTGATGACGGCGGGGGAAGAGATTATGACCGCCAATGACCTTGAATCCGGCAAGGGACGTTAAAACGGTAGTCAAATATTGAACAGCCCCCAAGTTCAGGGAAACTTTCCCCAATTCTCCAACTGTTGGTAATTTGGATTGCCCCTGAATCCCCCCTGGTCTCTCATAGACCCCTTGGCATCATGATGTTCCCATCAAATTCTGCCTGATTTAAATTATTTTCAACTATTTTCACTTTCTCGGAATTTTATGGACAGAACGTTGTATAATGTTCCATGTCATCCAACATCAAAACTTGTGACTGTGGACAAAACCCATGGAAAGGGGCTGCCACCTTATGAAGCCCCAGGTTTTTGCCATGATTGAACTGGCAGTGAATTCTGATGATTCCCTTACCCTTGAGGAGCGTCAGGCCATTCTTGAGTTCTGCCGCCATCCAGCACAAATCCACCCTTTAGATGATGGTGGTGATCTTGAGTTACTGTCAGCCCAGGATGTGGCGGGGATACTTCATATACATATTCGCACCGTCCGCCGTTACATCAGCACTGGTATATTGAGATCCACACGATTCCAAGGGGTGAGACGGGTGAGGATGTCTGACCTAAAGGCATTCCTGACCACTGGAGATCCAAAGGTTTCGCCGGACATAGGGCAATCATTCACGGTAAAAATGCTGGATAAGGCAAGTTGAACAAGGTTGAGCCATTGATATGAGGAAAAGATTGCCAACAGGGACTCTCAGGAAGAGAGGGAACACATGGTGGATGAGATATTTCTCCCATGGGCATCATTACGCTGAATCACTCAACACCGCTGATGGGGAGGAAGCCCGTCGTCTCTTTGACAGTAAAATGTCCCTCATCAGGGCTGATTTGATCCGTGGTCTTCGTCCTGAAAAGCAAACATTCGGTTGTGCCGGCAAGGGTAAGATCAGGCTGGGGGAGGTATGGGATGTCTTCCTTAAATCAAAGAGCCGCCCCCGCAGTGGTGACGATACCCTCTTTATGTATTCCTGCCAATTTGGACGGTTTGTGAAATGGGTTAAAAAGAACCACCCCGAGGTAACCTGCCTTGCTGATGTGTCCACAAATGTTGCCTGGGGCTTTATGGATCATCTTGAAAATGAGGAGATGGTCAGCCCCGGCACCTACAATAAATACATCGACACCCTCAAAAGGACTTACCGTTATGCCGTAGATGACAAAGGCTCTGCACCAACCCCATGGGATGATGTTAGGCGGTTGAAAGGTGGTCAAAATCGTCGCAAGGAATTTACAGAGGCTGAACTCAATAAATTACTCAATAAGGCAACAAGCTGGATCCGGACATTATTCATCCTTGGGCTCTACACCGGGCAAAGATTAAGAGATTGCTGTAATTTGCGATGGGAGCAGGTGCTATTTGACACATCCCTGATCAAGGTCATCCCCAATAAGACCAAGGATTCCTCTGGGCTGGATGTTGAGCTGCCTATGCACAAAGACCTGAGAGAGCACCTTAAGGATTTGTATGTGAGAGCGGGCAGCCCATCATCAGGATATGTTTTGGCTGAGGTTGCCAGAAGGTATGGGCATCTTCCTGCTGAGGTCTCAAGGGATATCCAGGATTTCATCACCTCCTGTGGCTTTGAGACTCATAGGGAGGGGACGGGCACAAAAGATGTGAGGGCTGTGGTGCAGTATGGATTCCATTCCCTCAGGCATTCCTTTGTGTCCATCTGCCTGCGGAGCGAGAAGGTCAACCGTGAGGTCATCAGGTCAATTGTCGGGGATTCCTATCTTCTCTATAACCACGTCAATACAGCCTCTAAAAGGACGGCGGTTGATCTTATGCCCTCTATGAATGCCATGAAGGGAAGCAAGAAGAGGAAAGTCGTGAAGAAGGAGTTCCTTGCCCTGTCTGATGATGAATTGCAGAAGAAGCTGGCTGAACTATCCCTTGAGATGGAGCGGCGTAAAGTCAGTTGATGGTCTGCAATATCATCTTTGTGGTTGGTCAGGGCGGTCAAGGCGTATCCGGATTGTTCTCCAGTAGCAGGTCAAATTCCACTCTTTCCACCATATCATTGTACCGTTTATGTACCATTTAAGCGGGAGATGACACCGAATGACATGAGGTGACAAGGAGTGACAGGACGAGTGATAAAATTATCTGATGGTCACAACATATTGCAGAAAAGGGGGTTGTGGATGGCAAAACAGGGATTTTTATTCTTCCAATTGGTTGCCGGACTAGGATTCGAACCTAGACAAGCAGAGTCAGAGTCTGCTGTGCTACCATTACACAATCCGGCAGGAGAAAAGAAATAGCTCAAGGGCCATTTGAGTGGTCAAGGATGCTAAAACCCCCAAGGTGGCGTCAAGCTTGATCTTTCAGGCAGGCAACTATCCGCTTGGCGGTATGGCCATCCCACAGGGGCGGCCGGTGCTCCGTGCGCGGCAGGGTTGCGGTGGTCCGGAATTCAGCCCGGATTTTCTGGATGTCGTTCCCGACAAGAATGCTGGCGCCGCCATGCTCGCGCAGGGTGACCGGGCGCTCGGTATTACTGCGGAGCGTCAGGCACGGGGTGCCCAGCACGCAGCATTCTTCCTGCAGACCACCACTATCGGTCAGCATAATCTTCGAACCCATGGTCAACCTGAGCATCGCGTGGTAGCCGAGTGGCTGGGTGAGAATGACGCCGGGACATTTTCTGAGCGTGTCCCAGAACCCAAACAGTTCCAGTTGCTTGCGCGTCCGGGGGTGGACGGGCCAGATCAAGGGAAGCACAGGGGCGACATCGGTGGTCAGGAAGGCGACCAGCTCCCCGAGGATGTCTTTGTTGTCGACATTTGAAGGACGATGCAGGGTGATGGTTGAAAACCGGTTGTCCTTGATGGGGGGGCGCGGATGGAGCGCGTCTGGCAGGGCGTAGATGGCGCACAGGGTATCAGGGTTGAGGGTGGCGGCCACGAGGCGCTGCTGCTCCAGGGAATCAATCATGATATTGCCCACCCGCTTGATCCGGTCCGGTGAAACCCCTTCATTCAGGAGGTTGGCGTCGGCGAGTTCATCGGTGGTGAAGAGGATGTCAGACAGGCGGTCGGTGACCATCCGGTTGATTTCCTCGGGCATATCCAGGTCGAAGGAGCGGAGACCTGACTCGATGTGGGCAAGTTTAACGTGTTCCTTCTTGGCGGTGATTGAGCAAGCGCAGGTGGCGTTCACGTCGCCCACCACGATGATCCAGTCCGGTTTGCGCTCCTTCACGACCTTCTCGAAGGCGATCATGGTTTTGCCAACTTGTTCGGCGTGGGAGCCGGATCCGATTCCAAGATCCACGTCAGGCTTAGGAATGTTCAATTCCTGAAAGAATGCCTCCGACATGGTGGGGTCATAATGCTGGCCCGTATGTATAAGGGTGTGCTGAAAATGATCGGGGAAAGAGGCGAGCTCCCGGACAAACGGCGCGATCTTCATAAAATTCGGCCGTGCCCCCACAATTGACATGATTTTGAGTTGTTTATTAGTCATGGTCCTGCATGTATAGTCCGGGTTGCGGAAAAAGTCGAGAATTCACGAGTGATCCCCCAAAATGCCTATTTGTTATCATGGCTCCAAGTGGATAACACCTGGTTTTCTCTTCATGGAGGGCCAGCGGCCTCGCTGGCCGGGACATAGGAGGAGATCACAGGGTCATTGACTTACCTTCCGCCCTGCCATTCACAGGCCGCCGAGGCCGTCGGCCCTCCAAGTGGATAACACCTGGTTTTCTCTTCATGGAGGGCCAGCGGCCTCGCTGGCCCTCCTGGTCCTGCACTCGATCAGGTGTACGATTGGGATTTAAAAACAGGGAAGCGATATGGTATGAATTCCAACCGTGAACAAACTCTTGTCACGATATTCCTTATTTCTGTGCGCGGTGCTGCTGTTGCCCTTGATTGCTCCCGCGGCCTCCACGCAGGATTGGCAGGTTGTGAAATCCTCTCATTTCCTTGTCATGCACCGTGGGGATGAGGTTTTTGCCAAAAGTGTTTCTGATAAAGCGGAGGCCTATTACTCCGCCATATCTGCTGATCTGGGATTTACGCGCTACCAGAATTTCTGGGTGTGGGATAATCGGGTGAAGATCCTGATTTACCCCACAGCCGGGATTTTCGCCGCAGCCTGTCAGGCGCCTGAATGGGCTAATGGCCGGGCCAGCAGTTCCCGGCACGAGATTGCCAGCTACCAGCAAAGCGGGCCGGGGTTCCTGTCTTCACTATTGCCGCATGAAATGTCGCACCTGATTCTCGCGGATTATATTGGACAGGTCCGTGTCCCTTTGTGGCTGACAGAAGGGTTCGCGCAATGGGAGCAGGAGGGGCGCAAATCGGGCGGCTTCACGCCGGGGCAAGGGTTCCGGCTGAAAGACCTGATGGTCGCGGATATTCGCCAGGATTCAGATCACCAGCGCGTGGCTGTGTTCTATGCGCAATCGGCCAGTGTGGTGGGGTTTATGATCACCGCCTATGGCGGGGCTGCTTTTGGCGCCTTCTGCAAAGCCTTGCGGGACGGGAAGACGGTGGACGCCGCCCTTGCTATAGTCTATGCAGCCGACATTCCCTCCGTGGAAATCCTGGAACAACAATGGCTGAAATCGTTACGCTGAGGGGAAGATTTGCCCCTCTTTACCGGCAGCTGGATGCCTGATATGATCCCCGGCATAGTAAGTTTGGAGTGATGCATGTATCGAGATGAAAAAACAGAACGGAACGATCGATTTGACCGGGCAGAGCTTGTGATCTGGGTCGGATTCTGGGTCAATGCCTTTCTGATGGTGATGAAGCTTGCGGCCGGGTGGTTTGGCAAGTCTGAGGCGGTGTTTGCGGATGGTCTGGAAAGCATGTGTGATTTTTTTGCGATCACCTCGGCCATGGTGGCATTGCGGATGGGGCGGAAGCGCTTTGATCAGGAGCATCCCTACGGACATGGCAAGGCGGAGAGTTTTTCGGCCATCCTGGTGGGGGTTTTAATTCTTTTGACCGGTATTGGCATCGTTTGGAAAGCGGCCGATGCGGTATTATTTCATAGACTTGAAACACCCGCCTTCATGGCGGTGATGGCCGCTGCGGTCACCATTATCGTCAAAGAAGGGCTCTGTCGTTATACGTTGCGCGTTGCCGGAAACCTGGGGAGTCCTTCGGTCGCGGCCGTTGCGAAGGATCATCGCAAGGATGCGATCACGTCCATTGCAACGCTTGTTGGGGTGACGGGCGCCTACCTGGGTTGTAAAATCATGGATCCCATTGCGGCTGCCATTTCAGCGGTGATTATCATCCGGATCGGCTGGCAGACGCTTCATCCTGCCGTTGGCGATTTAATGGATGCCGCCTTGCCGCCGGCGTTGTTGACGGAAATAAGCGGAATCGCCGCCGACGTTGAAGGGGTGGCAGGAGTCCACGAGATTCGGGGGCGCCGTTCCGGACAATATGTAATTGTGGATTTGAAGCTTGAGATGGATGCCCTGATGACCGTCAAGCAGTCGCATACGATTGCCGACCAGGTTAAACGGCAGCTGTTCTCAAAATTCCCGAATATCGGGGACGTGATGATTCACATCAATCCGCATGCAGAAGAACATGAGGATCTGACGCGCCTGTAAAGAAGACAGGATTCAGGATTCTGAAGGCTGCCCACTGTCCACTGCCTGCTGCCCACTGTCTTTCACCGGTCCGGTTGAGACGATCACTTGTGAGGCCCGGAGCAGGTAGCTGCCGAGTTTATAACCCTTTCGGGTCTCCTCGATGATGATGCTCTCGGGGTGCTCTTCAGAAGCGATCTGGGCGACACACTCATGGAAGTTGGGATCAAAGGGCTGACCTTTGGTCTCAATGGGAGTCACTCCCGCCTTCTCAAGATTCGTTTGGAATTGTTTGAGAATCCCGGCAAAGCCCTCGATGACGCTATGTTTGATGTGATGCTGACGGGCCGCTTCGAGGCCCAGTTCGAAATGATCCACGATGGGGAGCATATCCAGCAGGAGGCGTTCCGCCGCCCGGCGCGACATGTCTTCCCGATCACGGATGGTGCGCTTGCGGAAATTATCGAAATCAGCCTGCAGACGCAGGAGGCGATCCTTCAGTGCGGCAATTTCCTGGTCCTTGGGGTCCGTGGCAGGTTGCTCAACTGGTGGTTCGGCAACGGGGGTCAACACAGGAGTGGGTTCCTCCGCGACGGGCGGTGGGGCTTCATGTTCGTGATGGTTCTTTTTACTCATAGCTTCTCTATTCTATTAATGGGCGGGGGGGGACTTGAACCCCCAAGCCTTGCGGCACAAGATCCTAAGTCTTGCGTGTCTGCCAATTTCACCACTCGCCCAGCTTATTTACTATCAAGGATTTATATCTGAATTAAGATGTTATTGTCTGATGTGTTTGCGTCAGTTTGCGCCATTATTTTGGCAGAACAAACCGCATGAAATATATCGCAAACACAGTTATTTCAATGACATCTGGGGAAAAGATACCTGAGTGAGACGACACGGTCAAGGGTCACGCACACAGTATTGCGCATGGTGGCGCAGAATCGCAAATCACTGCGATTCAGACACTGGGGAGGGGCTCGGAGGGTGCCAACCCTGACCGTTAAAAACCCCTGATCTGAGCGCGGCTTCTGGCGCACCCCCTTCCGCGTGGCCAATGGGTTTAATAAAAAACCTGAAAAATGTTGCCAAGGGTCATTTTTTATGTAAATCTGTATACAGATATATAAATAAAGGTACAGATATGAATGCCAGCCAGCTCCGCAAGCAGCTCCAGCAGCTCCAGCGGGAAGTCAGCCAGTCGCTCTGGATTCTCAAACAGCGCCCTCCGTTGATCCGCGGCAGCGTCTACGCGTTGCGACGCAAATGTGGCAAGCCTGTATGTCGGTGTCAGGAGGGCCATTTGCACGAGAGCTGGGTGTTGTCCGTGCCGGAGGAGGGCCGCAAGCGCATGCGGGTTGTGCCCCCAGGCAAGCGCATGACCTGGCAGCAGATGACCGAGCGCTATCGCCGGTTCCGGCGAGCCCGTGCCCACCTGGTCAAGTTGTTCGCTGAGATCATTAAGCGAGTCGATGAACTGGAGCGGGAACGCACCGTGCCCCCTCCCGAATAGAAAGGAGAATGCCATGCCGCCGATTCTTGTCTACGAACAGAACAGACCGTATATCATCGAGCAGTTCCACCACGGGCATTTCGACTATATCGACGTGGTGCAGGAAGTGGCGCAGAGGGATTTCTTTCGTTATGTGACCACGACGCAGCTTCTGGATCGACTGGCGGCGAGCTACCCGTGGCCGCGCGAAAAAGAAGAGGTGCCGAGGTGGTTCTATGTAGCCGCCGATATGGCCATGCGCCTGCACGGCAACCATGCTTTTCATGGTTTCCCGTGGGTGGTCAGTACAGGCGGCTTGCTGAGCGCTTTCGGGCCGGAGGTGGGAGGCAAACGGATCGACAAGGAAACAGGCCGACTGCGCATCGAATGTAAGGGGTTCAATGATAAGAACTCCTATCCCCGCCAGACGCCCTGTGATCCGGACTTCTTGCGGAAAATAGCCAAAGACACCCCGGCCGATCAGTTGATTCGTTGGTTCAATGAGGCCGTGCAGCCGATCTTCCGCCGCCATCGCTTCTTCGACAAGGCTGGCATTTTTATCGGCGACGGCTCCTATATTTTCGTGCCGGACAATGAGCACTATGAAGGCAGCGTCAAAATGCTTTTTGATGAACACAACCATCCGGTTGGCGAGAAGCACCAGAAAACCATGAGCGCGGCCGAGTTGACGAGATGCCAATGGCGGCGGTGCTACAAGATGGTCAGCCTGTTGCACACCAATGAAAGCGGGGACTTCTTCCTCTATGCTGCACTGCGCATCGTGCCGGGAAACGTCCATGAGTGCCCGGTCTTGTGGGAGATGATCGATGAATTCGTTTCGGTAATGGGCAAAGGTGTCATCAAGGACTTGATCCTGGATCGTGGCTTTCTGGATGGAGAAGCCATCGCCAAAGCCAAAACCCAATACCAGATCGATGTGACCATCGGGGTCAGGCGCAATATGAACGTGCTGGAAGACGCCCTGGGACTGGTCAAATTGCACGAAGTCCAGTGGCAGAGTTATACGCGCGAGCCGAGCGAACCGCCGGTTCCCTTCAAACGACACTACGCCGATGCGCCCAGGCCTGAACACATTGTGCGCAGCGAAGCTGCCCGGCAACGCACGCTGGCCGCTAAACGGGAGAGCGGCGAGCTGCCACCGATCAAGGAGCCCGAACAACTCATGATCGCCCGTTTCAAGGACCTGACGAGTTGGGCCAGTTGCCCGATCCCATTGGACTTGGTTCTGTGCCGGGATCAGCACGATGAAACCCTCGACACGGTATGGGGCATTTTGACGACCGCTCGCCACGAACAGCAACCGGCCCCCGCCGTCAAACGGTACCATCTGCGCGTCCTCATTGAAGAACGACACCGTCACTTGAAGTGCTTCTGGGATCTGGCCAAGTTTACCTCGCCGTGTTTCCCGCTGGTGGTCAATCAGGTCGTCTTTACGGCGTTAACCTACTCGTTGCTCCAACAACAAATCCTCAAGCAGGCTCGTAAGGCGTTGAATAAGGCGACCAAAAGCCGAATGCTCGAAGAACTGGTTCCCGTCTCCGATCATGTGATCGTTTATACCGACCACTACTATGCTGCCTTTCACAGCCTGGACTATACCAGCATGGTCCTGGACGTCCCGGAAGAGGCCCGTCAGAAACTGCGCGACCTGATTAAACGTAAACAGTCCCAAATGCGACTAACCGTCGTGGCGGATAGCTCCCCGTAAAAGCCTGTCGTCTGCGGCTCACGGTCACGACTCCGGATCCTTCCGTCTGGATCCCTTGTGCCCCGCGACCCCCAACACATGTGTTAACAGACCGCAATCACCACATACCCAATCGTCATGGTGGCTTCGGCGACTCGAATCACCGGCCCGAGGGGACAGAACCCGGTCGGCCCCTCCCCAGTGTCTGAATCGCAGGCAAATCAGGTCTTTCTTGACGAGAACCGTTTGTCAGGATACAAACCCTATGTGGTTTGCGCCTAATTTTAGCATCAAGGGTTTGACTTTCCCCTTTTAAGAGGAGGCACTGATAACATGAAGACACTCCTGAGATCGCGGTTTTTATGGCCCACGTCCCTCGCCACCGTTATTCTTGGCACATCGTTGCTGCTGGCGCAGGTTTTCGATACCGCCAAGTTGGAAGAAACCTTTGATGGCGCCCTTTTCAGCGAATACAAGTCCCATGAGGTCACAACTCTTGCTGATTTAGCCCAGGACTTTGAATATCAACAGGCTCAATGGTTGCCAATTGCCCCTCCATCCACGGAATTCTGGGGATGGACTCAGACGGCCAGTCCCGCCCCGATGCCTTTCAATCCTGAGGGGTTTCCAAAAGAGTTCGTTGCCGGGCTCGCCCCTGCGTCCCGAGATGGGGTGACTGTCTATCCTGTCACGGTTTGGGAAGACCCGAAAACTCGCGACCGGGTTTTCTTTAATGCCCAGAGCAAGGAGATCGGTAGCATTCCGGCCCCACAGGGGTACGACCCTCGCTGGAGCCTCCATGCCATTTATCCCAATCTGACCTCACGATCATGGACAACGGACTACATAAACATATTGGCGCTGATCTACGAGCCATCGCACCTTCTGATACGCTACGATTTGATTCTTGAAGATGACTTGGTTGCGTGGGTGCTTGTGCAGTCAATCCGAACCTCCCTGCGGTTACAGGCAGGAACCGGCGGCGGTCCCATGATGATGAAATGGCAGGGTGGCACCGTCACCAACATCCAGTTTGTGGACATCCAGAAGGAGACCAACGGATGCATGACCGTCACTCTGGCGTACCCGATACAGTACCAGACCAATGCCAACACAGCGTTTGAGTTTTTTACCTGCGATGGTGGACGCGGGTTGCTGGATTCATGGTGGGATCTGGGCATAACGACAAATGTGAACACATCCACAAACTGGATATCGTGGACAGATAGGGAGTCAAGCAACACCTACGTGAACGTACGGTTTTATGCCGCTGCAGTGAGTAATGATGCAGACGGTGATGGTTTCACCGATGGTTTTGAGAAGTTCATGTGTCACACGGATCCAACGAATGCGAATTCCCGCCCCGTCTCCGTGTCCGGCACCATCAGTTACACCGGCAGTTTGACTGGGCCGATACGCATGATTGGCGTGACATCCTCGAATTCCTGGGTGGGCTGCATGGCGACAATGGCCAATCTTGGCGCCTACACCAACGCGAAGGTCGCCAACGGCACAAGTTATTGGTTCAAGGCATATCGGGACTGCAACTCCAACAAGATCAGGGACTACGGTGAACCCTGGGGCATCTATACCAACGTAGCGATTCTGGCGACAAACAACCTGACCGGCATCAACATCACCCTGACCGAGGACACTGACGAAGATAACGACGGTCTTGTGGACTGGTGGGAATTGCAGTATTTCGGGAGCATTTGGACCCAGGATGCCGATGATGACAGCGACAACGACGGGATTGTGAATTCCAACGAATTTACGTACGGCACCAATCCCGCGAAAGCGGACTCGGATAATGATCGCCTCGACGACTACGCGGAGATTTTCACCTATGGTACTTCCGCCACCAATGCGGACACAGATTGCGACGGTATGGGCGACGGCACAGAGGTGGACAACGGCATGAGTCCTTCAAGTTCCAACACCTACTATAGCCTTCCTTTCACCGAAGGTTTTGAGACGAACACCGTTCAGGTCGGCAGCATCAGCAACCAGAACGGTTGGATTGCGTGGCCCACAAACAAGGCTGTTGTGGTCACCAATAACGCCCATAGCGGGCAGCAAGCGCTTGCCCTCCAGGAATCCTTTGATGTGGTCTCTGCGTACCATCTTTTCGGGACACACGGTTTGACGAATGTCTGGGTGGATTGCTGGATGAAATTCAATCCCTCCAACACCGTGCGATACTGCGAAACGCCCGATCTTTCCGATGCGCCGGCCTGGCAGGCGTGTTTCTTCGCGGTAAACGACCGGAACCAGATTGTCGCCTATAATGGCAACGGATCAAACAGCTCTTGGCACACCTGTACAAACGTCACCGTTTCATCCGGCTACCACCGATACACGGTAAGACAGGACTTCACGACAAAGACCTGGGACATGTACTTTGACGGAACGAACATCTTTTCGGAACTGGGATTCCGGGACAACACTATTGTTGAGTTCTCCCGTTTTTCGTTAACCGGCGCTTGGAATCAAGATGTTTACATAGATGATGTGTCAATCGGCACGAACCAACCGAGCGGCTTGACGCAGTGAGACAAGGGAGAAGAATCATGAACAGCACAAAAAAACAACTCGGTACTTTGGTGTTTTTTGCTTTCCCCATTTTTCTGTTACTTGCAACATTAGTCGCCACCGCAGATGAAAGCACGACATCGGAAATCGCGGTGCGCCTTCCCCTCGAATCCTTTGCGGTCCGTGTTGACGAAGAGGACGATGCAAGATTCACCGGTGGCGATCTCGGCGGTGCACCTGGCCTTCCAGGCTTGCCCTCGGTTGTCTTCCGCGTGCTTTTGCCTCCAAACACCGACCTCCGTTCCGCTCACGCTCGGTTGGAAAAGACCGAAATCGAGGACGTTTCGGGGAAATGGAATGTTCCACCGTACCCACCGGCTGCACACGTCGTAGGCGAACCGATCTGGCCAAAAGGCGTCGAAATCAGGGAAGGTCGGAACGTCCAAGCCTATTCGACAAACTCATTTCAGCCGCAGTCATTTCTCGGTCTTGTTAAGGGGCACCCTGTCCGCGAATGGAAAATCCTGCTTGTCCGCATCTACCCCTTTCGCCATAACCCCGTAACACAGCAAATGCAAAAACTGCGCACGGCGAACCTTGTTGTGACATTCAAGACGACTGCCGCCAGTACGGAAATCAAACAGGCATCATCAGCCAGCACGGCGCGAATCCGCCAGCGCATCAGGGAAAGCACCGTCAATTTCGATGCAATTGCGGAGCAATACAAATGAAGACTGAAGAGTTCCACGGGAGGTGGTTATGAGATTAATAATTATTCTGCTTTTATCCTTTGGGGCACTGCTGCCGCACGATGAAGCCTTTGCCGTTTCGCCAGGTTACGTCATTTTGACAACAACAGGCATCGTCGCCCAGTCAACAGAACTGACAAATTTCATGGCTGCCAAAGTGGCCCGTGGCTTTACCGTCCAGGTGATCCAGAATAATTCCGAAGGGCAAGGCGGATGGTGCGGCAATACCAACGGGGCTACCGGAGACACTGCGGCGAACCTCCTGCGCAACTGGCTCGTGACCCACTACACAAACTCAAGCGGCGTTCAACTTATTGACTATGCGCTCTTGATTGGAAACCCCGATCCCACAACGGGTGACGTGCCCATGAAACTTTGCTATCCCCGAAATACAAGTGAGTCATCACCGACCGATTACTACTATGCGGATCTCACTGGTGATTGGGACATCAACACAAACGGATATTACGGCGAGTGGGCAGATTTCAACACGAACGGTGGCCCCGACCTGACATCGGAGGTGATCGTAGGGCGGATACCCTATTATGGAAGCATTACCGACCTGGACGCCATCCTTCGACACACAATCCAATACGAAGACAACGTAGCCAGCCAATCGTCCTGGCGCAGAAAGGCGCTTCTTTCAGCATCTCCTGTTTCGGCTGATTTGTCGGGAAACCACAACGGATCCCTTTTTGCTGAACACATCAAGACTGAAAAGTTACTTCCAAAAGGATGGAACTACCATCGTGTTTACGATCAGGAATATGGATTGAATCCTGTGCCGGAAACCGTTCCCTGCACCCCGTCGAATGTGGTTGCCGCATGGAATTCGGCGAAGCCGGGTGCGGTATTCTGGTTCCAACATGGTAGTCCGACGGCAGTAACGGATATCATGGATGTCGATAACACGACCAACCTCAACACCAACAATCAGGCATTCGTTTTCCAAGGAAGTTGTTGGAATGCCCAGCCAGAGGCCACGAATAACCTTGCTTACACCCTGCTACTCCGTGGGTCTATTTCAACAACGGCGGCTACCCGACCGAGTTGGTGGATCTATACCGTTCAGTATATATGGGGCTGGCCAATCCTTGTTGAAGATCCGCCACCATGGTCATACAGCGGAAGCGTTCCCTATATGATTGACGGCTACGCACAACGCTTTGTGAATAACGGTCTGGCTGTCGGGGACACAGTTGCGCAATATCGTGAGGACGTTGTGCCAACGGCTGACATCTTCTGGGAGAACCATTGCATTTTCAACATCTACGGCTGTCCGGCAGTTGGGATTCGCTCAGTCAAGTTCAGCGGCCCCCTTTGGTCTTTCTGATATCGACGCATGACAACTTATGAACACGACAACCCAGAAAGCCAACTGGCTTCAGACATTATACATGCCCGTAGCGCGATTCATAAGCAACCTTCAGTCTGAAAACATTCCTTTTTCCTGTTATTTTTTGACTTTCCTGTTTGCCGTTACTCTTCGTAGCCTTGTTGAAGCCACTTCAACCAAACTCCCCCTGGCTGTAATTCCGGCAGCTTGGACGCATTATTACCTCTGGGCCATGAGCCTTGCCGCTGCAATCATCGCTCTCGGCCATTTCATGACGCACGAATCGCCGATGCAAACCGCCCGCCTCGTCTTGCCGGGTTTCATTTTTTTGCTGATCGCTCCAACGATTGACTTGCTCGTGACCAGCGGGGGCGGCGCAGCCATGAACTACATCTGTCCGGGTGACCCGGTTCCACTCTATCAACGATTCGCCACTTTTTTCGGGCCGCCAATGAAGAGCGGCATCACACACGGCATGAGAATTGAGATCGCTATCGTCCTTTGCTTTGCTTTTTTTCTTTTCCGCCTGAAGCACTGTTGTCTCATGCGCTCTTTTATCGGGACACTCTGCCTCTATACTGTCATCTTTGGGTTCGTCTCCGTGCCATGTTTTACTGATCCCGTCTTGCGCAGCATCAGTCCCGGCTATCGCTACAGTTCTAGCGACATCGATTACTGTTTTGTCCTGACGACCATCTTGATCCTTGTCTTTCTTCTGTGGCGTGAACGCCCGCCATTGTTTGCGGCTCTAGCCCGAAACATGCGGATACCCCGGTTGCTTCACTATGAACTCATGCTCGCTTTCGGATGGGTTCTCACGGGTGTGCATATCACGCGATCTCTGGTGGCATCGAAAGTCCTTGAGGCGTTAATGCTTGGCGTATCGGTGGCTGCTGCCTGGTGTTTCGCTGTCGCCACAAACGATCTTGCCGACGAAGCCATTGACAGGGTATCAAGTCCATCACGGCCCTTGGTCAGCAACACCATACTCCGGACTGAGCACAATCACGTTACATGGGTCTGCTTCATCATCGCCTGTGTCAGTGCCTTCGTTCTTCATCCCATTCCTTTCTTTCTCATCCTTTGTTTCATGGCAAGCTACTACGTCTATTCCGTACCCCCCCTTCGGTTGAAGCGAATTCCCATCGTGTCCAAACTGGTCATCTCAGGGAATTCACTTCTCCTGATCGCTGTCGGGTTCATGCTAGGCGGCAGGGAATTGTACCAACTGCCGTCAAAACTGGTTCTATTCTTTCTCGTGCCCGTCACACTTGCAGCCAATTTCATTGATCTGAAGGATTATGAGGGCGACAGAAAAGAAGGGGTCTGGACGTTACCCGTACTCATCGGCATGCGCCCGGCACAGTTCGTTATAGGCGCATTGTGGCTGGTAGCATATGCCGCATTCGCAATGCTGACCGCAGCGCATTGGTTGCGGGTTGTGTTGCTGATCATCGGCGTTATTCAATTTGCCCTGATCACAAGAAGGCGTTATTCAGAACTCCCGGTATTTTGTGTTTACTTGGCCAGTTTGCTCGCTGTGCTTTTCCTGCTTTTCAGCAAGTCCCAGATGCTGAGTGCTGAGGGACATGCGTGTAGCAAGAGTTCACAAGGAAATTGCAGACTCTTGACATCTCCCACCGGACGAACCTGTTATAATACATTCATTGAAGAAAGGAGGGAACCATGCAGACCACCGCTATCAAGCAGGTCATGAGGCTGGCCTTGGCGGGATATGCCTTGCTTTGCCCTCTTCAGTCGGTTGCGGCAGTTGTCCGTTACGTTTCGCTTGATGGCCAGCATCTTCCCCCTTACACCAACTGGTTCTCTGCCGCTACAAACATTCAAAAGGCCGTCGATGCAAGCTCAACGGGCGATGAGATCATCGTTTCTAACGGCCTGTTTTGCCTCAGTTCTCAGATCGTCATTACTCAGGGGGTTCACGTTATCGGCTACGAGGGTTCGAGTTGCACAACCATTGACGGAGATTTTGTTACCCGCTGTTTTCAGATTGCTAGTTCCGACGCCATCGTAGATGGTTTCACCATAATTGGGGGCCGTGCAGACGTTGGGGGTGGCGTTTTATGCACTACAGGCATGCTCTTTAACTGTGTAATAGCGAGCAACTGCGCTTTCGGAGCCTACTCCCCTACAGGAGGAGTGGGCGGTGGTGTTTACTGCGGCCTGGAAGGCGTAATCTCAAACTGCCTGGTCTCTTTCAACACCGCGTCTAATCTGGCTGGCGGCAATGGCGGTGGCATATTTTGTAAAGGTGGTCGCGTTCAGAGTAGCATCATCGAGCACAATTCAACCGCCGACCAGGGTGGCGGGGGGGGGGTCTTCGTCGGATACGGTGGAGTCGTAGAAGACTGCACCGTTCGTGCGAACGCGGCCGGCGGTGGCGCTGGCGTGCTATGCGTCTCCACAGGGACTCTTCGGCGATGCACCGTTTCAAGTAATCAAACTGTAGGGACATCCTTTCCCGCTGGTGGAGGCGTTTTGGCCGTGTGGGACAGTATTGTTGATGACTGTGTAATCGAGAATAACATCGCATCCCTCTATGGCGGCGGGGTAGCCGTATGGGGTAGTCTTGTGACTGACTGCAGTATCCATGGAAACTTAGCCAACGATGCGGCTGGTGTCTTCATGTGTCAAGGCGAACTCATGGGCATATCGTATCCTGGCGCGACATCGCGTGTCGTAAACTGCGTTATCGACGACAACTCGGCGATCACGAACGGCGGCGGCATTTTCTGTCTCGGCGGCACGGTGCAGAATTGCACGATCAGTTCAAATTCAGCGGGATCGAAGGGCGGCGGTCTCTATGCGAATCTGAGTACAGTGTCCAATTGTACACTCATAGGCAATACCGCCGATCTCTCTGGAGGCGGCCTTCATGGCGACGGAGCGAGTGTCTTCAATTGTACGTTTGAACGGAACTCCGCGTTTCTCGGGGGTGGCATGATGGAAACGTGGAATGCACCCTATCCCAAGATCCACGATTCCTCATTTATCGGCAACACGGCATCCGCCGGGGGTGGAGCGTGCTGCGGTTCGCTGACGAACGTCAGCGCAGTCATGACCAATCTGATTCCGATGATGGACTCGATCACCAATGTCATACCACAGTTGAACTATCTACAGCACGCGTTGACAAACCTGTTCTCGCCGCTTCCGGCGGACCTTGGCGTATTCTCGAAGGCCACAGCAACTGTCGAACAAACGCGACCTCCGTCAAGCCGCATGTCGGCTGCAGGCAATCCGTCAACGGGTGACATCCTCGGTTGCGTTATGATAAGCAATTCGGCTGATTACGGCGGAGGCCTTTTCCTCCTCGACACCCCGGATTTGATCTCTAGCAACTGCGTATTCAATGAAAACACTGCCCACTTGGGGGGTGGCCTCTTTTCGCTGAATGCTGGCGAACTTTGCAACAGCACGCTGGCTGGGAATGATTCCTCTTTTCTTGGCGGAGGCGCCCTTGTCTTTGATGCCGGGCAGTTACGTCACTGCACCGTTGTCTCCAACAATGCGACTGTCATGGGAGGCGGCGTCGTGATTGCTGCTCCTTCCCTCTCTCCCCTCACCAATGCTGTTGGAATACTCGCCGTTTCGGCAGCATCAACGGCTTTTGCGCGGATCGAGGA